>Ga0335077_10005817_pt1 | contig 15180 bp, 11 predicted proteins | sample Lox_Sample_31_FD_207151 | JGI IMG/M metagenome (GOLD analysis project Ga0335077, IMG submission 207151) | Soil microbial communities from Loxahatchee National Wildlife Refuge, Florida, United States - Lox_Sample_3.1 | ecosystem: Environmental > Terrestrial > Soil > Wetlands | place: USA... | reverse complement strand
GGAACCACCGCCGAGAGGCACGAAGGCGAGCTGAAGACCCTAAAGAATTTCATTCACGCGCTTCTCCAAGGCGCGTCGGGAGAGCTTTTGCCCTCTTGACACAGACTTATCATGGATGTCGGCTAACCGGAAACCGGCCTCTCGGAGGGTCACCTGGTCAAACTGAGTTAGCCCCCTTTGCTGCGCACAACATGGCGATGGCACGGGTCTGGCGAAACTTGTAGAATAAAAATACCACTTGCGGGAGTGGCGGAACTGGCAGACGCGCAAGACTTAGGATCTTGTGGCCGAAAGGCCGTGGGGGTTCAAGTCCCTCCTTCCGCACCAATCCTTCTAGCCAGGAACTACCGATGGAACGCAACGTTCGCGACATTCTGAACCTTTACAATCCTCATGACCCGCTAGAGCAAGCCTGGACGATTCCTTCGCCGTGGTACTTCGACGCGCAAATCGCGGACCTGGAGCAGCGGGGCGTATTCGCAAAAACGTGGCAGGTAGTAGGCCGCGCGGATCAGGTGAAGGGAAAAGGCCGTTTTTTCACCGCGGATCTTGCCGGAGAGCCGATTGTCGTGGCGCGCGGAGATGATGGCGTGCTCCGGGCGTTTTACAACGTTTGCCGTCATCACGCGGCGGCGGTCGTGACCGAAGCGGAAGGCTCAACAAAACAGTTCCGCTGCCCCTATCACGGATGGACATACGGAAACGACGGCGCGCTGAAAGGAATGGTGGAGTTCGAGGGCGTATGCAATTTTGACCGCGCGAAAAATGGCCTTGTGCCCCTTCATGTGGATACTTGGGAAAATTTTGCCTTTATCAATCTGGATGGACGTGCGGCGCCGCTGCAGGAATATCTCGGAAGAGTCTGTGAGCTGGTAGCGCCGCTGCAGCTCAGCAAGAAACTGAAATTCTTTGACCGGCGGATTTACACACTGCAGTGCAACTGGAAAGTATATGTGGACAATTATCTGGATGGCGGCTACCACGTGCCGCACGCCCACAAGGGCCTGAGCAGCGTCATCGAATACACGAAATACACGATTGAGAATTTCGAGCGCGCCTGCCTGCAATCGAGCCCGCTTTCTTCCGGCAAAAAATCGGAAGCGGGAGTGGCAGCGACGCGGCTAGGCCGCGCGTTTTATTTGTGGATCTACCCGAATTTCATGATCAACGCGTACGAAGGGTTGATGGACACGAACCTGGTGCTGCCGCTGGGCGTGGACAAATGCGCGGTGATTTTCGACTACTATTTCGCGGACGTGAGCAAAAAAGCCGCCAAGCACAACCTCGCCAGCATCAAGGTGAGCGAAAAAGTGCAAGACGAGGATATGGCCATTTGTGATTCGGTGCAGCGAGGCCTGGCGTCGCGAGCCTATGTGGCGGGGCGGCTTTCGGTGCGGCGCGAGGCGGGCGAACATTTGTTCCACAAGCTGCTGCACGCCGATCTGACCAGCGCTTTGAATCACGCCGCGGCGGCCGATTGAGAAGTTGCAAGGTTAATGAAGCGACTTGACATGCGCGTCCAACGCGTCGACTAAGCTCTTTTCCAGCACGCCGGTCGAGTCCAACTCCCAAGTGTCCCTTGGCGGCGCGAACCGGTCCACATTTTGGCCGATGCCCTGCATGCGCGCAGATACCTCCACGCGCGTGAACCCGCCATCAATCTCTCGCGTTGTGACTTGAACCAGGGCCCTGCCTTCCGTCCAGTTAACACGTCCGGCGAAGATTCCTTCTTTGGCAAATTGCAGGAGCTCCCCCTTGTCGAGATAGCGGGCGAACATCCAACCATCGGCCACAATTTTCTCTTCGCCGAAGCGCCAGCCCTGTGCCCGGACATAGCTCTGCAAGAATTCCTGGATCTCCAGAGGAGAGCCTTTCGCTTCGAGGCAGGCGGAGAAAAGTTGCTTGGAATCGCGAACTGCCTTGTTCTTCGGTTTGCCTTTGTGATCGGAACTCGACGGCTGGGCAGAGCAAGATCGGGAAAGGGCTAAGGCAGGCGAAGGCTTTTCGGCAGGCTCTTGAGCAGCGGGAGTAACGTTCAGCAGGCTGACAATCAGCAGCAACGCGAACGTAAATTGGTGCATGAAAATTAGGCTCCGCCTTCTCTTTGAAATCCTACCGCTTTCTAAGCAGGTGAGCTAGAAAGAAGCAGGCTCCCCTCCCGCACACCTGACAAAACCCGGGTTACCGGCGCCGCTCAGTTGGCGCGCGGCGTCAAATTGACGGTCCAACGCAGGTCTTCTATACTCAACAATTGCGTTGCAGGATAGTTTCCGCCCTTACTTTCTGAGCAGCGGGCCCATCGTCTTGGAGACGCTGCTCCCCGAAGCATATCCAGCAAGAGAAAGAGGGAAACAGGATGGCTGAGGCAAGCTGCCGCCGCGAATTGGAATTGGAAATTCCCGCGGAAGAAGTGTCAAAGAAAATCGAAAGTGTCGCGAAGGAATTTGCGCGAGTTGCCAACGTGCCCGGATTCCGACGCGGCAAGGCGCCCGTCTCTTTGATTCGGCGTCGCTTCGCGGATGAAATTAAAGGCGAAGTGCTGCAAACGCTGGTGCCGGAGCGCGTCGAAAGAGCGGTGGCGGAGCAGAAGCTCACCCCCGTTTCGCAGCCGCAAGTGGAGAAACTGGACTTCAACGAAGGCCAGCCGCTGAAGTTCCGCGCGGTCTTCGAAGTGCTTCCCGAATTCGAGTTGGGCAACCATAAGGGCCTAGAGCTGGAAATGCCCACAATGGACGTCACCGACGAAGACGTGAAGAAGACGTTCGAGCAGTTGCGCGAACGCGCGGCGACGTTTGTGCCCGTGGAAGGACGCGCCATCCAGGACGGCGATTTCGCACAAGTCAAGCTGATGGGCACGCCGGAAGGCGGCGGCGAGTCGCTGCAAGCGGAGAGTGTGCTCTGCCATATTGGCGCCGAAGAAACGCTGGAGCCGTTCAACACGAATTTGAAGGGCGCGCAGGCCGGCGAACACAAAAACTTTGACGTGGACTACCCGGCGGACTACCCCGACAAAAAGTTGGCAGGCAAAAAGCTTCACTATGCGGTCGAAGTGCTGGGAGTTAAGACGAAGAAGCTCCCGGAGCTGAATGACGATTTCGCGAAGGACGTCAGCGAGTGGCCCACGCTCGAGGAGTTCACTAAGAAAGTGCGGGAAGGGTTGGAACGCCAGCGCGACGACAGACAGAAAGAACTGCTCCGCGAAAAAGTTCTCGCGGAAATCGTGAAGCTCCACGATTTCCCTGTACCGCAATCGCTCGTCGAGCATCAAATGGATGTGCGGTTGGAACGCGTCGTGCGGTCGCTGGCGGCGCAGGGCGTTGACCCGCGCGCGGTGAACGTGGACTGGGTGGCGCTGCGACACCGCCAGGAAGACCGCGCGAAAGACGACGTCAAAGCCGAGCTGATTGTTGACCGCATCGCGACGGCAGAAAACATCGACGTGACCGAGGACGACGTAACTCGCGAGCTCGAACACATGGCCAGCCACGGTGACGAATCGGCGGAAGCAATCCGCGCTCGTTTGACAAAGCAAGGCACGCTCGATAGGATGAAAGCTAAGTTGCGTAGCGACAAAACTCTAGACTGGTTGGGGCAGCAGGCCAAGATCAAGATTGTCGCAGCCGCCAGCGCAGCGACGGATGCAAAGTAGAGCAATCCGGTCAGGCACCAGCGACTTTGATTCCATGAGAAAATTCGACGAACCCGATTACCGCGCAACGACTCTGGTACCCATGGTGGTCGAACAGACCAGCCGCGGCGAGCGCGCCTACGATATTTATTCACGGCTGCTGAAAGAGCACATCATTTTCATCGGGACGCCGATTGACGACCATGTCGCAAACCTGGCCACCGCGCAAATGCTCTTCTTGCAGGCCGAAGATCCGGAAAAAGACATTCAGCTTTATATCAATTCGCCGGGGGGCTCGATCACGGCAGGATTTGCGATCTACGATACGATGCAGTTCGTGAAGCCGGATGTGGTGACGACTTGCGTGGGCCAAGCTGCCTCGATTGCGGCTGTGTTGCTCGCCGGCGGCGCTCCCAAAAAGCGCTTCGCGCTGCCCAATGCGCGCGTCCTTATTCATCAACCGTGGATGTCGGGGCTCGGCGGCCAAGCAACTGATATTGACCTGCACGCCAAAGAGATTTTGCGCATGCGCACCACCATCAATGCCTTGCTGGCAAAACACACCGGCCAGTCTGTCGAGCGCATCGAAAAAGACGTGGAGCGCGATTACATCATGAATCCCGAGCAAGCCAAAGAATACGGGATGATTGACGAGATTATTTTCAAGCACCGTTGATTCTTCGCGTCGCCAAGCACTTTACCGTTCGAAGTGGGAACAGCACAGGCGTTCCTAAAGGTTAGCAGTCTTGCGACTTTCTCTTTTGCACGGGGGAAAATTCAGCCTAGAATAAGCAGTAGAGACTCCGTCGAAGCCCAGCGGAGACGAGGCCTTCACACCAGTGAAAAAATTCAACCCAGACGATCCCTTGCGCTGTTCTTTCTGCCATAAAACGCAGGAACAGGTCGAGAAGCTGATTAGTTCGCCTTCGGACTATCCGCGCGCGTATATTTGCAACGAGTGCGTGGGCGTCTGCCAGACCATCTTGGAGGATGAGAAGCGCGAACAGGCAGCCGCGCCGGCCCGCCAGCTTCCGCGGCCTCCGGAAATCAAGCGCTTCCTGGATGGCTACGTGATCGGGCAAGACCGCACGAAGAAGAAATTGGCGGTTGCGGTCTACAACCACTACAAGCGGATCTTCTTGAACAAGCAGCCGGGTGAAGTCGAGCTGAGCAAATCCAACATTCTGCTGATTGGGCCGACCGGCACGGGTAAGACGCTGCTGGCGCAAACGCTGTCCCGCATGCTCGACGTGCCGTTCGCGATTGTGGACGCGACCACGCTTACCGAGGCCGGCTATGTCGGGGAAGACGTCGAGAACATCATTCTGAAGTTGCTGCAAGCCGCCGATGGCGACGTCCAGAAGACCCAGCAAGGCATCATTTATATCGACGAAATCGACAAGATTGCGAAGAAGGATGAAAACCCTTCGATCACGCGCGACGTTTCCGGCGAAGGCGTGCAGCAGGCATTGCTGAAAATTTTGGAAGGCACGGTCGCCAATGTGCCTCCCCAGGGCGGCCGCAAGCACCCGCACCAGGAATTCACGCCCGTGGACACGACGAACATCCTGTTTATCTGCGGCGGCGCTTTTGTGGGCCTGGAAAAAATTATTGAAAAGCGCGCCGGGCGCAGGTCCCTGGGATTCCACACGGACACGCCGCCAACCACGCAGCAGCGGCGCAATACCGAGTTGCTCGAACAGGTGCAGCCCAGTGATTTGATTCGCTACGGGTTGATTCCGGAATTCGTGGGCCGGCTGCCTGTCGCGGGAATCATGAACGACCTGGATAAGACGGCGCTGGTCAAGATTCTCACGGAGCCGAAGAACGCACTGCTGAAGCAATACCAGCGCCTGTTTGAATTTGAAAACGTGCGGCTGCGCTTTACTGACGAAGCCTTGGACACCGTCGCAGAGTTAGCACTTCAGCGCAAAGTCGGCGCACGCGGCTTGCGCATGATTCTCGAAGACCTCATGCTTGAGGTGATGTACCACCTTCCGATGCAACGGAAGGTGCGCGATTTCGTGGTTAGCGCGGATATGGTTCGGACGCGCGAAATCAATTGGAGTTTGCTCGAGAAAGCCGGATAAGGCTGTTTGAGCATCCATTAGTATAGGGGCGGCCGCCCTGCGGCCGTGGCAGCAGCAGTTCAGGGGCCCGAATGTTCACTCGCGAAAAACAGGAAATGAAGCGCGTTCCGATGATGCCGGTGCGCGATATGGTCATTTTCCCGCAGCAGATGACGCCGTTTATCGTCGGCCGGGAAGCCAGCGTGCGCGCGCTCGAAGAAGCGCTGGCCGGCGACAAGAAGATTTTTCTTTCCACGCAGCACGACGCTTCGGTGGATGACCCGAAACCGGAAGAAATTTATGCGGTGGGCACTCTGGCGAATATCGTCCAGAGCGTGAAGCTCCCCGACGGAAACATCAAAGTTCTAGTGGAAGGCGTGGAGCGTGCTCGCGCTCTCTCCATCGCAACCGAAGAAGGCTTTTTCCGCGCCACCGTTCGCCTGCTGGGCGCCCGCGTCGAGGATTCCCCGCAAGTCAAGCAAATCGTCGAAAAAGTGACCGGGCTCTACGAGCAATTCATCAAGCTCTCGCAGAGCCTGAACTACGACACGATGATTGCTGCCGCGCGCGTCGATGATCCGGCGCGACTCTCCGACACGATTGCCGCCAATCTGCAGCTCCCTGTGGACGAAAAACAGGATTTGCTCGAGACTGTCGATCCCCTCGAGCGGCTGAACCGCATCGCCGACATTCTGGAAATCGAGCTCGAGAAGCTCAACGTCGACCGCAATATCAATACGCGCGTAAAGCGCCAGATGGAGCGCGCGCAAAAGGAGTATTACCTCAACGAAAAGTTGAAGGCCATCCAGAAGGAACTGGGCCGCGGCGAAAAAAGCGAAGTCGACGAACTCAAGAAGAAAATCGACACCGCGGGAATGCCGAAGGAAGTTCACGAAAAAGCTGCTCAGGAACTGAAGCGCCTGGAACTGATGCCGCCGATGTCCGCGGAGTCCACCGTGAGCCGCAATTATATTGACTGGCTGGTGGCGGTGCCCTGGAAGAAGCGTTCGAAGGAGATCCGGGACATCAAGGCTGCGGAAAAGGTTTTGAACGCCGAACACTACGGCCTGGAAAAAATCAAGGATCGCATTCTCGAATTTCTGGCCGTTCGCCAACTCGTCAAAAATCCGAAAGGTTCGATTCTGTGCTTTGTCGGCCCTCCAGGCGTGGGTAAAACTTCCCTCGCGATGTCTATCGGCCACGCCACCGGCCGCAAATTCGTTCGCGTTTCCCTGGGCGGCGTTCGCGACGAAGCGGAAATTCGCGGCCATCGCCGCACCTACATCGGCGCGCTGCCCGGCCAAATCATCCAATTGATGAAAAAGGCCGGCACCGTGAACCCGATCTTTGTGCTGGATGAAGTGGATAAGATGTCCACCGATTTCCGCGGCGACCCATCGGCGGCGCTTATGGAAGTGCTCGACCCGGAACTCAACCATGCATTCACGGATCACTATTTGGACGTCGAATACGATCTTTCGAAAGTGATGTTCGTGTGCACGGCTAACGTGCTGCACACCATTCCGCAGCCGCTTCAGGACCGCATGGAAATCCTGCGCCTGCCGGGCTACACCGAGCAGGAAAAGATGGAAATCGCCAAGCGATTCCTGGTCAAGCGCTCCCTGGAAACGACCGGGCTAACGGACAAGAACCTCAAGTTCACCGACGAAGGCTTGCTCCACATTATCCGGCACTACACGCACGAAGCCGGCGTCCGCAACCTGGAGCGCGAAATCCAAAACATCGCCCGCAAGATGGCGCGCAAAGTGGTTACCGACGGGGCGGATTCTGCGGTCGAGATTACAGCCGCGAATGTCAACGATTTCCTCGGCGTATTGAAATACCGCGAATTCTGGCTCGAAAAGCAGAACGAAATCGGGCTCGCCACTGGATTGGCTTGGACCGAAGTCGGCGGCTCGGTGCTGGCGGTCGAAGCGACCATCATGGAAGGCAAGGGACGTCCGATTCTGACGGGAAAACTGGGAGACGTCATGCAGGAATCGGCGCAAGCCGCGATGAGCTATGTGCGCTCGCGCTCGAACCAGTTGGGCTTGCCCAGGGACTTCTACCGCAACATCGATATTCACGTGCACGTGCCCGAAGGCGCCATTCCGAAGGACGGCCCGTCGGCGGGCATCACGATTTGCACCTCGATTGCGAGCGCGCTGACGAAAAATCCCGTTCGCCATGATCTCGCCATGACCGGCGAAATTACGCTGCGCGGAAAAGTTCTGCCCATCGGCGGCGTCAAGGAGAAACTCCTGGCGGCCCACCGAATGGGCTTGCGTACAGTGGTGCTTCCGAAGGACAATGAAAAGGACCTGGCGGACATCCCCCAGGAGATCCTCTCCAGTCTCACGATCCATTTTGTAGAGACCATGGATGAAGTGCTGCAGATTGCGCTGGAGCGGCCCATTGTGCCGCTTGAGCACGCCGCAGTTGCGCCCGTCGCGGAACCGTTCGTGGCCGGCGCCGAGAAAGACAAGAGTTTGACCAACTAAGCAGCGATTTTCCGGGAAGGCCCGCACCGCGAATCTGCCCGCAGTTCCAGCATCCGTGGCGGAGTTTGAGTTGTAAGCCGGCCGGCGCTGCACCGGTTACCGATAGTCTGGTTGCCTATCTCGGCTGGTCTTCGCGCCGCGGTTCAAAACAACGCGGAGCGCAGAACAGCCGGTTTGGTGCGCCGCCTCAAGATTAATCCGGTACTTCAGGTCAATTTCACAACAAAAGCTAAGGAACTATGCCAAAAGAAGCAAACGTTGAAGGAAACAATCAGATGAGCATCAGTCTGGCCGAATTAAAGGAAAAGAACATCACCGACCTCGCCAAGATCGCCAAGGAATTGAACATTCCGGGCGCGAGCGGGATGCGCAAGCAGGAACTTATCTTCCAGATTCTGCGCGCGCAAACGGAAAAGAACGGCTTGATCTTCTCCGAGGGCGTCCTTGAATGCCTTCCTGACGGATTCGGGTTCCTCCGCGCGCCGGAATACAACTACCTCCCCGGCCCGGACGACATCTACGTCTCTCCGTCACAGATCCGCAAATTCGATCTTCGCACCGGCGACACGGTCTCCGGTCAAGTGCGCCCGCCGAAAGACGGCGAGCGCTACTTCGCGCTGATCAAGGTGGAAGCGGTCAACTTCGAAGATCCCGAAGTGGCCCGGAACAAAATTTTCTTCGATAACCTAACCCCGCTCTATCCACAGGGCCGCCTGAAAATGGAAACGATGAAAGAGAATATGACCGGGCGCGTGCTCGACTTGCTTTGCCCCGTAGGCAAAGGCCAGCGCGGCTTGATCAACGCGCCGCCGCGCACCGGAAAGACGATGATGCTGCAAGCCATCGCCAATGCCATCGCCACGAATCATCCGGAAGTCGCGCTGATCGTCCTGCTGATCGACGAGCGTCCCGAGGAAGTCACCGACATGCAACGCACGGTTAAGGGCGAGGTCATCAGCTCGACGTTCGACGAGCCGCCGCAGCGCCACATCCAAGTGGCCGAAATGGTTCTGGAAAAAGCCAAGCGCCTGGTCGAGCACAAGCGCGACGTGGTCGTGCTGCTCGACTCCATCACGCGTCTCGCGCGCGCCTACAACGCCGTCACGCCGCCCTCGGGCAAAGTGCTTTCCGGCGGTATCGACGCCAACGCGCTCCAGCGCCCGCGCCGCTTCTTTGCCGCCGCACGCAACGTCGAAGAAGGCGGGTCGCTCACCATCGTCGCTACCGCGCTCATCGACACCGGCAGCCGCATGGACGACGTGATTTTCGAAGAGTTCAAGGGCACCGGCAACATGGAAATTTACTTGGACCGCCGTCTTGCCGATAAGCGCGTCTTCCCCGCGATCGACATTCAGCGTTCCGGCACTCGAAAGGACGAGTTGCTGCTCCCTCCCGACGAGCTCAGCCGCGTGTGGGTACTGCGCAAAGTTTTGAGCCCTCTCTCCACCGTGGAAGCTATGGAACTCTTGCTCAGCCGGCTGACGAAGACGAAATCGAACACGGAGTTTCTCGGCTCGATGTCGTCGCCGGCCTGACCGGGCTAAAGAATTTACGAGCGGCCCGATTTCGCGTCGCGCCGCTCACTTCCCTTTCCGCAAGCTTTCCTCTCAAGCTGCGTTTGAAACGCGTCAGGCGGCGCAACTGCCGCCCGTCACGGAGGAATGCTTTGTACGAACGATTTATTGCACGGCAGCCGATCTTCGACGCGCGGCTGAAAGTTTTTGCCTACGAACTCCTCTTTCGCTCAGGGCCGCAAAACATTTTTCAGCCGCGCAAAGAGGCTTCCAGCAGCGTCATCGTGGATTCATCCACGCTGTTTGATCTCCAAACGCTCACCGGCCACTCCCGCGCGTTCATCAACGTGGATGAGCCAGCGCTGCTTCGCGGCGCAGCGCATTTGCTTCCTCCGCAACGCGTGGTGATTGAGATTCTCGAAACCGTCGACCCGACGCCCGAAGTCGTGCAGGCTTGCGCGGACCTTTGCGCCGCCGGCTACACGCTGGCGCTCGACGATTTCGCGGGCGACCCCAAATGGGATCCCCTGCTCCCTTACGTCAAGTTCCTGAAAGTGGACTTCCGCGCCAGCGATCCGGAAAAGTGCCGCGAGATTGCCCGCCGCTTCCGTTCGAACGGGGTCCAACTGGTGGCAGAAAAGGTGGAGACGCAAGCGGATATGAAACGTGCCCGCTCTCTCGGCTTCGCCTATTTTCAGGGGTTTTTCTTCTGCAAACCCATGATGGTCGAGGGGCGCGACATCCCCGGCAACAAGCTGACCTATTTTCAGCTCCTCAAGGCCATCTCCGAGCCAGTGCTTTCTTATTCGCAAATCGAGGAGCTCCTCAAACACGAACCCGCGCTCGTCTATAAACTCCTTCGGTACATGAATTCGCCGCTGGTCGGTCTGCGGGTGGAAATTCACGGCGTGCGCGAGGCTATCGCGCTTCTGGGCGACAAGGAATTTCGCCGCTGGGTCTCTGTTGTGGCGGTTGTCGCGATGTCTTCGGACAAACCTCCCGAAATCATTCGCACCGCTCTCACACGTGGCTACTTTTGCGAAGAGCTTTCCCACTTGATCGGCATGTCCGCAGAAAGTTCCGACCTCTTCTTGATGGGCTTGCTGTCGGTCACTGACGCTTTGCTCGACCGCCCAATCGAAAGTATTCTCGCGGGAATCCCTGTTTCGGAGGAACTTCGCGTCGCGCTTTGCGGCGGCTCGAATCGCTTCCGAAACGTCTATGATGCGCTTTTGGCCTACGAGCGCGCCGATTGGAGTGGGCTCTCTTCCATAGCGCACCATTTTCCAACCGTCGAGGAGCAAGTGCCGATCTGTTACCTCGCCGCGGCCGGTCGCGCCGGCGAAATAGTAGCTTGATTCTCACTTCGCTCCGCGCTTAAGAAACGGAACCCGCAATTCTGTCAAGTGCTCTTTTCAAAGAAATGCAAATTTGGCCCATTTTTCGCATAACTTGTTTATTTTAAAGTACCTAACGTTTCAAAGCGCCTTTTCCCCTCACGCTCCGTCTAATTCGGCATTGCCTCCGAGCGCCAGGGCGCTCAGGTGCGCCTCAATCCAGGGACGGGGAGTTTCATGCACAAACTCGGACTGCTTGCCGTTTTTCTGTTCGCTGGCACTGTTGCTGCCGCCGACAAGAAATTCGTCAACGAAGAATACAATTTGGAGAAGGTCGCCGACGGCGTCTACGCGTTCATCGCCCCCGAGTCGGACAGCGGCGTGGTGCAGAGCAACTGCACTGTGGTGATTGGAGAAGACGCAGCCCTCGTCGCGGACACCGGCCAGTTCCCTTCGCTCGCCGAGCGCATGGTTGCGGATATCAAGAAACTGACGAACAAGCCTGTCCGCTACATCGTCAATACGCACTGGCATTTCGATCATGTCTGGGGAAACGGCGTCTTCCGCAACGCGTATCCGGGCGCAGCCATCATCAGTACGGAATTTACGCGCGAGATGATCGAAGATCAGGGACCCAAAGTCCTTGCCACGCAGCCGGTGGAAAACAAAAAACAGGTCGCGCAATACCGCAAGATGGTTGCGGACGGAAAGTATCCCGGTGGCCAGACTCTCTCTGAAGGCGCGATACAGTCCATGACGCGGCTCGCTGACACGCTTGAACACATAGACGCGGAGTTCCCACACACGGTGCACACTCCGCCAACCATCGGATTCGAGAAAGAGCTCACCATCAATCTCGGCAAACGCGAAGTGAAAGTGATGTGGCTGGGCCGCGCCAACACGGGCGGCGATGCGATTCTGTGGCTTCCGGATGTTCGGGTACTCATCGCCGGAGATACTGTTGTTTATCCTGCCCCGTTTGCCACTGGTTCCTACATGTCGGAGTGGCCCGTGGTTCTCCAGAAAATAATCGACATGAACGCCGCATCCATCGTTCCTGGCCACGGTCCCGTGATGCATGACACCACATATCTGAAGGCTCTCATCGAACTACTCCAAGCGCTCACCACACAAGTGAAAGCCGCCGTTGCGCAAGGCCTCAGCCTTGAAGAGACCCGGAAGAAAGTGACGCTTGTGGAATTCAAGGAGCGTTTTGCGGGCTACGCGAGCACCGATTTGTGGCGCTCCGGTGGGCTGGCCACGTTTCTTTATTCCGCGATTGATCGCGCCTATCAGGAAGCGACAGGCAAAATGAAACCGGAGTCGGAAGAGTAGTTTGCCGTCACTTCCCTGCCCGCTTCTCTGACTGTTTCACTTCCACGAACGCAATCCCGTTCACTCCGCTGCATGCCAGCCACAAATTTCCATCCGGCGTATGCACCATGTTCCGCACCACGCCGCCACCCGATGGAATTACCCAGCTTTGAAATTTCTCCGTGTGCGGATTAAACCGCACAATCGTATTCGGCTTCGTGTTCGATTCGCTGTACCAAATGATTTCGCCCACCGCCGTGATGCCGTATGGTTTCGACCTCGGCCCTCCCGGCGAAGCCCACTCGCTCACCTTGCCCGTTTTCGGGTCGAGCCGCCCGAGATACCCGCGCGAATAATCCGTATACCAAATCACGTCATCTGGCGTGATAGCCACCCGGCGCGGCCGCGAATCTTCGTGCGGCAACACAAACTCGTGAATCGCGAGCGTGTCCGGATCGATGCTCGCAACTTTGTTGCTTCCGAATTCCACAAAAAACGGCACACCCTTCGAAGTCACCACCATCCCATACGGATTCGATTTCGGCGTCGGCGAAGTCACCACTTTCACTTCGCCGGTCTTTGGGTTCAGCCGTCCCACCATGTTGCCGCCCTGCACCGTAAAATAAATATTTCCGTTCGGCGCAAAGATCAGCGTGTGCGGATCGCGCGCTTTCGCGTCCGGCATCGGATATTCCGTGACTTCCCCCGTCTTCGGGTCAAGTTTTCCGATCAGGCTTTTGAAATTCCCCGTGTACCAGATGTTTCCGTTCTCGTCCGCCACCAATCCATGCGGCCCTGACATCGGCGTCTTCAAAGGATACTCTTTGAATTGCTGCGTCTTGGGATCGAACCGGCCCAGCACGTTCGCCATCTGCCCCGTGTACCAAACCGAACCGTCCGGCGCCATCGCGGGATCGTGCGGCCTCGAACCCTGTGTCGGCACCTTCCACTCTTTGATCGTCACTTCCACGCTTCCGGGAATCACCACCGCCTCAGGGGCCGGTTTTTCTGGAAAGTTCTTCGCCAGGTAATCGAGCAAGCCGGCGAACTGCTCCTGCGGCACCTTCGCGCCGGCGTTCATCATGGTGTGCAGAACGTTGTCCCATTCCTCGCGGGTGTGGCCTGCGTTGACGACCATGGCCAAGCTGTGGCATACGCCGCACGAATTCTGCACTAGTTCTTTCTCTTTTCCCTCTGGTAGCGCAATTTGCGCTTGACCGCGGGCCGAAGTTACGCATAGCAAACACAACGCCATCATCGTCATCAACAAACGTGTTTTCATCGGATGCTCCATCCTGATTGATGTGGCTTGCACACTGCCCGCGACTACTTTTCTATACAGGGTGAGACGACGGTTCTACTCTCTGCGTTTCGCCCGACTCTGCTTTCTCTCGTTCTCGCGCCAGCATTACGATCAGCCGGGCTGTCTCTTCGATCCCCATAGCCGTGTTGTCAACGAACACCGCATCCGCCGCTCGCACCAGCGGCGATACTTCGCGCTCCCGGTCCCGCCGGTCGCGCACGCGCACTTCTTCCAGAACTTCTTCGCGCGTGAACGATTCTCCCTTTTCTTGATGTTCCTTCCAGCGCCGCTCCGCCCGCACTTCCGGTGAAGCATCCAGAAAAATCTTCAGCTCCGCGCCGGGAAAAACAACTGTGCCGATGTCGCGCCCTTCCATCACCACGCCACCGCCCGCGCCTGCGCGCTGCTGTTCCGCAACGAGCACGCGCCGCACTCCCGCGATCGTCGCAAGCCGCGAAGCCGCTTGCGCCACTTCCGCTGTGCGAATCTCTCGCGTCACTTCCCTCCCATCCAGGAACACGCGGTTCTTCGCTCCGGCAGCCTCCAACTCCGGCGTCGGCGGCTTCAATTCGATATGCGTATCCTTCGCCAGCGCCTCCAGAAGCGTCTCATCCTCCACCGGCACTTTCTTTTCGAGCGCCTTCAGTGCCAGCGCGCGGTACATCGCTCCACTGTCGAGGTACAAATACCCGAGCAGCGCCGCCACGCGCCGCGCCACGCTGCTCTTCCCCGATCCCGCCGGCCCATCAATCGCAATGGTCAGTCTTCTCAACGCTCAACTCAGCGAAGTTCATTCCAAACTTGTAGGCGCACGATATATCGTGCCCCGCTCGCTACGTTCTCGGACGATTTGGCTTTTGCTCGCCACTCGTCACTCACCACTAGCCACTTCTTTAAAACCCCATAATGTTGTAGCCGCAATCGACGTAGATCGTTTCCCCCGTGATGCCCGACCCCGCCTCCGAAAGCAGAAACGCCGCCGTTCCACCCACTTCTCCCGGATCCACGTTGCGCTTCAGCGGCGCGCGCTCCGCGTGCGATTTGAGCATGTCCCCCAATCCCGAAATTCCCCGCGCCGCGAGCGTCTTGATCGGCCCTGCGGAAATCGCATTCACGCGAATCGCCTTCGGCCCCAAATCGTTCGCCAGGTAACGCACCGTCGCTTCCAGCGCCGCTTTTGCCACGCCCATCACGTTGTATCGCGGCACGACTTTTTCCGCTCCGTAATACGTCAGCGTGACGATGCCTCCGCCCGCCGTCATCAGCGGCGCTGCCGCGCGCGCAATCGCGATTAGCGAGTACACGCTGATATCGTGCGCAATCCGAAATCCCTCGCGCGTTGTGTTCACGAATTCGCCCTTCAATTCCTCGGCCGGTGCAAACGCCACGCTGTGCACGACTCCGTTCAGCACTCCATACCGCGTCTTCAATTCCTCAAACAGTTTGGCGATCTGCTCGTCCGACGTGACGTCGCACATGAATCCCGCCGCGCCTGGCAGGTCATTGATCAAATC
>Ga0335077_10005816_pt1 | contig 15180 bp, 10 predicted proteins | sample Lox_Sample_31_FD_207151 | JGI IMG/M metagenome (GOLD analysis project Ga0335077, IMG submission 207151) | Soil microbial communities from Loxahatchee National Wildlife Refuge, Florida, United States - Lox_Sample_3.1 | ecosystem: Environmental > Terrestrial > Soil > Wetlands | place: USA... | reverse complement strand
GCTGGGCTTCGAGAATGGTCACATCATGTCCTGCTTGAGTAAGCTCGTATCCGGCAACGAGTCCAGCCAAACCAGCTCCCACGATTAAGACCTTTTTGGGAGACGAGGTGTGCCGCAGTGCTTGCGGCCTAAGACTCCAGCTGTGCAGCGACGTCAACTGCGCCGACGCCGCTGCGAAAAGTCCCACCCTAAGGAACTCTCTGCGATCGATTGGTATAGACATGCGCCCCCCCAAGAGACGCGATAGTTCCAGAATTTGGCCCGAATTGTACACTGACTGAGTGGTGAGGTGTAGTCGGCCCTATCCAATTGGTGAAAAAGTGCGCCGTGAAAGGCGCTGGACTTCAGCCCGCCACCGGGAGGCTAACGCCACTGCGCCTGTTCTCGACTCTACTCCCGATTTCACTCAAAATTCATCCGTACGGGTTTTGCGTGCGGATCGCCTGATGCCAGCGGTCATCGCAACGTGTCCGCAAGGCCAGCAGCCAGAAGTAACGCATCCCCGAATCCCCAAGAAGCTGATGCCCGGAAGGCACGAGACGACGTTGCAGGACAAAGATCTGCAATGAGAGCGAGCGGCAACTCTTCCGGCAGGCATTGAACGAAATCGCACCTTTCCTTCAGGCTCAGTCGTCAGCGGGAAGTTACTTTGGCAGTACTGATGATTTGTGCCTCGGCATTCTTTGGCGCCCGAGCAAGAACTGGCGAAAGAGTTCACTTCCGTCCTAGCCATCAGGGCTACGAGGGCAATTGTCCTGGAGGCACGGGAGTATCGAGGTCGGCTAGGCTCGCAGGCCGCAGCTTTTGGAATCCGGTGAAGACCAGGTGAAATAGCAGGTTCGTGGGCACCATCAGCGATAGATAGACTATCGGGACCATAAAAACGTTGCTGGCCGGGAAGCAGTACCTTCCTATATACAGGACGACAATCACGCTGCGCATGCCGGTGGTAGTCGCCAGAATCCGCCGCGTCTCGCGGTCGGGACCACCGATCAACCAGCCGATCAACATGGAGAGAAGCAGCAACAGGAACATCGCCAGCACGGTCCCGTGGCCGCGGATTGCATCGAAGGTTTGGCGACGAAGCAGGCGAGTCTCCCACATCAGAAACAGGAAAGCGGCGGTGGCGATAAGGCTCAGTGGCACGACCAGCCTGGGCGCAACTTTCGGCATTCCTCGCGCCACCCATACACCAGCGCACAGTGGCAGGGCGATATACAGGGCAATGGTGGCAATCAGGATCAGCGCCGGCCTCTCATTCCGCTGTGCTATCTGCGGAATTGCCTCGATGGCAAGCGGAGTCATGGCAATGCTGACTAGCGAAAGGACAAAGGTCATGGCAGCGGCGAAGGCGAGCCTGGCTTTGGCCATGCGCGTAAATTGCAGAGCGATGGGCGTTCCTGGGATCGCAGCCAGCAGCAGTATCCCGATTGTTACATCGGGGCTAAGCGGGAAGATATAAACAAGCAGGAAGCCCAGTGCCGGGATAACGAGGCAATTCGCCAGCAACGCGCGGGCTAACAGGGCGCGCCCGCGTACGACATTCAGAAGTTCGTTGCCACTGGTACGCAGCCCGATTGAGAACATCACGACCGCAACGAAAAAGTTCAGCAACGGCAAGGGCTTGATCAGCAAGCGTCCTCCGCATACAAGAGGAGTTTAGACATTGCGAGCCTGGTGCTTGAACTGTCACTTTTAGTAGCACTGGGCATGATTCGGGAAGGCCCCTAAGCGCACCAACCTGGGGGCGAGGGGGTGCCACGGCACAAACGACTTAGCTGAACGTCGGCAGCTTTACGAGATCGTTCTTTGGCACAGACTCCAGGTGCCCGCCGGTCTTGCGCCAGGCAGCCAGGCCGCCGACGATCACGAACGTGTTGAATCCTTTGTCCCGCAGTAAGTGCGCCACCCGGGCGCTCGAGGCTTCGCGCGCTCAAGTGCAGTAGAGGTAAATGTCCTTATTTCTTGGGAGATTCTTGATCTCTTCCTCGAGGTTGTTGGGCTCGATGCGGATGGAGCCGAAGATGCGCTCCGCTCCCATGTCGTAGTAGCCGTGGCTGCGGACGTCGACAATCTGCAGGCGATCGCTTTCTCCGGCGGCCAGACGCGCGTTCAGGTCTTCGGCATGCACGCGCGGGACGAACTCGTATTCGCGATACTTCTGGTACTGCACGATGCGATAGATGATGTAAGCAATCAGCGCGGCGATGATTGCGCCTTCCATTACGCGCCCCGCCACGTAAAAACTGTTCAGCACGGCAGCGAGAAAGTCGCGCGACACATATCCGATAAGCACGTAGGTGAGGATGTATAGCAGACATCCGGCAAGATCGAGACGCAGGAACTGGAGGAAGGGCATTTTCATACTGCCCGCCAGCGGAGCCGCCATGGTGTTCACGCCCGGAACGAACTTGGCAACCAGCAGCGTGGTCTTGCCACGCTTGTAGAACGATTCCGCCGAGCGCAGGATGCAGGTCTCAGGATTCATCGACAACCGGCAAAGAAAGCCGAGCAATGCCCACCCGGTATAGCGCCCCAGCCAGAATTGCCAGATGTCCCCAAGGATAAGACCCGCAAGCGCTGCCACAACGACGCCGGTCGCCGAAAGGGTATGAGACGCAATCGCCGCGCCAGCGGCAACCAGCGCAATCGACGCAGGAAGCGGCAGCCCGATCGTTTCCGCCAACAACACGGCGAAGGTCAGGGAATAGCCGTGACGCCCCAAAGATGCGAGCAGTTGAGTCATAGCGCTCGAGTAAGAGATTGGATTCGGCCGAAGCGGAAAAGAATCAGTATAAACAAAGCCGGACGGCTCCGATGGCTGCCGTCCGGCTCTGTAGTGCGAGGAGCGAGTCTCTCAGGAGGACTTTCCTCGACAGGGTGAACAAGACTCTCGGCTTGCACTCGAAGTCTCTCCGGCCCTGTCCGGGCCGGTGCGTCGAAAACGCCAGGCGCTTTTCGTCTAGCCTTCGACTGAAGCCGTCGTCTTGCGTTGATGGTTTGTTTCTTGCGGCGAGGCCCTCAGCGACCTGCCTTTCTTCAGATGCCGAGGGGAGAAGTGAGGTCACCTTCCCGTGCCTCACTCGCATGCCAGTGCGTCTCGTTAGCCTTCCGCTCTTGCGAACAATCCCACCAACTGGCAACATTCTGAGGCGAAGGCCAGGGATTTTCTGTGGTAGCCGTCACCCACCAGGGTGACGGCAATCAAGAGGGAGTTTTCCGGAGTTCTGTGTTCGGAGTCACAGGGATGGGATGGTTACACTGCAAGCCAAGGCACTGAGTTCTAACGGATTACCGTTTACTTCTCTCTCGCGACCACAAACTCCGGAGCCCAGAGCAGGGCGCGCTTGATCTCCGAGTCGGGGAAGAAGCAGATAGATCTGCGAGCAGATTCGGCGTATTGCGCGGCGCAAGCGGTGGCTGCGTCCAACGCCCCATACCGCTGCAGGATGGAGAGGATATCGGCGTGTGTAACCCCGTTGAAGGAGCGATCTTCGAGTATCTTCTGGATCTTGGCGCGCTCCGCCGGCGTGCAACGTTCCAGCGCGTGAATGACTGCCATGGTGACCTTGCCTTCGCGTAAGTCGCTGGCCACCGGCTTGCCCAGCACTTCTTCCGAGGCGGTCAAATCGAGAACATCATCGACGATCTGAAACGCCATGCCCAAGTCATGGCCATATTTGCCCAGGGCATCTTCTTCCTCGGGGCTAGCGGCGCCCAGGATTGCGCCGAGCCGCATGCAGACTGAAAACAGGCAGGCCGTTTTGCGGAAGATCAGGTCGAAATGCTCATCGAGAGTGATCAGCTTGCCGAGCTTCTCCATCTGGAGCAGTTCGCCCTCGACCATCTGTTGGGTGAGTTCGATCAGGGTATCGAGGATGCGAAAATTGCGCTCCTGGAGGGCGATCTTGAAGGCCTGCATGTACAGCCAGTCGCCCGCGAGCACGCATTTGGAATTGCCCCATTGCGTGTTGGCTGCGGGTCGTCCGCGGCGGGTCTTGGCGTCATCGATGATGTCATCATGAACCAGCGTGGCGGTGTGGATGATCTCTACCACGGCGCCCAAGCGAACCGCGCCGCGTCCCTGATAATTCAGGAGCTTGGCGGAGAGCAGAAGCAGGGCAGGGCGAATTCTCTTTCCGCCGCCCGCCCGCAGATGTTCGCCGATCTCGGTGATCGCTGCGACGTTCGACACCGTGTCGTGGCCAAACTCGTCCTCCAAAGCTACGAGATCGTCGCGCAGCAGGTCGAACACTTCTTTTCCGTTAATGGTGGCGGGCGCGCTCAAGAGAGCCATTCATTTTCACCACGGAGGCACGGAGATACGGAGAAAATCTCTTGAAATTTGTTCTCCGGGAGCGCCTGCCTCTGCGGTGAATGGTTAATTCGTTCTGTAATTTATAAACTGCAAATCGATTCCGAATTCGTGCTGTTTCAACAGCTGAATGACTTCCTGCAGCGTGTCACGGTCTTTGCCGCTGATGCGCACCAGGTCGCCTTGAATCGATGCCTGAGCTTTCTTTTTCGAGTCCTTGACCAGCTTTACAATCTCGCGGGCTTTCTCAATCACGATCCCCTGTTGCAGCGTGGCGCGACGCTTCGCGGTGCCACCTGCCGCCGGTTCAACCGGTCCGTAAGTTAGAGCTTTGAGCGAGACTCCACGTTTTACTAATTTCTGCTGCAGGATGTCATTGACGGCCTTCAGCTTGTACTCGTCGGCCGACTGCAGCACAATCGCGTCTTTTTCCTGGTCGATGTTGGATTTCGAGTCCTTCAGGTCGAACCGCGTGTGGACCTCTTTCAACGCCTGCTGGATGGCGTTCGACACTTCCTGCATATCGACCTTGCTGACGACGTCGAAACTGTTATCGGGCATATATTTCTAATCTTTCTGAAATGAAGGAAGCGTAACCTGAGGTTAACAGAAGTTCTGGCTTAGCGGGAGGGAACTTTGTTTTCAGCGATTTCAGAGATTTTGAAAAAATTGTAGAAATTGCGGGCGGTTCGTTCTCCGACCTCTTCCATCGAGAGGCTGCGCAATTCGCCGATCTTGCGGGCCGTCTCCCTTACGTAGGCCGGTTCGTTCCGCTTGCCTCGGTAGGGGATCGGCGCGAGATACGGGCAGTCGGTCTCGATGAACATGCGATCGAGCGGTACTTCAAGCGCAGCATCGCGGATTTGCTGCGCCTTGGGAAAGGTCACATTGCCGGCAAAAGAGATCATGAAGCCCATATCCAAAGCGCACTTCGCCTGAGGCCAGTTGCCGGTAAAACAGTGCAGGATGCCGCCAATCCCCTTCGGCGCCCATTGTTCACTAACGAGTTGCAGGCAGTCCTCCCATGCATTGTCGCTGTTGTCCGAAGGCCGGCAGTGGATCACGATAGGGAGTCTGGCCGCGGCGGCGAGTTCCATCTGGCGGATGAAGACCTGTTTCTGCACCTCGCGCGGAGAGTGGTCGTAATAGTAATCGAGGCCCATCTCACCCCAGGCGATAACCTTTGGATGTTTCGCCAACTGCTCCATCTCGGCGTAAGCGCGGTCTGAGGCGAGTCGGGCCTCATGTGGATGGATGCCGATCGTCGCGTACAGGAACGTATGCTGCTCAGCGAGGCGAATACCGGCATCGAGTTCGGGTGGACCATCACCGTTGCCAATGGCGACCATGGTCGCGACGCCAGCCTCGCGCGCGCGCGCGATTACCTGCTCGCGATCGGAGTCGAACTGCTTGCCGTCGAGATGAGCGTGAGAATCGACGAACATAATGCGTCGTTAGTCGTTGGCCAAACGCGTTCCATGTGGGGACAGCCGCCTTCGGCTGTCCGCCGAGCGCAGCTCGGCCTTTCTACTTCAGACGCGCCCCTGGTGGTACGTCTTCAAGGAAGCTCGCCAGGACTGGCTTCCCGCCTTCAAGTGATGCGGCGACGATCATGCCATTCGACTCGAGACCGCGCATCTTTCGGGGAGCAAGATTCGCCACAATTACCACTTTGCGTCCGACGAGTGTTTCGGGAGCATAGGCTTCGGCGATCCCCGCGAGAACCTGGCGTACTTCCGTGCCTATATCGATCTCGAGCCGCAACAGCTTGGCAGATTTCGGTACACGCTCGGCGACTTTCACCAGTCCGACACGGAGATCGACCTTGGCGAAGTCGTCGATTGTGATCTTGCCGCCGTTGGTTGGAATAGCCGCGGGAGGTGTTACTGACGTTGCCAAGGTGGCCGGGGCTTTCCCTTCCTCTGCCACCGGCCGCTGCTGATCTTCCATCTTCTGCATCCTTTCGATCGCGCTCTTGTCGGCACGCGGGAAAACCGGACTGACCTCCCCAAGTTTCGTGCCGAGAGGCAGTTGTCCCCATGACAGCTTGTTCAAATCAAGTTGCTTGATGTCTCCCAGGCCCAGCTGCTGCCAGATTTTTGCGGTGGCGTCCGGGATCACGGGATGAGCGAGCGCCGTGGCGATTCGAAGCGCTTCAGCTGACGTGTACAGAACCGTGGCCAGCCGCGCCCGGCTCTCGTCGTCCTGTTTCTCGCCGAGGGACCAAGGTTCGTTCTCCACAATGTACTTGTCAACCGTGGTGATGAGGTTCCACGCGGATTCGAGCGCGCGCGAGAACTGAAACTGATCGAAGAATGTTGAAAACTCGCGGATCGATTTTCGGGCTATCTCAGCTACTACATCGTCCGCAGAGCTCTTCGCCACCGCATGCGATGGGTATGGCACCTCGCCCTTGAAGTACCGGTTGATCATGGTCAACGTCCGGCTGGCGAGGTTCCCAATCCCGTTGGCCAGATCGGAGTTGTAGCGCTGCACGAGCGCATCGAAGGAAAACGATCCATCCTGGCCGAATACGACTTCGCGCAGCAGGAAATAGCGCAGCGCATCGGCGCCGAGGACGTCGAGGATCGTCTCGGTGCGCACAATATTGCCACGCGATTTGGACATCTTGCTCTCTTCGAAGAGCAGCCAGCCGTGCGCAACGATTGCTTTGGGCAACTCCAGTCCCGCCGCCAGCAGGAACGCCGGCCAGTAGACACAATGGAAACGGACGATCTCTTTGCCGATCATGTGTACATCGGCGGGCCAGTATTTCTTGAAAGCCTCTTGCGCACCGGCGTGCGACGATCCGTAACCGATCGCGGTGATGTAGTTGGCCAGCGCGTCGAACCAAACGTAAATCACATGCTTGGGATCGTCGGGAACGGGAACACCCCAGGAGAATGTGGATCGGCTGATCGACTGGTCACGTAGACCCGACCGCACAAAGGAAATCACTTCATTGCGCCGTGTCTCGGGGCGGATGAAATCCGGATTTGCGTAAAGCTCGAGCAATTTGTCCTGGAACGCCGAGAGCTTGAAAAAGTAATTCTCTTCCTGGACGGTTTCCGTGATTCGCCCGCAAATCGGGCAGGGATCACCAGGTTGTGCGCCATCTACATAAAGTTCGTCCGACACGCAGTACTGGCCGGTGTAGGTTCCTTTGTAGATGTAGCCATTGTCGCGAATGCGACGGAACAGTTCCTGCAGGCGCTTCTTGTGCCGCTCTTCGGTGGTGCGGATGAAATCATCGTTGGAAATTCCCATCCGCTTCCATAATGCGCGGAATTCTCCGGAGATCTCGTCGGCGTACTGCTGCGGAGATTTGCCGGCTGCCTCGGCCGCGCGCTCGATCTTTTGCCCGTGTTCGTCGGTGCCGGTCAGGAAGAAGGTGTCATCGCCCAGCAGTCGATGCCGGCGCGCGATGGTATCGCAGGCAATCGTGGTGTACGCGTGACCGATATGCGGCCGCGCGTTCACGTAGTAAATCGGAGTCGTGATGTAGAACTTCCTGGTCATAATTTGTGGCCGAGGCACTCAGTATTGACTCTGCGCCTCTCGGTGTCCCTTGTGGCTAATGCTTTTTGTCTCTCGAGTATGCTCGCGCCGCTTCCTGCATCACGGTTTTCAACGGTACATGATGTTCCGCAGCGATGCGCCGGCAGTCTTCATATTCAGGCGCGTAATTCGTGACCGTTCCGTTCATGCTGGCAATCTTGATGCGGACCTCACCCCACTCGGTGCGCACGTTCTCCCAGCGCCGTGCCAGGACTTGTCGAGATTCTTCCCGCCGGCGCACTCCGAGCGTCGTAGTTTCGGAAAATAGCACCTGGAGCATCCTGTCGGCGCGTTCGGGTCGGCAGAGCACCGTCAACAAAGTGCCGGGCCGGTTCTTCTTCATCTGCACCGGGACGCCGAAAACATCGAGAGCACCTTCATCCCGCAGTCGATCCATGACATATCCAAACACTTGAGGATTCAGATCGTCGAGATTCGCCTCGAGCACGGTGATGGTTTCAGAACTGGTATTCGCGTCGATGGCCGGAACGCTTTCGCCGATTACGATTCGGAGAACATTTGGACGGTCTGCGAAATCCCGCGATCCCGCACCATAGGCCGATTTCTCCACCTTCATTTCCGGGAAAGAGCCAAACCTGCTAGCGAGCGTGCTCACAATCGCCGCTCCAGTAGGAGTGACAAGTTCAGCTTGAATCCCTGAGGAATATACCGGCGCATCCTTCAATAGTTCGACAGTCGCCGGGGCGGGCACCGGAAAAGTTCCATGTGCGCACTTCACCATTCCGCCACCGACATTCAGAGGGGAACAGACGATCTCGTCCACTCCCAAGGCCTCCGCGCCGACCGCAGCGCATACGATGTCGACGATGGCATCCACCGCGCCCACCTCGTGAAAGTGGATCGACTCAATCGGAACGCTGTGGATTTTGGACTCGGCAGCGCCCAGCGCCTCAAAAATGCGGATGGCCGTCTTCTTTGCAGGTTCGGAGATGGCTGCCGCGGAAATGATCTTCCGGATCTCTTTCAAGCCACGATGCGAGTGCTCATGCTTGTGTGGCGTACCGGCATCCTTAGGCACATGATGGTCGTGGTCGTGCGCATGCGCAGTATGGTCTGAATGCGTGTGAGTATGGGAATGCGCGTGTGCCGCCTCGTGCTTTGCCCGGTACTCCTCCCGCGGCATATCCTTTTCGCCATCCACCCACACGTCGACCTTGGTGGCGGAGATTCCGCTGCGCAGCACCTTCGAAATTTCCAGCCTTGCACCTACTCCGAGTGCGGCAACGGCATCCTGCAGCAACTGGGGTGAAATCCCGGCATCCACCAGGACGCCCAGGAACATATCGCCGCTGATGCCGGAGAAGCAGTCGAGGTACGCGATGCGCATAAAGTCGTTAAAGCTTTCTCCTGAAGGTATAGAGTGCCTGGCCCTCAGCGGCTAAAGCCGCAATTCCTGCCGATTTACGGCACGACTAAAGTCGTGCCCTTCCCAATGACGATTGGCACTCTACGGCGATTCGAGAATTGCTTTAGTCGTCAGACGTTGGTCCGGCCCCAGCGTGTAGCTAGCGACGAACGACCAAGGACGAATGACTACGTTTTCATCATAGGGAACCGTGGCACGGTCGGTCAAACCTCGGCCCTTCGCCCGACTCTGTTAAAATCACTGTTTCTTCAATAGCTTAGAGGGCCTCCTTGTATCGTCATCTCGAACGTCGTCTCGCGCAGCGGGTGCTGGAGTGTTTGCAAAAGCGTCATCCCGGTGTCGTGCTTCCCTCCGTGGTCATCGAGCAGCCTCCGAAGGTGGAGCTTGGGGATTTCGCCATCCCAATGTTCCCCTTTGCCAAGCCGCTCCGCTCGGCGCCCCTGAAGATCGCCGAGGCCATTCGCGCCGAGAGCGGCATCGAAGGCATTGCCGAAATGCAGGTTGCTCCTCCGGGATATCTCAACATCAGGATTGATCGCGGCTGGCTGGCTGCTGCCCTCGCCGCTGACCAAAAGCCGCCTGCCGACGTGGCCCCGGGCAAAATCCTGGTCGAGCATTCTAGTATCAACCCGAACAAGGCCGCGCATATAGGACACCTGCGGAATGCGATTCTCGGGGACACATTCGTCCGGCTGCTTCGTTTTGCTGGCAGGGAAGTGGACGTTCAGAATTACATCGACAATACCGGCGTCCAGGTGGCCGACGTGGTGGTGGGCTTTATCCACCTGGAGAAGAAGTCCCGCGCCGAAATCGAGGCGCTGAGAGGTGAGCCACGCTTCGACTACTACTGCTGGGATCTCTACGCGCGCGTGTCGCAGTGGTACGAAGCCGACAAGCAGAATCTTCAGGTTCGTTTGCAGACGCTTCACGCCATTGAGGACGCGGCGAGTGAAGCGGCGGCCATTGCTGACCTGATCTCGACCGCCGTTCTGCGGCGGCATCTGGAAACGATGGATCGTCTCGACATCGAGTACGACTTTCTCCCGCGGGAGAGCGAGATCCTGCACTTGCATTTCTGGAATGCTGCGTTCGAGAAGCTGAAGGCTGCCGGAGTCTTGACCTTCGAGACGGAAGGCAAGAACAAAGGTTGTTGGGTCATGCGCCGCGCCGGGACTGCCAAGATAAGTCTCGCCACGGAGGACACGGAGAACACAGAGGAGGAAAAGGTCGCCGAGGAGGATCAGAAAGTCATTGTTCGATCTAACGGCACCGTGGGTTACGTCGGCAAGGACATCGCTTACCACATGTGGAAGTTCGGCCTGCTCGGTCTGGACTTCGGATATCGCAAGTTCTACCACTATCCCAACGAGCACGATTGCTGGATTTCGACAACCGAAGGCGAAAAGGATCATCCACACTTCGGAGATGTGACCGAAAACTACAACGTCATCGATGTACGACAGTCAGAAGCGCAAAACACAGTTAAGGAAGCCCTGCGCGACCTGGGTCACGGGGAGGTTGCCGATCATTTCACGCACTTCTCCTACGGGATGGTTGTGCTGACGCCCCGCTGCGCGGACGAGCTCGGCTACAGCCTGAGTGAAGAGGACAAAACGCGATCCTTCATTGGGGTCAGCGGGCGCAAGGGTTTCGGGGTCAAGGCCGACGACCTGCTCGATCAGCTCATTGCGTCGGCCAAGCGAGAGGTCGATTCTCGCCATCCACAGCTCAGCGAACCAGATCGCGTCGGCATTGCCACCCAGATTGCGATCGGCGCTTTGCGCTATTTCATGCTGAAGTACACCAAAGAGTCGGTGATCGCGTTTGACTTCAAGGACGCCCTCAGCTTCGATGGTGAAACCGGCCCGTATGCGCAATATGCCGTCGTGCGAGCTACCAGCATCTTCCGCAAAGCTGGAATCGATGCAGAGGTCTCCTCCAACAAGGATCAGCTGTCACCGAGCGACGTGGCACCGTATCTCAGCGGCGAAGGCGCGAACGAGATTTGGGAACTCTGGCTGACCGCCTCGAAGACCTCGTACATCATCGGTCAATGTATCGCTACGACGGAACCGGCCTACCTGGCCAAACACGTTTTCCAGCTGGCACAGCTTTTCAATACCTTCTATCACCGCTATCCCATTTTGAGCGAAGCGGACGAGAAGCGAAAACAGTTCCTGCTGGCCACCGTGGCTGTGGTGCGGCGCGAGCTGATTCGAGCGCTTGGCGTCATGGGCATCACGGTGCCGCCCCTCATGTAAAATGCGGGGCAGCGTGCAGCGGCTCGCGCTGCGTCCCTCGTGCCCATGAAGAACTCCAATCCTGGATCGTCAGCTGCACGTCCCTTGGGCAAGCGTGTCGCTCTGATATTGCTTTCTCTCCTTCTCGTCCTTCTCGTTACCGGATATCTCTACGAGAATATTTCCGAGGCTCGCGATCGCCGCTTCAATCCCATGCCAGGCCGGCTGGTCGATGTGGGTGGACACAGGATGCACATCTATTGCACGGGAGATGGCAGCCCTACGGTCGTCCTGGACTCCGGCTTAGGCGACAGCTACCTTTCCTGGCACAAGGTGCAAGCTGAGATCGCGAAGTTCACGCGGGTTTGTTCCTATGACCGAGCGGGGCTCGGATATAGCGACGCCGGTTTGCAGCCGCGCACCAGTCGCGTCATCGCCGAAGAGCTTCATGTATTGCTGCAGGCCGCCGGGGTTGCCCCACCGTACGTGATCGCCGGTCATTCTATGGGCGGATTCAATGTCCGCCTCTACACCAGCATGTATCCCAAGGAGATCGCAGGGATGGTGCTGGTGGATGCGTCCCACCCGGAACAGGAGAATCGGTTTCCTCCTGAATTGAAGAACATGGAAGGAAGCTGGCACCAGGAAGCGGAATTTATTGCGTACACCATGCCATTTGGAATTCCACGGCTTTTGGGCCTTTGCGACGAGGGTGCAATCGACCGTGCCGCAGACTGTAATGGGCACACTGCAAGGGAACGGATGGCCGAGATTCAGGCATTTCCGGAAAGCGCGGTTCAGGCGGCTTCGACCGGTCCGTTCGGAGACCTGCCTCTGGCGGTGCTCTCGCACGATCAGGACAAATTTTCCAATGATCTGCCGACCGATCTTGCCAAGTCCGTGAACCAACTTTGGGAGACCATGCAGGAGGATCTGGCGCACCTGTCGACCCGCGGCACGCAGATCGTCGCGAAGAACAGCGGGCACTACATCCAAATGGATCGTCCGGATGTAGTTGTCGATGCCATTCGGAAGGTCGTAGAGCAGAGGCGAGGGACACAGCCCAAGCCATAAGAAAGCGCATCGAAACCTGCTAACCTTTCGTCTTACCTGAAATCGCCTTGACCCTATCGGCAAGGCCGGAGCCGATGATGGAGATTCCTGCCCCGCGCACACTTTCTTTTGTTCTCAGGCTTTTCTTCTCGGTGCTCGCAATTTGCGGAATCACCGTTTCTCAGGATTCCGGGTCTGAGATGCGAGCGGCAACTCAGCAGCGGCGTCGCGTGATTGGACTAGCCCTTAGCGGCGGGGGCGCGCTTGGTCTTACGGAAATCGGAATCATTCAATGGATGGAAGAGAATCACATTCCCGTCGACCGCATCGCGGGCACCAGCATGGGGGGCATCATCGGATCGATGTACGCATCGGGAATGTCCCCGGAAGACATCAAGAAATTCGCGAAGAAAATCAACTGGGACCAGGCATTTCTTCCCGAGCCGGGCTACACCGAGATCTCCTATCGCCGGAAACAAGACCGCCGCGACTTTCTCGTGGCGGCACCGCTCGGACTGAAGCATGGACTTAAAGGGCCAAACGGAATCAATTCCGGTCAAGCAGCAGGACTATTGTTGGACCGCATTGCCTTTCCAAACTCTGGCGTCAGCGATTTTGACGATCTCCCAATTCCGTTTCGCTGCGTGGCGACCGATATGCAGAGCGGCGAAGCGGTTGTGCTGCACGACGGCTATCTCGCCGATGCCGTTCGCGCGTCCATGGCGATTCCCGGCGTATTCACTCCCGTCGAACTGAATGGCCGGTTCCTGGCTGATGGTGGCATGGTGCAGAACATCCCAGTCGAAACGGTGCGAGACATGGGAGCCGATGCGATCATTGCCGTCGAACTACACTACCCTCCCGGCGATGTGGGCCAACTATCCACGCTGGTGGGTGTGCTGTCGCGGGCGATCGACGTCATGATTACCCAGAATGAGCATCATTCGCTCTCGCTGGCACAGGCCAAGGTTCGTGTCGATATGAACGGGTTTGCGATCACCGACTATAACCGGGTGGATGAACTCGTCGAACTCGGCTACAGAGCCGCCGCCACCCAGTCGGCGGAATTATTGCGGTATGCGATTACCGATCCTGGGGAGTGGCAGGAATATCTCGATACACGGAACGCCAGGAAGCATTTTTTCCCTGAGAGAGTAGAGAAGGTTGTCGTTACCGGCGCCGATTCAGATACAAATGGAAGAATCCAGCAAGGACTCACCAAACAAATTGAAGGTCCACTCGATCTTCCGAAACTTGAGACAGAACTTACTCGCATTGCAGGGCAAGGTCAGTTCGACCGTCTGGGTTACGCGGGATTTACACAAAAGGGCGTACCTGCTTTACGAGTGACCGCGCACGAAAAGACCTACGGACCGCCGTTCGTGGATTTGGCGGTCAACGTGGAGGGCTCCGGCGTTGCCGCCTTCGATTTTTCTGCAGGCACGCGGATCACATTTATGGATCTGTTTCATCGCGGCGGCGAATGGAGGTCCGATCTTCTTTTCGGTTCGAGCAATCTCGCCGCCACGGAGTACTACCAGCCACTATGGCAGTCTCGGTTTTTTGTGGCGCCTTACGTCTTTGCCTCCAAGTACTCCCGAAATGCCTTCAGAGGGCTCACCCGCGTCGCGGTATTCGGCGACGAGCGTGCGGGTGGCGGGCTCGACATCGGGTTCAACTCCGGCCGTCGCAGCGAGTTCCGCATCGGGTACGAACTCTTCGACGGGAAGCTGGCGCCGCTGGTTGGTGCTGCCGGGCTACCGGTCGTTCACGGCAGCACCGGACAGTTCCGCGCGCGATTCGTCTGGGATGGGCAGGACAGTCCTTCGGTGCCGAGTCGCGGGACTCGGATTGTCGCAGCGCTCGCCCATGTGTTGCAGAGTCCAGACTTGGCCAAGCCGATCACACAACTCGACGTACAGAGTTCAACCCTCATACCATTGAGCAATAAGACGTCTCTGTTTACCGACATTTCCGGGGGAAGCAGTTTTGGTGGTGCGGCAGGGCCGTTTCAGCTTTTCACGCTCGGCGGACCTTTCCGCCTGGGCGCGTATCTTCCAGATCAATTTCTAGGAAATCACTACGCTTACACCTCTCTCGGCTTCCGGCGCGAACTCTACCGGATGCCGCAGCTGGTTGGGAAGAAAATCTACTGGGGCGGCTGGTACGAGGCCGGATCGACTTTTGGAACGGCCACCGATGATCCCGGTCCGGTTGTCGTGCGGGGCACCTTCAATGTTGGCGTTATTGCCGACACGATTGTGGGTCCCATCGCCCTCGCCGGCAGTATCAGTCCCACTGGCCAGAGCCGGGTGAATTTTTCGATCGGAAGGCTGTTTTAGAACTGGGACCCTCGAGCTGTGAGCCAGGTCTGGATTGTGGATTGCTCGCAGCCGAAGCTCAGAGGTCGCAGCTCATTTCAACGTCGCCAGATCGATTACAAAGCGATACCGCACATCGCTCTTCAGCACGCGCTCGTAGGCCTCGTTCACTTTCTGAATCGGCACGACTTCGACATCGCTCGTGATCTGGTGTCTGGCGCAGAAATCCAGCATCTCCTGAATCTCCCGGATGCCACCAATTTGTGAACCGGCGAGACTGCGCCGTCCGCTCGTGAGCGAGAATGC
>Ga0335077_10005815_pt1 | contig 15181 bp, 7 predicted proteins | sample Lox_Sample_31_FD_207151 | JGI IMG/M metagenome (GOLD analysis project Ga0335077, IMG submission 207151) | Soil microbial communities from Loxahatchee National Wildlife Refuge, Florida, United States - Lox_Sample_3.1 | ecosystem: Environmental > Terrestrial > Soil > Wetlands | place: USA: Florida... | reverse complement strand
CGGATTCCCTGTCACTGCTCGGGCAAACCGTCTCCCACTACCACATTTTGGAAAAGCTCGGCGGTGGCGGCATGGGTGTGGTCTACAAAGCCGAAGATACCGAGCTTGGCCGTTTCGTGGCCCTCAAATTCCTGCCCGACGACCTCGCCAATGACGCGCAGGTCCTGGAACGCTTTCGCCGCGAAGCTCGCGCCGCGTCCGCGCTAAACCACCCCAACATTTGCACCATCCACGAAATTGGCAGGCACGGAGGGCAATCCTTCCTCGTCATGGAGCTTCTGGAAGGTCAAACCTTGAAGCACCGTATCTCCGGAAAGTCGCTTCCCTTGGAGCAGGTGCTCGATTTGGGCGTCGAAATCGCTGATGCGCTGGACGCCGCGCACAACAAGGGCATCATCCACCGTGACATCAAGCCTTCCAACCTTTTTGTGACCGCGCGCGGACATGCCAAGATTCTCGATTTTGGCCTGGCCAAGCTTTCGCCCTTTGCCGAGGGTGCAGGTGTTTCAGCCATGCCCACGGCGGCGACCGAAGAGGCGCTAACGAGCCCCGGCGGGACCGTTGGCACGATGGCCTACATGTCGCCGGAGCAAGCGCGTGGAGAAGAGCTCGACGCACGATCAGACCTGTTCTCGTTCGGCGCTGTGCTCTACGAGATGGCCACGGGGCGCTTGGCGTTTCCAGGAAACACGACGGCGCTGGTCCTCGACGGCATTCTGAATCGCGCACCGGGCTCATCGGGACGCGTGCCTTCCAATTTGTCACCGGAAATTGAGCGCATCATCGCCAAGGCGCTCGAGAAAGACCGCAAGTTGCGCTACCAGCACGCTTCGGAGATTCGCACGGATTTACAGCGGCTAAAGCGCGATACGGAATCCGGAACTACGCCGAGCGTCCGGGCCCCCGCATCACCAAAGAGATTTCGGCCTCTCGTTTGGGCTGCCGTTGCGTTACTGATCGGACTTGCCGGAGGCACCGCCCTGATCTGGCGGAGGTCAGTTCTTCCTGTCACTCCCAACCCATCGCAGTGGGTGCAGCTCACAAACTTTACCGACGAGAGTTTCGACCCAGCAATTTCGCCTGACGGACGCATGCTGGCCTTTCTACGGGGGCCAGGGGCTTCAGTACAGCTCTACGTCAAGCTTCTTCCTGACGGAGAGCCCGTGCAACTCACACACGATGAAACCCTCAAGCTGTATACCGCCTTCTCTCCGGACGGTTCACGAATCGCCTACGGAACTACCGGTCTCAACTGGCAGACCTGGGTGATCCCAGTGCTTGGTGGGCAGTCCCAGCTATTGCTCTCCAACGCCACTGGGCTCACCTGGATTGATGCCCGTCATGTGATGTTCAGCGAGATAAAGAGCGGTGTTCACCTCTCTGTCGTGACCGCCACCGAGAGCCGCTCGGAGCAGCGAGACGTCTATCTTCCGCCCAGTGAAAACCACATGGCCCATGCCTCCTTTCTTTCGCCCGACCACAAATGGGTCCTCGTAGTGGAGATGGGAGATGACGCCAGGATGATTCCTTGTCAGCTCGTCTCGTTTTCAGGCGGTGAACCGCAGCCGGTGGGGCCGCAGAAAGGCAGCTGCAATTACGCGGCATGGTCGCCGGACGGCAAATGGATGTACTTCAATTCCGATGCTGGTTCTCGCGGCAACCACATCTGGCGCCAGGCCTTCCCCGAAGGCGTACCTCAACAGCTTACGGCCGGTCCGACTGAGGAACAAGGACTAGCCATGTCGCCGGACGGCCGCTCCCTGGTTACATCCGTCGGCACCGAAGGGCGCAGCGTTTGGGTTCATGACCATCAGGGAGAGCGGCAGATTTCTTCAGAAGGGTACTCATACAGCCCCAGACTCTCGAGCGACGGCAACAGGCTTTTCTATCTTCAGGCGGCGAACTCTTCCGAGGCCGACAGCGGCGGCGAACTTTGGGTGTCAGATCTGGCCAAAGGTCAGGCTTCCAAGGTATTGCCTGGCATGGCCGCTCTCAGTTTCAGTCTGTCTCCGGATGATAAAGAAGTCGTTTTTGATACGCTGGAAGCAAATGAGCAGCATCGTCTTTGGCTGGCATCCGCCGAACATCGCTTTGCTCCACGGCGGATCGGCCTGGATTCTGGCCGCTGGCCCTTTTTTTCGCGGTCAGGGCGAATTTACTTTGAGGTTGTTGAGGCTGGGCATTCCGATTTGCATGGCATGAACCAAGACGGCACTCACGAAGAAAGAGTTTCATCCGTGCCCATGGGGTGGGTCAGCGGGATTTCCCCTGACCAGCGGTTCGTTGTGGTGCACCGCACCCTCAACAGGGAAGATAACTGGGTGGAAGTTGAGGCACTGCCGCTATCCGGCGGGCCTTCGGTTGCTCTTTGTTCTGGCTGGTGCGATGTTGATTGGACTCGGGACGGCAAGGCCATGTACTTTTACTGGCGCTCGACGGGCAGTTGGGAGTACCGCACCTACGTGGTGCCATTGGGTCGCGGCGCGAACTTCCCCAAACTCCCCAGCGCCGGATTTCAATCAGAGGCAGACTTACGCAAAGCCGCCGTAAGAGTACTTGAAGGAAGTGTATCCCCCGGCCCAGACAGCTCCACATACACCTTCAGCAAGAGGGTCTCGCACTGGAATCTTTACCGCATTCCACTCCAGTGAGCTTGAGTTGATTCCCGCGACCGCCGCTAGTGACCCTTCGTTGGGCCGGACAAGCGAGTGGCGAGAAATAAGACGTAGCAAGGGGGGCGAAATTGTCGGCGGACAGTTCGCCCTCTTTCTTCTTCCTCCGAAGACCGTGGTGTGCTCCTCAATAGTCGACAGTTGACAGTCGACAGTTCAGAAAAGAGAAGAAGAAATCCGCGTTGTCACCTGCTCACCAGGGGTGTCCCTGCGGGTGTGTCCATAGTCGAGAGCTAACAGAAGAGAGACTCAGCACAGAGAACACAGAGGGGAAGCTGCGGCCCGTGTTCCATGTGGCAGAAGGAAAGAGGGGAAGACGCAAAAGAGGTCAAAGAGGGCGGAAGCAATGACGCGGCGCTGAGCAAGCCGCTGGTCAAGATGCGCACCAAGCGTCCCAGCCCCCTTCGCGCTTCGCGTAGCCCCCGACGCCAACGACCCGAATAAACACCAATTGAGCACCGCGGGGAGGGCGCTTGATCGGTGTTGTCGCCGCGTGACTTTGGACACGGACCTGGGTGATTTTGAGCACAGATTTTAATGACCGCGGGCAGTACTGAAAGAGATACCCCGCACTCTTGGACTCGACTTTAGGTAGTTGAGTTCGGGATGCCGGGTCGGCACCTTCGGGTATTTCAAAACACCCAGATACGTTTCTTGAGTGGATCTTGGCAGAGGAGCTTTGAAGTACCCGCTGAGAGGGTGGCGGGTGTGTGCGGCTTCCAGAGAGAACCGTTGGGGAGCAGAGGGCGAGGCGCAAGTACGGGTTCAAACGGTCCAAGAAGCAACTCCGAGGAAGCCCAAATGGGGGAGAGGAACACAAATGAAAAGACTTACATATCTTCTTTTACTAGGAATAATCGTGTTGAGCCTGGGAAGCGGGAGCGCTTTTGGCCAGGCCACTGCCAGCGGGACGATTCAGGGGACGGTCAAAGATACATCGGGTGGAGTTGTTCCTGGTGCCCAAGTGGTGGCCAAAAACAAGGCCACTGATCTGACTCGAACAACGACTACGTCGGACGCGGGTGACTACCGCTTCGAATTGTTGCCCGTCGGCAACTACACGGTGACCATCACCAAGACCGGCTTCGCTACTCTTGTCCAAAACATCGAGATCCTTGTCGGTCAAACAGCCACAGTGAATGCGGAGCTGAAACCGGGTGTCATGAGCGAACTCATCGAGGTCACTGGCGAGGCCCCGCTTGTTGATCAAGCCAAAACGGACGTGAGCCAAAACATCACGCCCTTGGAGGTAGAACAGCTTCCCATGGTGGGGCGCGACGTTGCTAATCTCGCCTACTTGGCTCCTGGGGTGAAAGCCGCCGATTCCTACGATCCCACCAAAAACCGCTACGCCGTTCTCTCCGTCAATGGCAACGGGGGCCGGGACGTCAACGTTACGATCAACGGGATAGACAACAAAGACAATACCGTGGGCGGGCCGGTCATGCAGATGCCCTTGGAAGCGGTGCAGGAATTTCAGATCAGCACGCAGCGCTTCTCGGCCGTCAATGGCCGTTCCGAAGGCGCCGCCATCAACATGATCACCAAGTCAGGCACGAACCTCTTCCACGGTTCCATCTTTGGCTATTTCCGCGACACGAACCTGAACACCGATGAAAAGGATCCTACGGGCACCGGTACTACGACTTCCTCTCATCCAGACTACACACGCCAGCAGTTCGGCGGCTCCATTGGCGGACCCTTCAAGAAGGACAAACTTTTCGGCTTCTTTGCCCTGGAGCGGGAGCGCGAGCACCAGGCCCAGACAGTGGACCCGACGTCTTTTAACGAGCTTACGCTGGCGCAGAAAGCAGGACTAGCCGCTCAGCCCTCCGCCACGATCCCACGACCCTTTTTTGAATGGCGCTATAACGGACGCGCAGACTGGGTCATCAACAGAAAGAATAGCGCTTACATCAGCTATACCTCGCAGGTCAACGACAGCCTGAATGACCAGTCAAATGGTACCGATGATCTCACCAACGGCAACTTCACCAGAAATCACATGATTGCGAGCAATCTCACGTTGAACTCCCTGCTCACGAATACCACAGTCAACCAATTTACCTTTGGTTATCAATATTGGAACAATCTAATCGACAGCAATATTAGTGCGCCGCTGGTCATTTTCCCGAACGCCCAGTTTGGCACGAATACCAATGTTCCTCAGCAGTCCTTCCAGAAGAAGTGGCAGTTCAAGGACGACTTTTCAAAGACCGTTGGCCGCCATACCTTCAAGACTGGCGTGGACTTCATCCACAACCCTATCGAGGGTGGGTTCTTTAAGTTCAGTTCGACGCTCGAAATCGACTTCGCGAAGAACCCCAGCGTGATCTTGGGCAATACTACGACCTATCCGCAAGGTTTCGCGACCCCTGGCCTGATTACAGGCATGACGATCGCCAACGGCGATCCGTACTTCCTCGTGGCCACCAAGCAACTCGGTCTCTATTTTCAGGACGATTGGAGAGTCAACACTCATCTAACTGTCAGCCTTGGCCTTCGTTGGGACAAGGATTTCAACACGATTGGCGGTTCGCTTATCAAGAAGAGCCGGACCTATCTGGAGCTCGTAGCGATCAACAGCCCCATTACGAATCCGTACATCAGCAAGATTGCTCAGGACGATAGCAAGGACTTCAGCCCGCGCATAGGCTTCGCCTACGACGTGACTGGCAGGGGTAAGCATATTCTGCGCGGCGGCTTTGGCCTGTACTTTGGAAATGTGTTCCAGAATATTCCGCTCTTCATGGAACAGATGAGCAACCCAACAGTCTTTCAATCCGTGCTCAGCCTAACCAATGCGACAGACCCAGTTCCGGGGACCGGCCTGACTCTTGGCCAGTGGCAGTACGGCAAAAGCCCCATGCCGACAATCCCTCCTCCGTCCGCGCAGCTCGCGGTGGGCAGCATAGGGCGCTTGATGGATCCAAACTATCGTAACCCGATGGCTGACGAGTTCAACGGCGGCTATACCTGGGCGCTGAATCCGAATACGGCTATCGAGGTCGAGTACACCCACGTCCTTGGCCTGCACGCGAACAGGACTATCAACATCGATCAGAAAGTGCCGGTGGGTGGAGTTTGCTGCACCCGGCCACTCGACGCGGCGTTCGCAGCTGCTGGACAGCCGCAGCTGAACAGCGTTCGGAACGACGAATCCATCGGCCGCTCGCACTACGATGGGGCAAACTTCAGCTTCAAGCAACGCATAACTCATCGGTTCTCCCTTAACGCGACCTACACTCTGGCTTGGGCTTACTCCTATGACGGGGGCGCTGGCACTTACCGCAACTATCCGGTAAATGCGTATAACCCGTTTGCGAGTTACGAGTGGGGCCCGGATTTCAACGACGAACGGCACCATGTGACGGTGAGTGGCATGATTGACTTGCCGAAGGGCTTCCAGCTCTCGCCCATCCTGCAGTTCGGTTCGGCTCGGCCCTACCGCCTCACAAATTCCTATAACGCCTTGAACACGGGTGGAGGCACCTTCAATGCTGTGTTCGTCCCGACAAATGCCATAACTGATTATCTCTACGGCACAAACTACATCTCTGCATTTGTTTCCGCATTCTGTGCCGCAAACCCGACAGATCCAAAGTGCACGGCAAACGGCACAGCACAAGCTCAGCTGAATCTCCAGAATTGCTTCTACGGAACTTGCGTGACGCAACTCGGAGTACCTCTGTCACCCTTAACGATCGCCAAGTACGATCCGCTGCGCGGCGATCCATTCTTCGAGCTCGATATGCGGTTGGCGAAGAATATCAAGTTCGGCGAGCGCATGAATCTGCAGCTCATGGCGCAGGCCTTCAATCTGACGAATCGCGGCAACTACGGCAACAACTTTGGTCTCAACGTTGCCGATCCTAAGACGTTCGGTCACCCGGTCGGCTTCATCAACCCGGCCAGCACCATCATTCCACACGCGCTGTGGGGTGAATTGGGTGTCCGCTTCACGTTCTAGCTGTCGAGCTATTTGGGGTTCGACCTGAAGAGCCTGGGCTGACTCGTTCAATCAGTCCAGGCTCTCTTCTTTCCGAAGCTCATGAAAAGCGAAAAGCTCGATCCCGTACACGTGTGGAAAGATTTGACAAGTGCTCGCACCGCGGATGCGGCTGCCTGTGGTTGACCGCGCGGCCTGTTCGCATCTGCTGCGGCACAGCCGCTTAGAAGGGAAGCTCCTGCCAGCGGTTTTCAGTTTCGAGGACGCAGGAACTGAGGGCGCCAAATAAAGTGAAGGAGGTGAAGGAGGTCTAGCCCGAACCCTTCGGCGCGTAATAGCCTTTGCGGGCGAGCACCTTCATCTCTTTGTCCGCCGTTTCCACTTTGATTTTGCGGAAGGTTCCGTCACGTGCGCCATTGGTCGGGTAGTAGCCCAGCGTGTATTGTTGGCGCAGCTCTTCGGCGATCTGGTCGAACGCTTCTTCCAGATGCTTGGCTGAGGAGACTTCGATGACGCGGCCTCCGGTTTGGTCCGCCATTCTGTGCGCCACATCGGGGCGCCAACCGTAGCCCGGATCGTGCACCAGCAAAAAGTGGACGACTGTGTTGGTGCGTTCCGCGGCTTCGATGGCTTCTTCCAGCCGCACTTTGCTGCCAAAATCCTCGGCGTCGGTGATGATCACTAGCGCCTTGCGTCCCGCTTCCGTCGCCAGCTTCTCCCCACACGCGACCCAAACCGCATCATAGAGGTGCGTGCCGTTAGGTCCGGAAGGCAGGGTGCCCGGCGTAATCATGGGGCCTCCCGCGTTGACCTGCGACCGGCGAATAGCGCGGCTGAGCTGGGCTCGGTCGTCAGTGAAGTCGGAGAGCAGATCCACGTCCAAATCGAAGGAGACGACCATGGCCTCATCGCCCTTGCGCATCACCTGGTTCAGGAACTTGGCAGCTGCTTCCTGCTCGGCGGGCAGGCGGTTTTGTTCGCTGCCGCTGGTGTCGATGAGCAAGCCGAGAGTGATGGGCAGAGTGGTTTCCGTGGTGAAGTAGGCGATCTTCTGCTCCTGGTCGTTTTCGAAAATGTGGAAGTCCTCCTGCTTCAAATTGGTGATGACGTGTTTCTTCTTGTCGCGGACGGTGGCGAAAATATTGACCAGGTTGACCTGCGCCTTGATGGTGGGCGTTTCCTGGGCCGGCTCCTGAGAGCCTGCGGGGGTAGCCAGCGTCCACGCAACCACTGCTGCTGTGCAATACGTCACAATTCTCATAGAGAAACGCATGTATAATTTCCTGGTCAAAATAGATTCCCGGCAAGCGAACCGCGCGGGGCTACACGTCATCCAATCCATAGGATGCCACGGAGCAGCGCAAGGGATGCGCGGCGCAGGCCGCCCGAGCGGAAAATTTCAACCCGAAGTTTGGCCCGAGGAATATGAAAAGTCCACGAAAAAGCGTGATTGCCGGGGCGTTTGTGCTATTGGCGTTAGCCATCGTGCCCTTGAGCGGGCGGACTCCTCAGCAAAGCTCCGGCGCGCCGGCCCCTCAGAACCCGGTTCAGCAGCAAGAGCAGCCGCAAGCCACGGTACGGGTTCAGGTGAGGGAGGTCATCGTTCCGGTTATCGTTAAGGATGGCGCCGGACGCCTGGTGCCGGATTTGCGCAAAGATGATTTTCGCATCCTTGAAGACAACATCGAGCAGCGCATCATCTCGTTCAAGACAGACCCGGTTCCCCTGTCTATGGTCGTCCTGCTGGATAACGACCTGAAATCCAAGGACGCTGAACAGGTTGCGGACAGCCTGCGAGCGATTGTGGCGGGACTAAGCGCCAGCGACGAAGCGTTTGTCTGCCGCTTCGACATGTTTTTCCATCCGGGGCATGGGTTCATTAGCGATCAAGACAAGCTGCTTACGGAATTGAAGCGCACCCGCCTGGATGATGAGCCTTCCGTTGCCCCGCCTAGCGCCGCCGTCAACGAAGGGCCGGTCATCAATGGCCACTCCTCGGTCGGGCAATCGCCCAAAGTTCCCGAAACCACCATCATGATCAAGGGCCAGCCCACGAAGGCCCTCGACGACGCGGTTTACGCCGCCGCGCAATTGCTTAAGGATCGCGATCCCGACCGGAAACGGCGGAAAGTCATACTGTTGATCTCTGATGGCGTAAATGCTCCCAAATTCAACACCAACAATTACGATACGACCATCAAGGAACTGCTCCGTCACGACATTGCGGTCTACGGAATCGGCGTAGGAACGGCTTACTTTAACCGCAAGTTTGAGCGCATGGCCAAGTACTGCCACGATTCGGGCGGCGATGTGTATTACGGACTGAAAAGCCGCGCCATGGAAGAGCTATATTCCCGCGTGACCGAAGAAGCCCGCAACCAGTACACGCTGACGTACAACCCCGCAGGCACCGACCGCGGCCTCGAGTATCACTCCATCGAAGTGCGCGTGAAGCGCCCGGACCTCTCCATCCTGACGCGTGAAGGCTATTACGTCAGCGGCGTGTCCCGCTAGACGCACGCTTTTTTCCTTTTCCACACGATTTTTCTTGACTCCGCCACGCGGTGCTCGTATAGAAGCACTAGAGCTGCTGCCCGGCGAAATGCCCGTGAGCGCGGCTGAGCATTGCAAGGAGAACTGTATGAATAAGAAAGCGAAGAAGACGCCTAAGAAAGCTCCCAAAAAGGTGAATAAGGCGGTTTAAAAGGATTTGAGCGGAGCAGCGCTCCGGTTTGTCCCGCCGGAGCGCTATTTTTTTTTGCGCGGTCTTACGCGCCAGTTGGAGCTTGCTTGGCCTCCAATGCGCTTTCGCGCAAATACAAGAATAACGGCAAACCTAGGCTGACACCGACCAGGCAAACTCCCACGATCGGCAGCCAGCGGTGACGCACTCCGAGCCTCTTGCCCTCACGCCTGATAAAGAAGATCAGCACCACCGCGGACACTAGGACGTCCATTCCAAAAAATCCGCCAATGCGGTTCGCGAACAATTGCTCTACAAAGAGTTTCAGGCGCAACCCATTCTGTGAGGCCCACGGGACAAATTGCCAATACGGCAGCGCAATTCCAAGTATGCAGAAGACCAGGTAGATAGTTTTTCGGCTCACAGGAAATCTCCCAGGAGGATGCTTACTGACAATACGGCGGAACGGCTTGCGATGTTACCTTACGCGCTCAACGCTTCTTCGTGCGCCGGGCAAATGGGCCGGTAGGCGCAACTGCGGCAGTGAAAGCCCGGCTTCGCCGGAAACTCCTTTGCGCGAATGTCGGCCGCGGTGTCCTGCACGATTGCTTCTGCCTCTTGGAGCTGTTTCGAATCGCGCGTCGTCGCCTGCATGTGGTTGTTTTGCAAATAATGTAAAACGAGCCGCGCCGGATTCCATTCGAAAATCTCTTTTGCCGCCAGCGCATACAGGCTGAGCTGCAAATCCCTCTTTGCATCTGCGTCCTTTTTCGGCTTGCCTGTTTTGTAGTCGACGATTTCCACGTCGTCGCGCCCCAGTGAATTGACCTGGTCCATGCGCCCGGCGATCATCACGTTATGGTCGAGCGGCAATTCGAACGGCTTTTCCAATTCGAGGATTTGCGGCGGGTTTTCCATCATCGTCGCATGAAACACTCGCAACTCCTCGAGGCCATCTTGTTTGTAGCCTTTTTCCTGGTAATCGTCCTCGAACCCCGCCGAAGTCCACTCCGTTTCATAAATTCGCGCAACTTCGTCAAACGGCAATTTCACGCCTTTGCGAAGCTGGTCCATGAACCGCTTGATCGTTGTGTGCATCACGCTGCCAAACGTCAGCACCGCCTTGGGCCCTTCTTTGAGCGACCACAAATGCCGGAACAAGTATTTTTGCGGGCAGTTCCGGTACCCGCTTACGCCGGAAGGGCTCAGCGTCAGCGGCTCCGGTGCCCGCGGATGAAAACTCTCCGCCCAGTCTGCAATGCGCGAAAAGATCTTCGGAGGGCCCGGCGACACCGGAAACAACTCTGCGTCTTCTCCCGGGTCGCGGTTGTTCTTCGCGACCGGCTTCGTGTCCGGCAGCTTCGGGCTGAGCTGATGAATGTCCCGCCGCTTGATCGCCGGTTCCATCAGCAGGTCTTCGATGAATACCGGGATCTTGCCCTTCTTTTCTGTAAGCGTTGTGAGGGTCAGCCGGTTCTGCGCGCGCGTCAGCGCCACGTAAAACAGCCTCCGCTCTTCCTGGATGTGAAACTGCTCGGCGGGCTCGCCTTCTTTCATCAGCGCCGGGGGAAACTCGAACACGCGCGGCTGTTCCGACGCTGGAAATTTTTTATTGTTCACGCGAATCAGAAAAACTTGCGGAAACTCCAGCCCTTTTGCGCCGTGCACCGTCATCAACTGCACCGCGTCTCCGGGGGCATCGTCCTCCAGGCTGATCGCGCCTCCCGCTTGCTCGTAGTAGCCGAGATACTCGACAAATTCCGCCAGCCCGCGCGTTTCGCTCTTCGCTTCCCACTCTTTCGCGAATTCCGCCAGCCGCTTCACGTACTTGCGGTCCTGCCGGCTTGCCCGCTGCGCGATTTCCAGCCACTCGTACAAGTCGCCCAGAATCTCCCGCGCGCGCCGCTTCCGCACTGTCCTTCTTTGCTCGGAAACGAATTCCACGAGTTTCGCGATCGCCCCGTGCGACGAATCAAATGGCAGGTTCCCTTGCGGAAGCTGCAACAGGTCGTAGATCGGTTTCTTTTCTTTTCTCGCGCGCTCCGCCAGCCGCACCAGGTCCGCTGCTTCCAGTCCCCACGCCGACGCCGACAGCACGCGCGCGCAGGAAATGTCGTCAAATGGCTTGTCAATCAGCCGCAGGTACGCAAGCACGTCCTTCACCAGCGGGTGCTCCAGAATCGAGAGCCTGCTGATCACGAACGGAATCTTGCGCCGCGACAACTCCTCGACCAGTTCATCGCGGTGCGCGTGCTGCCGGTACAGCACCGCGAAATTCCTCCACTTGAGTCCCGCGCCGTGGAGCCGCTCAAGTTCGCCGGCTACCCAGCGCGCTTCCTCCTCCTCGGTCGCCAGCTCCACAATGCGAATCTTTTCGCCTTCTTCCTTGCTCGCGTCCAGCACTTTTTTCGGAAAGTCTGCGCTGACCGTGTTTTGCGCGATCACCTGAGTCGCGACACGCAGAATGTTCGGCGTCGAGCGGTAATTCTCCGTTAGCGATACGCGGTGCCGGGTTGAGTCGGCGCCTTCGCGCCACCCGGTGAACTTTTCCAAGAACAATTTGAAGCTCGCGAACGACGCTCCGCGAAACCGGTAAATGGCCTGGTCGTTGTCACCAACGGCTACGATGTTTCTCCCGTCACCGGTTAGCAACTCCAGCAAGCGAAGCTGCGCGATGTTGGTGTCTTGAAATTCGTCCACAAGGATGTAGCGGAATCGCTCTTGCAAGCCGCACCGATACGTCGCATCTTTCTCCAGCAACTCCACCGCGCCTGTGATTAGCGAGCCGAACGAAACCCGCTTCTTCTCGCGCAGCAGCTCTTCGCTCGCGCGGTATGCCCGCGCGATTTCCTGCTGCAGCGCCACTTCCTCCGCGCGTTCTCGGAAAATATCTTCTTCGAACGCCCCCCGGTCCTCTTTCAGTTTTGCGGCAAGTCCGTCCGCGTAGCGCTGGTAATCCTCGCTCGAAACGAGTTCATCCTGGCAGCGCGAGAAGAACTCCACGAAATCGTTCAAGAACTGTCCCGGATCCGCCAGCCGCCGGTACTTGTCGAGTTTCAGCCGCTCCAGATTGCGTCGCAGCAGGATCCAATGATCGACCTTGTCGATCATCAGCCGTTCCGGCGCCGCTTCTTTCAGAAGGTCCTCACAAAACTTGTGGAACGTCGCTAGTGTCACGGCTTTCCCGCGCTCGCCAGTCGCTTTCACCACGCGGGCTTTCATTTCCGCCGCGGCTTTGTTGGTGAACGTCAGCCCCAGAATGTTTTCGCCGGAAAGCTCGGGATTCGCATGCAGCAGGTGGCGGATGCGCTCGGTGATGACCCGGGTTTTCCCCGTGCCCGCGCCCGCAATCACCAGCAGCGGCCCTTCGCCGTGCGTGATCGCGCGCCGCTGCGCTGGGTTCAGCGTCAAGCCGCTCTCGCCGGTCGGCGGAAGCGGCTCCATCTCAAATAACGTGGCCATGCTTCAAAAAGGGTAGCGGATTGCGTGGCGAAAGAGAAGCGAACAAGCAGTCAGTGGTGGGCTACTCTGACAGATACGGCTCGGCCCCGTGTCATTCCGAAGAGCAAAGCGACGAGGAATCCTGGCTGAGCCGCTGCGCATTTGCCGACCGAGGGGGGCAACGGAGCTTGCATTGGTTTTGTGAGCGTCTCGATTGTCCTTGGGTTTAGCTTAAGTCTAAGCCGGATTCCTCGCTTTGCGCGGAATGACACGGAATCGTTTCTTGAGCACGCCGTCAGGACTCACCGCTGGGACTTTTTCCCGGCGGCGACCTCGGCGGTGAATTGTTTCGATTGCCCGCGCGGCACGCTCAGCGAGTCCCACTTTCCCGTCTTTTTCGCCGTGAGATGCTTTGCCAGAAACACGATTTGCCCGATGTGGTGGGCGTAGTGCGCAATCTGCCGGTTGATCGCTTGCATCACCGAATGCGGCTCCGTTCGAATCGTCACCGTCCGCGCCATATCCGCTTCCGTCAGCGGCGCAAGCGCGTCCAGAAGATACTTCCACCCGCGCCCCCACATCTCCATTAGTTCCACGCGCGTCTTCGGTGGATCCTCAAATTCCGTGTCCCGGTTGCGGTCCGGCTTCTCGCCGTCCGTGGTCAGAAAATCCATCCAGCGCGACCGCATGTTCCCGGCCATGTGTTTCACGATGACCGCGATCGAGTTCGATTCCGGATCGATCGTCTCAAACAGCGCTTCGTCGGAACACTGCGCCATTGCGCGCTCGCCGAGCCTCTTGTAATAGTGGAAAAGACCGGTGGAATCTTTCAGATACGACGTCGTGAATTCGTGTGCCATGCAGCCATTTTCTTCGCCGCCTCAGCGCTGTCAAGTCAATTCCCCGCGTCCGTGAGCGCTCCATTTTGGCTTGAGGCAGCCTTGCTGCCGCTTTTCTTGCATGTAACCAAAGACCAGTTCGCGCAACTAAGCGGAACGGCGCAGGGAAGGCTGGCAACGCGAACGACGGGGTATGACAAAGTTCTTGACAATTCGCTTTTTGTTCGCCTAGAATCTTTGACGCCCCGCAGGCTCATTTCGCAAGGAGACCGTTATGACCATTGGACAATCGATGCTTCCCGAATTCGATCAGGAGATGCAGAACACTCGCAAAGTTCTCGAACGCTGTCCCGACGAAAAGTGGAACTGGAAACCGCACGAGAAGTCTGGCACCGTTGGCTGGCTCGCTGGCCACGTCGCCACTATGGTGGGCTGGCTGCGCGTGACCATCAACACCCAGGAACTCGATTACGCGCCGGTTGGCGGTCCGGCTTATGAGCCGCCGAAGACGGACAACCGCAAGGAACTTCTCGCCGTGTTTGACAAAGGGGTTGCTGAAGCGCGCGCCGCGCTTGCCGGCGTCAGCGACGCAGAAATGATGAAGAACTGGAAACTTCTCGCTGGTGGCAAGGAGATTTTCACCATGCCCCGCGTGGCTTGCATTCGCAGCATGGTGCTGAACCATATCATCCATCATCGCGCACAGCTCACAGTCTATTTCCGCCTATTGAATGTCGCTGTGCCAGGCCTCTACGGCCCCAGCGCCGACGAAACGGAACCTAACGCCGCCGCCGCAAACTAAGAATCATTTGGGTGTAGGGGCGCGGCCCTGTCCTGAGCGAATGCGTGGGAATGCTGCGCCCCTGTTTGGCCTCCCAGTGTGCACCGGAGCTCCTTCGGAGACTAGCCCAAGAGCCAAACACGAAGCCTTCGCGGTATAATGCTGCGTCGCTCCTCTCTCGTCTCACCGGAGGCTCTCCATGGAAACTCCCGTTATTCTCTCCGCCGTTCGGACGCCAATCGGAAAATTCCAGGGCGGACTCGCCGGTTTCGCAGCGCCAGAGCTTGGCGGAAAAGTCATCGTCGAAGCGATTCGGCGTGCCGGCCTCGATTCGAATCAGATCGACGAAGTCATCATGGGGAACGTCGTGCAGGCAGGCCTCGGCCAGAATCCCGCCCGCCAGGCGGCCCTAAAAGGCGGCTGCCCACCGCGTGTCGCCGCCATGACCATCAACAAGGTTTGCGGCTCGGGACTAAAAGCCGTTGCGCTCGCCGCCCAAGCCGTCCAGCTTGGCGAATCGGAAATCGTTGTCGCTGGCGGGATGGAGTCCATGTCGAATTGCCCCTACCTGCTTCCGCAAGCGCGCACCGGCTATCGCCTCGGCGATGGCAAACTCGTCGATTCGATGATTGCCGATGGCCTTTGGGACGCCTACGAAAATTTTCACATGGGCATGACCGGCGAACTCGTCGCTGAAAAGTACGGCATCACCCGCGAAGAGCAGGACAAGTTTGCCGTCGAGAGCCACCAGAAAGCGGTGCGCGCGCGCAAATCGTGTTTCTTCGAAGCGCAGATTCTGCCCATCGAAGTGCCGCA
>Ga0335077_10005813_pt1 | contig 15182 bp, 10 predicted proteins | sample Lox_Sample_31_FD_207151 | JGI IMG/M metagenome (GOLD analysis project Ga0335077, IMG submission 207151) | Soil microbial communities from Loxahatchee National Wildlife Refuge, Florida, United States - Lox_Sample_3.1 | ecosystem: Environmental > Terrestrial > Soil > Wetlands | place: USA... | reverse complement strand
AGCTCGAAGCCCCAATTGGCGACCGGACCGAGTTTCATCGTCAAGCCGAAGAACGGCAGCATGGCGTCGCAACCGATCTCGCCCTGGCTGCCGTCGTTCTTCTTGATGACGGCCTTCTCGATCTTGCCTTCCGCGCCAACAAGCGCCGTCACCTGACCTAAGGCCAGCTCGATTTTGCCGTCCTTGACGAGTTCCATCAACTTGTTGACGGATGCGGGCGCCGCACGGAACTCAGCACGCCGATGCAGCAGCGTGAGCTGGCTCGCAACCGGCGCGAGATTGAGCGTCCAGTCGAGCGCACTGTCGCCGCCGCCGACGATAAGAATGCGCTTGCCGCGCAGCGATTCCATCTTGCGCACAGCATAATGCACCGTCTTGCCTTCGTAGGGCTCGATGCCGGGAATTGGCGGCCGCTTCGGCTGGAACGAACCGCCGCCGGCAGCAATCACCACGATCTTGCTCTCGAAAATCTTGCCCTGGTCGGTCTTAACGCGAAACAATGGATCGCCGATCTTCTCGACCGTCTCCACCATTTCGCCGAGATGGTACTGCGCGTTGAACGGCTTGATCTGCTGCAACAGCGCGTCAACCAGGCCCTGCGCGCTGGTGTAAGGGACACCCGGAATATCGTAGATCGGTTTCTCCGGATAAAGCTCCGCACACTGGCCACCGACCTTGTCGAGGATGTCGACGAGGTGCGCGCGCATATCGAGCAGTCCAAGCTCGAAGACCGCGAAGAGCCCGACGGGCCCCGCGCCGATGATGAGTACGTCGGTCTTGATAGGTTCGCTCATATCGTATCCGTGTTGCGTCGCTGCGTGATGTGCCCTGAATGCCTTTCCGTGAGGTCGCGAGTGTCTAGCCTCTCGGGCTTCGCGGGGGAAGAGCAGGAAGTCGTCGCAGGCGCTGCCGCCGGATTTGTGCCAGCAATCGCGGGTTTCGTCCCAGCTATGCCTGGCGAGCCGGCGTTCGAACCGTCAGCCCGTCGAAGTCCTCGCGTACCTTGATCTGGCACGACAGACGCGAATTCGCCTTAACCTCGTAAGCGAAGTCCAGCATGTCCTCTTCCATCGGCGAGGGCTCGCCCACCTTCTCGCGCCAAGCGTCGTCGATATAGACATGGCATGTCGAGCAGGCGCAGGCGCCGCCACATTCGGCCTCGATGCCGGGGACGCCATGTTTGATCGCAGCCTCCATGACGGTCGCGCCGACCTCGGCCTCGACGGTGCGCGCCGTGCCTTCGACATCGATGAAGGTGATCTTGACCATGCGAGACTGACGAGCCGACAGCCGGCGGTGGGAACCTGACGGCCGAGGGCGGCCCGCGCCGGCAGGCCTCTATCTATCGGCTCGTGCGCGGCTACGCCAGTGTCGCGGCACGGCTAAGACCTGCGGGTCAGGTGCTTAATGCTCGCGCAAGCCGGACAGCGCGCCGAGGCGCGCTTCAATCGCGGCAATGACCTCGCGCGTTGCCACCCTGAGGTCCTCGACCGCCTTCGCCCTGCCGTTCGACTTGCCGGCACATGCCTCGAACCGTTCGGCGGCGCTTGCAACGCGCCATGCCCCGATCCCGCGCGCCGAGCCGAGCAGCGTGTGAGCTGCCGCGGCCGCGACCGCCGGTTCTGCCGTTTCGATGCGACCGAGCACAATATCGATCTGCCGAGCAAAGATCGTAAGCACGTCACATTCAAGCTTGCGGTCGCCGAGCGTCATGCGCCGCAAATGAGCCTCGTCGATGGCATCGCGGTCCCGGCCGGACACGGCCAGCGCCCCGGTTGTCGTCATGACGGCCTCCTCGCACCTTTTTTGTTGCCTGCATTATCCGCCGACGGCGCCCAAAACCGGGTGAATCGTGAGCGTTAATAAGTGTTTAGGGACGCCCTTTCGCGCCTCTGGTAAGTGCCGTCTTAATCGATCGAAGGCGTGCCGGCGGCCGATGGTCCGAACCGGTGAAGACCTCGCGGCAGCGAGCAGACCCGCCGACGCTCCGGCGCCTGTGGAGACAGGATCGCCGGACGGCAAAACGCTCCGCTTGGCCCCACCTCGGCCGCATTGTTGGCACCACAATGGCGATGTCGGCCGGGCGGACCGCCATCTGCAAACATGGTGAGCAAGCCGTTAACGATGATTAAAGGGACGTTACCGATCCAGGTTTCCTTCGATCCGCCAGAACGATAGGATCGGAGCTGGCAGTATGACTGCAGGGCGGGGGAGCCTTGCATGCCACATGAGGATCAAGTGGATCACGCGCTCGTGGCGCGACCCGATACTGCGCGGGCCGTCCCAAGTCAGGCGTAACACGCGAGGCGACGACCGATATGGCGAATAACCCGAAAAAGATGATGGATCCGACCGAGGCCGCTCTTTCGGCGATCCAGGAAGCCCTCAATATTCGGGACGACGACGAGCAGCAGCCGATCGAGCCGCAAGGCACGGTCGCACCGCTCGCCGCTGCGGACGACGTCGACAGTGTAAGCGAGCCGACCACGCCGGCCTTCCCGGAAGCCTATGAGGTGGAGGAGGTCGGCGCCCGCGGCCCCGATACCAGCACGGTCCGCGCCGCCAATGACGATCAACAGTCGATCGGCCAAATCCTGCAGGCGCTGCAGCGCCGTCCAGCGCGCACCTCGTATCTGGTTGCCGCCGTCTTCTCCGGCGTCTGGATCGTCGGCTGCGTGGCGCTGTCGTGGGCCTATCTTTCGCAAATCCACGCCGCGTTCGGCAACAACGGGTCGCCGACCACGCTCATGATCGGACTGGGCGCTGCGGCATTGCTGCCGATCATCTTCTTCTTCGGCGTCGCCCACATGGCTTGGCGCGCCCAGGAACTGCGTCTGATCGCGCAATCGATGGCGCGGGTCGCCATGCGCCTCGCCGAGCCGGAATCTGTGGCGCGCGATTCCATCGTCACCGTCGGGCAGGCCATCCGCCGCGAGGTCGCGGCGATGGGCGACGGCGTCGAGCGCGCGCTGGCGCGCGCCGGCGAACTCGAAGCGCTGGTACAGAACGAAGTTGCCGCGCTCGAGCGCAGCTACAGCGACAACGAAGTGCGCATCCGCGGCCTGCTGCAGGACCTCGCCAACCAGCGCGATACACTAGTCGGCCAGGCCGAGCAGGTGCGATCTGCGATCAACAACGTTCACATCGATCTGACACAGGACCTGTCCACCATTAGCGATCTTGTCGGTCAGCAGGTCAACGAGGCCGCGCAGCGCATCACCCATACGCTTGCCGAGAAAGGCGAGCAGATCACGCACGCGCTTGATCAGGTCGGCAGCGACATGATCGAGCAACTGAGCGTGCGCGGCGGCGAATTGCTGGTACGGCTGGAGACCGCAAGCGAGGAGACGAGCCACGCCATCACCACGGCAAGCAACGAGTTGACGACGAGTCTGAACTTCAAGACCGACCATATCGGCGAGGACTTCATCGAGCTCGCTCGCGGTCTCGAAGACATGATGACATCGCGGCTCGACCGCGTGACCGATACTTTCTCGGAAAAGTCGCTGGCGATCGTCGACCTGATGATCAACCGTTCGCAGGAGATCACCGATCTCGTCGCCGGACGCGCCAAGGAACTCACCGAAGCGATCATCGACACGTCGGGCCAGATTGCCGAAACGATCGCGACCCGGGGCGAAGACGTCAACAGCACGCTCAAGGCCTCCGGCGAATCGCTGATTCTCGACCTCAACCTGCGCGGCAGCGAAGTCGCCAAGAAACTCGAACAGACCGGTACCCACATCACCGAAACGCTGATAACGCGCAGCACCAAGGTGACGGACGCGTTGCGCGGCAGCGCCGAGCATCTTCTCGACGTCATGGCCACGCGCAGCGAAGCGGTGCGCGAAATGCTGGCGACCCGCCTTGCCGCATTCGAAGAAATGTTCAATCACTCCGGCGCCGAGCTCGGCGAGAAGATCTCTCGCGACTCCTCGACGCTCGGCAATTTGATCACCCGGCACCTCGCCGAGTTCGACCGCACGGTGAAGACCTACGGCGCCGAACTCGTGGAACGTCTTGGCGCGCGCACGCAGGACGTTTCCGAATCGATGCGGGGCTATGTCGACAGCTTCGACACGCGCGTGACGTCGAAGGCGAGCGAAGTCACCGCCGCACTCGACCAGCGCCTGTCGCGCTTCCAGGAAGCCCTCGACGGCCGCACGCAAACGCTCACTGATGCCTTGACCGGCCGCGTCATGGACATTGCCAAGACGCTTGCGGAAGGCGGCAAGGAAGTGGTCACCGCGCTCGACAAGCGCCTGACCGACGTCACCACGATGATCGACACCCGTGCGGCGAATCTTACCGAAGCGGTCGGTGCGCGGGTTGCCAATATCGACAAGACGCTCGGCGCCAAGGCGATGGACGTCGCCAATTCGCTCGACAGCCGTATCGGCCACCTCGAGCAGCTTTTGGTCGGCCGCGCCGAAGCCGTGGCACAACAGATCGAGGCACGCAGCCGCGCCTCCGCCGATCTCCTCAATGCGCGTCTCAAGGAACTTTCGGACGCAATCAAGGAAAACACCGGCGAGGCGGAGAAATCGCTGGCTCAGCTCACCGTCAACACTACCGAACTGCTCGGCAAGAGCGCCGCGGTGACGACCGCTGCCGCCGAGGCCCTCAACCGCAGCGCCGCGGAGGCGACCGTCTCGCTCAATCGCAGCGCCGTCACCCTGACCAACACGATCACCAAGAGCGCCTCGGCCGCGAGCGAAACGCTCGGCCAGAGCACGGCCGTGGCCAACGAGGCGATTGGCAAGGCCACGGCGGTCGCCAGCGACGTGATCGGCAAGGCCTCGGCTGCGGCAAACGACGTCATCGGCAGGAGCACCGCGGCCGCGAACGACGTGATCGGCAGGACCACCGCAGTCGTCAACGATGCCATGGGCAAGGCCACAGCCGCGGTCAACGACGCAATGGGCAAGGCCACCGCGGCGGCGAACGACGCGCTCAGCAAGAGCTCGGCGGCCACCACCGATACGATTGCCAAGACTACCGCGGCTGCGACCGAAGCGATCGGGCGCAGCAGCGCCGTCGCCAATGAGTCGATCTCGCGAAGCAGCACCACCGCGAAAGAGGCGGTCACCAGAAGCGCCGCGGTCGCGGGCGACGCCATCGGCAAGACGACCGCGCTTGCCGCCGAAGCCATCAACAAGAGCACCGCTGCGGCGAACGATGTGATCGGCAAGAGCACCGCGGCCGCAAGCGATATGGTGACCAAGAGCACCGCGGCGCTGAGCGACGTGATCGGCAAGAGCGCCCACACCGCGAGCGATGTCATCGGCAAGACGACGGCGAGTGCCGCCGACATGCTGGCAAAGAGTGCGCTCGCCACCAGCCAGACCATTGGCCGCAGCGCCAGCGAAGCCGAGCGCACGCTGGCCGGTACCAGCGCCGAGGTGGCGCGCACGCTGGTCGGCAAGGCCGACGAGCTCAATACCGCCATTGCCGAGCGCATGGGAACGATGACCCAGCTTCTCGACGAGAAATCGAACAGCCTGCTGGCCGCACTTGCCGGCAAGGGCGACGAATTCGCCGGCGAAGTGAGCCGCGTCACCGAGCATGCGGTGAAGTCGATCGAGGCCAAGAGCTTCGTCTTCACCCAGACGATGATGGACAACAGCGAGGAAATCGCCCGGCTCATCAACGATGCGAGCCAAGAGGCGACCACAGCCGTCACACGCACGCTGAGCCAACTGCAGGAAGGCGCCCAGGGTGTCACTTCGGCGGCCAAGTCGACCATCACGAGGACCCTCGAAGACCTGCACAATGCGACCCGTGCGGCAGTCGAGGAGTCGAAGCAGACGGCATCCGCGACAGTCGCCGACATGCTCGAGACGCACAGCATGCTGCGCAACGACTCGACCGCCCTGTTCGAGCGCCTGCGCGAGGCCAATATCCTGCTGCAGGAGGTCTTGAGCGCCGCCCACGAGAACATGAACTCGATCGAGCACACGATGGCGACGCGGGTTTCGGATTTCGTCGCCGCCATGAGCGATCTCGGCAGCAAGAGCAGCGCGACCACCTCGAAGGTCGAGCAGCATCTCGGCACCTTCAACACCGTGACCGCCAAAGTGCTGCGCGACCTCGGCGAACTCTCGACGCAGTTCACCTCGCACGGCCGTACGCTCGCCGACGCGGTGGAGAACCTGGAAAAGAGCAATCGTCGCGCCGAGGAATCGGTGACGACCCGGCATGCCAATATCGAAACCCTGGTAACCACGCTCGACGCGCGTACCGATGATTTCGAGCAGCGGCTCAAGCGTTTCTCCGCCCTGCTCGAAGAATCGCTCGATGCCGCGACCAGCCGGACCAGAGAGATCGCGAGCCTGATCGCTGAGTCCAGCAATACCAGCGTGCAGACGATCGAACATCAGTTCGAAGTGGTGCGCACGACCACCGAACAGGAGCGCAAGCGCACCACCGAGTCGCTCAACAACATCTACAATCAGGCCGTCAACGAAGTGCACTCGCTGTTCAATCAGTCGGCCGAACGATTTGCCGAGCTGTTGAAGGGCATCAAGCACATGGCTGCGGAAATGCAGCAGGAGCTGGAGACGACCCGCGGCGAATTGCGGCGCGGTATCCTCGAACTGCCGCAGGAGACCGCGGAAAGCACCGCACAGATGCGTCGGGTCATTGTCGATCAGATCGAAGCTCTGGCCGAGCTCAATCGCATCGTCGCCCGCCACGGGCGCTCCCTCGATGCGGCCGAGCCGGCTCGTCGCGAGGCCGAGCCCGCTTATGCGGTGATCGGCGGCCGCGGCGGCCAGGTCAGGCCGCTCCGACCCGAAGTCGCTTCGCCGCCACCGCAGGCCGGCCTGCGCGACATCACGGGTGCGCCGTCGCGCCGTTCCGCCGAGCCACCACCCGCAGCAGCGCCGCAAGGCGGCAATGGCCGCAGCGGCGGTTGGCTGACCGACCTCTTGTCGCGCGCGTCGCGCGAGGACAGTCAACCAAGTGCGCCAGCCTCTGCACGCGAACCGGCGCGCGGCGAGGAACGCCAGGCCCGTGACCGCGATGCGGTCGACTCCCTCGAATCGCTCTCGGTCGACGTCGCGCGCATGATCGATCACGAGGCCGCTGCCGAACTGTGGGAGCGTTACAAGCGCGGCGAACGCGGCCTGTTCACACGACGTCTCTACACCGCGCAGGGCCAGAAGGCGTTCGACGAAATCCGCGGTAAGTACCGCTCCGATCCGGAGTTCCGGCAAACCGTTGAGCACTACATTCGCGAGTTCGAGCGGCTGCTCGACGACGTGTCGCGCGGCGATCGCGGCGCGGCGGTGGTACGCAACTATCTGACGTCCGATACCGGCAAGGTCTACACCATGCTGGCGCACGCGTCGGGCCGGTTCGATCAATAGCGTGCGGCCGGCGCCGCGCGGGCCCTGATCGACCATCGTTGCGCGTCGGCCTTGCGGGCGACGCGATCACGGCGTTACCGTTGCCGGTATGGATACATCGGTTCCGTTGCCGACTGCCGCCGATGTCGATGCCGCAGCGCGCCGGCTCGCCGGCGTTGCCTGGCATACCCCGCTGTTGACCTCCGCGGCGCTCGACGCCAAGACCGGTGGACGAATTTTCCTGAAAGCGGAGACTTTGCAGCGGACCGGTTCGTTCAAGTTCCGGGGCGCCTACAACAAGCTCGCGGCAATGCCGCCGGAACGCCGTGCGAACGGCGTCGTGGCCTATTCCTCGGGCAACCATGCCCAGGGCGTCGCCGCAGCGGCGCGCCTCCTCGGCATGCCTTGCGTCATCGTGATGCCGCACGACGCGCCGCGCGCCAAGCGCGAACGCACCGCTGCGTTCGGTGCCGAAATCATCCTTTACGACCGTACCCGCGACGATCGCGAGGCGATCGCAGCCGACATTGCGGGACGGCGCGGCGCAACGCTGGTACCGCCCTATGACGATGCTCTCATCATTGCCGGCCAGGGCACGGCCGGACGCGAGATCGTCGACGATCTCGAAGCGATGGGACTGGTCCCCGACATTGTCGTGGTTACCGCGTCAGGCGGCGGTCTGACCGCAGGCATCGCGCTTGCCGTGAAGGCGCGCGTGCCCGGCGCCGCTCTCTACACCGCCGAACCGCAGGGCTTCGACGATCACGCCCGCTCGTTCCGCAGCGGCCAGCGTGAACAGAATGCCGCTTTGACGGGCACGATCTGCGATGCGCTGATGGCGCGCATGCCGGGCAAGCTCACCTTCGCCATCAATCGAGCGCTGGTCGGCGCCGGCGTCGTAGCGAGCGATGAGGAAGTGGCCGCGGCCGTTGCCTTCGCCTTTGCCGAACTAAAGCTTGTGGTTGAGCCGGGCGGCGCCGTCGCACTCGCTGCAATGCTGACCGGCAAAATCGATGTTGCCGGCAAGGTAGCCGTGGCGGTGCTTTCCGGCGGCAACGTCGATCCTGACCTGTTCTCGCGGCTGGTGGCGTAGACCGCGCGCACAGACCACGGCCCGGTTCCCCCGCAGCAGAACCGGCTCAAACTCTCACGACACTACACAGCAGAACAATTTTGCCCGCGCCTATGCTCCTGTTCCCGGCAGGAAGCAGCGGATTTGGGTCAGACCCTGCATGTCCTTATAGGGCCACACCACAGCAGGTCCGAACCTGTTGGGTTCGGTCACCAAAGCCGCATCGGGAACAACAAACCATTGGCCGTCGATCCGGACGCGATAGCTGCCGCCTTGCGTGTCCCAATCGACGTCCTCGACGCTGACGCCATCGGCGAAGGAGCAACAGAGTCCCTTCCCGCTCGCGAGCTTGTCAAACCATTGCTTGAGCGGCGAGTTGGCAAAGCGACCGTCATCACGTGCAGAGAGAGTTAACGGTGCGAACGTCAGCATGCACAACGCTACTACCGCCGAAACGCGAACAGTAAGTGTGTGCATCGTGGCCTCCAGATGATCATCTTGACCGGACCGCAAACGAGGTCCTGCAGACCTGGAGAAAACAAACCGCCTGCACTTTCGTTCTCGATCCTAGTCACCTTTTTCTGAAGCAACTTCCGTGCCGCATATCCGAATCACCTCATCTCAACATGGTTGAGTCATAGAAAGTTCACAATCCGGACACAACAAGTTTCCAAGCGCTGCAAAAAATGCCGATTTTCATCGCGCAGCGCCGAGATATTTCAGAATTTGTTCGACTATCAGCTGAACAATGCGATCAATTCTTCAGCGCTGAGCGCACGCACGGCAGCGAGCGGGTCGTTTGCCGACTCGACTGGCGCCGCTCGCGGCTGTGTCGGCGCGGCAACCGGACTCAGCGGTATTGTCTTGGCGGGCGGCGCAGCAGGCGAAGGTGTCGGCGCCACAGTCGCTGTCGGCAGACTTGGCGGCACGGCGGCAGCGCTTGGAACCACGCGCAAGCGAGCGACCTCCTCCGCCGGCCGCGCGGCGACCGCCGGCAGGGGATCGAACAGGTCATCCGGATCCTCCGGCAGGCTGGCGGCCGGTAGCGGAGTAGCGGGTGCGGAGCGCAGCGACTGCGTTGGTTGCGCCTGGCGTGCGAATTCGTCCCCGAGCGGCGGCAATTCTTCACTGCGCAGCGGCGCGCGAACACTGCGCGGCGCCATGTCGAATTCGACGTCCGGAAGCACATTGCGCACGCTCTGTTGCGGCTGGTCAGCTACAGCACGATTTGCCGGCGCGTTGCTGGGCGAAGGTTCGGGCGCCGAAGGCGGCGGAGCCGCAACTTCGGGTGACGCCGGCGCGCTCGCGGCTTCTGCGCCCGCCGTGGCCGCCGCATCGGCGAGCGTCGGCAGCGCCGCCACGAGTTCAGCGACAGCGCGTCCGAAATCTTCAGCTCGCTCGGCATCGACCGCAAATAGCGCAGCCTGCGATAGTTCCGGTGCGCCGGAGACGTCGGATGCCGGCGGCGCACCGCGTGCCGCAATCATGTCGCGCACGCGGCCAGCGAGCGCGCGCAGCATCTCGCCGGCGCGGCTTGCGCGACTGCGTTCGCGGCTTGCCTGCGTCACAGCATCAGCGATTTCGCGAATAGCGGCATCAAGCCCATCGCACAGCGACGGCTCGACGGTGCGTTCGTGCAGCACGAAGGCAATATCCTGCAGCCGTTCGACAGCCGCCAAGCCGTCTGCCGCTTCAACCGCGGCGCTGCGCAGTTCGGCCTCGATGCGCTCAAGCGCCGAGACTATTTCGAGAAGATCGACCGGCGGCTGCGCCGCCGCCGCGGGTTGCGCCGCGACGCCGCCGCGGATCGACGTCTCGAGCCGCGCGATCGCAGCCAACACGATCTCCGTTTCGGCATGGCGATTGCCGCTGGCAAATTGCGCCAGAAACGCGCGGCCGGCCTCGTTTGCCATCAAAGCCTTGTAGACGACGTCGAAATCCGCCGCGCCTGGCGGCCCCGTCAGAAGTTCCGACAATGGGTCATCGGCCATGGTTTTATCGGGCAGCACTCACTTCCCGCAGGACAGCCCACAGTATCGCGGTTACTGTGCGGGCGGAAATCGATAGCGGGCGCGCCCGTCCGGCCTGCTAGGCGACTTCGATCAATATCTCGGCCAGCCGATCCGGCATGTCGACCATGACGTCGTGGCCCGATGGTACGCCATAGGTCCGCCAGGAGCCATCGGCTTTGAGCTTGTCGAAATAGCCGTCGAAGCGCGGGTTCGGATAGGACGTGGCACGGATATAGGTCTTCTTGGCGATCTTTTCGCGCGCTCCGGTCAGTGCGATTGGCGCCAGCGACACAAAGGTGGGCTGCGGCGTGGTTTTGGAATCGACCCAGGCCTGATCCTTGTCGTTGACGTGGAAAGCCTTGGCCGGCGGCACCGGCCGGCCGACCTCGTTCTTGGCCGCCGCGGCAAGCGAGGTAGCGCGCAATTCGGGCGGTGCGAGATCGACCACCCGCTCGCCGTTCTGCGGCAGAAAGGCGTCGAGATAGACGATCGAGGCAATCGACGGCTGCACCCGCTCGGCAACCCCCGAAATGACGAAGCCGGCATAGGAGTGGCCGACCAGAACTAAATTGTCGAGATTTTCCCATTTGATGACATTGACGATGTCGGTGATATGGGTGTCGAGCGTAATCATGGCGCTCATCAGATGGCTGCGCTCGCCCAACCCGGTCAGCGTCGGCGCGAAGACCTTGTGGCCCTTCTGTTCCAGCAGATCGGCGACGCGACGCCAGCACCAGCCGCCGTGCCAGGAGCCATGAACCAGCACATAGGTCTTGCGGGCGGATTGCGCCTGAGCACGGCCGGTTGCAAACTGCGCGCCCGCCGCGCTCACGCCGGCGCCGAGAAGTGCAATCGCGTCGCGGCGGCTGCGTTTGATTTTCGTCATCGTTTCCTCCACTCGGTCCTGCGTCAATCGATGCGGGCGCCGGCCAACTTGACGATGCTGCCCCACTTTTGAATCTGATCGGCCAGGAACGCCTTGAAATCCTCCGGCGTACCGGTTTTTGCGATTGCGGAAAAATTGGCGAGCGTCTTGGCTGCGGCCGGCGAGGTGATGCCGGCGTTGATTGCGGCGTTGAGCGTCTTGATGATCTCCGGCGGCGTTCCCGCCGGCGCAACCATCCCGGTCCAGGCGTCGAGAATAAAATCGGGATAGCCGCTCTCGACCAGCGTCGGCACATCAGGCAGCGCCGGCCAGCGCTCGCCGCGTGCAATCGCCAGTGGCCGCAGCTTGCCGGCCTGGATCAGCGGGTAAAGCGTAACCAATCCGTCGATGGTGAACTGCGTGCGGCCGCCAAGCAGATCGTTCACCGACTGCGCCGAGCCGGTATAGGGCACATAGATCACGTCGATCTTGGCCTCGGTCTTGAACAAGGTGCTGAGCAGATGCGGCGGCGTGCCAAGGCCGGCGCCGAAATTGATCTTGCCGGGATTGGCCTTGGCGTAGTCGACGAATTCGCGGATGGTCTTGGCCGGCACGTCGGGGTTGACGACGAAGACGTGCGGCAACAGGGCCGCCGTCGCGATCGGTGTGAAGGCTTTGAGCGGATCGATGCCGAGACTGGAATAGAGTGCCGGCGCAACCGCAAGCGACCCTGACGAACCGAACAGCAGCGTGTAGCCGTCCGGGTCAGCGGAGGCGACAAATTTGGTGCCGATCGTCGAGCCCCCGCCGGCGCGGTTCTCGACCACGACCTGACCGACGCGATCGGTCAATTCCTGCGCCACCATGCGCGCCATGGTGTCGATCGGACCGCCCGGCGGAAACGGTACGATCATCCGGATCGGGCGCTCGGGATATTTCTGTTCAGCGTGGGCGGAACCGATCTGCGCCAGTCCAAGCGCGGCGCCGGCAGTGCCGAAGGCTTTCAGAAGGCTGCGTCGCGTCGTCATGATGTCCTCCCGCCGGTTCGGCTTCTATACCTTGTACGCCGATCATATATGCAAATCCGCCGCGCGCTCACCCCCACAAAGCCGGCTCTGCTGGATAGGCAAGGCTGCCATCGTAGCGCAGGCCATGGGGCCGATCCTTAGCCAGCAGCAATGGGCCATCGAGATCGACGAAGCGGGCCCGTTGCGCCAGCAACATCGCCGGCGCCATCGAAAGCGACGTCGCCACCATGCAGCCGACCATGATGGCGAAGCCCTGCCCTTCGGCAGCATCGGCGAGCGCCAACGCCTCGGTCAGACCGCCAGCTTTGTCGAGCTTGATGTTGACGGCGTCGTATTTTCCGGCAAGCGCCGCGAGTGAGGCACGATCGTGCACGCTCTCGTCGGCGCAGACCGGGATCGGCCGGTTGATGCGGCCGAGGACGTCGTCCCTGCCTTCGGGCAAGGGCTGCTCGATCAGCGTGACGCCGGCTGCGGCACAGGCGGCGAGGTTTTGCTCGAGATTGGCCGCGCTCCAACCCTCGTTGGCGTCGACGATGAGCTCTGCTCCCGGCACGGCGCGCCGCACCGCGGCAATGCGCTCGCCGTCATCAGCAGCGCCGCCAAGCTTGACCTTGAGCAAAGGCCGCGCCGCGGCCACTTCTGCCGCCTGCGCCATCGCGGCCGGCGCCGCCAGCGAGATTGTGTAGGCCGTGACCCGTGGCAGCGGCGCCACAAGTCCGGCCAATTCATGCACCGGCCGGCCCGAGCGTTTGGCGTTAACGTCCCAGTAAGCACAATCGAGTGCATTACGGGCGGCGCCAGGAGGCATTGCGTCCTGCAACACCGTGCGGTCGAGCCCGCGCTGCACCGCCGGACGCATGGCTTCGAGCGCCGCGACAACGCCGTCGGGGGTTTCGCCGTAACGGGCGTAAGGAACGGCTTCGCCGCGACCGCGGTGGGTCCCGTCGCTGAGTTCGGCAACGACCACGACGGCTTCGGTCTTGGCGCCGCGGCTGATCGTGAAGACGCCGGCAAGCGGCCAGCGTTCGATCCTGACGGAGAGCTCCATGCGAGGAGCGAGTATGACTGCAGCATGCCGGCCGCCTCAAGGGCGCCGCGGCGCACCGGCCCAGCAGAGCGCCGCCCGTTGAGCGCCGCCCTCACTGGCAGTCTCGATGGCGATCGTCTTGCGCTAGCCGCGACCGGCGCCTGGACGGCGGAAAGCGCCGCCGCGCTCGAGCGAATCGTCGATGACGCCACCGGACGCAATGAGGATGCGCGCAGCGTCGACATCGACCTCGCCAAACTCGAACGGCTGGACACGTTCGGCGCCTGGCTGATCGAACGCCTTAAGCGCAGCTTTGCCGCACAGGGCTTGACCTCGCGCATCGTCGGCCTGTCGGCGACCGATCGTGCGCTGATGGAGGAACTGCGCTTCGTCAACAAAGCCGACCCGATCCACGTCATCGAACCCAATCGCGCCCTGCTCGCTCTCGACAGCGTCGGCCGCGCCGTCGCCGAGATCGGCTGGTCGCTCGTGCTGCTCGCGCACCTTCTCGGCGCTCTGTCGGCGGCGGCGCTGACGACGATCGCGCAGCCGCGGCGGCTGCGGCTCACCTCGATTCTGCATCATTTCGAGCGCGTCGGCTGGCGGGCGGTGCCTGTCGTTCTGCTCAGTACCTTCCTGATCGGCACCATCATCGCTCAGCAGGGCATCTTTCACTTCCGCAGTTTTGGCGCCGAAATGTATGTCGTCGACATGATCGGCATTCTGGTATTGCGCGAGGTCGGCGTCATCATCGTCTGCGTCATGGTCGCCGGTCGTTCGGGTAGCGCCTATACCGCCGAGCTCGGTGCCATGAAAATGCGCGAGGAAATCGATGCGCTGCGCACCATGGGCCTCGATCCGGTCGAGGTGCTGGTGCTGCCGCGCGTCGTCGCGCTCGTCGTCGCGGTGCCGCTATTGACCTTTCTCGGCTCGATGGCGGCGCTCTACGGCGCCGGCCTGGTCTGCTGGCTCTATGGCGGCATGGCTCCCGACATTTTTCTTGCGCGGCTGCGCGAGGCGATCTGGCTGCCGACCTTCGCCGTGGGCATGATCAAGGCGCCGTTCATGGCGCTCACCATCGGGCTCGTCGCCTGCGTCGAGGGCTTTGAAGTCGACGGCAGCACCTCTTCGCTCGGGCTCAGGACCACCGCTTCCGTCGTCAAGTCGATCTTCCTCGTCATCGTGCTCGACGGCTTGTTCGCCATGTTCTTCGCCGCGATAGGGATGTAACGCATGGCGAGCAACCAGGTGGTCCTCAGCGTACGCGACCTCACCGTTGGCTTCGGCGATACGACGGTGCTTGACCGCGCGACGCTCGACGTCTTCAACGGCGAAGTTCTCGGTTTCGTCGGCGGCTCGGGCGCCGGCAAGTCGGTACTGATGCGCACCGTCATCGGCTTGCTGCCGAAGCGCGGCGGCTACATCGAAATGTTCGGCACCGATCTTGCGACGCTGAGCGAGCCGGAGCGCCGCGCCGTCGAACGGCGCTGGGGCGTGCTGTTTCAGCAAGGCGCCTTGTTCTCATCGCTCACCGCGCTGCAGAACGTGCAATTCCCGATGCGCGAATATCTCGACCTGTCGCCGCGGCTCATCGACGAGATCGCGCTCGCCAAGCTCGAAATGGTCGGACTCAGCGCCGACACGCGCGGCAAATATCCGGCCGAACTGTCGGGCGGCATGATCAAGCGCGTGGCGCTTGCCCGAGCGCTCGCGCTCGATCCCGACATCGTCTTCCTCGACGAGCCCACTTCCGGCCTCGATCCGATCGGCGCCGCGGCCTTCGACGAGCTGATCCGCACGCTGCAAAAGACGCTCGGCCTGAGCGTCTT
>Ga0335077_10005812_pt1 | contig 15184 bp, 13 predicted proteins | sample Lox_Sample_31_FD_207151 | JGI IMG/M metagenome (GOLD analysis project Ga0335077, IMG submission 207151) | Soil microbial communities from Loxahatchee National Wildlife Refuge, Florida, United States - Lox_Sample_3.1 | ecosystem: Environmental > Terrestrial > Soil > Wetlands | place: USA... | reverse complement strand
ACCTCCACCGGCCCGCACGGCACCCGCGCCGTCACCGGCCACGCTCCAGCCGCCGGTAACCCAGCGTCACCTCAAAGCAGAAGTTGCCTATTGCGTTGGGGGCGTAACCACGCCGCCTTGCGGACATCCGCTCAGCGTTTCGCGGTATTCCCAGTCTTCCAGGTACCCGGCTTTCAGCATGTTTCGGATAAGCCTCAGGAACCGCTGATCCTGGATTTTCTCCGCCAGTATCCCGAGAAGGACCTCGTGACTGAGACTGCCGAAGGACTCACCGACTTACTACCTGCTTCGATGACTTGTCGGCGGCGCTTCGCAGGTGGGCGAAAGGCCTGTTCACCGCCGAGGCTGCGGTTGACCTGCTGATCGGGCACGGTTTGTGGACCGGCGCCGAGCGCATGGGCCGGATCTTCGGGCAGCGATCATGAACTTGGCAGTCAGTTTGGCTGTCCGCTGATCTTCCAAAGATCGCAACAGGCGTCTGACCAGTGGAGCTAAGGGGACTCGAACCCCTGGCCTCTTGCATGCCATCAGCAGGCAGCACATCCTCCCGCGTCCATCCGTGCAGGTCACCGTCCTGGAGCGTCTCCCATAGTGCGCCTCCGTCCGGGCCGGTTGCAGTACTTTCGTGCTGTACCGTTCCCCCGCCGCTGCGGTCGCTTCGGCTCATGACCAGCACAGACGAGCCGCAGCAGTCCAAGCAAGGCTAGCGCTACCCCGTATGCTCGGTCGAAAGCATTCCCGGGCAGTGGAGGGACCCGCCGTGAGTGGCTACCGTCCTATGACCCTGGCCGACCTGGCTAGCCGTCTCGCACGGACCGGTGATGGAAAGGTCCGCTGGAAGCTGGTGTGGGAATTCCTCGAAGAGTCCCGGTGGGAGCCAGCCGACGTTCAGCTTGCTCTGCTACAAGAGGAGCCACCGCCGACGGGAGATGAACGGTGGGACACTCTGCTGGCGGCACTGGCTGAGCACCTGGCCGCTGCGCACGATGCTGCCCCGCCGCCATGGGCGGAGCTTCGGGTGCTGCGCCGACCGTGGTTCCCCGCCGAACTGCAGATTCAGCGGGCTGAGGCGCTGGTATGGGCACCAGCGGCCTTCCGCAAGCACGGGGTGTACCTCTCGGCCCGGGACCTGGAGGCCGCGTGAGCGATCCTGGCGATGTCCTCCTCGGCCGGGCCGAACTCGAACGGGCGTTCACTGCCCTGGGGGAGCGACTTGCCCGCCGAGGCGTCGTCGCGGACGTGTTCGTAGTGGGCGGTGCCGCCATGGCCCTGGCCTACGACGCCGAACGCGTGACCCGCGATGTTGATGCGCGGTTCGTGCCGCACGGCATTGTCCTGGACGAGGCCAGGCAAGTGGCCAAGGATTCGGGGCTGCCGCCGTGGTGGCTGAACGAGCAGGCAACCGCCTATATCTCCGGGAAAGATGACCCAGGCAAGCGCCGGGTCTTCGATCATCCGGGGCTGCGAGTGATGGCCGCATCACCCGAGCACGTCTTCGCCATGAAAGCATTGGCGGCCAGGACACGCGACATCGACGATCTGAGGCTGCTCGCGGGCATGATCGGCATCGAGACCGCCGATGCCGCACTCCAGATCTGCGCGGACTTCTATCCCGACGAGCCGATACCCCCAAGGACAGACGCAGTCCTACGAGAACTCTTCGGCTGATCGCACCACGGCCGCCCCGGTCAATCCCAGCCTGGACCGGTACACCAGCAGCAGCGGCGTGAATTGATTAGGGCCCCAGCCGACCATGCAGACCGCCAGGCCGGCCCCCAGCCAGCTCGGTACCCGCCCCGCACCGCCCGCCCGCCCCGCCATCAACCGTGACGGCAGCGTGCGCACTGCCGTGCCCTGCGTTGTCATCGTCATCACCCTTCCGGCCAGAAGTTCAGCGTCAGCTTCCGGGCAGCCGCGCGGCGGCTGCCGGATCGTGGGCTGGCAGGATGGCCAGGTCCGGCATCTGCTTTTTGAGATCGAGGACCTTGTGGCTGGTCCCACCGAGGCGGCGCTTGTTGCCTACGCCGGGAAGCTGGTGGTGTTCAAGGATGCTGGCCCCGTAGGTGAGGTCGCCGGCCAGCAACAGGAGCGTTTTCGTTCCCCGCCGGACCAGTAGCGATATCGAGCCAGCCGTGTGGCCGGGGGCGGGGAGCAGCACGAGCGAGCCGTCCCCCATGACATCCAGCGACTTGGTGAAGGGCGCCGGCGAGGGATCGCTGGCCGGCTCCATTCTGATGTGATGCCATTTCAAACCCGGGACCTGGATGTGCCTACGCTGGACACCACGCAGTTCCGGCGCGGCCCCGGACAGCCACCAGTACAGCGGCTTGCGGGTGCCGTAGGGGTGTTCGGGGTGAATTTGCACGGTCCCGGTGCTGATCACCGCCATAGCCCTTACCGCGCCCGCTGATCCGGGCTCGGTCCGTGACACCGCGGCCGAGGCGCTCATGGCGGGCATCCCGCTACATCGCCGGCCGTCCGGTCTTTCGGGCCTTGCCTAACCAGACTGCGGCCGGCCGACGGGCACGAAAGTCCCGGGTCCGCCGCGATGGCTGCTGTGACTCGCTCCAATTCGCGGCGAATGCCTGGCCGACCGGATCGCCTCAGTTGCGTGGACGGTCCCCGCCGGGGACGGCGCGCCTGATGTGCACGGCGTGTATCATCGGCGTCTGCGATCATCTCCTTGATCCGCTCGGCGGCGAACTGCTGCAGTATCACTGGGTGCATGATCTCCTCCTGGCGTGGCTGCGCGGTCGGCCGCAGTGGCCTGCGCCGCGCGGTGGTCAATCTGGATCAAGTCGACGCATCGAGATCAGGACCAGGCCGAGGTCACGCACCTTGGTCAGCAACCCGTGCAGGGCGGCCTGATCGGCTGCCGGGCCGGAGGTGACCGTGTGGCTGCCGTCGCTATTGACCTGCAGGCCCTCGGACCAGGCGGTCCAGCGCCCGTCGAGGACGCCTTTGACCGGGATCTCGTAATGCGATTGCCGTGCCATGCCGCTCACGGCCCTACGCTCTGTGGCGGCCAGCTCATCGAAGCCGGCGCGCTGGTCGTGCAGCGTTCGAGCCTGAGTTCAGCCACTTCTACCGTCCTTAGGTCTGTTCGACGTGATCTGCACGCTACGAAGGGCACCGCGGGCCTGGCGTCACCCGAAAGTGCCCATGGGGTGGAATCTTCCGCAGCGGCACCGGGCACCAAGGCGCCCGGGCCGGGGACGCTAGGCAGCCCCGCCGGGTAGCGGCGGCTTGGTGTGCGTGGAGGAGGGCCTTCATGCCTGCCGCTCCCATGCGCCCGTAGCGGCTGTGCCAGGTTTACAGACGAATATCGAGGGGAAACCGGAGGACGGCCCGAGCAGTGAAATGGGATGGCCGGACAGGTGACAGCGCAGCCTTAGGCGGTGCTCGCTGGCCGGCTTACGGTGGGGTTCCTTCCAGCAACGACACGGAGGATCGCTGGAGGCGCAGAGCATGCAGGTTCCCGATGGCTGAGTTGCCCGCGGCGACCCTACCTGAGGTTGCCGCATCCGAGCGGGATGTCCTGCTGGCCACCAAGCTGCATGTTCCCGGTTCGCGGCCGGGACTGGTGCCGCGCCCGCGTCTGGCGGAACGGCTCGATGAGGGCCTGGCGCGCGGGCTGATGCTGGTCTGCGCCCCGGCGGGGTACGGCAAGACGGCCCTGCTGGCCGACTGGGCGCGGCGCGGCCAGCAGCCGGTGGCGTGGCTGTCGCTGGACGTCGGCGATAACGACCCGGCGCGGTTCTGGCGCCATGGCGTGGCCGCGCTGGATCAGGGCCGGCCGGGGCTCGCCGAACGGGTGGGGCCGCTGCTCGGCCCGCCCGCGCCTGCGTCGTACGAGGGACTGGTGACCGCGCTGATCAACGAACTGGCCGCCGAACCGGATGCGGACCAGGCGCTGCTGGTGCTCGACGACTACCACCTGATTGACTCCGAGGCCGTGCACGCCTCGCTCGGGTTCTTGCTCGAGCACCGGCCGCCGGGACTGCCCCTGGTGCTGGCCAGCCGCAGTGACCCGCCGCTGGCGCTGGCGCGGTTGCGGGCCCGCGGGCAGCTGGCCGAGCTGCGCGCCGATCAGCTGCGCTTCACCGCGGACGAGGCGGCGGAGCTGCTGCGGCAGGGGACGGCCGTCTCTGGCGTGGCCCTGCCGGAAACGGCAGTGGCGGCGCTGGCCGCCCGCACCGAGGGGTGGGCCGCCGGGCTGCAGTTGGCCAGCCTATCGCTGCGCGGGCAGCCCGATACCGCCGGGTTCACGGCCGCGTTAACCGGCAGCCACCGCTACGTGCTGGACTTCCTGGCCGAAGAAGTGCTCGAGCACCAGAGTGAGCAGGTGCGCACGTTCCTGCTGGAGACCTCTGTGCTGGAGCGGCTGTCAGGGGAGCTGTGCGACACGGTCACCGGCCGTCCCGGCAGCCAGGCGCTGCTGGAGCAGGTGGAACGGGCGGGGCTGTTCCTCACTCCGCTGGATGAGGTGCGCGGCTGGTGGCGCTACCACCACCTGTTCGCCGACCTGCTTCGCGCCCGCCTGCAGGCCGAACAGCCCCGCCGGGTGGCGCAACTGCACCGCAATGCCGCCGCGTGGTGCCAGGAGCACGGACTGGCCGATGACGCGATCCGGCACGCGGTGGCCGCCGGAGAGATGGCGTCGGCCGCCGGGCTGGTAGAGCAGCATTTCGACGCGCTTGTCTATCTGCACGGCGAAGATGCGACGATTCAACGCTGGATTTCGGCGCTCCCCGGCGAGCTTGTCCGGTCCCGGCCCCGGCTATTGCTGGCGCAGTCCTTCCTGGCGTCCTACAGCGGCCAGCTGGAGGCGGTAGAGCCGCTGCTCGATGCGGCCGAGCGAGCATCCCCGGGCTGGGCCGATGAGCCATTTGAGCCTACTGTCGGCCGGGCCCGCAGCTTGCTGGTGAACATACCCGCGCTGATCGCACTCCGTCGTAGCTTTCTCGCCCAGCTCCGCGGTGACGCTGAGGCCACGGTCGCATTCGCTTCCCGGGCGATGGCCGAGTCCGGCGAGGACGAGTGGCTGCTGGGGTTGGTCGCGCGGTGGAATCTGGCTGCAGGTGAGTGGCTTCGTGGCCGGGTGGCGGAGGCTGAGGGCGTTTTCGTGGCCTGCATCCCCGGGTGGCGGGCACTGGGCCAGCCCACGTTGACCGCATGGGTGGTCTATCAGCTCGGCCAGGTTCAGCGCGCCCAGGGGCGCCTGGATGCGGCAGTCGAGACGTTCGAGCGGGCGCTGCACGCCGCCACAGCGCCCGGTCGGGAATCTGCGCCGGCCCTCGGCCTCGTGTATGTGGGCCTGGCGGAGGTGGCCTACCAGCGGAACGAGCTCGACAGCGCCCTCCGATATGTCACCGAGGGCATCACGCTGTGCCGCCCGTTCGTATACAAGGCGCCGTTGGCTGCCGGCCTGGCCACGCTGGCGTGGATCCGGCAGGCCACCGGCGATCCTGCCGGAGCGCTGGAGGCGATCGGCGAAGCCGAGTATGCCTGGCGGACGACGGCTGACCTGCTCAACCCGTTCCCGTCGCAGCGGGCGCGGCTGCTGCTGGCCCAGGGTGACGTGGCCGCGGCCGCGCGGTGGACGCATGAGTCCGGCCTGCGCGCCGGCGATGAGCCGCACTACCCGCGCGAGCCGGGATACCTGCTGCTGGCCCGCGTGCTGCTGGCCCAGCAGCGGCCCGCCGAGGCGCTCGCGTTGCTGGACCGGCTGCGCGCCGCGGCGGTCGCCCAGGACCGGGTCGGCAGCGTGATCGAGGTCGGTGCGCTGCGGGCGCTGGCGCTGGCCGCCTGCGGCCAGGACGCCGACGCGATGAACGCCCTTGCCGACGTGCTCACGCTGGCCTGCCCGCAGGGCTATGTCCGGGTCTTCGCCGACGAGGGGCCGCCGATGGCCGCGCTGCTGGGACGGCTGATCGCGGCCCAGCGGGCCGACGCCCCGGGGGTCCCGCTCGGCTGCCTGGCCCGGCTCCAGCGGGCCTTCGGCGCCGGGCCTCCCGCGCCGGGATCAGGCCGGGACACCGTCGCGGTGCCCGGCATCGTGAACCCGCTGACCAGCCGCGAGCTAGAGGTGCTGGCGATGCTGGCGGCGGGCAGGCCGAACCAGTCCATCGCCGGCGAGCTCTTCGTTACGCTCGACACGGTCAAGAAGCATGTCAGCCACCTGCTGGGCAAGCTCGGCGCGGCCAACCGCACCGAGGCCGTCACCCGGGCGCGGGAACTAGGGCTGATCCCTTAGCCTCGATTCCCGGGAAGGTAATCCCGTTGAGGCCAGGGCTTCTTGCCGAGCAGCGCCTACGGCTGCGACCTGGGCAGATGCCAACAGCTGCTCAGTGGGCCGCTAGCGGACCTCAACTGGCCCAGCACGCAGACCCCCCGAAGCCCTTCAAGCAAATCCCCAGGTCACGGATTCAGAAGACCTGTCGCTGTCCGCATCCAGCAAATGGCCTTCGCCGGTATTCCTTCACGCAGACTCGTTGAGGTCAGGACGTCCGCCCTGGTCAGCGACACGAGGAACGCGGACAGGCTCCTCCGGCCGGATCGGTCACGCCGCCGCGGGTAGCCGGGAGCGCGCCATGCGGCGCGGAGGAGGAGTGACCCGGCCCCCGGGCAGGATCTCGCCCAAGTCGTCGAACACGATCACGCCGTTGCAGAGCAGGCTCCGCCCCTGCTCGGGGTGACAGGGCACGGTGCGGGCGGCGGCACGATCCGGGCGGTCAGTCGGCGGGCACGCGGGTAGATGGTGACACATTTGCCCACCTCCCTATGGAGCGGCGGTCATTCTGGTCGGGGGTTCCAGCGGAAGCGGCGGACGGCGATGAGGGGTTCATGCGGCGCCCCAGGTCAGCAGTACGCCGAGGTCTTTCCAGTCGAACCCGCTGTGCTGGGCGAACGGGCCCATAAGGCCATGTTGGCGAAGATCACCCCGTGACGCAGGAGGGTACGCAGACGAGCTGGTCTCAGCTGGTCGAGGTCGCGCTCGCTTCCTGACGGTCAGCTTGCTGCGCGCTGAATGATGATGTCGCCGTGCCGCGTGCGGGCGTGAACCATGACCTTGCGGTCCGGCGGGTCAGCGGTTCCCTGCGGCGAAACGAAGTCGTGCACCGCCCCTCGCTCGCTGTTGGCGTCGATGGAGGCAGCGGTGCCCTCGCCGATGCCGACCTCGATGTTTCCCGAGCCGTTCATCAGCTTGGCCTGACCGTGTGTCATCCGGCCGATCCGGATGGCACCGCTGGCTGTCGTGGCGGTGATGCTGCCGTCGGCGCGGCCGATGTCGAAGCCGCCGCTGCCGCTGCTGAGATCGAGGTCGGCCGAGGCGTGGCCGATCCAGGCCTGCCCGCCCGAGCTCGAGAGCCCGACCGTGCCGTTGACCTCGCCGATCCGCATCGCGAACTTCCCGCCGTCGATGCTGGCGCGCCCGGCGATGCGGCCGATGGCGACCTCACCGGACGCGATGCTCGCCTGCAGCGCGTCGATGCGGTCCAGCTGGACCTGACCCGATGCCAGGTGCAGCTCGCACCGGCCGACTGGGCCGTCAACGTGAACGCTCGAGTGCGCCAGGTACGCGGCCAGGCTGGAGCCGGCGGGCAGGTCGATCGTGATGGCGACCGAGCCGCTCTTGTCCCCGGAGGTGGTCGTTTTGACCGAGAGCTGACCGCCGGCGAAGCCGACCTTGGTCCTGCTGGCCACCTTGACGTCCGACCGGCTCGCCTCGTTGATGGGTTCGACCAGCACCACGGTGTCGGTCCGGTCGCTCGCGGTGACCCGCACCTGGGCACCGGCGACTGCCACGGTGGCGGCGATGGGCCCCGGCGTAGCGAATACAGGCATGAAAACGTCTCCTCTTGTCTCTTACCTGATCTGTTTGGTGGGCGGCTCAACCGACGCCCGGGAGGTCAGGCTCGCTTCTTGAACGTGGCACGCGACCACAGGTACCCGACGAGGGCGATCGCGGCGCACCAGGCGAGAGCGGCGGCCGCGTAGCCGCCTGACGGGGTGCCGGCGAGCAGCCCGCGCACCGATTCGATAATCGGCGTGAAGGGCTGATACTCCGCGAATTGCCGGACACCAGCTCCCATCTTGTCGGCCGGCACGATTGCGCTGCTCACGAATGGCAGCAGGAGCAGCGGCACGACGGTCATGCCTGCGGATTCCGGAGTTTTCGCAGCTATTCCCAGCGCGACCGTGAGCCACGCGGCGGCGAAAGCTGTCGCCGCGATTATGCCGATCGCGCCGAGCCATTCGAGGGGGGTCGCAGGCGACCGGAACCCGAGCGCGAAGGCCATTCCGATGATGACGGCGATGGCGATAGCACTGCCCGCCATGGTGGCCGCGACGTGACCGTTCAGGACGGCACCGCGGGAGACGTTCATCACCTTGAACCGGTTGATGATGCCCTTCGTCATGTCGGAGTTCACCGACACCGCAGTGCCCGACAGCCCGTAGCTGATGGCCAGCAGGATCAGGCCTGGTGTTGCGTATTCGATGTAGTGCTCGCCGACATTGAATGCGTTGCCGAGCACGTAGACGAACATCAGCATGATCACGACCGGCATCAAGGCCCCGTTGAATAGCGTGACCGGATTCCGGAGGATGTGCTTGAAGTTGCGGCGCAGCATGATCCGCGCATCGGTCAGCGGTGCTGAAGTGGTGCTCATGGCGCGATGGCCTCCGTGCTCGAGTGACTGGTCAGGGCGAGGAAAACGTCATCGAGGTCCGGCGTGTGCACGGAGAGATCCTCGACTTCGATCGAGTACTCATCGAGCCGATCCAGCAGAGCCCTCAGCGACTTCGCTCTGCCATCGCCGGGAACCCGCAGGGTCAGGTCCTCGTCGTCCCGCGTGGAGCCGGTCAGGACCCGCGCCGCCACGTCGAGTTCTGCGGCGTCGGTGAACCGGAGCCGGACGTGGCTGCCGGGAACCTGGCGCTTGAGGTCGTCGGGAGTGCCCTGGGCGACCAGGTGGCCCTGGTCGAGTACCGCGATCAGGTCGGCGAGCTGATCGGCTTCGTCAAGGTGCTGGGTGGTAAGGAAAACGGTGACGCCATCGGCCACCAGTTCGCGGACGATGTTCCACATCGTGCGGCGGCTGCGCGGATCCAGTCCCGTCGTCGGCTCGTCCAGGAAGATGATCTGCGGCCTGGTGACCAGCGTCATCGCCAGGTCCAGCTTCCGGCGCATACCGCCGGAATAGGTCGATGCCATCTTCTGCGCCGAGTCCGCCAGGTCGAACCGTTCCAGCAGCGAGGTGACCACCCGCTTGCCCTGGTCGGCCCGCAGATGGTGCAGATCCGCCATCAGCTGCAGGTTCTCTTCCCCCGTCAGCAGATCGTCCACCGCCGCGAACTGGCCGGTGACCCCGATGACCGCGCGCACCTGTTTGGGCTCGGTCGCGACATCGTGCCCGGCAACCCGTACCGTCCCGCCGTCGGCCTTGATCAACGTGGTCAGCACGTTCACGGTCGTCGTCTTACCCGCCCCGTTCGGGCCAAGCAGGGAAAAAACCGTGCCCGCCCGGACATCGAGATCGATGCCGTCAAGCACGATCTTGTCCCCGTACGCCTTCCGCAGTCCTGAGACTGCAATCGCCGACCGGCCGGTGTCGATCTCGTACCGCCCGGGTGCGGGTATCGCGAGCGCCGCGGGTGAGCTGCCCGCGGCGCCGGCCGTGCCGCCGGTGACCGGGCCGGGCTTGACAATGGCCATTGGGTTTCCTCCTGTCGGGGTGCGCGTTTCGTCCTCCGCACGCTAGGGCGATCCGGCGGGTCAGGCGTCACCCGAAAGTGGACATGCATGGTGGAATCTTCCGAGGCTGCGCCGAGCACCAAGGTGCGGCGCGGCCTGGGGCTGCGCCGGGCCGTCCTGGGCAAGCTCGGCGCGGCAACCGCACCGAGGCGGTCGACCGGGCGCGGGACCTGGGCCTGGTTTCCTGACGACGCCTTCAGGCCGGTCCCCTGAGCAGCATCTGCGGCGCGGTCATCGTGCGGAAGCGCGCCCGTGGCCGCCCCCGGCGCGCCCAGTAGGACACCCTGCGGCCGCGAGCCGACGCCGGGGGCCGGGACCGTAGCACCACGGCCCGTTCGGACTAGGGATTTTCCTGAACGGGCGGTGGTGGGCGCGCCAGGTCCTCGTGCGAGGCTGCCCAGCACGGCGCAGGGCCTGCCGGGGACGGCCGGTCAGGGAATCAGGCCCAGGTCCCGGGCCCGGGCGACGGCCTCGGTGCGGTTGGCCGCGCCGAGCTTGCCCAGGACGTGCCCGACGTGCTTCTTGACCGTGTCGAGCGTGACGAAGAGCTCGCTGGCGATGGCCTGGTTCGACTGGCCCGCCGCCAGCATGACCAGGATTTCCAGCTCGCGGCTGGTCAGCGGGTCGACGATGCCGGGTACCGCGGCGGTGTCCCGGCCTGGTTGTGGCGCGGGAGGCCCGGCGCCGAAGGCCCGCTGGAGCCGGGCCAGGTAGCCGAGCGGGACGCCGGCAGCCGCCTGGCCGGTGCGCTGGGCGGCGATGAGTCGGCCGAGCAGCGCGGCCATCGGCGGGCCTTCGTCGGCGAAGACCCGGACATAGTTCTGAGGGCAGGCCAGCATGAGCGTTCCGGCCAGGGCGGTGACCGCGCCCGCTTCGTCACCGGTGGCCGCTAGCGCCAGCGCCCGCAGCGCGCCGATCTCGATCAGGCTGCCGGCCCGGTCCTGGGCCGCTGCGGCTGCGTGCAACCGGTCCAGCAGCGCCAGCGCCCGACCGGGCCGATCCTGGGCAAGCAGGACCCGGGCCAGGAGCAGGTGACCCGGCTCACGGGGGTAGTAAGGCTCGTCGGGGCCGAGGTCGCGTTCGGTAGCCCAGCGGGCGGCGGCGGCCAGGTCACCTTGGGCCAGCAGCAGCCGCGCCCGCTGCGCCGGGACCGGGTTGAGCAGGCCCGGCGGCCCCGGTGCGGCCTGCCCGGCCTCGCCCATCGCCTCATGCGCCCCGGCCGGGTCGCCGGTGGCCTGCCGGATCCACGCCAGCGTCACCAGGCTCGCGGCCAGCGGCGGGGTATAGGCCAGCTGCCGGCACAACGCGATGCCCTCGGTCACGTGCCGCAGCGCAGCGTCGAGCTCGTCGCGCTGGTAGGCCAGTTCGGCCAGGCCCGCATACGCCGGGCCGGCGGCCGGCACTGGCGGCCGGCCTGGCGGCGCGGTGGTCTCCAGGGCCTGCTGGCAGGCCAGGGCGGCCGCGTCCAGGTGGCCTTGGGCGCGCTGGACCTGGCCGAGTATGTGCCGGCCCCAGACCGTGATGGTGGGCCTGTCGGCCCACCCGGCGATGCTGGGCACGAAGACGCGCTCGGCGTCCGCGAGCCGGCCGCGGAACCAGTCGGCTATGCCCAGGTTGAACCGGGCCACGTACTCCAGCAGCCGCTCGCCCTCGTTCAGCTCGGCCAGGGCCTGCGACGCGAACACATCCGTGGCCTCGGCGTCCCCGCGGAGCATGGCCAGAAGGCTGTGATGGACCGCGATCAGCGCCGGGATGTTCACCAGCAGGCTGCCGGCCGGTCCAGCAGGAGGCTCGAACGGCTCCTCCGCCGTGCCGGCATAGGCGCGCTCGGCCGCCTCCACCAAGCGCTGCACCGCCTCTACGTGGCCCGCGGCGGCGGCCAGCTGGGCCTGCGCCAGCAGCAACCGGGGACGGGACCGGACCAGGCTGGCGGGCAGCGCAGCCAGCCACCGCTGAATCGTCGTCCCCTCGCCGCGCAGACCGGAGACCGTGTCGAATTGCCGCTCGATCAGCCGCGCGGCCCAGAGCATTTCCCCGGCCGCCACCGCGTGCCGGATCGCCTCCTCGGCCAGGCCGTGCTCTTCGTGCCAGGCAGCCGCGTTGCGGTGCAGCTGTGCCACCTGGCCGGGCTGTTCGGTCTGCAGGCGGGCGCGGAGCAGGTCGGCGAACAGGTGATGGTAGCGCCACCAGCCGCGGACCTCATCCAAAGGCACCAGGAACAGCCCAGCCCGCTCCACCTGGTCCAGCAGCGCCTGGCTCCCGGTGCGGCCGGTGACCGCGTCACACAGCGGGCCGGACAGCCGTTCCAGCACCGAGGTCTCCAGCAGGAAGGCGCGCACCTGCACGGGCTGGCGCTCGAGCACCTCCTCGGTCAGGTAGTCCAGGACGTACCGGTGGCTGCCGGTGAACGCGGCCACGAACCCGGTGATATCCGGCTGGCCACGCAGCGACAGGCCCGCGAGCTGCAGCCCGGCGGCCCACCCTTCGGTCCGCGCAGCCAGCGCCGCCACGTCGGCGTCAGGCAGGACCATGCCAGGTGCTTCGGCCACCTGCTGCAGCAACGCCGCCGCCTCATCAGCGGTGAACCGCAGCTCACCGGCGCGCAGCTCGGCCAGCTGCCCGCGGGCCCGCCGCCGGGCCAGCGCCAGCGGCGGGTCGGCGCGGCTGGTCAGCACCAGGCGCAGTCCCGGCGGCCGGTGCTCCAGCAAGAACCGCAGCGAGTCGTGCACCTGCTGGGAAACGATGACGTGGTAGTCGTCGAGGACCAGCAGCGTCCCGCCGTCGCCGGGCTGGGCGTCCAGCTCGTTGATCAGCGCGGCGACCAGCCCTTCGAACGATGACGGTGCCGGGGGTCCGGCCAGCGGACTGACGCGCCCGGCGATTCCTGCGTGTATCTGGTCCAGGGCGGCCACCACGTGGCGCCAGAACCGGACCGGGTCGTTATCGTCAGCATCTAGCGACAGCCACGCGGCCGCGTGCTCGCCGCGCCGGGCCCAGTCCGCCAGCAAGACCGTCTTTCCGTATCCGGCTGGCGCGCACACCAGGACCACCCCGCGCGCCAGGCCTTCATCGAGTTGTCCGGACAGCCGCGGCCGCGGCACCAGGCCCGGCCGCGGTGCGGGCATATGCAGCTTGGTAGCCAGCAGGACATCGCGCTCGGGCGCGGCTGTCTCGGCTGGGACAGCCGCGCGCGGCTCAGCCATCGCTCGCCTGCACGCTCTGCGCCTCCGGCGATCCTCCGTATCGCTCCTGGAAGGACCATCGTAAGTCAGCCGGACCGGCCCATTCCCCCCTGACGCCGGCCGCAAACGCCGGGCCGGGCTGCAGCGCTGGGCAGCCGGGCTGTTCGGGGTCTACTTCTCCCCTGGCTGCTGGACCCACCCCTGCCCGGCGCGCCGACAGGATGATCCGGCGCGGCACCTTGGTGCCGCGCATCGCCCGCCAAGATTCCACCGGCCATGTCCACTTTCGGGTGACGCCTGGCGGCAGCGTCCCCTTCTACCGCCCGGGGATGATCTGTTACCCGGGCGCCCTCCGGGGCCGCGGCGGGGCCTGCGCGCCCCGGGAACGTTAGGGAGGATCGGAATGTCCGCAACCCGATCTGCCAGCGCCGCTAACCGCCGCCTCGGCCTGGCGCTGACCGTCATCGCCACCGCGCAGCTGATGGTGGTGCTGGAACGCCTATGCGCTCAGCTTCGGCGGGCTGCTGCTGCTCGGCGGCCGGGCCGGGGACCTGCTGGGCCGCCGCCGGGTGTTCATCGCTGGGTTGGGGCTGTTCTCGGCCGCCTCGCTGGCCGGGGGCTTTGCCACCTCTCAGGCCTGGCTGCTGACGGCCCGGGCGGCGCAGGGCATCGGCGGCGCGCTGATCGCGCCTACCTCGCTGGCGCTGATTGCCACCACCTTCGCCGAGGGCCCGGCCCGGAACAGGGCGATGAGCGTGGTCGCGGCGATGAGCGGCGGCGGCGCGGCGGTCGGCCTGATCGGCGGCGGCCTGCTGACCAGCTACCTGTCCTGGCGGTGGGTGCTGTTCGTGAACGTGCCGATCGGGGTGCTGACCGCTGCCGCCGTCCCGTTCGCGCTGGCCTCCTCCGCCCGCCGCCGCGGCCGATTCGACCTGCCCGGCGCCCTCACCGGCACCGCCGGGGTGGCGCTGCTGGTCTACGGCCTGTCCAACGCGGGCACCGACCAGCGCGGCGTCGCGCACTGGGCCGACCCCAAGGTCGTCGCCTCGCTGGCGGCAGCGGCCGTGCTGCTGGTCGGCTTCGTGTTCATCGAGGCGCGCAGCACCCACGCGCTGATGCCGCTGCGGATCTTCGCCGACCGCAGCCGCTCGGGTGCCTACCTGATCATGCTGCTCATCGGCACCGCCCTGTTCGGCCTGTTCTTCTTCCTGACCATCTTCGTCCAGGACGTGCTGGGCTACAGCGCGGTCAAGACCGGCGTGGCCTTCCTGCCCATCGCCGTCGCGATCGTGGTGGTGGTGGTGGCGGTGGTCGCCGGCCAGGTGATCGCCCGCACCGGCGCCCGGCCGCTGATCCTGTCCGGCACGGCCATCACCGCCGCCGGCATGTATTGGTTCTCCCGCCTCGGCGTGCACAGCACCTATGCCGGCGGCCTGCTCGGCCCGATGCTGGTGACCGCGGTCGGGATGGGCCTGCTGTTCGTGCCGCTGTCGCTGGTGGCGCTCAGCCGGGTCCGCGACCAGGACTCCGGGCTGGCCTCCAGCCTGCTCAACGCCGGCCAGGTGGTCGGCGGCGCGATCGGGCTGGCCGCGCTGGGCACGGTGGCCTGGACCGCGGTCGCCGACAGCGTCCGCAGCCAGGCCGCGGCGGCCGCCCAGGCGGGGGCCGGCCACCAAACCTTGGCCACCGCTCACGGCCAGGCAGCGATCTACCACAACGCCCTGGCCGTTGGCGCCACCCGCGGGTTCCTGGCCGCCTCGGGGATCGCGCTGGCCGCCTTCGTCATCGCCGCGATCGCCATCCGGGTCCGCCGCGAGGACCTGGCCGACCCGGCCGCGGCAGCCCAGGGGCAGCCAGTCAGCACCGAGCCCGCGATTGAGCCGACCCGCACGTGAGGGCCGCGCACGCGGGAGGCGTCCAGCACGCCGCCTACACCTCGAGAGGACCTCTCGATGAACACACAGAACCACGTCAGCTTCACCCCGGTCCAGATCCACGCCGACCATGCCGTGGAGAAGCGGCTGGGGAGCGCCGGGATAAACCGGCCTGGAGAAGGGACATGAGAACGTCCTGCATCGAAGGAGTAGCGATCCACGGTGACCTCGGGTCATGCGTCGGCGCCCGTGAGGACGCAGGCGAAGCGTTGACAGAGGGAGACGTAGGCTGGGTTATTGAGCCGCGAAATCATCAGTCCGGGGTGCCGACGCCGTTCCAGTGGCCGGAAGGCAACATCGCTGGCCGC
>Ga0335077_10005811_pt1 | contig 15184 bp, 16 predicted proteins | sample Lox_Sample_31_FD_207151 | JGI IMG/M metagenome (GOLD analysis project Ga0335077, IMG submission 207151) | Soil microbial communities from Loxahatchee National Wildlife Refuge, Florida, United States - Lox_Sample_3.1 | ecosystem: Environmental > Terrestrial > Soil > Wetlands | place: USA... | reverse complement strand
AGTTCGCCCGCATCTTCAAAGCGCTCGGCTTCACTTACGTCACCCTTGACTTGGAGGGGTTTCGCTCTGGTTCGATGAACGCCGTGCTGCCGCTCGCCGCGCTGCGGACCGGTACCGGGTAGCAGCCGCCCGTCTGAATCGCGCGGCGACTGAATTCTGCCGCTGTCCGCTGTGAGATAATATTTCGTTGACTCTCAAATATCAGGTACCCTTCGTGGATTTTTTCAAACGCCCGGCGTGGCTTTTTTTGCTCTTCTGCCTTGGATGTTCGGCGCAATCGCTTTCCCCGGAGGCCAGCCAGCGGATTGAGGCCCAGATAAGGTCTCGATTCAAGGTACCCGACGCCGTGACCGTCACCCTGGGGACGACCAAACCCAGTGAATTCTCCGGCTACGACACTCTGCCCGTCACCTTCGAGGGCCCAGGGGAGAAGACCACCTACGAATTTCTGCTTTCCAAAGACGGCAAGAAGCTGCTGCGCCTGACTGACGTCGACATCACGCCCGAAGCCTACACCAAGACCCTGACCGAGAACGCCATAAAGCGGCATCAGCAGGCCGAGCTGATGAAAAGAATCAACGTCGCTGGCCGCCCATGGCGGGGCGCCGCGGCTCCCAAGGTGACCATCGTCGTCTATGACGACCTTCAATGTCCCTACTGCGCCGTGCTGTACCGGGCGCTTTTTTCCGACAACCTGAAGGAATATGGCGACCGGGTGCGCATCATCTTCAAGGATTTCCCCCTGTTCGAGATCCATCCCTGGGCCAAGCGGGCGGCTATCGACTCCAACTGCCTGGCGGAGCAAAGCAACGACGCCTACTGGGACTTTTCAGATTACGTGCACGCCAATCAGAAAGAGATCAGCGGGCCGAACCGTGACGTCAACACCTCGCTGGCACGACTGGACAGCGTCGCCCTGGATACAGGCAAGAAACACAACCTGGAAGAGAACATTTTGCGGTCTTGCCTGAAGACGCAGCCGGATATGCAGCTCAACGCCTCGGTCAAGGAAGCCGACTCGCTCGACGTCTCCTCCACACCTACTCTGTTCATTAACGGCGAGAAAGTGTCGGGTGCGCTGACCGAAAGTGAGCTGCGGGCAGAGATCCGGGCTGCGCTGCGCTTGGCGGAGGAGCCCGCCATGGCGGCGACCGTCCCCGCTCCACCCTCAACCAAGTCTGAACCTGAACCCGTAGGTGACTCTGCATCGTCCCAGCCACCCAAGCCTGGGAACAGCGCTGCCACTCCAGCGGCTGCGAAGTGATGCATGCACCGCGCCGGATTCGATACAATTCCGATTTCTCTCCGTATTCCAAGGGAGGCGCGTTGTTGAATCGCAAGAGTCCGCGTGCATCGATTTGGTTGGTCGCACTCCTGTTCGCGATGGCCGTGGCCGGCTGCGGCTCCAAAGAAAGCTCCGGCGACGCCATGGCTAAAGTTAACGGCAAGAAGATCCTGCGCGCGGACGTCGAGAAGTACTACCACAATCAAACCTCGCAATCGCCGCAGCAGCCCAGCGTCGAGGAAGCCGCCAGCCTGCACCTGGCCATCCTGAAGCAGCTCATCGACGAAGAGATCATGATGCAGCAGGCGGAAAAGCTGGGCCTGCTGGCCACTGACGAGGAGGTCAACAGCAAGGTCAACGAGGTGAAAGCGCCCTACACGCAGGAGCAGTTTCAGCAACGGCTGAAGGAGCGCGGGCTGACGGAGGAAGACCTTAAGCGCGAGTTTCGCCGCAACATCACCATCGAAAAAGTTATTAACAAGGAGATCACATCCAAGATCACCATCTCCGACGCCGACATCGCCGCCTACTACAAGGCCCACAAGGCGGACTTCAACCTCGTCGAGCCGCGTTATCACCTGGCGCAGATCGTGGTTACCAGCACACCCAATCCGGAATCCAGCAATCTGAAGGGCAGCAAAGCGATGAGTGAGGGGGACGCCCGCAAGAAGATCCAGATGGTCGAGAACCGTTTGGATTCGGGCGAGGACTTCGCCACCGTCGCCATGAACTACTCCGAAGACCCGTCCACGGCGAGCAACGGCGGCGATATGGGCTTTATCCCGGAATCGGCGATCAAGGGCGACCCCGCCGCCCGCGAGATCGTTACCAAGCTCAAGGCGGGGCAGGTCAGTTCCGTAATGCCGGTAATGGACCCGGCCAGCCGGCAAGTGGCCGGCTACCGCATCGTAAAGCTGCTCGCTCACGAACCCGCCGGCCAGCGCGAACTCAATGATCCGCGCGTGCAGCAGAACATCCGCGAGCAACTCCGGGGCCGCCGCGAACAGTTGCTCAAAGCCGCTTATTACGAAGTGGTGCGCGACGGATCGCGAATAGAAAATTACTACGCGCAGCAGGTGTTGAAGGACTCGGGAAAATAGAGCGCCGCGGATTCACGCGGCGTTTCATCCATGTAAATCCGTGGCTTGCTTCACTCGACCACTGCCAGCGCTTCGCCTGCGTTTACCGTCGCTCCTTCGGTGGCGATGATCCTGCTGACTTTGCCCTTCTTGGGCGACTTGATCTCGTTCTGCATCTTCATGGCTTCCACCACGACCACCCCTTGTCCCGCCTCGACTTCGGTCCCTTGTGATACGAGCACCCGCACTACTTTGCCGGGCATGGGCGAGACCAGCTTCTTGGGACCTTCGAGTCCGGCGCCGGCTGTCTTGCGAGCCCGGAAAGAGCGCGGATCGCGGACCTCGGCCTCATAGCGCTCACCGGCAATCACCAAGTGCATCTCGCCGCCTACGCGTTCGCGCTTCACCTCCCAGGCCCGTCCGTCGATCACGATGGAAAGAATATCGAGGCCGGCTGCGACGGCGTCGAGACTCAGCTCTTCCCCATCGAGACGGCATACGAGCTTCGCTTCCGCCCCGCGCGTCAGCTCTACGCGGTGCATCTGGCCGTCGATGGTGATTTCGTAGGTCATGACGGTCACTCGCCGCGCAGAACTTCGGCGCGGGCGGCGCGTTTCCAATTCGCGCTGCCGTTCGAGCACGCTGCCGGCTGCGCTGTCACAGCCGGAGCCGCTGCTCCACTCTCCATCTGCATGAACAGGACTGCGGCCACAGCGGCAATGCGGCGGTCTCCGTCGCGCGCCTCGTGCAGCTCTTTCTGGCTGCGTTCCAGCAGGCGGTCGAGGTAGCCAGTGTTTATCTTGCCGGCGATGAAGTCGGGATCGTGCAGAATGCGCCGGAACAGCGAAATATTGGTCTTGATGCCGCCGACGAAATACTCGTACATCGCGCGGTCGAGGCGCGCGATAGCCTCCGACCGGGTGGGGGCGTAGCCGATCACCTTGGCCAGCAGCGGGTCGTAGTCGATGGGCACAGTCCAACCTTCGTACACGCCGCTGTCGCGGCGGATGCCGGGACCGGAAGGCTGCAGCAGGCGTGTGATGGTTCCGGGACTGGGCATGTAGTTGTTGTCCGGGTCCTCGGCATAGACGCGACACTCGATGGCATGCCCGCGAAGGGTGATGTCTTCCTGCCGGACCGGCAGCTTCTCGCCGGCGGCGATGCGGATCTGGAGATGCGCCAAGTCCAGGCCGGTGACGAACTCAGTCACCGGATGCTCCACCTGCAAGCGCGCGTTGACCTCGAGGAAATAGAAATTCTTCTGCTCGTCTACCAGGAACTCGACGGTCCCCGCATTGGAATATCCGGCCGCCTTACCTACGCGCACCGCGGTTTCGCCCATGCGGCGCCGCATCTCGGGATCGACGAACGAAGACGGCGACTCCTCCAGAACTTTCTGATGACGCCGCTGCACCGAGCACTCGCGCTCCCCCAGGTAGACCAGCTTGCCGTGCTCGTCGCCTATGATCTGCACTTCGATGTGACGGGGATTCTCGATCAGTTTCTCGATGTAGACTTCATCGTCCTTGAAAGAGCGCATGGCCTCGCTCTTGGCCTGCTCCAGCGCCGAAGCCAGCTCTTCCGGCGCGCGCACCGCGCGCATGCCCTTGCCGCCTCCGCCGCCCGCCGCTTTCAGCATCACCGGATAGCCAACCTTGGCGGCGACTTCGCGCGCCTGGTTCAGCGAGTCCAGTCCCCTGGTCGTCCCGGGGACGAAGGGCACACCTGCCTTCTCCATGGCTTGCCGAGCACGGGTCTTCGATCCCATCAACTCCATCGCTTCCGGAGTCGGACCAATGAACTTGATTCCCGCCTCGCGGCAGGCGCGGTTGAAGCTCGGATTTTCCGACAGAAATCCGTATCCTGGATGCACGGCCTCCGCCCCTGACTTGCGCGCCACTTCGATCAGCTTGGGGATGTTGAGGTAGGACTCGCTGGCGGTTGCCGCACCAATATGATAGGCCTCGTCGGCTTTGCGGACGTGCAGCGCCGCCCGGTCAACGTCGGAATAGACCGCCACCGGAGAGATGCCCATCTCACGGCAGGCGCGGATCACGCGTACCGCGATCTCTCCCCGGTTAGCGATAAGGATCTTCTTGAACACGATGACGAAACTCGCAATTTTACTCGAAGGGAAGTGTAATTACGCTGTGATGCATAACCATTAAGGGTTCCCCACCCCCTCGACCTCGTTCGGGGGGCAAACAGAAAAGCCTCCCCTGCGGAGAGGCTTTCCCTTCTGAGGAGGATGGGGCTTACTTCGACTCGTTGGTAACGATGCCGCCGCCTTTCTGCGCCAGCTTCTCAGCTTTTAGCTTCTTCGTGGCCATGGTCTTGTCCACCCAGTCGTCGGCGGTTTTCAGGTCGGCCATACGGGCATCGGGATTGCCGCACTCCAGGTCCGCCTTCTCGCGATAGAGCAGGTTGAGGTAGGCCATAGCGTCATCGTAGTCGGGCCGGAGTTGCAGAGCCTTATCCAGGTTCGCGATACCGTCCTCCACCTTGGGGAGATTGCGGTCCCGCAGTGATTCGCAGACTTTCTTGTCCTTGAGCGGCTCGTCGGGTTTCAGTCCGAGACTGGCGCGCGCTTCCTGCCGCGGCGCATAGGACTGCGTCCAGTCGATCACCGCGATCGAGTAATACTCTTCCGGATCGTTGGGATCGAGATGCTTGGCCTTATCGTGATACTCCTTGGCCTGGTCAAACTTCTTCATGTTGAAATACAGCGAGGCTATCCCCTTCACGCTGTTGATGTTCTTGGGATCCACCTGCAGCACTTTCTTATACTCGTCGATGGCCTGCTGTCCCATCTGATTGTTTTCCGGGGTATCGGCGCCGGGGATGTACTGCTGGGCGTAAGCGGTCGCCAAATAGAGGCGGGCATTGAGCAACCGCGGATCCAGCGCCACCGCATTCTTGAAGTGCTCGATGGCCTGCTCGTAACGAGCGTTCTTGTACGCCTGAACACCCTTGTTGAGCTGGTCGCGGGCCTTGAGCTTGGTGCAACCTCCCAATGCCAGCAGCACCGCCGCCAGACCCAGCATTGCCACGGTTTGGGCCACAGTGCGGCGCCACTTATCCTCTGCGCTTTGTTTCATGAGTACCTGGTCTCCGTGGGACAGCCGATCCGCGGACCGTCTCTTCGCGGCCGCGTGGTGCTTCAAGCCGTCCCGGCCTCCGATGCCTTTCGACACCGCCCGGCTAACCGCCCGCCTCGATCTTGGCGGTGATGAGCCCGACCTTCTCCACCCCGGCGGCATGAGCGATGTCGATTACCTGCGCCACCTCGGAGAATTCCAGGTCGGTATCAGCCTTGACGAACATCACCTTTTCGGCGCGCGCCTTGTAAATCTCTTCCAGGCGTCCCTGAAGGGTATCCCACGTGACGTCGTCCTGGTTGATCTTCAAGGCCGGCTTGCCGCCAGCGCTCTTTAACAACTGCACCACGATCGTGCGGTCCACGCTCTGAGTCTTAGGTGCGTTGGGCGGAGGCGGCTGAGGAACCAGCGCGTCCAGCCCCTTGGGCGTCAGCGGCGTGATGACCATGAAGATGATCAGCAGCACCAGCAGCACGTCGATAAGCGGGGTTACGTTGGGGTCGGCGGTGAGTCCGCCTGCCCCACCAACTGCCATTGCCATATTCAGTTCCTCATCATTGTCCGCTGGGCGCTCCCGGCGGAGGCGCTCCCGGACCGGCCTTACGCTGTTCGGTCAACAGACCGAGCTCGTCCACGCCGGCGGCGCGCACGTTGTCCACCACGTCCACCACGTTCCCGTACTTGGTGCGGGCATCGGCCTTGATGAATACCCGCTTATCGGCGCGGTTAGCCAGCCGGTCCTTCACCAGGTGGGTAAGCTGGTCGGCCCCCGCCACCTGGTCGGAGCCGAAGAAGATCTTGTTGTCGCGCGTGATGGCGACCAGCAAGGCGTCTTCTTTGTCGGCGTCCGGCATGGCTGCAGGGTTGTTCACCTTCGCCAAGTCCACGCTCACCCCTTTCTGCAGCATGGGCGTGATGACCATGAAGATGATCAGGAGCACCAGCATCACGTCCACCATCGGGGTAACATTGATGGTGGAGTTGACGTTCATCGCTCTCTTGCCGAGTGCCATAGTCGACTCCGCTGGCGCGCTAACGCCGCACCGCACCGCGGCGCTTGAGGAAGTAATCGATCAGCTCGCTCGACGAGTTGTCCATCTCCACGTCGAAAGCCTCCACCTTGTTGGTGAAATAGTTGAACATCATCACGGCGGGGATGGCGACGAACAGCCCCACGGCGGTAGTCACCAGCGCTTCAGAAATACCGCCGGCGACGGCGCCCAAACCGGTGGCCTTCTGGTTGGAGATCTCGCGGAAGGCGTTCAGAATGCCGACCACGGTCCCAAACAGGCCGACGAAGGGAGCGGTTGACCCGATGGTGGCCAAGCCGCCCAGGCCACGCTTCAGTTCGGCGTGCACGATGGCTTCGGCGCGCTCCAGGGCCCGCCGGCTGGCTTCAATGTCCTCACCGGGAATCTCGCTGGATTCGCCATGGGCCTTAAATTCCTGCAGGCCGGCGGTGACCACTTTGGCCAAATGGCTCTTCTTGTGCCGCTCGGCGACGCGAATGGCTTCCTCGATCTTGCCTTCACGCAGCGCGCCGGCGACGGCCGGGGCAAACATACGCGACTGCTTGCGCGCGGAGTTGAACGCCATCCAACGATCGATCATGACCCCAATCGACCACGCCGACATGATGAACAGGATCACCACCACGATCTTCGCCAGGATCCCCATCTGGCGCCACAACGAGACGGGATCCCAGCCGACCTGGCCTTCCTGGAACATCCACAGCGCGGCGCTATGGAAGCAGTTCAATCCCAGAGTTGCAACGTGTGCTAGCAGCATTGTGTTTCCTTCCTCCTCAAACTTTTCTAACGTGATTATTCGAACGCGTACGCCTTTGGGGCTCTTGGCTCTTGGCTATTCGCCAAAAGCTAAAAGCCAACAGCCAAAAGCCCTTGCAACTGGCGGTGGCAACATCTGCACCATCGCCAAGCTCACTTCTAACCTCCGGATAGAGTGAAGTTTACGGTAATAGTAGTCTCCACCGGCACCGGCTCGCCGTTGAGCAGGTACGGCTTATACCGCCATTGCTTCACCGCATCCAGAGCATTTTGCACCAACATAGGATGCCCGCTGAGTACCCGCAGGTTTTCGATGGTCCCTGTTTTGCTGATCTCCGCCTGCAGCACTACCGTCCCCTGGACGCGCGCGGACTTAGCAATAGCCGGGTAAACCGGCTTTACTTGGGAGATCAAGTTGCCCTGCTGGACTCCCCCCGATACTCGCACGCGCGTCGGCGTGGCCACCTTGGGCACGGCCACCGGCGTACTGCCAATAATCCCACCGATTACGCCCCCCATCGAGCCACCCGGCACTCCGCCCGGCACTCCCCCGATCACGCCCCCGGTGGTCATCGGCGGCGGCGCCGATTCCTCCTTGATCATGGCGACTTTCTCGGGAATCTTGGTGGGGGTCCGAAGCTGGCCGTTGACGATGTCCGTCTGGACCACTTTGACCACCTTGATCGGCACCGCGGCCGCCGGCGGTGGCGGTGGCGGTGGCGGTGGTGGCGGCGCTACCAGGAACGTCATCAACTGCTGCCTGGGCAGCGCCTCGGTGTAAATCAGCGGAACCAGAATCATCACCCCGATCAGCAGGCACTGCAGCGCGAAGGACAATACTGTCGTCCACTTCCGCTTGGTTCTGAGCCTGCCTGAGGATTCCAAAAGGCTGTCTTCAAACATGGCCTTTCTCCACTAGTTTCCAACCTTTTCTTAGACACCGCCAGCCCGCATTTTGCTCCCGGCTCACCCCAGTTACCTCCCAAAGGTCGTTGGCCGGTTGCTAAGCTTTGACCTTCACCTTTTCCCGGCGTCCCGCCTCGGCGGCGGCCGGCATCTGGCGGCCCCTCTGGCCACCGCGCCATTCCTGATAAGCCACCAGCATGGGCGCGGCTATTGCGATGGAGGAGTAGGTCCCGATCAAGATCCCGATCACCAGCGCAAAGGAGAACCCATGCAGCACTTCCCCGCCGAACAGAAACAGCGAGAGCACCGTCAGGAAAGTCAGCCCGGACGTCAGGATGGTCCGGCTCAAGGTCTGATTGATGCTGCGGTTCACAATGTCGGCGAGCTTTTCCCGGCGCAGCAACTTGATGTTTTCCCGGATGCGGTCGAACACCACGATGGTGTCGTTCATCGAATACCCCACCAGGGTCAGGATAGCGGCGATAACAGTAAGCGTTATCTCCTTGTTCGTCAACGAGAAAGCCCCGAGGGTTATGAGCGTGTCGTGGAAGCAGGCCACCACCGCCGCCACACCATAGATGAGCTCGAAACGGAACCAGAGATAAACCAGCATCCCCGCCAGGGAATACAGTGTGGCCAGCAAGGCCTGCTTGCGCAGTTGCGCGCCCACCTGCGGACCGACGATCTCGACATTCCGCACGCCAAAATTGGAGACGAAAAAGTCCTGGTCGAGCGCGGTGAGCACTGCCGGCGGCACGGTCCCCTTCAGGTTGTCTAGCGAACTCAATACGCCGCCTCGCACTTTGTCGCGGTAATCGACGATCTGTTGCGCCATCTGACCGTAGCGCGCGTCGGCGTCGGTGCCCAGGTGCAGCGGGTCGCGGCTGAGCAGATCGTCTTTGATGCTCTGCACAGCGCTGTTGTTCAGGTCCTGCTTGCCCTGCGGGGTGTTGGTCTCGAGCGCCTGGATGATCTGGTTCTTGCCTTTATCGAGGGCCTGCTCGCTGGTCTCCTGGATATCGAGCGCCACCAGCAGTTCGTTGTTCGCGGGCGGGCCGTAGCGCTGGATGCGGGCGTTGTGCAGTCCGGCGCGGTCCATGGCCTTGCGAATGTCGTCCGGGCTGGCCGGCTGGGCGAACTTCACGTAGACCAGCGTTCCGCCGCGGAAATCAATGCCCAGCGGAATGTGGTGCCAGAACAGCATGGAGAGAATGCCCGCTACGCTGAACACCAGCGAAAACGACAGGAAGTACCACTTCTTCCCCAGGAAATCGATGTTCGTATTTTTGAAAAATTCCACGCTTAAACCAGCTCTCGGCTCTTAGCTTTGGCCGCCCCACCCGTTTTGACGGAGGGACACCCGGTTATTATCTAATGACCAAACTACCCACTCACCAAATCAACCGATGTCCTGATGACCCGATCACCCGATGCTCAGCGCTTCTCCTCTTGCTTTCCGGCTCAAGACCGCGTCGAAGATCACCCGCGATACGAACACCGACGTAAACAGGTTAGCCAGCAGTCCAAAGGTGAGCGTCACGGCAAAGCCCTTCACCGGCCCGGTACCGAACAGGAACAGGATGGCCGCCGAAACGATGGTGGTCACGTGCGTGTCCAGAATGGTCACCCACGCGCGGGCGAATCCCTGGTCCACGGCTGAGTACGGTGTTTTGCCGTTGCGCACCTCTTCCCGGATGCGCTCAAAGATCAGCACGTTGGAATCCACGCCCATGCCGACCGTAAGGATCACTCCAGCGATACCCGGCAGCGTCAGCGTGGCTCCGCTGAAACCCAGAAATCCCAGCAGGATCACCAGATTGAGGATGAGGCCAACATCAGCGTTGATGCCTGCGCCGTGATAGTAGAAGAGCATGAAGGCCAGCACCACCGCCATGCCGACAATGGCCGCGCGCACGCCTTCGCGGATCGAATCCGCTCCCAGCGACGGCCCTACCGTGCGCTCCTCCAGGTAACGGATAGAAGCCGGCAGCGCGCCCGAATTCAGGATCATGGCCAAGTCCTTGGTCGCCTGCTCGGTAAAAGAGCCGGTGATGCGGCCGGTATCATGGATCTGCTCCTGTATGGTCGCGACTTCCATCACTTTGTTGTCGAGCACAACCGCCAGCTTGTCGCCGACGTGCGCACCGGTGAAGTTGGCGAAACGCCGCCCACCGTCGCCGGTGAGGATGAAAGTAACGTCCGGGCGGCCCGTATCATCGCGGGAGGGTTCGGCATGTCGCAAGTCCGTACCACTCACGGCGGAAGACCGCGACACGATGTAGTATGCCTCCTGCTGCTCGCCCGTACTGCCGATACTGCGGCCCTTCAGCAGGACAGTGTTCGGGGGAAGCATGCCGCCATTCGCCTGCAGCGCTTCCTGCTCGCTGGGATAGGGTCCGCTAAACGCCTGCCGAATCTCCAGCATCGCGGTGGACTGGATGATCTGCTTCACGCGCGCCGGGTCATCTACCCCCGGCAGTTGCACTAAGATCTGGTATTGCCCGAGGCCATGTTCCTGAATGGTCGGCTCGCTGACGCCGAGCTGATCCACGCGATTGCGGATGGTTTCGATGGCCTGGGTCACGGCCCGGTTCTTCAGGTCGTTGGCCACGGTCGGCTTCATCTCCAGCAGCCAGTTGTTCTCCGCCTGGGACGTCAGGTTGTACTCGGGAAGCCGGTCCTGTACCAGGCTGCGCAGGTCGCCGCTCGATTCCGGCGGCACGCCCTTGAGCGTGATCTGCTCAGGATGGTTCACCGGGTCAGGCTTGGTGATGTCGGTATAGCTGATATTGTGGCTGCGCAGGTCTTCCTTCAAGCGCTCGACGGCGCGATCGGTGTCAGCGTTGACCGCGTCGTTCACCATGACCTGCAGGACCAGGTGGGTCCCGCCCTTCAGGTCCAGACCGAGATGAATGCGGTCCAGAATGGCCGACTGCAAGCCCGTCCCGCTAAGCTTCTGCGGCAGGCCAAAGATGCCGTACAGGAACACCAGCAGCACTACAACAATGATCAGTGTTTTGATCCAGAGATTCTTGGTCATTACCTAAGTACCGAGTTGCGAGTATCGAGTCGCGAGTTGGATTCCGTTTCGTACTCGGTATTCACTTCGTCTGCTCCTCAGGACCCCCCACCGAAACTACCGAGGAGCGAAGCACTTCGAGCCGCAGATTGTCTGGGGGAACGCGCAGGTGGATGGTGTCGTCGCGCAACGCGATGATGGTGCCGCGCAAACCACCGCTGGTAGTCACCCGGTCCCCGGTCTTCAGCGCTCCCAGCATCGCCTGCCACTTCTTTTGCCGGCGCTGCTGCGGCATGATCAACAAGAAATAAAAGATGCCAAAGATGAGGATCAGGGGCAAGGCGAACGCAAACCCGCCTTGACCGCCTTGGGCTAAGATGCTGCCGACAATCTTCAGGTCCATTAGAACTGCCTGCGTGCGCACGCTACAATCGGATCCCCGTCGCGCTCGCTGCTGGTGCGCTGGGGTGGGGTTGAGGGCGCGCCTCTCGTTCCCTCTATTTCCTCAAGGAATGATCAGCTAGGCCGGGTCTTCCCCTTGGGCGGAAGAGTTCAGGCTACGCGATCTGACCTCGGAAAGAAATGCTTCCAGGTGCCCAACTCTGATAGATTGCCGTACCCGCCGCATTGTGTCAAGGTAGAAGGCCAGGTTGTGAATAGTGTTCAGAACCGACGCCAGCGTCTCGTTCGAGCTGTAGAGGTGCCGCAGGTAGGCGCGTGAGTAGCGGGCGCACACCCGGCAGCCGCAGCGCGGGTCGAGCGGCCCTTGGTCCTGCGAGAAGCGCGCGTTCTTGATCGCCAGCTTGCCCTCTGACGTGTAGAGCAGTCCGTGGCGCGCCGCGCGCGTGGGCAACACGCAATCCATCATGTCGATGCCCAGGGCAGCGTACTCGACAATCTCATCGGGCGTTCCCACCCCCATCAGGTAGCGCGGCCGGTCTGGCGGCAGATCTGGCAATGTCGCCTCGACCATTTCCCGTGTCAGCTCACGCGGCTCGCCAACGCTCAGGCCGCCGATAGCATAGCCTGGGAAACCAACGTTGACCGTGCGTTCGGCAGATTCGCGGCGCAGGTCCGTGTACATGCCGCCTTGAACGATGCCGAAGAGAAGCTGGGAAGAGTTTCCAGTTTCGAGTTTCGAGTTTCGAGCCTCGGATTCGGAGCGTGAAACTTGAAACTTGAAACTCGAAACCTGGCTCCACGGCACCTCCGCCTTGTGCTCCTCGAAATACTGCTTGCACCGTTCCGCCCACCTCGCAGTCATCTCCATGGATTTGCGGGCATGCCCGCGCTCGGCCGGATACTCGGTGCACTCATCGAAGGCCATGATGACGTCCGCCCCCAGCGCAATCTGCGCCGCGGTCGCGGTTTCCGGGCTGAGGAAATGCAGCGCGCCGTCTAGATGCGAGCGGAACTCGACGCCCTCCTCGCGCACTTTTCGCAGGTCGCTCAGGCTGAAGACTTGGTACCCGCCGGAATCGGTCAGGATGGCGCGCTCCCAGCTCATGAACCGGTGCAGCCCGCCCACTTTGCGGACTGTCTCCGTTCCCGGCCGAAGGAATAAATGGTAGGTGTTGGCCAGCAGGATCTCGACGCCTAGCTCTTCCAGTGTTTCCTGCGGTACGCCTTTGACCGTGGCAAGCGTCCCGACCGGCATGAAGACCGGCGTCTCGACATCGCCGTGAGCGGTGCGGAGCCGCCCCGCGCGTGCCGCGCCGCAGCCAGCCTCGATCTGAAACCCGCCAGACATGGATTATCAATTCTATTAGCAAGGGAGTCCACCGCGGAGGCACGGAGACACGAAGCGCGCAGTTCTCGCTGGGCTCTGTGTCTCCGTGTCTCGGTGGTGGATGTGGTCAGGCTTTTCGGTCCATGGCCTCATTTGCCAGCCGGTCGGCCTCGGCGTTCTGCTCGCGGCGGATGTGCTCGATGCGGAACCAATTCAGCCGCCGCGCCAGCATCCGCGCTTGTTCATATAGCGGACGCAGCTCTGGACTGCGCACCTTGTAGACGCCGTTCATCTGACGCACCATCAGTTCGGAGTCGCTCAGCACGCGCAGCGCTGAATGCTTGTGCTCCAACACGTAGTTCAGCGCCGCGATCAGTCCCGAGTATTCGGCAAAGTTGTTAGTGCGGTGGCCTAGGTAATGGCTGAACTTGGCGATGGGCTTCCGGTGCTGATCTTCGATCACTACTCCATAGCCCGCCGGGCCCGGATTGCCGCGCGCGCCGCCATCCACGTGCGCTACCAGGTGCTCGGGCGCGCCCTCCACCGGCAGCTATCTTCCCTCCGCCAGCCGCGTGGCCAGGCGGTCCGGCAGGCGGGCAGCGATAATGTGGTGCTGCGCTTGCTCGATGTTATAGGGCACGCGATAGAAGGTGACCTCGTAGCGGTCAGCATCGAAGACACAAAATGCGGCGCGCGGGTCTCCGTCGCGCGGTTGTCCCACTGACCCAGGATTGATCAGATACTTGGCCTGGCTGCCCAGATCGAAACTCCAGGTTTCCTGCTGCTCCCGCGTTCCTTTGTACATCGGCCGCAGCGTCTCCCAGCGCTCGTTTTCCAAGGCGAATCCGCCCTGAATGTGGGTGTGCCCGAAGAAGGTGAGCGGATAATGCGTCCGCAGCAGCGACTCCTGCGCGTCGCGCATGACGAGCACGTATTCGTCCTCGTCGAGCAGCGACCCGTGGACCAGTTGTACGCCATCGGCCTCCGTGCCGGCCCAGGTTTCCTCCTGGTTCAACGGATAATGCAGCGGCACCGAGAGCGGCCCCCGCGGCATGAGCTTGAGCCACTGCAGATTCTCTGGCGCTAGCGCCTGCATGGTCCAAAGCGCCGCGATCGCGGCTATGGGATTGAAGTCCTCAACGCTCATCAGCCCGGTGCACGCCTTGTCGTGATTGCCGCGCACCAGCATCCCGCCCAGTTTGCGGCTGGCTGCGGTCACCTCGTTGGGACTGCCGCCGTAGCCCACGATGTCACCCAGGTTGGCCACCTTGTCACACGAGGGCGCCGCCTCGAGGCAGGCGTTCAGCGCCTCGAGGTTGGCATGCACGTCGCTCAGGATCAAAATACGCATTGCCAGCACTCAGGATGCAACAATCGGCGAATCGGGCAACAACTCTTAAAGGGAACAGATCATACACTGCGGCCACAGAAGCCGGAAATGGACCGACCGGCACAGGAATTTTGGTAACGGCGATTCGGCTAGGCGACGCGGCGGCCCTCGTTCAGAGCCAGCACCGCCAGTTCCAGCCGGTCGTGCGTGCCGGTTTTGCTGAAGACGCTCTGCAGGTGGCGTTTGACGGTGTTCTCGCTGATGGAAAGCTGGCGCGCCACGTCGCGGTTTTTCAAGCCGCGCGCGATCAGAACAGCAATCTCGCGCTCACGGGGGGACAGGCGGCCGAGCGACGCGGCCGGCTGGTCCGTATCCGCCATGATGCGCAATACCTGGCTCTCTATCTCGGCGCTGAACGACAGTTCGCCCCGCGCCACTGCGCGTATGGCGGAGAACAGCTTTTCGGGGCCGTCACTCTTGAGGACCAGTCCGCGTCCCCCCAGCCGCACGACCTGCGCATAGTCGAACTCGTTGTGCGATCCGGTAAGGACCACGGCTGCCACCCGGCTGCCGGCGCGGTCTAGCGTCCGTAACACCTCGAAGCCGTCGGCGGCCGGCATGAAGAGATCGAGCACCAGAATGTTGGTGAGCCGGGTGCGGACCAGTTGCAGGGCCTCGGCCCCGTTCGCGGCCTTGCCCACGACCTCGAAATCAGGCTGCGTTTCCAGCAGGGCCGCCAGGGATTCCCGTAGCACGGCGTGATCGTCGGCGATCACGATACGGATCTTTGGCTTCATATCTTCAAACCTTAGATGCAATCGGCAGTCGTCGCTATGCCTAAGCAAAATCGATAGTTGCCGGGCCTCAACTCAAGGCAGGCATGCCCAGGCGTGCACCGACTTCGGTGTCAAGGCCTCGGGATGAGGCTGTGCTAGGCTGCATCGCGAAGGG
>Ga0335077_10005810_pt1 | contig 15186 bp, 19 predicted proteins | sample Lox_Sample_31_FD_207151 | JGI IMG/M metagenome (GOLD analysis project Ga0335077, IMG submission 207151) | Soil microbial communities from Loxahatchee National Wildlife Refuge, Florida, United States - Lox_Sample_3.1 | ecosystem: Environmental > Terrestrial > Soil > Wetlands | place: USA... | reverse complement strand
TCGGGGCCCGTTTCATGCAATTCCATTCCAGCCCCAGCCAGATCGAGGAAAATCCTGAGTTCTTCCCTCCGGGACGGGATCAGGGCTTCGTCCGCACTTTCTCGGTACAGTCCCTCTACACTCCGGACAAGCGCCTGAAGATTTACGCGGAGGTGTCGCGCCCGCTGGAACAAACCCACGCCGTTACCTCTTCCATCGCGGGCGCGGCGTGGGAATCGAAGAGCCTCACGTTCCGCATGAACTACGTGCTGCAAGGCGTGCAGTACTTCCCGCTGGCGGGCTATTTCGTGGGCGACCGCCGCGGGCCGTTCGCGGAGGTTCACCTGCATCCGTGGAAGCGCATCGACCTGTATGGCTCCGCCAGCCGCTACCGCAATAACCTCGAGAACGATCCGGCCGTCGTATCGCTGGACAGCACCAACGAGTCGGCCGGCCTGACTGTGGCGCTGCCGGCGAAGTTCAGCTTCAACGGCCAGGTCTCGGTGATCCGGTTTACGTCGCAGCAGCCGGGTGACGCACCCGTCGCCTCCGACAACCGGCAGATCGAGGCCACGCTGGCGCGAAGCCTGGGCCGCCACAACCTGCGCCTGAGCGTGCGCGAGCTGAACCTGGTGATGCCGCCGACGTCGCAGCGGCAGCGCTCGGCGGAGATCGAGGACATGTACCAGCTCCGTCACTTCTTCATCGGCGGGAGCGCCCGCTGGCAGCGCGCCTCGGGCGCAGAACAGCGCAATTCGGTCTACCTGCGGGGTTCGTTTCAGGCCAACGTGGGAAGGCTGAGCGCGTACGCCAATGTGGAAGGCGGGAAAGACCTGGCCAACCGCACCATCTTTGCGACCAATACTTACAGCACCACGGTGGTCGGGATCGGGCTCCGGTTGTTCCGCGGCTGGAACCTGCAGACCGAGGCATTCCGCAACCGGCTGAACATGGACCTCAACCCGGAGAACATCTTTCTGCTGCAGGGCGGCGGCCTCCCCATATCCGAAACGCTCGCGGCGCTCAGCCAGTGGAGCTTCTACTTCCGGCTGACCAAGCAGATCCAGTGGGGCGGCGGCCTGCCGAACGAAAAACTGGATCAATTTGCCGTCAATGCCGTTCCGCTGACCGGCATCCTGCAGGGCGTCGTCAACGTACGGCGGCTGGCGGGGCCGGTTCCCGGGCAAGGGATTCCGGTCAAGCTGGACGGCCAGCGAACGGCGACGACCGGCGCAGACGGGCGCTACGTCTTCAACGATGTTGCGGAGGGCGAGCACCAGGTTGGGTTGTCCCTGGCCGAACTGCCCGCGGATTACGATCCGGTCGCCGTGGCCCCCAGCGCCGTCCTGGTGCGGCCCCGGCAGGTCGCGCGCGCCGACTTCGAGGTGCTCCCGCTGACCAGCGTTCAGGGCCGGGTCACCGGGCCGGAGGGGACGCCGCTGGATGGCATCGTCATCCGGATGCGCCCGGGAGAACGGTACACGACTACCTCGAAGGACGGAAGGTTCGCGTTCTACAACGTGCGCGAAGGCGATTACGAATTCGTCCTGGATAGCAACACGCTTCCGGAAAATGCCGCCTTGCAGGGCGTGGGAACGATTGCCATCGTGGTGCGTCTCGGAGAGCCGACGCCGCCCCTTTCCTTCTCGATTGCCGTGGGATCCACTGAGAAACCTGTACGAAGAGTACTGGAACGAAGGTAGCGGGATGGCGCGGTACGTTTTCGCGAATCTGGTATTGCGTTCGGCGTGGTGTCCGATAAGAATGATGAGCACCACCGATGAAACGCGCAATTGGGCTCATCGTCGCCTTATGCACCGTCTGTGGCTACGGACAGCGCACCGCTACCACGACCTTAATGGTGCAGGTCCGGCCGGAAGCATACGTCGTCCCAAGCCAGATTCCGCTGCACTTCCGCGTATCGGCGGACGGCGCCTCCGACGTAACGGTCCAAACGGCGAACATCACGGCCTGGGTACGCGCTTTGCCCGGCCAGGCGATCCGGATCGTGGCCCGGCCCGCGGCCGGATTCCCTTTTTCGTGGAGCGGCAGTGCCACCCGCGCCACGCAGGGCGCCCAGTCGGCATCATGCACCAGCGGCACGTCTGACGGTACGGCACCGGCGGAGCTCGTGTCCGGCTGGTCGCGTTCCGGCATCCTGACTTGCACGGTTACCTTCTTTTTGACCGATGCGCGCGCGCTGGACCCGGGGCTATACGCCGCGAACGTGGATCTGGCGATCACACAGTAGCGCGGTCTTATTGCAGCTCCCGGTAATTCACCAGCTCGATGCCGTTTCTCTCCATCGCTGTCCTCACCTCGGGCGCCACCAGCGCCTCCAGCTCGCGCTCCCGGCTCTCTTTCAGGCGCGTGGCTGCATGGCGCAGCGACTCTCCGCAGCGTCCCGGGTGGCACATGAACTCCGTGCTGCCTTCGGGCATGGCATCCATCAGCTTCACCAGCTCCGCCGTGCGGAAGCGGCCGGTGATCTGGAACCCGGCGAAGTGATCGGTCGTGCGGCAACCGTGCCCTTCGAGCACGCGATGGAAGCGCCGCCGCGTCGCGCCGAGTGCGCCGCTGTCAGACGCTTCATGAGCGGGGCTACCTCCCGGGGCGCGCTCAGCGGAAAATCGAAGGGCCGACGTCGCTACAGGTTTTCACACAGCCACTTGGACCGTTCATAGAGTATTTTGGTAAGGGGATGTCTTCGGGTAGGGGTCGTGTTCAGGAGATGTTAAATCGCCTCTTTGTGATTAAGGATTGCCTCAGATGACAGATACAGGCAGATCAGCATGGTTCGTCCTCCGAGCTTCGACGCGGCAAATGAAGGTCGCACGTGCCCTGCAGGCAAAGGGTTTCGAGGTCTTCTTGCCAATGCAGCAGAGGCACCGTCAATGGTCTGATAGAGTCAAGGTGTCTGCGACCCCGATGTTTAGTTCTCTTGTCTTTTGCCGCTTCGACCCAAAGGACCGCGTACTCGTACTCAGCACGCCGGGTGTTGCCCGCGAGCGCGAACGCAACGGAATCCCATTGGAGATCTCAGATGCAGAGATTGAGCGCCTCCGCCGGATTTCTGAGCTGCCTTATCCAGCGGAAGAATGTGATCCACTTCCGAATCCTAGGGATTCAGTACGGATCACACGTGATCCAGAAATTCGTGGTTTCCTTAGCGAACGTGGTTCTCCCTGCCACGTGGTGATTCCTTGCCCTTCCATAGGGCGTGCAGTTGTAATGTTGGTCCCGGAAGATGTATTAGAACGCGACGACAACTCCTGACGGCGGCTACGTTGATGGGGTGGCGCGATCGCTTCCGGGCCGGCGGCGAGGTTTATCTGGGGAGCCGGGAGGCAACGTCGAAGACGAGGAGCGGCGGCGGTTGAAATCTGTGGTGGCCAATGTCAGAGAGCGAACTGCTGCGAGAAATAATGTGAGCGTCTTGTGAACCTTTGAATTCCGCACAAAGTTCCACCCCATCATAGGAATCCCAGTTCGACGTCCGTGAGCCGCGACAGCCCGCGTCACATGACCATGTTCCCAGGTGGGGCGTCGTTCGCACTGGCGAGATAGTCACCCAATAGGGCAATTTTAATGAGATAGGTGGAAAGCGTCGCCTTACGACGAGGTTTGCAGTGGACCCAGGGCTGAGGGCAACCAGTAACCCACTGATCGCCGTCCGCTGAGAATTCATCGTACTGCGGGTTCCTTCGATTCCAGAATTGGGTCCATGTTCGACCGCGGACTAAATCTGACCTTGCGGGCCGTGCGCCGCCGAATTGTGGCCATGCCCCACGACCTCTATCCGATCCGCTTGATTCACGATCAGACCAGAAGAGCTCTTCCTGGTGAGCGGCTGTGGACCGCTGCCCAACTCATCCATCCGGCCGCCCTGCGGTTCCTGCGCAATGCGCAACCGGGAAGGTTGTATTGTAACGTGTACATCCAGCCTACATCCAGCCCTACGCGGAGAATCGCAATCCTGCCTATGTTCTGGTGGATTTGGATCACAGCGACCTCCAGGTCGTCGAGACCATGCGCTCCGATGGCCTGGCACCCTGCGTAGTGATCGAGACCAGCCCGCCAATCTGCGAAGGAAACCAAGGCTGAGATGACCGGTTAGCCCACTGTTCGCCGTCCTTGTGAACAGTTCACGAGGAATGGCCGCACGCGCAGGCTTTCCTCTACGGAGATTCTGCATTGGGGCTTACTGGTGTTCAGCGTGGCGGCACCGGCCTTCTTGAAATAACCTTACGCGGGGCTTATCGCCATAGCCCGCGCGCCACGCTCTTCTGCCTTTGTCCTCAGATGTGGTGGCAAGTATTGCACAAATTCACGGTACGCATTCGAAGCCCGACAGTAGGCCGCCTGAGCTCTCTCGACCTCGTGCCGATACCCTTGCCACTCGGCAAGAGCGGAAGCGAATTCGCGGTCTGCTCTGCCAACCTTCTTGAATTCCCCATCGAGCGCAACAGCTCTGAGTCCGGACCTTGTCTCGTCGTCGAGTGCTATCGTGAGCGCCTTGGCAGCCGCCCGAACCTCCCAAAGCAGGAGTTCTAACTGCAGTCGCCGTTCGCGAAACTGTTGTACCGGCGACGGTAGTGAGCTAGTCTCGGCACGATGACGAGCCTGAACGGCCAAGTGCTTAAAGGTGGGCGATTGCTGGCCTAGCCAACGGCTGGCTACGGAACGAACTAGTGCCCGAATCGAGCGCTCTATGTATGTTACGAACCACATATGAAAACTCCTGGTTTTCAAAATTCAGTCCTGCCCTCCGAAGGAAAACCCACAGCTTCAGCCCTCGCGGCCCATCACTATGGCGGGTCGACCAATCCCTAGCGCTAATCCTCGGAAAAGCGCAGTACGATGGTCTTGAGTTACAGGTCAAACACCCTTTCTCTAAGCACCAGTCATCGCCTTGAGCTGACCTTGGCTGACACTGGTCCCAGTTCGGAGTCTGGAGATCTGCTCGGTCGCCTGGAGGGCCAACTCCAGTCGATCTGTGACCCTGAGTTTATCAAAGATGATTCTCAGGTTGTTCTTGACCGTCTGCTCGCTCAGACTCAGTTTTGCCGCTATCTCGGAGTTCTTGAAACCTCGAACTACCAGACTTACTATCTCATGTTGACGGCGGCTCAGCATCGAACCGTGCCGATTTTGAGGAGGTGTGGACGATCCGACGCTGGTTGTGCTGCCCGGCGTCGCGCTCCGCATGACCGCCGCCGTAGTATTAGAATCGATCCAGAGATCCCCGGAATGTACTCGGCGGATACCATGAATCAGCAGGTCCGTATCGGTCTGCTTCTGAACGATGCCGCAAGTACCCAGCTTCAGGGCCTCAATGAACTCACACAGATTATCTGAAGCCGTTAGAATGATTACTCGCGTTCTGCTGCTAATAGATTGCAGGGCCTTTAGAACAGCTAGTCCGCCCTGCACAGGCATGTTGAGATCGAGTAGGAGGACGTCGGGATCATGCTGTCGGATCATATCCGATACCTGCGATCCGTCTTCCGCCTGTGCGACGACGCAAAGGTCCGATTCAATGGAGAGTAGGCGGCAAAGTGCATCGCGAAAAATTGCGTGGTCATCGGCGATTGCGACTCGGATCCTGCCCTTGGCCACATCGCCCATCTCCCGAAGAGTTTCACCTGTAAGGTTTGTCATATAAAACGCCAACTGCTAAAATCTGGTCACGAGTAATCTAAATCCGACTCGTTTTCTGTCCTGCCCGAGGAGAATCTCCGCATCCGGCGCATGCTTTCACTGCTCACATCCGATTTTGCAGTGGCGTCTTGAGTCCGGTTCGGTGCACCCGCTGTCGCCGAGGCCGATGCGAAGCAGCTCGACTGCTGGTCATCGGCCCTGCAAAACGTCGCGACGAGGAACCGAAATGCAGGCCGGTAGCCGCCTCCGCATCTATCGGAACATGTCCAACTGCGCAGTGATTCGATCATAGAGGCGGTTCGCGTTCAATTCGAGGTCGGTTGCCAGTACCTGTGGCAGCAGGTGGGGAGGATCACTGAGGTCCTTTCGCCTTACCTCAGGAAATCCTACCGCATCCGCGAGACGGCAAGACAACTGGACGATATCGGTCGTATCGCTGCTCGGAGGTCCCTCCGTGTGATGCTCGACGATACATGCCCGCAAACTGGCCGGAAACTCCCAGGCCTGCGCCAGACAAGCGCCCGCTTGGCAATGAGTCATGCCGGCGATGGCCGTCTCCACCGCCTCAGCTTCGTCCATGTCGGTGAATTCAAGCACCATTGCATTGGCATATGGCAGGCCCGCGGCAATCAGCAGACCGAGACGCCCGATGTCGTGCATTAGTCCGCCCGTATAAATTGCGCTGTTGGCCATGGTTGAGATGCCAATCTGTTCGGCAACCACCGCGGTGGCGATACTGTGCTTCCACACGGCCTTGAGCGCCGCGGATTGCGGTGCGCTGCGTACCTGATAGCTGAACGCCACAGTTGAGGCCAGTGCCCTTATCCTGTCCAACCCCAGATAGGTGATCGCGTGTTTGATGGTTTCGATGCGGGTTCGGGGCCCATACGCCGCTGAGTTAGCCACAAGTAAGAGATCTGCCGTCAGGGCCGGGTCCACCCGAAAGACACCTTCAAATTCCGAAATCGCGGTCTGACTGTCACTTGCGATTCCGAGCAATCGCAGGGCAGTGAGGCGAAAGGGGGGGAGATTTGAGAATACAGACGCAGCGGGGGCAGCGCCGTCAGGTTCACTGCGCTCAGGCACAAGATGTAAGGGCTTTGGCCAATCAGTGGAACGCAGGTTAGAGATGGACACAATAATCTCAAAACTCACATCGGGCCCGAGAGTGGTTTTTCTAATATCTTTTCCGACGTCAACGAAGGTTAGCACCATGCGGCGAATCGCTGCTCAATAGCTTGCCGGCAGGCCGGCCAGAATTCGCTTTACATATTTTATGGTTTCGGGAATATTTGGTATGCCGCCGTTCTCACTGACTCGGCTAGGGCCAGCGTTATAAGCTCCAAGGGCTGTTGGCAAGTCGTGATACATGATGAGCAGGCGCTTCAGGAACCTAGCTCCGGCGTTAATGTTCTCCTTAGGGTCAAAAGGGTCTGTAACACCTAAGATTGCCGCAGTCGCAGGCATCAACTGAGTCAGCCCGATTGCCCCTTTTGGCGAGACTGCGCAAGGCCGGAAGCCAGACTCTTGTTGGATGAGGCTGCGCAGCAGTTCCGGCTGGAGCTCCTGCTGCGCGGCCGCGCCATCAATCAAAGGGTCAAGTGTGGATCTTGGGAGGGGGTCGCAATCCGGGGCTGAGAATAAAGGAGTTATGGCTGTAGCTGTCGGAGCTGGAGGCGGAAGCATGAAAAAGGAACTGGACGGAGAGCGCCCCAGTTGCGTGGAAATGGAAGCGCGTTGGGCCTCCAGCGAAGCGGCCATCGCTGCTTTCACAGCTTCCACCGGTTGGCCGGCCGCCGAGGATTCGGACGTACCTGTACGAGAGCGCGTCGGATCTGCGGCAAAAGCCGTGCTTAGGCCCGCCAACAAGGTCGCGAACAGCATTTCAAATCGCATCAAAATACCCTCGAATCCAGCACGCGCGCCGCCGATTTAATGTTAAAAGCTGGCCAGATGTCCAGCCATTGAGAAGGGGTTATGGAGATCAACCCTACATATCGAGCGAACCTTACAATGCCCGTAAATCCGGTGGCGAAACCGGACGACCAAACGGCGATTACAAGGTCGGTTGTTTCTGCCGTTCGCGCGGTCAATAAGGCACAGCTGTTCGGCGACAACCGGGAACTCAGTTTCACGCGTGACCGCGACACGCACAAGATGGTAATCCGCATTGTGGAACGCCAGACGGGAGAAGTGGTAGAGCAGATTCCCCCGGAACAGGTCCTGCGTATGATGCAGGACCTGCAACCGACTAGGAGGGCAGAGAAATCGTGATGTGGAAAGACGCTTACCTCGAAAGCCGGGTGCGTGGCGCGGATCCTCTGGAACTGATCCGATTGCTGTATCAGCATGGACTGGATTCGATCCGGACGGCGCGGGCCAAACTGGCGGCAGGGGACATTGCGGCGCGATCGCGTGCGATCTCGCAGGCGATCGGCGCACTTTCGCAACTGTCGGGAGCGCTGAATCTCTCCGCGGGTGGAAGCATCGGCCGGAACCTGGAGCAGCTCTATCATTACATGAGCCAGCGCCTCTTTGAAGCGAATCTCAAGCGGCAGGACGGACCGCTTGCCGAAGTGGAGTCGTTGCTGGTGAGCCTGGCCGAGGCATGGATGGCAATCGGCAACACACCGGCCGGGGAAAAGCCGCAAAGTCCCGTGCCAATGCCGGAACCTGGAGCGTGGCAGGAAGCAGTTTCGAGTAGCGCACATGGATGGAGCGCTTAGCTCCTTTCCGACGGCGTCAGACCCTTGGCGATCAGATTGGCGAGTCCCAGACCGCCGTTCGACGCTAGTGCTTGAGCGAACATTTCCTGAGCGTATTCCATTGCAGAGGATGCCGCTTCGTCCTCGCCCGTACCCATCCAGCCGCCTTCAGAATCGCGCATCGACTTGAGCATCTGGCCGATGAGCAGCGCTTCAAACTGGTGCGCCGCGTCGTTTATCTTCCCGGCGTCTTCAGCGGAACGAACCCCTGTGATGTTCGGCATGTCGGCTGAAACAGGCGGTACCATACAGACTCCTAAATGACCTGCAATTCGGCACCCAGGGCGCCCGCGCTCTTGAGGTTCTGCAGAATCGCTATGATGTCCCGCGGCGTGGAGCCGATCGAAGCCAAAGCGCGCACCAACTCTTCCACCGTGGCTCCGTCCTTCAGGATCAAGTCGCGTGCCGGCTGCTGCTTGACCCCGATATTGACTTGGGGAGCCACCTGTGTGGTCCCGTTGGACAGCGGATTTGGCTGCGAGACTTCGACCCGGGTCTGAATTTCGACCGTCAGGTTGCCTTGCATAATCGCGACCGGTGCGATGCGAACGTCCTTGCCCAGGACGATGGTGCCGGTCCGCTCATTGATCACGATCCGGTCCACTGAGTCGGGATCTACGGTCAGTCGCTCAAGCTCGGCTACGAATTCGGTAGGCTTCGCCTGAAATGACGCAGGAAGCGTCACGCTGACGAGACCTGCATTGTCAGCGTGCGCGACCTCGCCGAAGTGCTTGTTCAGAACCTCTGCGATCCGTGCTGCGGTGGTGTAATCCGCCTGGTGCAACTGAAGGCGCAGATCTTTGAAGATCTTTATCGAAGGTGCGGCGCGTTCTACTATTGCGCCATTCGGAATGCGGCCGACGGTCGGATGGTTTGCCACCTGCGAATTGCCACCCGTACCGGCTGTTAACCCTCCGACCACCAACGGCCCCTGGGCCACCGAGTAGACCTGGCCGTCTGGCCCCTTGAGACCGGTCATGACGAGTATTCCGCCATGCAGGCTGGTGGCGTCGCCTACAGCCGCGGTAGTCACATCGATTCGCGATCCAGGTTGAGCGAATGGCGGCAACGTTGCAGTCACCAGTACGGCTGCGGTGTTCTTCACTTGAATCGCGGTTGGATCCACCGTCAGTCCCATGCGTTGCAGGAGGTTGGTGAGACTCTGCGCGGAGAAAATCGTCTGACGCCGGTCACCGGTTCCTGCCAAGCCCACCACAAGGCCATAACCGATCAACTGGTTGTCACGCACACCCTCCAGCGCGACGAGGTCTTTCAAACGTGTTCCCATGGCGGCGAAAGCAGGCACGGCGGCTTGGAAGGCCAGCAGAACGGAGATGAGCAGGCTCGCTCTCATTGGAATTCTCTAGAACGGCAACAGTCCCATCAGGATGCGATAAAGGATGAACGGACGCCGCACTGCATCATTGACCACACCTTTCCCATTCACTCTGAGTTCCATCTGCGCAATCTGGTCGGAGCGTATGATATTGTTGCTGGTGAGGTCTGCCGGGCGCACCACGCCGCGTAGGGTCACGAGTTGGCGTTCCGAGTTCACACCCACTTCCTTCGCCCCTTCTATGACCAGATATCCGTTCGGCAGCACTTGGGTCACGCGCGCGCTCAGCGTCGTGGTGATGCTCGTCGATCGGCTTGTGCTGCCTTCGCCGTCCAGTTTCGAAGCGCTGGAGGTATTGGCCAGATTGGCCAGCGCCCCAGCGGGATTTTTGGGCCCGCCTAGCGCAGTTATGGAGGCGTTCAGGCTCGATTGACGTTGGGTCTTGGTGGCGCCGTTCGCCACGGCCGATGCATTCTCCGTGACCAGAATGGTGATCATGTCATTCACCTGCGCGGCGCGCAAATCGCTCCCGAGGTCGATGAGGCGGGAACTCGGAATCCACAGCGAGCCGGTTGAGTTTCCACGCGCGTCCGTGTTCTGACGGCTGAGCGCCTCCTCTATATAACGATCGAGTGGCGTCGGTTCGGGTTGCTTTTTTCCGTTCCCTGCGGCAATTGCCCAGGCGCTAAAGGCAACCATAAGAATCAGTGTGCGATGTCCAATAAACATGTTCAGTCCCTATGCAGGTGCCCAGTGTCGAGAAGGGCTTTCCCCTTCCCGCTGACTCGAGCTTGAAAGATCCGGTTACTGGTGAGATTTCGGATCGTGATGATATCCCCGATGCGCCCGGACGACTCAGCCTTTCCGGTGAGCGCCAGGCGCGCTGCGCCGCTCAAAACTTGGATCTCGACCATCTCTCCTCGAGCTACTTCCTGTGGAGCTGTGAGCTGGTTCAAGCGAATCTCGGCCCCGGCTTTGAAATCGCGGAGAGCAATCAGTCCCACGACCTGTGGAGCACTCTGGGCCAGATTCCCTAAAGCAGGGAAGCCTATGGCGGACTCCTCGCGAATCTGACCGGCGGAGATTGCCTCACCTTTTCTAATTGGGCTTGCCGCAACCACGTAGCTTACGGGCGAGGTGAGAATTACCCGCGCCCATATCGAGAACCGATGTCCCTCTCCCATCAGGACATCTCCATGCCACGTAACTGGTGCGCGCGAAGTGGGCGAGGCTGGAACCCCGAGCCCCTCCTTTCGAAACACCAATTTCCCGTGTGGCACCGGGAACTGACTGACTTCCACGATCTCAATGTGCACTTCCGGATTGACGAGCACCTCCTGCATCGCTTCCAGAACGCGCTCGCGGCTGAGAGCCTCGGTCGGGCGCTCGAAGCACACGTCCGCAGAGCCTTCGACAGTTATCGAGTACTTCCGGGCAAGCAATTCGACCTCGAAGGCTCGGAACACCCGTCGCACCGAAGGCTTCGGGGATGGTGCGAGAGGTGCCTCCGGCGCCAGGGAGGCAAACGCGGGAACCGCAGCGGCAAACTCGCGGGCCAGGATGTACTCTCCTTCGACCGGCGCGCACCTGGTGGATTGCGCCGGAGCAAAGGGCGCCATCCACCAGACAACGGCGATATGGAGGGGAGCTTTCATCGCTGGAGGTTGTTGACCTGCTGGTACATGTCGTCAGCGGCTTTTACGACTTTCGAATTTGCTTCATAAGCCCGCTGAGCGGCAATAAGGTTAATGAACTCTTCCACGATGCTCACGTTAGACTGCTCCTGATAGCCCTGCAACAACGTCCCCAACCCCTCCTGGCCGCCCGGGTTGGCCACTACCGGTTCTCCCGAGGCATCCGTCGGCAGGTACAAGTTTCGGCCGATGCTGTTCAGACCTGCCGGGTTCTGGAACCCGGCGAGTTGAATTTGTCCGGCGCGTTGTGACGCAGTCTGTCCGGCGAGCTGATAACTGACTGTCCCATCGGTTGCGATCGTGATCGATTGCGCTCCAGAGGGAAGCGTGATCTGCGGCTCGATGGGGTCCCCGTCCGAGGTCACGATATTGCCCTCTTTATCTATATGGAAAGAACCGGATCGTGTGTAAGCCGTCTCTCCTGTGGCGCGCCGGACCTGAAAGAAGCCGTTGCCCTGAATGACTACGTCCAACGGGTTGTCAGTCTCGGTGAAGTTCCCTTGAGTGAAGATGATCTCGTTGGACGCGGCCCGGGTCCCAAGTCCGAGCTGCAAACCCGTTGGCACCGTGGTCTGTTGGCCAGCAGAAGCGCCAGGTTGCACCATGCTCTGATAGAGCAGGTCCTGAAATTGCGCACGGCGCATCTTATAGCCAGCCGTATTGGCGTTGGCCAAATTGTTCGCGATGTTGTCGACATTGAGCTGCTGTGCGGTCATCCCGCTAGCCGCACTGTAGAGAGCACGTATCATTGTGCGCACCTCGAGTTACACGATTGACTATCCATTGACCTTGGCAACCTCCTCGATCGCTCTGCGGTTCATGTCGACACCCATCGACACTGCTTTCTGCAGCATTTCGAATTGGCGCATCATGCCAACCAGACGCATGGCCGCCTCGGGCACCACCACATTGGACGCCTCCAGCTTTCCCTGCTGAATCTCGACGCCCGTGGCTGCTACGGGAGGACGTGTTGCGTCGGTATTCCGGAAGCAGGCACCGCTCAACTTGCGAAGCGACCCAGTGGTCTTGAATTCGACAACCTCCAGCTGACCTAGGGTCTGGCCGTCCTGACGTACGGTGCCGTCAGTCGAAATCTCAATGGGCTTGCCGGAAGAAATCTGAATCGACTTGCCTTCGATTGTTCGGACTTGGAATCCTTCAGAGGTTACTAGTTCTCCCCTGCTGGATATTCGCAGATTTCCGTTTCGCGTGTAGAGCACTTCGGACGGGCTTCTGACCGTCAGGAAGCCCTTTCCGGAAAGCGCAATGTCCAGGGGATTGCCGGTAGGCTGAAGCGTACCTTGGGAAAAATCGGTCCACTGGTGTTCGATAACGGGCAGCACGGCCGACGAGCCGTCACCCACCATATCTTGTGCCAAGCCCGTGAATAGTCCATAGAACTCACTGTCACTCTTATAACCACTGGTGGCGGAGTTCGCCAGATTGTTGGCGAGGAGTTCCAGGGCATCCATGCGGGAGCGCAATCCGCTCGCGGCTGCCACAGTTAACGGATCCATAAGGTAGCCTTTCATCGCTTTGCAACTTAAGGCCCAAAAAAATGTCACGATTCTCTAGAATTACTGTTGAAGCCTGTCGATATGACGTACAGGTCGGTGCCCGATCGTCAACGTTTTGACGGACGAAAATTTGACAGTCAAAACCATGACACACGCAGAGCGGCCCTCATCGCATTGAAAGAAATCGTCGGCGGGTTTGGCTGTTGATCTGCATATTCTCGCGCCGTGACCACTCCTGCCGCGGCATCCGGGTCCGGGACGTTCCCATCCAACACATCCGTCCCAGTGTTTCTGGATCCGAACTCATCGGCGAGTGAAGAGGATTTTGCCTGGTATCTTACCGACGTACAGCAGGCGATTTCCACGAAGCCGGCGCACCCGACGAACGGGACGTCGCCGACAGCGGGAAAGTTCGCAACAGAGCAGCCGATCAAGGAGAAGGACGCATCCGAAAAGGCGGCAAGCGATGATGTGGCCCCTCGAGATCCGACTATCCCCTCTCCAATCGCGGCAGCGTTCAGCTCGCCACAGCAGTCGGCCCCACCCCTGGCCCTGCAGTTCTCTCTTGAAAAGGACGTGCGGAAGGGCAGTGGGCACAATTCTGCGGAGCAGAACAGCTACGTGACGGACTTCAGCGTGACTTCGCCCACAGACACTCCAGGCCCCTTGACGGACGTGATCGCCGCGCTGGGGTTCGTCCCAAGCAACGGCGGATCGCCGCAATCCGGGCAGACGGGGCCAGCGGCAGCGCAGACTTCTCCTACTCCACCGGAATTCTCGCTAGCCCAAATCACCAAAGAAAGCAGTACGAACTTGCCTTTGGCGGCCGGAGCACCGCCAAACCGCTCCGGAGTTACGACGCCCACGCCGCAGGAGATGGCAGTGGCGTTCCGTGTGAAAGAAGCAGGTCAAGACAGTTCGAGTGTGCAACGGGCCGCGTCGGTGGTAAAGGCGGCTTTACCTGTCAAAGAGCCTCGCCGCGTTGACTTGGAGGAGGTGTTCTCTGCACCAGCCCCTCGCGTTACGACGCTTTCTGCCGCTGCCTTCGCCCAATCCGAAAGCTCGCCATCGACCTCGTCCCTAGCACCAGCTACGAGAATCGTAGTTCCCTCTGAGGGTTCGGAGACCGCGCCGGTGCGCGCTGAGCTACCCGTCAAGCCAATCGGGCCGGTCCGGGATCTATCGATTCAGATCGGACAAACCAGTCAGGAGAAGGTGGAGCTGCGGGTCACTCAGCAGGCCGGCGAGTTGCGGGTCGCGGTTCGAGCTTCAGACCCCGAGTTAGCAAACGGACTTCGGCAGAGCCTGCCCGAGGTTCTCACGCGCCTCGAGGAGACTGGGTATCGGGCGGAGGCGTGGCGTCCGGCAGTAATCGTTGATGGAACCTCGGCGGCTCCCGAGATCCGCCGGAGTTCCGCCGAATCCCCGCAGACAGACACGCAGTCCCAACCAGGCTGGTCGCAGCAGGAGCACGGCCAGGGTCAACAAGAGTCCCAGCGGCCCAAATGGGTTGAAGAACTCGAGGGCAGCCTTTCCGGCGCTGGGCGACCATCCACAGGAGCTTTCCATGGCCTCATCTATTAGTCCTATTTCGAGTTCAGCCGTATCCGACGGGAGCAGTTCCAGCACGGCAGCTCTTTCCCCCGATCAAGCGCCGACAGAGCAGATGTTCCTGCAACTGCTGGTGGCTCAGATCAAGAACCAGGACCCGTTGAACCCAACTGACAGCGTCCAATTCGTCTCTCAACTCGCCCAATTCAGCGAGCTGGAGCAGGTAATCGCTATCCGCGGCGATCTCGACACGATGAAGGGTGCAGGCGCCACGACGACATCAACTGCGAACAATAATTCAGTCTCCTAAGGAAACCATATGTTCACAGCATTTTCCACAGCACTCTCCGCACTCAACGCAGACTCTACCGCGATCAATATCGTGGGCAACAACCTGGCAAACCTGAACACCACCGGCTTCAAGGCCTCCACGGCCGAATTCCATGACCTGATGAGCCAGCAATTGGGTACCCCATTGGCTTCAACTGAGGTCGGGCTGGGTGTAGCTGGAGTGGAATCTGTCCGGCAGTACATGCAGGGAGCCATCCAGCAAACGACTGGCGCATTTGACTCTGCTATCCAGGGCGACGGGTTCTTCATGGTGCGTGATCAGAATAACCAGATGCTGTACACCCGCGCAGGAAACTTCACGCTCGATCCGACGGGACACCTGGTGACCGCCA
>Ga0335077_10005809_pt1 | contig 15187 bp, 11 predicted proteins | sample Lox_Sample_31_FD_207151 | JGI IMG/M metagenome (GOLD analysis project Ga0335077, IMG submission 207151) | Soil microbial communities from Loxahatchee National Wildlife Refuge, Florida, United States - Lox_Sample_3.1 | ecosystem: Environmental > Terrestrial > Soil > Wetlands | place: USA... | reverse complement strand
GAGCCTGCGAGACCATTTCCAGGGCCAACTGAACCGTTGGTAGTACGCGACGGTACTAACGTCCCATAGACCCATTTCCTGTAAGATTGAGAGGATTGAGTTTCCTTTCATCTCCTGAGGAGCTGTGCAGACCGATGAGCAGTGCCGCCCAACCTATTTCCCGCACTGAAAACCTGGCCTGGAAGATTGCGCCTCCTAGCGGGTGGTTTGAGCTCGACCTGCCCGAAGTCTGGCGCTACCGCGAACTGCTCTACTTCTTCGTCTGGCGAGATCTCAAGGTGCGTTACAAGCAGACCGCCATCGGAGTGGTTTGGGTCGTCCTCCAGCCGCTGTTGGCGATGCTGGTCTTCACGCTCTTCTTCGGTCGTCTGGCAAAGATGCCTTCCGAAGGCCTGCCCTATCCGGTCTTCTATTACACAGCGCTGCTGCCGTGGCTCTACTTTGCTGCCTCGCTCACCCTCGCCACCAACACCGTGGTGGAGAATGAGCGTGTCATCACCAAAGTCTATTTCCCTCGGGTGATTCTGCCGTTCTCCGCCGTGCTCTCCGGGCTGGTCGATTTCGGTATCGGCTTCCTCCTGCTCATGTGCATGATGTTCTACTACCACCTTGTTCCCACGGTCGCCACCCTCCTGGTTCCAGTGTTTCTGATGCTCGCGGTGCTCACCGCCCTTGCGGTGGGCCTGTGGCTTTCTGCGTTGAACGCCGTCTACCGCGACGTGCGCTATGTGATTCCATTCTTGGTCCAGTTCTGGCTCTTCGCTTCGCCTGTGGCTTACCCGAGCACCCTGGTGCCCGAGCGCTGGCGCTGGCTCTACGGGCTCAACCCGATCGCCGGAGTCGTGGAGGGGTTCCGTTGGGCCATTACCGGACAAGGTCAGCCTCCCGGCAGGCTGGTCCTCGTTTCCGCGCTGAGCGTGTTGGCCATTTTTGTTGGCGGCGTCATTTTTTTCCAGAAGATGGAAAACCGTGTTGCGGACACACTCTAGCTTATGAGCGATACAGCCATCCGCATCGAGGGAATCTCGAAGCAATACTCGCGCGGCAAACGGGAGAAATATCTTGCCCTGCGCGACGTCCTCACGGAGGCCCTCCGGTTTCCGCGCCGCATCTTTCAAAAGAAGCGGGAGCCGGAAGCAGGAGAGGAAAACGAATACTTCTGGGCGCTTGATGACGTCTCACTGGAAGTGAAACAGGGCGATATTGTAGGCCTCATCGGCCGCAACGGCGCCGGCAAGACCACTCTGCTCAAGATCCTCACGCGCATCACCCGCCCCACGCGCGGCCGTGCCCGCGTCGTTGGTCGCGTGGGCAGCCTTCTGGAAGTCGGCACGGGCTTCCATCCCGAGCTTACCGGTCGTGAAAACGTCTTTTTCTACGGCTCGATCCTGGGCATGCGCAAGCGGGAGATCGAAGCCAAATTCGACGAAATCGTAGACTTTTCCGGTACGGAGGGGTTCCTCGATACTCCGCTCAAGCACTACAGCACGGGCATGCAGTCGCGATTGGCCTTTTCCGTGGCTGCCCACCTGGAGCCCGAAGTCCTCCTGGTCGATGAGGTCCTCGCCGTCGGCGATTTGGAATTCCAGCGCAAGTGCCTCGGCAGAATGGAGAAGACGGCGCAAGGTGGCCGCACCGTGATTCTGGTCAGCCATCAGTTGAATCAGATTCGCCGTTTGTGCAAGAAGGTCGTGTGGCTCGACCAGGGCAAGATCCGCATGGCGGGCCCTCCCCTGGAAGTCGCTGGAGCCTACGAGGCCGCCTTGCTCGCACGCGAGGATGGCGGTCGTGTCCTTCCAAGTGGTGCCGTCGCCAAAGTCCGCGGCCTGTACTGGGAACTGGAGGAGGAAAAGCCCGGCAATCCCCACGTCCTAAAGTCCGTGGGGCCGGTGACCGCCAAGTTCTCCGTGGAAATCAACAAGCCGCTCAACATGGTCCATGCCGGCCTGTCACTCCATAGCCCGGAGAATCAGTTGCTCTGGGGCACTGCCCACAACATTGATTCTCTCAAGCCGGGCGTTTACGAGTTTGTTTACCGGCTTGATTCGATTCCTCTCAAGCCCGGTGCTTACCGCTGGCGGCTTTGCATTTTCGATGAGAACTCGATCCTGGAGTATTGGGACTGCAGCCCCGACATGCTGATCGACGTCGAACCCCTGGGTCATTTGGATGAACAGTGGGCGGGTATTCTGAATTTCCCCAGCGAGTTCGCCCTTTACGACGAAAGCAGAAAGCAGCCCGACACACGGATCGTTCGCGGGCGGATATGGACCACCGTCCGGTTCCGTTGAGCGGGCACGCGCCCCTCGCCGCCGCCGATCTTGCAACAAAATCGGCTGGTGTGGGGAATTGCAGGTAGACAGAGCCTATGTGCGGCATTTCCGGAATCGTTAAGCTGCGTGGCGGACGGGTTGATCCCGCCCGGCTCCGCTCCATGATTTCCACCCTGGCCCATCGAGGCCCGGATGGCAATGGCATCCACACGAGCGATGCGAGCGGCGTTGGCCTGGCTCACGCGCGCCTCAGCATCATCGATATCGCCGGCGGCGCGCAGCCCATGTCGATCGACAACGGCCGGCTCTGGATCACCTTCAACGGTGAGATCTTCAACTACGTCGAGCTCCGCGAGGAGCTGCTCGCCAAGGGGCATGTCTTCTCCAGCCGTTCGGATACGGAAGTCATCCTCCACCTTTACCAGGAAGAAGGCGAGAACTGCGTCAACAAGATGAATGGCCAGTGGGCGCTCGCCATATGGGATGAGAAGCGCAGGAAACTCTTTGTCTCGCGCGACCGGCTGGGCGTCCGCCCACTCTTCTTCACTCTCGCGGACGACAGCTTTTTGTTCGCCTCTGAGATCAAGGCCCTCTTCGCCTGCCCGGAGATCCCGCGGCAATTGGATTTGCAGGCTCTCGACCAGTTTTTTACCTTTTGGGCGGCAATTGCTCCCCGCACTGCGTTCAAGGGCATTTCGCAGTTACCGCCGGGCCATTCGCTGGTGGTGGAGAACGGCGAGGTTCGCGTTTGGCAGTACTGGTGTCTGGATTATCCGGCGGAAGACGGATATCTGAGCGGACAGGAGCAGGAACTCGCGCACGAGTTGCTCGATCTGCTTCGGGATGCTACTCGCATCCGCCTCCGTTCCGATGTGCCCGTCGGCGCCTATCTGAGCGGCGGGATTGATTCGACGGTCACCACCGCTCTTGCCCGCAGCCTCGTGGGCGACCGCCTGCGCAGTTTTTCCGTCAGCTTTGAGGACTCTGAATTCGACGAGAGCGCCTACCAGAAGGAAGCCGTCGAGTATTTGGGAACCCAGCACAGCGACGTCCGTTGCACCTACGACGCGATTGCCCAGGCGTTTCCTGACATGATTCGCCATGCCGAGCAGCCTGTGCTCCGCACCGCGCCCGCGCCCTTATTTCATCTGGCCAAGCTGGTCCGTTCCAGTGGCTACAAGGTTGTGCTCACGGGCGAAGGTGCCGATGAGATGCTGGGCGGTTACGACATCTTCAAGGAGCTCAAGATCCGCCGCTTTTGGGGCCGCAATCTCGATTCCCGGCTGCGCCCCATGCTTTTGAAGCGCCTCTATCCCTATATGGATGGCATCCAGCGCCAGCCCACCGCATACTTGAAGAGCTTTTTCCATGTCTCTGCGGAAGATCTGGCCAATCCGTACTTCTCGCATCTGCCCCGCTGGGAACTGACTGCCAAGCTGAAATCTTTCTTCACCGATGAGGCGCGCTCGGAAATCCGTCCCGGACTATACTTGGAGGAACTGGCAGCGAAACTGCCCACCGAGTTCCATTCCTGGGGCGCGTTCAATCGTGCGGAGTTCCTGGAAGCTGCTTTCTTCCTGCCGGGATACATCCTCTCCGCCCAGGGCGATCGCATGGCCATGGCTCACTCCGTGGAAGGCCGGTTCCCGTTCCTTGATCACCGCGTAGTGTCGTTTGCCGGCAAACTGCCACCTCGTCTGAAGATGAAGGTGCTGAATCAAAAGTATCTGCTCAAGCTGGCCGTCGAAGGGCTCATCCCGCCTCGCATTCAGAAGCGATACAAGCAGCCTTATCGCGCCCCGGACGGAAAAAGCTTCTTCGCCAAACCTGTGCCCTACGTGGATGAGATGCTTTCCGCGGCCTCGGTCAAGCGTTTCGGCGTCTTCCAGCCGCAGATGGTCGCTGGCTTGGTGGGCAAGTTCAAGAGCGGACGTCCGACCAGCACCAAGGACAATATGGCGCTCGTCGGCATCCTATCCACCCAGCTCTTGCTCGCCCAGTTCGTGCACGGTATCGAGATTCCAGCGCTACACCGCCGGCCAATACCGATCGAGGCCGCGGTCTAGGATGATCGCCGTGCCCGCTGGACCCTCCAGGAACCCCGCCGGATTTCGGACCATCGCGATGGCCACCTCAAATCAACAGGGGGGCATAGTTCAAGAGCTGCCGTTGCGGCCCGCTCGCCCCGCCAGCGACTCTACTGCATCACCAGTGCCCGCTGGAACTCCACCGGGGGCAAACCGGGAGCTCCTCATCTCGCACGCCACGCGGACTTGCCGATCGCCTGTTCGTTCGGACTGCCATTTGAATTCCGGGCTGGACAGCATCGATTCCACCATCAGAAAGAACCGGGATTCGAAATCCAAGTTGAACGGGTCCACGGACATCATCAAGAATGGTTTGGCGCCCTGGAAGGACTGGAGCCGGTACAGTTTCGTCCACGGGACATGTGCCCGCGAGCAGATTTCTGGGTAAGATGTGGTGTGGGGGGAGTCAATTCCCCTGCATTTTGGATACGCAGATTTTTATTGCTTTGGACTGATAACAGGAGAGATCGATTGATATGGGCCAGAAGGAAATCATGGGACAGCTTCGCAGCTTTATTGTGGAAAACTACTTGTTCGGCAACGACGGCGGTCTGAAGGAAGCGGATTCCTTCTTAGAGAAGGGAATCATCGACTCCACAGGAGTACTCGAACTGGTCGCGTTTCTGCAGGATACTTTCGGTTTCGTTGTGGAAGACTCGGAACTCGTTCCTGACAATCTCGATTCTCTTGCAAACGTGACCACCTACGTCTCCCGAAAATTGAATCTGGGCGCTGGTGTGACTGAGCCCGGGGAGAGTGTGATGGAGCGCAGGCCATGAGCACTCATCCTGCGGTATCCGCTTCTCCATCGTTGCTACACATCGACCCGGCGCGCGAGACGGAACGCATCGTCGAGGCCATGCGCGCCATGGTCTTCAACCAGCTCAAGCGCAAGGGTGCCGTCGTCGGGGTCTCCGGCGGAGTGGACAGCAGTGTCGTGGCATATCTCAGCGCCCGAGCGCTCGGCCGTGAGCGTGTCCTCGCCCTGTTTACTCCCGAGGCCGATTCATCCCCCGATAGCCTCCGGCTCGGACGTCTTGTGGCCGACAATCTCGGCGTGAGCTCCGTCCTCGAAGACGTCAGCCCCATCCTGAAGGCCGCGAGGTGCTACGAGCGGCGCGACGAGGCCATCCGCAGTGTGATTCCCGAATACGGTCCTGGCTACAAGTCCAAGATCGTCTTGCCCAATCTTCTTGACGCGAACCGCTACGCCGTGTTCTCCGTTGTCGTCCAGTCACCCGAAGGCGTCACCAAAAAAGCCCGGCTCACCATGGAAGCCTATCTTGGCGTCGTGGCCGCCACGGATTTCAAACAGCGAGCGCGGAAGATGATGGAATACTATTACGCGGATCTCCACCAGTACGCGGTGGCGGGAACACCCAATCGCCTCGAGTATGACCAGGGCTTTTTCGTAAAGAACGGCGACGGAGCCGCCGATCTGAAACCGATCGCCCATCTCTACAAGTCCCAGGTCTACCAGTTAGCGGCCTATCTCGGGGTACCGCAGGAAATCCAAGTGCGGCCGCCGACCACAGACACCTACTCGCTCGAGCAATCCCAGGAAGAATTCTATTTCACCCTCTCCCTGGAAAAGATGGATTACTGCCTCTTCGGGCGAAACAACGGAATTCCAGCCGCGGAGCTTGCCCCTCTTGCTGGCCTGGAGGAATCACAGGTCGAACGTGCATATGCAATGATCGATGCAAAGCGTAAGGCCGCGCGTTACCTCCACGCATCTCCATTGCTTGTGGAGAAGATTTCTTACTGATCAGCGTCCCTAAGGGTGGGAAGGAGAAATCTCCTCGCGCTTTTCCCGAGTAGATTGAAATGCACTCATATGAATTCATCCACGGAGCTTGTTTCTTTCTCCACAGAGTTCCCGCGTCATATTCTTCCGCTCTTGCGGTGCAGGGTGGACGGCGGTGAACTCATTCTGAAAGAGCAGTCAGCAGTCGGTTCGAGTGGTTTGACCGACGGATTCTTATCGTGTTCCCGGTGCCGAACAGAATATCGGATTGAATCCGGTATTCTGCGCATGTTGCCAGGTGACCTCTCGGGTGAGAACACTCACGAAATCGAATGCAAGAATCAAGAATACCTGGCAATGTCTGAGAGTTTTGTCTCCTTCCCCATCGGCTGGCGGTCCGAACTCAAGGACAGGATTGAGATACCGCCGCACTTGGAAGCCCTCGGGCCTCTTGAGGGCAAGCGCGTCCTCGAGTTCGGATGTGGCGATGGCCGGTTCACTCTGCTCATGGCGCAGTTGGGTGCCGAAGTGCTCGCCGTTGATTTCTCAATCGAAGGACTGCGTCGTCTCTCCCGCAATCTGTCTTCGGGGGTGGCACCAACCACCTACAAAGTCCGCCCGCGCCTGAGTGGCAGTGACCTGCGGGGCAGAGTCGGGCTTGTGCAGGCAGATGCAAGTCAATTCCGTGCTGCTCCCAGGAGCTTCGACCGAGCCCTTTCTGCCACCCCTCTGGATGGCCGCGACGAACGCATGACGATGTTTCGGAACATCTCTGATGCGTTGAAGGACGACGGGCGGTTTGTTGGCGGCGTCGAACACGATGACCTGCGTCGAAGGGCTCTCGGCCTCCCTGTGGCGCGGCGATATTCCCCCGGCGGAATTTTTATTGAACACTTCACTACTCCTGCGATTCGGCGGGAAGTGGCTCCTTTTTTTGGCCGCATACGGGTGCGCCCAATTCGCGCCCACGTTCCATTTCTTCAGCGCCTTCCGATTAAACTGGTTACTGCCGTGTCTTTAGTCATCGCCGCAATTCCGGGCCTCCGGCAGTTGGGCGAGATACTGCTCATGTCGGCAGAGCGGCCCATTCGGTCCCTCGAGCCTGAGGGCGTATCCCGCCCGGGGAACCGTGCGATAAAAGGCATCTATCTGTGGTTCAAGCGCCGGAGAGGCGAGGAAATTGACAGGGAATTGCAAGCGTGACCCCGAATCCCGCTCGCGCGATGCCAGCATCGGCAAGATCCGTTGCCAGTAAGGGGCGTGCCATCCACGCTGCTCCATACCTTTCGAGCGTCCCTGCGATTAGGAACAGTCAAGACCTCGCGTTCGGGAACTTCACAATCGTTTCGATGATTACCGAGTCGGAGCAACAGGAGTTCACACGTGCAAGTTGAATCTTTCTTGGAATCAAGCGCACAGCGCCTGCCCCAGAAGATTGCCCTTATTTGCGGCAATCGCCGCTTCACCTACCGCGAGGTCGAGGAGCGGGCCAATCGACTCGCTCATTCGCTGGTAAACGAGGGAATCGGGCGCGGCGACCGCGTGGCCGTCTATCTGGACAACACGGCGGAAGCTGTGGTGGCCGTGTTTGCCATATTGAAGGCCGGGGCCGTCTTCCTGGTGGTCAACCCCACCACCAAGACCGACAAGCTGCTCTACATCCTGAACAACTGCCGGGCCAGGGGCCTGGTGATGCCCGCGGCAAAGCTCGACGAACTCCGGGGAAACCTTGCCGAAGCCACTCACCTCAAGAGGATCTGGCTCTCCGGAGAAGCCGCGCCAGCCCCGCTCAACACTCCGACGCCGGCGCTGCCTCTCGACTCCATCCTGGAGGATGCGCTCCTGCCGGTCACTCCCCCCAGTAAGAAGTGCATCAACATTGATCTGGCTGCGCTCATCTACACCAGTGGGTCTACGGGGCGCCCCAAGGGGGTGATGCTGACCCATCTCAACATCGTTTCCGCAGCTACGTCGATCACTACCTATCTGGAAAACACCCCGGACGATATCATCATCAACCTCCTTCCGCTGGCATTTGACTACGGCCTCTACCAAGTGCTGATGGCCTTCAAGATGGGCGCCACCATCGTTCTCGAGAAGTCCTTCGCATATCCGCATGCCGTGCTTCAGACCATCATTCGCGAAAAGGTGACGGGGCTCCCCATCGTTCCCACGATTTCGGCCATTCTGCTGCAGCTCGATCTTTCCGCGTACAAATTTCCATCGTTACGCTACATCAGCAACACGGCCGCCGCTCTTCCTACCGACCACATCCAGAAGTTGCGAAAGATGTTCCCGCACGTCACCATCTTCTCTATGTACGGCCTCACGGAGTGCAAGCGCGTTTCCTATCTGCCTCCCGACCAGCTCGATCTCCGCCCCACATCCGTCGGCCGCGGCATGCCCAACGAGGAAGTCTACGTGGTGGACGAGAACGGCAGCCGCGTGCCGCCAAACGTGGTCGGCGAACTGGTCGTCCGCGGTGCCAACGTCATGAAGGGTTACTGGGAACTCCCCGAAGAGACCGCAGAACGGCTGAGGCCCGGACCGCTCCCGAACGAAATGGTTTTGTACACCGGTGATCTCTTCCGCATGGATGAGGAGGGCTATCTCTATTTCTTCGGCCGCAAGGACGACATCATCAAGACCCGTGGCGAAAAGGTGAGCCCCAAGGAAGTGGAGGATGTGCTCTACGCCATGCCCGGCATTTCCGAGGCTGCAGTGATCGGAATGGCGGACGATGTACTCGGCCAGTCCATCCGGGCTGTAGTCACTCTGAGGGAAGGCGCGCAATTGACAGAGAAAGACGTCCTGCGGCACTGTGCCGCTCGCTTGGAGAACTTCATGGTTCCTCAGTCGATCGTCTTTGTGCCCTCCCTGCCAAAGACCGGGACTGGCAAGATTAATAAGCGACTGGTCGCCGCAGCCCAGATGGGTGAGCAGGACTAAACCGCGACCGGAAATCGCAGGGCCTGGATATCAAAAAGTTTATATATACCCGAAAGGGAGACCGCGAGCGCGCAGTGATCTGGCACCCCCCACAGTCTCCTCAAGTAGCTATCCAATTGAAAAGACAGTAGTTAGATCCCCATCCAATTCCGCTGTTCCTCGCCGAGGTTGGCTCCCAAACTGCACATGCTCCATTGCCGTCGGGCAGTCGTAGACCGCCCGGTGGGCAGCCTAGGGCCGTCAGGTTCCGGTGTCGGCCGGAGCTTCAAACTTGCGTACCAGGAAGGCGTAAGTGGCTGAAGAACAAGATCTAAGGCAAACCATTGTCCAGCTACTGGGAGTGGCTCATCGCCGCCGGTGGTGGATTATCTCGGCCTTCTGCCTGGTTACGCTTGGAACCCTCGCTATGTCCTTCCTGATCCCGGCGAACTACAAGTCCGAGGCCACGATCGTTGTTGAACAGCAGCAGGTGCCTGACCGCTACGTGACCCCCACTTCCACGTCTGACCTCCTGCAGGCCCTCCAGGCCATGACCCAGGACATTCTCTCGCGTAGTCGTCTGCTCCAGATTATCAGCGAGTTCGATCTCTACCCCGTGGAGCGCAAGCGCATGGGGCCCGACGAGCTGGTGGCCATGATGAAAAAGAACGTCGAGATCGAGCCACTCATCTCCAATTCCGACCGCCGGACGGCCAATGCATTCAAGATTTCGTTCGTCGGGAGTACTCCGGCCGTTTCCCGTGACGTGGTCAGCCGCCTGACTTCCTTGTTTATTGTCGAAAACTTGAAGACGCGAGAAGAACAGGCCAAAGGAACCACTACGTTCCTGGAGGACCAGTTGGAGACCGCCCGCACCGGACTGCAGCAGCAGGAAACACGCCTGCGCGAGTTCAAGATGGCGCATCTGGGCGAGCTGCCCCAGGAACAGCAGGGCAACCTGCAGATTCTCTCCGGCTTGCAAATGCAATTGCAGAACACCATGGCCGCGTTGGGGCGCGCGCACGAACAGCAGGTCTACCTGGAGTCTCTGTTGGCACAATACCACAGCCTCTCTCCTTCCACTGCGGCCGACCCGAACGCGGCGGGACCCGCGCGCATCGCCGCGGTGGAGAAGGAATTGACCGCGCTGCGCACCAAGCGTGCCGAACTGCTGGCTCACTACACGCCCGAGCATCCGGATGTGGTCAACATCAACCGGCAAATTTCCGAGACCGAGTCCCTCCTGGAAACGCTGCGGAAGAATCAGAAGAATGCGCCCGCGGAGACCGCCGCCAATCCCGCCGCCGTTCAGATCTCCGCGGACGATGACCCGGCTGTCGCCCAGATCAAGAGCCAGCTCAAGGCCAATCAGGTGGAAATCGCGAACAACATGGGGGCTCAGAAGCAGCTCCAAACCCGCATCGCTGAATACCAGCGCCGCCTCAATGAGACTCCTGTCCGTGAACAGGAAATCTCCGACATGATGCGCGACTATACTCTCGCTCAACAGAACTACGCAGACCTGGAAAGCAAGAAGACCCAGGCTGCTCTGGCCACCCGCCTCGTCCAGAATCAGCAGGGCGAGCAGTTCCGCATCGTCGACCCGGCCAGCCTGCCATCCCGCCCTTACACTCCGGATCGTAGGAAGCTCGGCTTGGCCGGCGCGGGCTTGGGGCTGGTTCTGGGTGTGGGTCTTGCCCTGGCCTTGGAACTGAAGGACACCTCTTTGCGCACGGAAAAGGAGGTCAGCCAGCTTATTCCCGTGCCATTCGTAATGGGTGTGCCGCTCCTTCTCACCGGTAAAGAGGAACGGCGGCGAACACGGCAGCGCATCCTCGAATGGGCCGGGGGCTCCGCCCTGGTGTTGGCCGTGCTTCTGGTGGAAGTAGTTGTGGTCATGCGTGGCTAATCGAATGTCCGGAACTCCTATGGAACGTTTGCTGGTCACCCACCGCCGGAGCACTCCCGGCTATGACCCGGGTGCATCTTGCCGGCTCTGCTCATGGGCTGGTGCTCCGGTGCTCTCTCGCTTCGTCTGTCTGTGCTGTGCCGCGGGAGGAGTTCTGTGAGCCGTGTCTACGACGCCCTCCGCAAGCTGGAGGAACAGAACAAGGAATCCGTGCGGGAAACCGCTGCCCCCCCGCCCAAGACGGCGGTCCCGCCTCCCAATGGTGCCGAGCAGCTCCTGGCCGCTCCTGTACTGCAAGCCCGCGTCAGTTTGGAAGACCGCATCGTGGTCCACAGCGATCGCCGAGGTGCGGGTGCCGAGAGATTTCGACTGATCCGCATGGCCCTCCGCAATTCGCAGGCGGGCAAAGCGCAGAAAATCCTTCTCGTCACCAGCCCGCTGCCACGCGACGGCAAGTCCACCGTGGCGCTCAATCTGGCCACTTCGCTTGCGGAAGACGGTAAGGTCAAGGTGCTGCTTCTCGAGGCCGACCTCCACAGGCCGTCCCTTCTCTCCCACCTTGGCTTGCAGAGGCTGCCGGGACTCACTGAGTCAGTGGAAGATATGGTGGATCCCGCCACCGTGATTAGGCGCATCGAGCCGCTCGGGTTTTACCTGCTCCCGGCCGGCCGTTTTCCCGACAAACCCACAGAAATGCTCCAGTCGGAACGGTTCCACTCCCTCCTTCGCGACTTTAAGACCAGCTTCGAATGGGTTCTCATTGATTGCCCTCCGGCATTTCCGCTGGCGGACGTGGTGGCTCTCAGATCGCAGGTGGATGCTGTTCTGCTCGTGGCCCGCGCCGGCGTCACCCCCCGCGAGACCATCCAGGAAGCCGTGCAATTGTTCAAGCCTGGTCAGGTGGTGGGCATGATTCTCAATGCCGCCGAAGGCGTCAACCATCTCTACTCCAAGTATTACTACCGCAAAGATGTGGAACAGCCCGCTGAACGCCTTGGTGGCCAGAGCGATGACGAACGTTCGCGTCCCAAGGGTTTGCAGGTCAGTCGGAATTTTTAACGCACCGCAGGCGGGAAAGGATCGTTCACTCGACCTCGACTCTTCGGCAGCATCTTCAGACCCCGGAGGTTCCGTGATTCAATTCGGTCTTCTCCAACTTCTGCCGGATTGACCGGTTCCTCCTCACGCAGTCCCGGATTTTATCGGCACGGTCGGAAAGCGTGCGTCGCCCATCTCGGCGGTCCACGCGGTGGTGACCGGCAAAAGTCCGGCGGCAGCGAGTTTCGAATCCACAGAAGCGGCAGTTCGGGTCCCGAACGGCGGTAGCACATGTATCCACTGGTGACTCCATATCGAATCGGCGGCAAGCCCACGGAAGTTGTGCATCTTCCCGGCCTTGCGGCCGCAACGATCGCGGCTCCTCCGGACTTTGCATGGTCGGCCCCGCCCGCGGAGCTGGTCCTCGCAGCCGGCGATGTACATCTTTGGCGGGCACCTCTCGTGGCCGATGAAATCCAGCTGGCGCAGTTCCGCGAAACTCTTTGCGCGGGGGAGCGTGACCGCGCTTCCCGTTTTCATTTTGCCAAAGGGCAGCGGGAGTTTATCGCTGCACGGGCGATTCTTCGAATCCTCCTCGGCCGCTACACGGGGCAGCCGCCGGACCGCTTGCGTTTTGGATATGGGGCCAAGGGGAAGCCATTTCTGGATGAGCGGCAGTCCGAACCGAGCGTGCGTTTCAATCTCTCGCATTCGGACGGCCTGGCGCTCTATGCCTTTTCGCGCGGACGGGAGGTCGGCGTCGATGTCGAGTGTGTACGCCCCTCCTTTTCCGACGACCGCATTGCGGAGCAGTTTTTCTCTGCGCGCGAGGCGGCCGCCATCCGAGCCCTCCCCGCGCATCGCCGACCACATTCATTCCTCGCGCTTTGGACTGCCAAGGAAGCCTGGCTGAAGGCCAAGGGAGCTGGTTTGGGCGATCCTTGGGAAGAGTTTGAGGTATCGCTGAGGCCGCCAGGCGATCCGGTTCTGACTCGCCGTGCCGGGCCCTCGCAACCGGAACAGCAGTGGTCGTTTCGCTCCTTTCCTCCCGCGCCTGGGTACATGGGCGCCTTGGTGGTCCAAGGCACGGGCGCGACGCTCCACTGCTGGGACTGGCCGGAGAGCGCACCCCAATAGCGGCTCGGCTGAATGATGTCTTGAGACACATTGAGAGCACACATGACGGAGATGCCGAAAACACAGGAAGCGAATGGGGCGGGTGGTTCCTCGAACAGCGATCTGCGTTCGCTGTGTGTCCACCAGTTGGTGAGCCTCGCCGCGGCGCGTACACCGGAAGCCGCCGCTGTGGTCATGGGGTCTGAGCGTGTCTTCTATTGCGAACTCGAGGCCTCGGCCAACCGCCTCGCTCATTACCTGCAATCACTCGGCGTCGGGCCTGACCGCGTCGTCGGCCTTTGCATGGAGCGGTCCATTGACCAGATTGTTGGCGCACTTGCGATCCTCAAAGCTGGGGGCGCTTACCTGCCGCTCGACCCCTCGCTTCCTGCGCTGCGGCTTTCCTTCATGCTCGAGGATGCACAGGCGCACCTTCTCCTCGCCCAGGAGCACCTGCTCGATCGATTCGCCGCGGGCGCGCGCCCCGTCGTGGCGGCCGACGGAGCCGACAAGAAGCTCATCACCTCTCAGCACGCGAACCCGCCGGAGTGCCTCGCTATGCCGGAACATCTGGCCTACGTCATCTACACCTCCGGCTCCACGGGTGCGCCGAAGGGCGTGGCCATCCTGCATCGTGGTTTGATGAACCTCGTGGAGTGGCATCTCGGCAACTTCGCCGTCACGCCCGGCGACCGCGCCTCCTACACTGCGGGGCTCAGCTTTGATGCGGCTGTTTGGGAATTGTGGCCGTACCTTGCCGCCGGGGCCTGTATCCACGTGCCGCAGGATTCAGTTCGCAACGCTCCGGAAGCCTTGCGCGACTGGCTCGTCTCGGAGGGAATCACGGTCAGTTTCGCGCCCACGCCCATGGCGGAGCGTTTGATTCACCTGCAGTGGCCTTCTCCGGCGCCTCTGCGCATCCTTCTCACCGGGGGTGATGCGCTTCGCTGCTATCCCCCCGAGGGGCTTCCCTTTCTTCTCGTCAACAACTACGGCCCCACGGAGTGCACCGTCGTCGCCACGTCCGCCATTGTCCCTCACAAGAACGGCGCCTCGGCCCCGCCCGCGATCGGGCGGCCCATCGCCAACACTTGCATTCATATTCTGGACGGCCAGCTTCAGTCCGTCGCTCCTGGTTCGCCTGGCGAAATCTGCGTGTCCGGTCCCGGCTTGGCCCGCGGCTACCTCAATCGTCCGGAGCTCACGGATTCGAAATTTGCGTCTGCTCGTTTGGCGGCCGGCGGCCAGCGCGTCTACCGGACGGGCGATATCGGCCGACTCCTGCCCGACGGTCAGATCGCCTTCCTCGGTCGGGTGGACGACCAGGTAAAGATCCGCGGTTTTCGCGTCGAGCTGGGAGAAATTGACTGCGCGCTTCGGGAGCAGCCCTCGGTCGAAGCCGCGGCGGTTGTGGCACATGAGCTTCCCGATGGAGAGAAGAGTTTGGTGGCCTACGTCGTACAGAAGGCCGGCGCTCAGCCGAGCGCCTCCGAGCTGAAGTACGCCCTTCGCTCCCGCCTCCCCGAGTATATGGTCCCCGCGAATTTCGTGCGGCTCGGTTCCATGCCCCTCTCGTCCAGCGGGAAGATTGACCGTGCCGCCCTTCCCGCGCCGTCGGCGGAAAACTCTCTGCGCGATACCCCCTACGTCGCGCCGCGCACGCCCATCGAAGAACGCGTCGCGGAGATTCTGGGCGCGCTCCTCCGGAACGAGCAGATCGGTGTCGACGACAACTTTTTCATGCTCGGCGGCCATTCCCTGCTCGGCACTCAGGTGATTGCGCGCATGCGGGCCGCCTTCGGAGTGGATCTCGCGCTACGCGATATTTTCGAGGCCGCCACCGTTGCCGATCTCTCCGCGCGCGTCGAGCAATTGCTGGTGGCTCGGTTGGAGCAGTTGACCGACGAGGAGGCCCAGCGCGAATTGAATGCGCTGGAACGCGGCCATGCCGGCAGCCTCTGAACTCGGCGCCTTTCCGCGCGACGCCTCCCCTTCGGGCGGCTCAAAGCGCGCTCTAAGTCTCTATCGCCTGCTTGACCCCGAAGTCCTGGCCAATCCCTACCCTCTGTTTCACCAGCTCCGCAACGCC
>Ga0335077_10005808_pt1 | contig 15187 bp, 13 predicted proteins | sample Lox_Sample_31_FD_207151 | JGI IMG/M metagenome (GOLD analysis project Ga0335077, IMG submission 207151) | Soil microbial communities from Loxahatchee National Wildlife Refuge, Florida, United States - Lox_Sample_3.1 | ecosystem: Environmental > Terrestrial > Soil > Wetlands | place: USA... | reverse complement strand
TACGGCACCGAGCGCGCGCGCCAGATTTTGGGCGAAGTGCGCCACAACACCGTCTACTACCCGAGCCTCACCATCAAGGGAGCGATCCAGGCGATCCGTGTGGTACGCCCTCTGGCGCCGGACCGCACGCTGATCGAGAGCTGGACGTTCCGTCTAGCGGGCGCACCGGCGCAGCTGCTGCGCCGCACGGTAATGTATTCACGCCTCATCAACGCACCAACCTCGGTGGTCGGGCACGACGACCGCCACTGCTATCGCGCCATCCAGGAGGGCCTGGCCGCCGAGGGCAACGACTGGGTCAGCCTGCACCGCAACTACTCTGCCGCCGAGCGCACGCAGCTCGAGGGTAACTACAACGGCACCAGCGAGGTGTCGATGCGCGGCCAGTACCGGGCCTGGGCGCGCTTCATGACGGGTGCGGCGTGAGTGCCGGTGCCGATCTGGAGGCGCTCACGCGCTTTGTGTACCACGAGGCGCAGCTCGTCGACGAGAAGCGCTTCGATGAGTGGTACGAACTGTTTACCGATGACGCCTACTACTGGATGCCGCTAACCCGCAACCAGCCGGATGGGGAGAACCACACTTCGCTCTTCTACGAGGATAAGTTGCTGCTGCGGGTGCGTATCGAACGTCTGAAGAACCCGCGCTCGTTCTCCCAGCACCAGCCGAGCTTTTGTCAGCACGTGCTGCAGTCGCCGGCTCTCGAGTCGGTCATGGCCGATGGCGCCGGCTGGGTCATGCGTACGCCGTTCGTGTACGTCGAGTCGCAGCTGGACCAGCAGCTCGTGCTCGCCGGCATCGCACGCCTGCATGTGGTGAGCCTCGAGGGGCGGCTGCGCATCCGTCTGAAAAAGGTCGAGCTGGTGAACTGCGACGCGGCGCTGCCCTCGATCCAGCTGTTTCCGTGACCGGGCCGGGCGAGCCAGCACCCGCGCACTCGGTCGCCGCTGCCTTCGCCGCGGCGACAGCACGCTTTCGCGGCCACGACTTCCTGCTCGTGCTGCCGCAGGTCGCCGCAGAGTTCGGGATAGCGGCGCGCAGCTATACCTACGCCGAGGCCGCCGCCGAGGTGGCGCGCCTGGAGACTAGCTACCGCGCCGCCGGCTACGGACATGGACACCGCGCGGGACTGCTGCTCCTCAACCGCCCGGAGTTCCTGTTCCACTTCCTCGCCCTCAACGCGCTGGGCGTCTCCGTCGTGCCGCTGAGTCCCGAGTGGCGTGCCGCGGAGCTCGAGTACCTGATCGGCCACAGCGAGATCTGCGTGGCGGCCACCATTCCCGAACGCGCGGCGGCCCTCGCCGAGGCCGCGCGCGCCGCGGGGCGGTCGCTCGCGCTCACGGATCCTCGCGGCAGCGCCATTCCGGCGGCGCCCGGCGCGCCGCCGGATGCCGCCCACCCCATCGATGCCGACACCGAGTGCGCGCTGCTCTACACCTCCGGCACGACTGGGAGGCCCAAGGGCTGCGTGCTGGCGAACGAGTACTTCCTCTGCGCGGGTCGCTGGTACGCAAGCCTCGGCGGGCTCGCGCGGGTGCGACCCGGCGTAGAGCGTATGCTCACACCGCTGCCGATGCTGCACATGAACGCCATGGCCTGCTCCACCGTGTGCACCATCCTGACCGGCGGCTGCCTCGTGCTGCTCGACCGCTTCCATCCGAGCAGCTGGTGGGCGAGCGTGCGCGAATCGCGCGCCACGATCGTGCATTATCTCGGGGTGATGCCCGCGATCCTGCTCGCCAACCCGCCAGCGCCCCGCGACCGGGACCATGATGTTCGCTTTGGCTTCGGGGCCGGCGTCAACCCACGCCACCACGCGGCCTTCGAGGCGCGCTTCGGTTTCCCACTGATCGAGGCGTGGGCGATGACCGAGACCGGCGCGGGCGCGGTACTGATCGCGAACGAGGAGCCGCGCCACGTCGGCAGCTCCTGTATCGGGGCGGCGAGCGCTGCGGTCGAGTGCCGCATCGTTGATGAGGCGGGGGCAGACGTGGCGCCGGGCGTTCCGGGCGAGCTGCTGGTGCGTCACGCGGGCACGCAGCCGCGCTTCGGCTTCTTCCGCAGGTACCTCAAGGACGAGGCGGCAACCGATGAGGCCTGGCGCGACGGCTGGTTCCACACCGGAGACCTCGTGACGCGTGACGCCGAAGGGCTATTCCGCTTCGTCGACCGTGCCAAGAACATCATCCGCCGCAGCGGTGAAAACATCTCGGCGGTCGAGGTCGAGGCGGTGCTGGTGCAGCATCCCGCGGTGCGTGCCGCGGCGGTCACCGCGGTGCCCGATGAGCTGCGCGGCGATGAGGTGTTCGCCTGCATCGTGCTCCGCGAGCCAAGCTCGGATGCGGCGCGGGTCGCGGGCGAGCTCGCCGAGCTCTGTCGCGCGCGCCTCGCCTACTACAAGGCGCCGGGGTACGTCGCGTTCCTTCCGGCGCTGCCGCTCACCCGCACCGAGAAGGTGCAGCGGGCCGAGCTGCGCTCGCTCGCGCGCGGGCTCATCGGCGACCCGGCTACGGTCGACCTGCGCGAGCTCAAGCGGCGCGAGGCCGTGTGAGCGCACGCCTAGGCTACGAAAAGATCGCGGTTGCCGTGCCGGTGACGGTTCCGTACGTGCGCTACTCGGTGAAGAGCGCCCACTGGTTCATCGCGCGCGCGCTTGGTGCGCTCCTCAAGCATTCTGGCCTGGAGAAGTCCGCCATCGACGGGGCGTGTGTCTCGGGGTTCCTGCTGTTTCCGGATACCGCGGTCGGCCTCATGCAGCACCTCGGGCTCTCGCCGCGCTGGCTCGACCACATCCCGATGGGCGGGGCGAGTGGCGTGGTGGCGCTGCGGCGCGCGGCGCGCGCGGTGCAGGCGGGCGATGCGACGATCGTCGCCTGCGTCGCCGGCGACACGAACCATGTCGACTCGTTCCGCCATACCATCGCGAGCTTCAGCCAATTCGCGCGCGATGCCGTCTATCCGTACGGCTCTGGCGGTCCCAACGCGAGCTTCGCGTTCCTGACCGAGCACTTCATGCGCACGCGCGGCGCCACGCGCGAGGACTTCGGGAAGCTCTGTGTCGCGCAGCGCACTAACGCGCTCAACTTTCCCCATGCGCTCTTCAAGAAGCCGCTCACGCTGGACGAATACTTGGGTGCGCGCCCGATCGCCGAGCCGCTGCACCTCTTCGACTGCGTCATGCCGTGCGCTGGAGCGGAGGGGTTTCTGGTGATGGCCGAGGAGCGCGCGCGCTCACTCGCACTGCCATTCGTGCGCATCCGCGCCACGGTCGAGCGTCACAACGCCTTTCCTGACGACCCGATCCAGGTGCGCGGCGGCTGGGCGCTTGAGCGCGAGGCGCTGTGGGAACAGGCGGGCGCGGGACCCCAGGACGTCGACCTGGTTGAGCTCTACGACGACTATCCCGTGATCACCACGATGCAGCTCGAGGACTTGGGATTCGCGCAAGCCGGCGAGGTGGTGCGGTTCCTGCGCGAGAACACGTTCACCACCGAGGGCTCGCTGCCGCTCAACACCTCGGGCGGCCAGCTCTCCGTCGGGCAGGCAGGCGCGGCGGGCGGGTACCTGGGGATGGTCGAGTGCCTGCGGCAGCTCACCCGCCAGCCGCTCGGCGCACCCGTGCGGGACGCGCGCTTGGGGCTCGTGAGCGGGTTCGGGATGATCAACTACGACCGCGGGCTTTGCAGCGGGGCAGTGGTGCTCGAAGCCGTAAGCGCATGACGCAGCCCATCACCCGGCCGAAACGCAAGAACCCGGTGCTGCGCACGCGGCTGCCGGTGCTGCCGCCCTGGCCGCGCAGCCGCATCGCCCTGGGCCTCACCGCCGCAGCCGCCGAGGGGCGCTTCGAGCTTCAGGTGTGCGCGAGCTGTGGGGCAGTGCAGTACCCCCCTCGCGAGGCCTGCCACCGCTGCCTCGGGGATGAGCTGCCATGGCGTGCGCAGGCGGGCACCGGCGAGCTCATCTCGCAGACGCTGCTGCGGCACAGCCACGACATATTTTTCCGCGAGCGCGTGCCGTGGCGGCTCGGCATGGTCGTACTCGATGCGGGCCCAACGGTGGTCGTGCACTTGCATGGCGACGTCGGCGCGCCTCCTACGCGCGTGCGCGTCGGTGCACGCCTCGACAAGGCCGGCATGGCGGTGCTGGTCGGATTTCCAGAGAAGGATGAACCCAACATGGCAGACGACCGACAGCTGCGGGAAATGACCTGTGACCCCAAGTTCCGCAAGGGGCTGGTGACCGACGGCAAGACCGGAGTCGGGCAGGCACTGGTGCGTGAGCTGATCGCCGCCGGCGCCGATCCGGTCTGGGTGGGCCATGCCGAGCCGTGGAAGAAGCTGCCGGGACTCGCCGAGCTCAACGAGCTGCCGCAGGTGACGCTGGTGCCGCTCGACGTGACGGACGCCCGCTCGGTGAAGGAGCTGGCCGGCGAGATCGGCGCCAAGGTTGACATCCTCGTCAACAACGTTGAGTTGCACCGCACCCATGGCATCGCGGCGCGCTACGGCACCGACGTGGCGCGCGCGGAGATGGAGGTCAACTACCTGGGCCTGCTGCGCCTCGCGCAGGAGTTCGGCCCGGTCATGCGCGCACGCGGCGCCGACGGGCAATCAAGCGCGGTGGCCTGGGTAAACCTGCTGTCGATCTTCGCACTCGCCAACTTCCCCGCGCATGGCACCTACTCTGCCTCCAAGGCGGCGGCGCTATCGCTGGCGCAGTGCCTGCGTGCGGAGATGCGTCCGGCGGGCGTGCGGGTGGTGAACGTCTTCCCCGGGCCGATCGAGGACGAGTGGAACCAGCTGCTGCCACCGCCGAAGCTGGCCCCCGCCGCGCTCGCGCGCTCCGTGGTGGCGGCGCTCAAAGACGGGGTCGAGGATGTCTATCCCGGGGATGTGGCGCAGGAGTGGCGCGAGCGGCTGCGCGAGAGCCCAAAGGTGCTCGAGCGCGAGCTCGCCGGGCACTGATCGTTCGAGGAGCAGGCGATGAATGAGCGCAGGGCCATCGTCACAGGCGGCAGCACCGGCATTGGGGTCGCAATTGTGAATGCACTCCTCGAACGCGGCTACGAGGTGAGTGCGCTCAGCCGCCGGCCCTCGCCGGTCAAGCATGCGCGCCTCACCTCAGTGCAGGTCGACCTCGCCGATCCGGCGACGACCCGCGCAACCGCGGCCGAACTCGCTGCACGCGCACCCGCGACCACCATCGTGCACAACGCCGGCGCGATTCTCGAGAAACCGCTCGAGGAAGTGCAGGCCGTCGACATCGATACGCTCGCGCACCTGCACCTGACCGCAGCGCTCGAGCTCGTGCAGGCGAACCTTCAGGCCATGCGCGCTGCACACTTCGGCCGCATCGTGCTCATCTCCTCGCGCGCGGTGCTCGGGCTCGCCAGGCGCACCGCTTACGCCGCCACCAAGGCCGGCATGCTCGGGTTAGCGCGTACCTGGTCGCTCGAGCTCGCCCCATCCGGCATAACGGTGAACGTGGTGGCGCCCGGCCCGATCGAAGAAACCGAGATGTTCGAGTCGGTGGTGGAGAAGGGGAGTCTGCGGCGCGCGGCGCTCGCGCAGTCGATCCCGGTGCGGCGGCTCGGACTCCCGGCCGACATCGCGCGCGCGGTGCTATTTTTCACGGACCCGGAGGCCGGGTTCGTCACCGGGCAGACCCTCTATGTCTGCGGCGGGGCCTCCGTCGGGAGCCTCGCGCTGTGAGTGTCGTGAAAAGGAAGAGGGCGATGAAGAAGAGTATCGCGAAGAAGCAGGTGAAGCGCACCCCCCTGACCCGGGCCGCGAGATCGCACGGCAGTGCCGCGGAGCATCCGGCTGGCACGCTCACAGCGCTTCTCTCAGGTCTCGCGCAGGGACGCGTGCGGATCATCGACCTCACGCAGACGCTATCGCCCGAGTTCCCGCAGATCGTGCTGCCACCCGAGATGGGGCAGGCGGCGCCGTTTCGCGTGGAGGAGGTGTCGCGCTACGACGAACGGGGGCCGGCCTGGTACTGGAACAACTTCACCTGCAGCGAGCACACCGGCACGCACTTCGATGCGCCGATCCACTGGATCTCCGGCCGCCACTTGCCGAAGAACGCGGTCGACACGCTACCTCTCGAGGACCTGATTGGCCCGGCCTGCGTCATCGACTGCTCGCGCGAGGCGGCGAAAGATCCGGACTTCCTGCTCACCGCCGCACACATCCGCGCCTGGGAGAAGCAGCACGGCCGCATTCCGCCGCGGGCCTGGGTGCTGATGCGCACCGACTGGTCAAAGCGCACCGAACCGGAGGCGTACCAGAACTTCGACGAGGAGGGGCAGCACACCCCGGGGCCCGCCACGGATGCGGTGCGCTTCCTCATCGAGGAGCGCGACGCCATCGGCTTCGGCTCCGAGGCGATCGGCACGGATGCGGGCCAAGGCTTCCACCTGAAGCCGCCGTACCCCTGCCACTACTTTATGCACGGCAACGGGCGCCACGGCCTCCAGTGTCTTACCAATCTCGATTTGCTGCCGCCGCAGGGCGCGGTCGTCATCTGCCCGCCGCTCAAGATCAAGCAGGGCTCGGGGAGCCCGCTGCGGGTTCTCGCGTTGATCGAGGCCTGAGACCCGCAAGCGCTGGGCCCGCCCTTCTTGCGGCAGCGCACGCCGCCGCAGCATTTATTTGACATCTAAAATATTTAGGTCCGTAATAAGAACCCCGCATCGGAGAGAGGCCGCACCGGTGAAGCGCATTGTCTGCCTCGGCGGCGGTCCCGCCGGGCTCTACGCCTCGATCCTCTTCAAGAAGGCGCTGCCGTGCGCGCAGGTGGAGATTTACGAGCGCAACCGACCCGATGACACCTTCGGCTGGGGGGTCGTGTTCTCCGACAAGACCATGGACGGCTTCCGCAGCGCCGACCCCGAGTCGCACGCGGCGATCACAGACAGCTTCTACCACTGGGACGATATCGAGGTGCACTTCCGGGGCGGGCTGCTGCGCTCGACCGGCCATGGGTTCTGCGGCATCGAGAGGAAGCGGCTGCTCAACATCCTGCAGCAGCGCGCCCGCGCGCTCGGCGTCGAGCAGCATTTCGAGCACGAGGTGGAGTCGGATGAGCCGTTCCGGGACGCCGACCTCGTGGTGGCCGCCGACGGGGTCAACAGCAAGGTACGCCGCGCGCACGCAGCGGTCTTCAGGCCGCAGGTCGACGTGCGCCACTGCCGCTTCATCTGGCTCGGCACCGAGCAGAGCTTTCCCGCCTTCACGTTTGCGTTCGAGGAGACCGAGCACGGCTGGTTCCAGATCCACGCCTACCAGTTCAGCGACAGCCTCTCGACCGTCATCGTCGAGACGCGCGAGGACACGTGGAAGGCGCACGGGCTCGATCGCTTCAGCACCGAGCAGTCGATCGAGTTCTGCGAGCGGCTGTTCGCGCGTTACCTAGGCGGCAAGCGACTGCTCAGCAACGCGCGCCACCTGCGCGGCTCCGCCTGGCTCAACTTCAACCGTGTCTTCTGCCCGCGCTGGCACGACGACAACGTGGTGCTGATCGGCGATGCGGCGCACACCGCGCACTTCAGCATCGGTTCTGGCACCAAGCTCGCCATGGAGGACGCGGTGTCGCTGGTACGGCACGTGAGCGGTGCCGCGGACGTCGGCGCCGGGCTCGAGAGCTACCAGGCCGAACGCTCGCTCGAGGCGCTCAAGATACAGAGCGCGGCGCGCAACCGCATGGAGTGGTTCGAGAACGTCGCACGCTACACGCAGCTCGAGCCCTGGCAGTTCGCCTACAGCCTCCTCACCGGCAGCCAGCGCATCGGGCACGAGAACTTGCGCACCCGTGACCCGGATTTCGTCGGTCGTGTCGAGGATGCGCTTGCGCAGCGCGCCGGCGCCAAGCGTGCGGTGCCGCCCATGTTCCTGCCGTTTCGCCTGCGGGGGCTCGAGCTCAGGAACCGCGTGATCGTCTCGCCGATGGCGCAGTACAAGGCGCGCGACGGGATGCCGAACGACTGGCACCTGGTGCACTACGGCGCACGCGCCACCGGCGGCGCCGGCCTTGTCTTCACGGAGATGACCTGCGTGTCGGCGCAGGGGCGCATCACGCCGGGCTGCACGGGCCTGTGGAACGAGGCCCAAGGCGCCGCATGGAAGCGCATCGTCGACTTCGTGCACGCCGAGTCACCGGCGCGCTTCGCGCTGCAGCTCGGGCACTCCGGGCGTAAGGGCTCGACCCAGCTAGGCTGGGAGGAGGTCGATCACCCGCTCAAGTCCGGCAACTGGGAAACACTTGCACCGTCGCCGCTTCCCTACCTCCAGGGTATCAGTGCGGCACCGCGCGCCATGACGCGTGCCGACATGGACCGTGTCACCGCCGAGTACGTGCACGCCGCGCGCCTAGGAAGTGCCTGCGGTTTCGATCTGCTCGAGCTCCACATGGCGCACGGCTACCTGCTCGCGAGCTTCCTCTCGCCGCTTCCGAACCGGCGCGACGATGAGTACGGCGGGACGGTCGAGAACCGGCTGCGCTTTCCGCTCGAGGTGCTCACAGCCGTGCGTGCCGCATGGCCGGCGGAACGGCCGCTCTCGGTGCGCCTCTCGGCCAGCGACTGGGCGGAGGGAGGTCTCTCCGAGGGGGATCTCATCGCCATCGCCATCGCGTTCAAGAGCGCCGGCGCCGACCTCCTCGACCTCTCCACCGGTCAGACAGTGCCGTGGCAGCAACCGGTGTACGGGCGCATGTGGCAGACGCCGTTCTCGGACCTGGTGCGCAACGTCGTCGGCATCCCGACCATAGCGGTCGGCAACATCTACGAGCCCGACCACGTGAACTCGATCGTCGCGGCAGGGCGCGCGGATCTTTGCGCCATCGCGCGCGCGCACCTTGCGTCGGCCGCCTGGACGCAGCACGCGGCTGCCGCGCAGGGCCACGCGGCGCAGTGGTGGCCGGACCCCTACCTCTCTGCCAAGGCCCAGCTCGAGCGCAACCTCGCGCGCGCCGCGGCTGGTGCTGCATGAGCGCGCCGCTTGGGCCACTCGCCGGGCGGCATGCACTCGTCACGGGCGCTGGCAGGGGCATCGGCGCTGCGATCGCGACCGCGCTCGCCGGCGCCGGGGCGCGCGTGACGCTCCTCGGGCGCGACCGCGCGCGCCTGCAGGCGACGGCGCAGCGCCTCGCGGCCGGCTGGGTTGCGGCCGACGTCACGGTACCAGCCGAGGTGGCCTCCGCCCTGGATGAGGCACGGCGCCAGGCGGGCGAAGTCGCGATCCTCGTCAATAACGCGGGCGCAGCGCTCTCGGCGCCGTTCGCACGCACGAGCGCGGACGACCTGGCGCGCATGCTCGCGGTCAATCTCGCCGCGGCCTTCTCGCTCACGCAGGCGCTGCTGCCCGGGATGCTCGCCGGAGGCTTCGGGCGCATCGTCAACGTCGCGAGCACCGCGGGACTGAAGGGCTATGCCTACTGCAGCGCCTACTGTGCCGCGAAGCACGGGCTCATCGGCCTCACGCGCGCGCTCGCCATCGAGCTCGCAACGAAGCCGGTCACGGTGAACGCGGTGTGCCCGGGGTTCACCGACACCGACCTGACCGCCGAAACCCTCGCCAACATCCGCCGCCAGACCGGGCGGAGCGAGGCCGAAGCGCGCGCCGCGCTCACCGCCTACAACCCACAGCGCCGGCTCATCGCCCCGGCGGAGGTCGCCGGGGCGGTGCTGTGGCTCGCGGCTCCGGGGAGCGCCAGCATCAACGGGCAGGCGATCGCGGTGGCCGGTGGGGAGGTGACCTGATGGCGCGCCCGGGTCCGCTCGTGCCGCGTACGACCGATGCCGAAACGCGCGCGAGCGCGCGCGACCACGACGCGCTGCGGTTATGGCTCCGGCTCCTGGCCACGACCAACCTCATCGAGGGCGGCGTGCGCGCGCTGCTCAAGCGGGAGTTCGCGACCACGCTGCCGCGCTTCGACCTCATGGCGCAGCTCGAGCGCGCCCCCGAGGGGCTGAAGATGGGCGAGCTGTCGCGGCGCATGATGGTCACCGGCGGCAACGTCACCGGCATCACCGATCTGCTCGAGCGGGAGGGGCTGGTCACGCGGCTCGGGGACCGCGAGGACCGCCGGGCGCTGCGCGTGCGCCTGACGCCCGCGGGCCGCAAGGCGTTCCGCGCCATGGCAGAGGCGCACGAGCGCTGGATCATCCGCGGCTTCGCCGCTCTCACACCGGCGGAGATGCACGCGCTCGGTGACTCTCTCGGGCGCTTGAAACACCATGTCCGCACCTTCGAGGGGACCAGAACACCATGAGCAAGGAACCGGGCGTCCGCACCCAGCTCGCCGGCTACGCCGCGCGCCACTTCTGCTGGACGCTGGAGGAACGCGTCGGCCTGGTGGTCCTCGACCGCCCGGAGCGCAAGAACCCGCTCACCTTCGAGTCGTACGCGGAGTTGCGCGACCTCTTCCGCGCGCTGGTGCACGCCACCGACGTCCGTGCGGTGGTGATAAGCGGGGCAGGCGGCAATTTCTGCTCGGGTGGGGACGTGCACGAGATCATCGCGCCGCTCACGCAGATGGCCGCGCCCGAGCTCCTTGCCTTTACGCGCCTGACCGGCGACCTCGTCCAGGCGATGCTCGGCTGCCCGCAGCCGGTGATTGCGGCGGTCGATGGCGTGTGCGCCGGCGCCGGCGCCTGTATCGCCCTCGCCGCGGATCTGCGCCTGGGGACTCCGGCGGCACGCACGGCATTCCTCTTCACCCGCGTCGGGCTCTCCGGCGCCGACATGGGCGCCTGCGCGCTGCTGCCGCGCATGATCGGCCAGGGGCGTGCCGCCGAGCTGCTCTACACCGGGCGCGCGATGACCGCCGAGGAGGGTGAGCGCTGGGGGTTCTTCAACGCCCTGCACGCCCCCGCGGCGCTCCTGCCCGCCGCCGTGAAGCTCGCCGGCGACCTCGCCGCCGGCCCCACGTTTGCGCACTCGGTCACCAAGACCATGCTGCAGCAGGAATGGAACATGGGCGTCGGGGCAGCCATCGAGGCCGAGGCGCAGGCACAGGCGCTGTGCATGCAGACCGGCGACTTCCGCCGCGCGTACGAGGCGTTCGCCGCCAAGCGGCGCCCCGAGTTCAAGGGCGACTGATGGGCGCCGGCGAGACACTCTCCTGGCCCTTCTTCGCTGCCGAGCACCGGGCGCTCCTCGGTACGGTCGATGCGTTCGCGCGCGCTCACCTCGATGGCGCCGCGCACCCGGAAGAGCGCGGCGCGGTCGATGCGCGCTGCCGTGAGCTGGTACGGCTCCTCGGCGCGGCCGGACTCACGCGTCACTGCGTGCGTGCGGCCGACGGCGGGGCGCTCGAGCAGCTTGATGCGCGCGCGATCTGCGTGACGCGCGAGCGGCTCGCCTACTCAGACGGGCTCGCCGACTTCGCCTTCGCTATGCAGGGCCTGGGCAGCGGCGCCCTCTCGCTCGCGGGATCGGATGAGCTCCGCGCCCGCTACCTCCCCGAGGTTGCCGCCGGGCGCGCGGTCGCGGCGTTCGCGATCTCCGAGAGCGGCGCCGGCTCGGACGTTGCCGCCATGACGACCCGCGCGCGGCGCGACGGCACGCATTACGTGCTCGACGGCGAGAAGACCTGGATCTCGAACGGCGGCATCGCGGACTTCTACTGCGTGTTCGCGCGCACCACGCCCGCCGAGCAGCGCGCGGACGGCACTAACCTTGCTTCCGGGATTACCGGCTTCGTCGTTGAGGCGGACGACCCCGGCTTCTCGGTGTCCGAACGTATCGACACCATCGCCCCGCACCCGCTCGGGACGCTCAAGTTCGGGGCTTGCCGCATCCCGGCGGCGCGGCGCATCGGGGCGGAAGGCGAGGGGTTCAAGATCGCGATGCGGACGCTGGACGTGTTCCGCACTTCGGTGGCCGCCGCCGCGTGCGGTTTCGCGCGCCGCGCTCTCGATGCGGCGCTCGCGCACGTGCGCGCGCGGCAAATGTTCGGGCGCACCCTCGCCGACTTCCAGCTCACCCAGGCGAGCCTCGCCGACATGGCAGCAAGTCTCGAGGCCGCACAGCTCCTCACTGCGCGCGCCGCCTGGCAGCGCGACCGCGGCGAGCCGGTGACGCGCGCGGCCGCGATCGCGAAGCTCTGTGCCACCGAGGGCGCACAGCAAATCATCGACCGCGCCCTGCAGCTCTTTGGCGGCCGCGGTGTCAGGCACGGCGAGGTGTGCGAGCGGCTGTACCGCGAGATCCGGGCGCTGCGCATCTACGAGGGAGCGAGTGAGGTGCAGAAGCTCATCATCGGCCGCGAGCTCCTGAAGGAGGAGGTGAAGTGACCCACGAGGTGCTGCAACCGGAGGGCTGGGCGCGCCCCAAGGGCTACGCCAATGGCATCGCCGTCCGCGGCCGGCTGGTGTTCATCGCCGGCCAGATCGGCTGGAACGCACGCGGCGAGTTTGACAGCGACGCGCTCGCTCCGCAGGTGCGCCAGGCGCTCGCCAACATCATCGCGGTGCTCAAGGTAGCGGGTGGCGAGGCTCGACACCTCGTGCGGCTGACTTGGTACGTGACCAGCCGCGAGGAGTACCTCGCGAACCTGCCGGCGATCGGGGCGGCCTATCGCGAGGTGCTCGGCAAGAACTTTCCCACGATGGCCGTCGTGCAGGTGGTCGCCCTCGTCGAGGCGCGAGCGCGCGTCGAGATCGAGGCCACCGCCGTGATCCCGGACTGAAGGCGAGCCGGAGGACGCGATGGCCACCTGGCGCCCACCCGAGCGCATCCGACACGATGCCGTGCCCGGCCGCTGGCCGAATGCTGAGGAGGCGGCTGCATCGCGACTCTTCAGCCCCGCAGGCATCGGGCAGCTCATGCTCCCTGCGCGCACCTGGGTGCCGGCGATGGTGCCGTGGCGCGCGACGGAGGATGGGTTCGTCACACCCGCGGTGCTCGACTGGTACCGGCGCTTCGCGGAAGGTGAGCCGGCGGTGCTGGTGGTGGAAGCGACCGGCATCCGCGACGTGCCGAGCGGACCGCTACTGCGGATCGGGCACGACCGCTTCCTCGAGGGCCTCGCCGAGTTGGTGCGCGTGGTGCGCAAGGCAAGCTCGGGCCGCACGCGCCTCCTCATTCAGCTGATCGACTTCCTCGCCATCCGCCGCCGCCCGGAGCCGGCGAAATACCTCTTGCGCCACCTCGTGATCACTGCGCGTCACCGCGAGGCGCTAAACCTCAGGGACGCTGCCGAGGAGGAGGTCCGCGCGCGGCTCCTGGCGCTGCCGCCGGCGCAGCTCACGCGGGTGCTCGACTCGCGCGAGCTTGAGGCACTGGCCATGGGCTACCGCGAGCGCGTAACCGACCTCGAGCTCGCGCACGTGCGCGACCTGCCGCAGCGCCTGCCGCCGCTCTTTGCGGCCGCGGCGCTGCGGGCGCGCGCCGCGGGGTTCGACGGGGTCGAGCTGCACTACGCGCACGCCTACACCATGGCTTCCTTCCTCTCGACCACCAACTCACGCAGCGACGGCTATGGCGGCTCGCCCGAGGGGCGCGTGAGGCTTCCGCGCGAGGTGCTCGCCGCGGTCCGCGGCGAGGTCGGCAGGGAGTACGTGGTTGGCTGCCGCATGCTCGCCGAGGAATGCATCGCGGGCGGCACCCCTGCGGCGACCGCGGCGACCTACGCGTGCGCACTCGCGCGCGATGGCATGGACTTCATCTCGCTCTCGCGCGGCGGCAAGCTCGACGACGCCATGCAGCCGAAAGTGGGCGAGGCCGCCTATCCTTACACGGGCCCGAGCGGCTACGAGTGCATGCCTTCCTACTACTCGGATGCGCGCGGATTCCTCGGGCGGAACCTGCGAGCGAGCGCGGCGATCCGCGCGGCGGTGCGCGCCGCGGGGCTGACGACGCCCATCGTCGCCGGCGGCGGCATCCACAACTTCGAGCAGGCCGAGGCGATACTCGCGCGTGGTGAGGCGGACCTGGTCAGCATCGCGCGCCAGGCGCTCGCCGATCCCGACTGGTTCCGCAAGGTGCGTGCCGGGCGTGGGGAGGCGGTGCGCCTCTGCAAGTACACCAACTACTGCGAGGCCCTCGACCAGCGTCACCGCGAGGTCACGTGCGAGCTCTGGGACCGCAAGGGGACGGGGGAAGCCGGCGTGCCGCTCGCCGCCGACGGCAAGCGGCGCCTGGTCGCGCCACCCTGGGATGAGGACCCGGGCACCTGAGGAAACATGCCGTGTCAGAGGCATAAACGGGCGTAATCGGCGCCATTAGAAAGAATCAGTGGCGCCTCCCGGCACGTCTTCTAGAGTCTACGCCAGCGCGCGGACATGGGGTTCAGCTTGCCGCACCTGATACATCGTGGCCGCCTGGCCGTAATCTGCGGACTCGCCATTGCTGCGGCTCTGGCGCTCACAGCGAGCGCCTGGTCTCAACTGCGGCAAAGTCCCGCGCCCGCCGCGGGCTCGGGCGCAGCCAGCCCCGTGTCGGTTGCCACCCTCATGGCACAGATCCCGTACTCGCGTCTCGCCAGCGCGGAGGCTGCGCGCATCTGGGGCGAGCTCGCGAGCGCACCGCCCCCTGCGACGATTCGCGGCGACCTCCTCGCGCTGCGGCGCATGCAGAGTCAGGGCACCGACCAGGGCCTTGCCGAGATGCGCAAGCGTTATGCGGTCAGCATCACGTCCGAGACCCTGGGCGGTGTGCGTACCGACGTGGTGATGCCGACCGAGGGCGTGACGCCCGGTAACCAGAGACGCGTTCTCGTCAGCCTGCACGGCGGGGCGTTCATCTGGGGCGCAGGCAGTGAGGCCCTCTTGCAGGCCATCCCGATCGCCGCGACCAGTCGCATCAAGGTGATCAGCGTTGACTACCGGATGGCACCGGAGTTCCGCTTCCCGTCCGCTTCGCAGGACGTCGCCGCCGTGTATCAGGCACTGCTCAAGACCCATGACGCGAAGGCTATCGGGATCTATGGCTGCTCTGCGGGCGGCGTCCTCACGGCCGAGTCAGTTGCCTGGTTTTCGACCCATGACCTGCCGCAACCGGGGGCCATCGCCACGCTCTGCGGCACGGGTGCCGAGATCGAGGGAGACTCCGCATATCTCGCCTGGCTGCTTCTGGGGGTGAGCGTCATTCCACCGGCAGAGAGGCAGACCCTGTCCGGGTTACCTTATTTCCGCGGTACGGATGCACACGACCCGCTGGCATTTCCGATCGAATCGCCG
>Ga0335077_10005806_pt1 | contig 15189 bp, 12 predicted proteins | sample Lox_Sample_31_FD_207151 | JGI IMG/M metagenome (GOLD analysis project Ga0335077, IMG submission 207151) | Soil microbial communities from Loxahatchee National Wildlife Refuge, Florida, United States - Lox_Sample_3.1 | ecosystem: Environmental > Terrestrial > Soil > Wetlands | place: USA... | reverse complement strand
GCGCGGGCTGGCGAACGCGTTCAAGAAGGAAGTCGAGTCGGGCATCGACTTCCTGCGCCGGCGGATCCCACAGGTTTTCGAAGGCGAGCCCTTCCAACGCCAGAAGACACGCATCGTGGAGCGTTTCACGGTGCGCGAAAAAGAATTGATGGACGATTTCACGCGGCGCATCGCGCGCGACCAGTTCGCGCTGGGGCGGATGCAGGTGGGCGCGGTGGCGCTGCCGGAAATTTTCCCGGTGCTCGACGGGCAGATGGTGCCGATCGAGGAAATCCCGAAGATGGTGCAGGACGGCAAGCTCGAAAATGCCGCCGCCGAGGAGCTGGAGCGCAAGTACGACCAGTTCCGGCAGGAATTCACCATCGTGTACCGCCGGACGCTTTCGCTTTCGCGCGAGCTGGCAAGCGAAATGAACTATCTGGAGCAGGAAGCCGCGTCCGTGCTGGTGGACGGAGTGATCGAAGAGCTCAAGGAAAAGTACACCGGCGCGCAGATATCGGAATACCTCGAGGAAGTGCGGCACCACATTCTGGACAACCTGGATCCGTTCAAGGAGCGCGAGGGCGAAGATGAGCAGCCGTCGCCCGACGCACCGGGCCTGCCGAAGCAGGAGCGTCCGGAACGAGACCCGTTCCGGATCTACGGCGTCAACGTGATCCTGGCGCACAACGATCCCGAGTTACGCGAATCTTTTCGGCACGGTGAACCGCAGCTACGACACGCGGGGCAGCTGGCAATCGGATTTCATGGACCTGCGCGGCGGGTCGCTGCTGCGCGCCGACGGCGGATTCCTGGTGATGTACGCGCTGGACACGATGACGGAGCCGAACGTCTGGCGCACGCTGAAGCGCACGCTGAATCACGGCAAGCTGGAGATTCAGCCGATCGACATGTTCTTCCCGTTCGGCAATTCGGCGCTGAAGCCGGAGCCGATCGAAATCCACGCGAAGATTATCCTGATCGGCGACCGGGAAATGTACGAGCTGCTGTACGACTACGAAGACGATTTCAAGAAAATCTTCAAGGTGCGCGTCGAGTTCGACGAGGAGATGAACTGGACCGACGAGGTTTTCCGGCATTACGGCGGGCGGCTGCGGAAGCTGGTGGACGACGAGAAGCTGCTGCACTTCGATCGCACGGCGGTGGCCGCGATTCTGGAACACGGCGTGCGTCTGGCGGGCCGCCGGGGCAAGATCACCACACGTTTTTTCGACCTGGCGGATTTGGCGCGGGAATCCTGCTATGCCGCGAGGCATGCGGGATGCAAAGTGGTGAACGCGTCGCACGTGCGCGCGGCGCTGGACGCCAAAATCGACCGCCACAACCTGCTGGAGACGAAGATCCGGGAGATGATCGAGCAGAACCTGGTTTTCATCGACACTTCCGGCGGGCGAGCGGGCCAGATCAACGGGCTGAGCGTGATGGAGATCGGCGGCTACGCTTTCGGGAAGCCGGTGCGCATCACCGCGTCCGTGGCGCTGGGCAAGACCGGCATCATCAACATCGAGCGCGAATCGAACCTGAGCGGGCGGTTCCACGACAAGGGCGTGCAGATTATTTCCGGGTATTTGCGGCGCACGTTCGCGCAGGACAAGCCGCTCTCGCTTTCCGCCAGCGTTTGCTTCGAGCAATCGTATTCGGGCGTGGATGGCGACAGCGCCAGCTCGACCGAAATCTACGCGCTGCTGTCGGCGCTTTCGGAGCTGCCGATCCGGCAGGACCTGGCCGTCACGGGCTCGGTGAACCAGCAGGGCGACGTGCAGCCGATCGGCGGCGTGAACCAGAAAATCGAGGGATTCTACGACGTGTGCCGGCTGAAGGGCTTGACCGGCAAACAGGGCGTGCTGATTCCCGCCGAGAATACGGACGACCTAATGCTGCGCGACGAGGTGATCGACGCGGTGGCGCAGGGCCGGTTCCACATCTATCCCATTTCCACCATCGAGCAGGGCATCGAGGTTCTCACCGGCGTGCGCGCGGGCAGGCGCAACGGCCGCGGGAAATTCGATCCGGCCAGCGTGTTCGCGAAAGTGGACGCGCGCCTGCACGAGATGGCTTCCACACTGCGCAGGTTCCGCGACTAGCGGGCTGCGCTAGATCGCGCGGCGCATCGTCACGTTCACGGTCTTCGTGGCTCCGTTACGCTCGATGAGCAGCTTGTACTTGTGCCCGACCTGGTGGAAAAGGCCGCGGAGGGCGCTGAGAGTCATGTCGGCGGCGGCCTCGTCGTCCACGCCGGCGATCACGTCGCCTTTCTGAACGCCCGCGTCGGCGGCCGGCGAGCCCGGCCGGACCTGAACCACTTCGAATTTTTTCCAGTCGGAACCGCCCGCGGCGACGGAAATTCCGCTCATGTCTTCGTGATCGTCGGTGCGGATCTCGCTGTTCGCGTCGAAAATGGCGACCTGCCGTGCGTAGTCGAGTATGAGAGTAAAGCGCCGCAGCATTCCACCGCCGATTTCGCCCGCCACTTGCGGATCATCCAGCCCCGGACCTTTCCCCTGGACGAACGCGGCGAGAGGCTCCGCGACCTGGTAGCCGCCGATCTGAAACTCTTCGATGCGCGCCATCACGGCGTTGTCGCCGATCCCGAGTTCGCCCCGCGCGACCGGAATCGTCCTCATGTGTGAGAAGAAGTGGTGCTGCTGGGCGAAACGGTCGGAGATCACCAGCGGCACATCGAGGGTCGTGTTGATGAGGAAAAGAACCTCCCCGGACTTGTGGCCCCCCACGGTCACTTTCGCTTTTACGGCGGGCATGCCGTCGCGCATCGTCAGCGGAAAGCTTTTCCCTCCGCCCCGGTACTGAAACGCCGCCGGTTCGTAGATGCGCACGGTGTGCCGGGCATAGTCGAGCTCGAGCACCGCTTCGGAAAGCACGTCGTTGCCGATGGTGCCTTCATATTCCCGGCCAATGCGCGCGGCGAAGGCGTCGTTGGCCACGGAACCGAGCTCGGGCAGGTGGATATCGACGTCCGGCAAGTTCAGCACGGGCGCGCGGAGATTCGTGATGCCAAGTTCGGCGGCGCGCCGCGGATCGAGCAAGGAAACCGGAGCGGTCGTGTCGAGTTCAAACAGCGATGGCTGGCTCAAATTGACGCGTGCGGGCAGAAACACGCGGTTGTCGATAAATTGAGCGGGGATCTGCGCCGCGTTGCCGCTGTAGGAGAATCGGAGCACGGCGGAAGGAGGAGCAGACGGGGGCGGCGGGCCGTTCTGCGCTCGCAATGCGGGCAACGCCGCCGCGCCGAGCAGCGCCACTGCCGCGATTCCCACGACGGTAATCCGCCTCATCGACCCTCCCGATGCGTTTGCAAGCCCGGATGGATGCCCAGAGAGTATACGCGCGGGACAGGCTCTGTCACGGTCCCGGAGCCAGATACCCTTCGCGCGCGAAGATACGCACCGCGGGCTTCTTGCCGGGCGGGTTCATGGGCTGGCCGTTGGCGTCGAGCGGCTCGACGGTGAGCGTGTGGAACTGACCGTCGTGCTCGGGAATGACGCCGATCACGTATTGGTGGCGCAGGGCCGCCGCGATTTCGCGATAGATCGTCACGAAATCGTTGTCCGATTCCGGGAAGTAGGCGCGGCCGCCGGTGATCGTCGCGAGCGAGCGCAGCGCGCGATCGGAATTGGCGAAGCTCCGATCAGCGGCGGATTCAGGCTGCGCCGTTTTCTTCGACTTCTTGGCAGGAGCCTGGCCGGCTCCGCGAAGGACGCCGCCGAGCGCGACGGCGAAGATTACGACATCCTTGCCGCGAAGCTTCTGGACCAGCGCGTCCCAATGGCCGGGTGACGACGAATCGAGGCCCGTGCCCAGAATCACCAGCGCCCGCTTGCCACGGGCAGGACTGAGCGAATCGATCGTCTGGGAGACCGAATCGTAGAAGTTTAAATCGCCCATGCCGATCGTGTACTGCACGCCGTTGAGCGCCGCAAGCAGAGCGGACTTGTCCGTGGTGAACTTGAGGACTTCGCGCGGCGCCTGGTCGTACGACACGAGAGCGACCTGATCCTCCGCGGCGAGTCCGTCGACCAGGGCATAAGCGGCGACGAGATGCTGGTCGTGAATCAGGTAGACGGCGGGGCTGGTCTCCAGCAATACGAGCACCTGCGCGGGGGCCTCCACCGGCATGAACATGACGATGCGCGACTCGGCGCCGTTGTCGAGAATGCGGAAATTGCGCTGGGCGAGGCCGCCGACAAAGTTTTCCCTGGCATCGAGCACGCTCGCGTCGATGAAAACGAGCTGGGTGGCGACGGTGAGAGGTTGTGGAACGGGCACCGGCTGCTCCTGCGCGTGCAAGGCGCGCGGCGGGCCGACTGGAGCGAGAACCAGAAACAGGAGCGGGAGAACGCGAGAAAGGTTTCTGCGCATCCGCTCGCGCCGCGGCTTCATTGCCGTTCCCGCGGGGCGAAGCGGATGCACAAGTTTCGTTTGTCGCCGGCCCCGGGTCAGTTCCCCGGCGGCGCCGAGGGCGGTGCGGCGGAAGCGGACTTCGGCGCGCTCAGGTAGCCCTTGGCCGTGTCCTTGGTTACGTCGAACACGACGATTTCATACGGAGCGCGCGCGCCGCGCACGTAGAACTGCACGGGCTCGCCGACGGTCTTGTCTTTCTTTTCGATGCTCTTGTCGTCGGCGACCACGTTGAGGGTGAACTTGTACTTCTTCGTGTCGGTCCTGCGCAGCTGCACCTGAATGGGGCCGACGTGCTCCGGCGACTTCGCCGATTTGTTCAGCGTGAATTCGAAGATATCGCGCTCTCCGAGCCGCTTCAGCTCTTCCACTTCGTCGTGGTTGCGCGCGATTAAGCCGCTCTGCACGCCGAGGTCGCCTTTCATACTGGACATGGCACCCTTGGTGGCCTCGAGGTCGGCCTTTGTGGCGTTCAAATCCGTCTGCGTGCCATTCAGCTGCGTGGCCATCTGGCCGAATTTCGTGCTGGTATCGGCCTGCACGGCGCCGAGCTGCTGGCGAAACTGCTGGTCGCTCTTCTGCTGTTCACTGCGGACCGTCTGCGCCAGGCCGCGCGCCCGCGCCAGCTCGTCCTCCGTCAGTCCCAGCTTTTGCGACATCACATCGAGCTGGCCCTTCAGGTCGGCAATGCGCGAATTCGTCTTGTCCAGTTCGGCGGCGGTGGCCTGCGCCTTTTGCGCGGCCCCGTCCTCGCTCTTACGCATCGCGACGCGCTCCGAATAGCTGGCGTAGAGAAGGTACGCGACCAAAGCGAACGCCACTACGAAAAGCACCGTCACCCAGCGCGGCAGTGTGGCCGCTTCGACGACCTGGGCTTCATTCGGTGTATCCAAACTCATCGAGCCTCCTTGGCCGCGATCGGTGCGGCCGGTTCGCTGGATTATCCATGACGCGCGAAGTGAAGTCTATCCCCCCGCGCGCGCCCTGTGTCCACCGCCGCGGGGCCAGCCTGCCTCGACGGTGGTGGTCAATCCTCCGCGCGGCGTGAATTCGCCGGTCACCCGGCACCAGGCCGGACGGGTGGCGGCGACGATGTCGCGCAGGATCCTGTTGACTGCATTCTCGTAAAAGATCCCGAGATTTCGGTACGCCAGCAGATACAGTTTCAGGGATTTCAGCTCGAGGCAGAGCTTCTTGGGCCCGTAGCGAATGGTGATCGCGCCGTAATCGGGCAGTCCCGTCTTCGGGCAGACCGAAGTATATTCCGGCACTCGGATGGTGATTTCGTAGCCGGGAAACTGGTTTGGCCACGTTTCGATTTTCGGGAGGCGGGCGCCGATGCCGGCGCGCGCGTGTTCGTGTGTGTATCCGGGCATTTGAACCCGCCCCCATTCTACATCGATCGCGGCTCTGGGGTTTTCCCGAGTATTGCCCGCGCGGCCGGTTTTGGATATGCTGCGCCGCACCACGCCGGAGCAGATTCGGGGATGATTTGCCCACAATGCCGCAGTGCGGATTGCGCGCGCTCGCGTCGATCGGGACTCGCCGATTTTGTCGGCACGCTGCTGCGGCTGCGCCCGTGGCGCTGCGGGGCGTGCGACAAGCGGTTCTACGCCTGGACGGTTGCGCTGGTCTTTGCGCGGTACGCGCATTGCCCTCGCTGCGGGAATTTTGAATTGCAGCACATCCAGCGCGACCGCGTGGATCAAGGCACCCTTCCGGCGGTCAAGCGCTTTCTCGGTTTTCCGGCGTACCGCTGCGATCCCTGCCGGCAGAAATTCTTCAGCCTGTTGCCGTACCGCCGTATTGTCCCGTCCATGATTCCCGCGGCTTCGCGGAAGGTTCCTGTCGCCTGAAAGCTATTCGGAGGATGGGGGCGGCGCGGGAGATACGGCCGCAGGCGCAGGATTGCCCAGCGACGCGAGGAGCCGGCGCAGCTTGGTGCGGTCTTCCAGGCCCATGCCGACCATCTCGAATCCAGCCTGATGCGAGCGGACGAACCGCACGACCGCCTGCATGTTGATCGACCGCAGCCCTGCAGGAATCTTCAGCGTCGCTTCGGTGCCAACCGCCAGCTGCACATCGCCGCTCAGGAGGCCGCCTTCCAGACTCAACACGCTGATCGCCGAGGTGCACTTGCCGCGGGCCGAACTAATGACGGCCGGCACGTTGCGAGGCAGCCGGATGCGCCGATATCGGCGGTGGCGCACGACATCGCGATCCGGAATCGGATCAAGCGGCGCAATCGCCATCACCCTGTCGTCCAGTCCCGACTGCGGCAGGAATTGCGTCATCCACTCGGGGTCGAGCTTCATCAGCGCCTGAGCCGCGGCCGTACGGACTTCCTCGGGATACGTCCAACCGAATGCTTTCTTCGATTCGACGAATAGGCGCAGGTGGCCCGCCGCGCTCGAGGCGCGCATGCGCCCAAGCGCTTCAATCGCCTTCACGCGCAGATAGTCGGACGCTTCCGGCATGATGTCGCCTTCGGCCAGCCGCAGCAGCTTCGGCGCCGTTTCCTGATCGCCGCACATACCGATTTCATCCAGCGCCAGTGGCAGGACCATCGGGTCGAGCGCTTCCATGCAGTTGGTGAGCAGTTTTCCGCGCTCCGGCGCGCCGGCAATGGAAAGCTGGCGGACCACGGCGTCGTGGAAAGACCGCCCGCCGTGTCGCAGCCTCTGCGGCAGCAATTCGTCGACGGCATCCGCATCCAGCCGGCTCAAGAGTCCCACCACGGCCGCGGCCTTCTGCGGGGATTCCGACTTCATCACTTCCTTCAGGTAACGCTCGCAGGCGCCGCCGACCGCCTCCGCCAGTTGCACCACGTTCTCGCGCTCGGTGCGCCGGCCCGTACGCGCCAGCCTAACCGCCAGATGTTCGGCTGCTCCCAGCGGGATGCGCATCAGCACGCCGACCAGCCCTTCGGGCATAGCTTCGGCGGTCAGAGCTTCTTCGATGAATTCCGTAAGCCGATTTTCGATTCCCAACCTCGGCCGAATACTCTGAGCCCAGGCCGGACGCAGTTCCTCGAGATCCGCCAGTGAGTCCAGGGCCTGCTGCATCGCCTTGTAGTAGCGGCGCGCCGCCGCTTCCTGGCTCAGCCGCACGAATGCCGCGCTCAGCAAGGTCTGCAGTTCCGCGTCCTTTTCCGCGGCCAGCTGCTGGCCGATTTGCGAAAGCGCATCCTGCAATCGCTGGCTGGCGCCTTTGCTGTAGAGTTCCGCGAGCTGGCCCAGGCCGATCGCCGCTTTCTTGCGCGCCGCCGCATCCTTGTTGCGCACGCACGACGCATACTTGAGCAGCACGTCCCCCGCGAGATCCGCTTCGCCGCGCCCCAGCAATTCCTCCACGTACGACTGGACGTTGCGCGGCGGTATGCACCACGCCTCGCTCGACGTCAGCACCGCCCGTTTCCCCGACTCGGGCACGGCCGCCCAGAATTGGCGGTCCAGCACGTCCGCGTGCGATTCCACCGAAAGGCCGGCGCTGGCCATCTTGTCCTCGCGCGCCTTCAGCAACTTGCGCAGCGTGCCCAGTTCGTGACCCATCTTGTCGAGCATCTGCCGTACCGCGTTGACACGCACCTCGCCGCGTTGGAACCTGTCGAGAGCGAACTTGATAGCGAGGTCTTCAGCCAGTTTCAGCAGCACCGCTTCGTCGACTTTGGCTGACGGGGTTTTTGCCGCAACGCTTGCGAGCGCCTGTCGCAGCGTCAGCTGCGCGTTCTGCGGCAACCCGGCGAAATTCGCCTGCCATTTCGCCTGATCCGGCAGTGCTCCGCCCTTCGATCCGCCGTGCGCTGCTTCGCCGAACTGAGCAAGCATTCGCAAAAGGCGGTGCATCTCGGCCTCGCCAAGCTGCGGCAGCGCATCCGGATCTCCGCTGCTCGTCGCCGCCACGCTTGTCGTGCTCGGGCCGCCGCCGGCCACTCCGTTCGAAGCACCCGCTGCGCTTTCGGTCCCGCTCGGGCCGGACGCGCCGCCAGCGGAACCGGGTCCTGATCCTCCTCCGGTTCCAGGCCCGCCGTGCGAACCCTCGGCCGCGGCGATCAGCTGAATCATTTTTTCGGGGCTGCGGAACCACTCCTGCACCATCTCCGCGTCGGCTCCCAGAGTCCTTGCGGTCAGCTGCGCGGCCACGCGCGCTTCCGTGTACCCGGCGTCTTCGGCCACGAAGCGAATCTCGTTGACGCGAATTCCGGCCGTCTCCCGGTCGCGGAAGTAAAGATCCAGGTGTTCGCTCAGCGGCGCCGACTTCGGCCCGCCACTGTCGATGAACGCCTTCACCAAATTTTCGTATTCTTCGCGCGTTACGTGAGGCAGGAAGGCAATGCTGGCCACCCCGGCCCCGTTCAGAAGGTCCGCGAAACTCTTCTCCGCCTGCGTCGATTCGAGCGGTACGCCGTCGAGAAGGAGCTGCGAGCCCGAGGCACCCAGCAACAAACCGGTAGTACCCGCCGCCTGGACCGCCTCCCCCAGTTCGTTCCAGCTGACCTCAAGCTGGGCAGCCGACCGCATATGGTCTAAACCATAGAGCCGAGAGTACTTAAGAAGGACGTTGAGGCTGCGGACGAAGGCTCTGGCGTTCGGGATGGTGGACTCTGTGGACACTGTTACTTCACCTTGCATGGGCGCGTTTGGGGCTCGTACCAATCAAGTGTACTGGAACGTCCGGCGGGGGGAATGGTACGGAAGGTCTAGAAGTGCGAACGTCGTTACTGTGCCAAAACTGGCCATTCGGCCAGTTGGTCTCAGTTGGGCAATTGTACTTCTACATCCAGCTCTTTCACCGCGGGGCGCACGCGCCGGATTACTTCGCTGGCCCAAAGTTTTTCGCTCAGCAGCACCAGGGAAGCGTCCTCAAACGTGCAGACGGCGCAAAAGTAGTAATTCGGAAAGGCCCCGTGGTATCCGTCCGCACCCTGTCGCGCCAAATCCGCTTCCAGCGCCGAATCCGGCGTCGCACCCGCCGCCATCTGCGTGCCGGCGCGGGCGCCAAAGGTCTCTCCCTCGAATCGCTCCAGCAACGCCTCCAGAGGCGCCGTCCGCGGCGCTGGAATCACCAGCGACCGCGGGTTGGATTGGCGGTAGGCGATCCCGTGCAACTCGCAGTAGTGACGCACGCGATCGAGGTGGCTGAAAAAATCGAGCGCCCAGGGTTCCTGGCCGGCGGTCGCCTCCAGGACGCGCGCCCAAACCCGCGCGGCATCCGCTCCCCGCACCGGCTCGCGGTTCTCGTCCGCTTCCGTCAATTCCAGCCCCACCGCGCGCACATCCGCGCCCAAATCGAACGGTTCGATATCGAGCTTGTACATCTATTCCTCGTCGGCAAACGCTCGCGGAAACGTCTTCTGAAAATCAGGAGATTGCTTGCGCACTTCCAGCCAGTCGAAGAACGCGTCCGGAGTTTCCAGCCAGATCCCGAACCACACGGCGATCTCTTCCTTCTGCGCGCGCTTCTCGGCTTCCACCTTGTGATTGTGCGAGATCATCTCCGCGCGCCGCCGGCCCAACCGCGCGACTTCGCGGACTCGCTCGGCCGCGTGCCGCTCGCCTTCCGCCGTGAATTTCCGCAGCAGCTCGTCGAGCCGCACCAGGCACATCTCCGCATCGGTGAACGTCGAGAAATGCAGCAGATCCTCGAACTCTTCTTCGTATTGGTCTTCGGCATCCGACTGCGTGGACCACATCACGCGCATCCCCGCGTCCTTCAGCACGCTCATGATGTAATCGGGCGAGGTTTTTCCTTCCGCTGGGCCGAGATGTGCGATCAGTTGGCGCCGGATCTGCTCGACTTCCGCCGGAGTAAAGCGCGGCTTCTCGAGCCCCCGCGCCGCTTCCAGAATCAGCTCCTTCTTGGTGGCCGATTCGCCTGAATCCTTCGGTTTGGAATGGCTGCCGCTCAAAACGGTCCTCAGCGTTGCGGATTTTTCTTGGCAACGGGGTCGGCGGCCTGGTTGTCGCGCGCGATCAGCCGTCGCAGCCGCGCCACGTTGCGGTTGTGCTCGGCCAGCGTGCGGCTGAAAGCATGCCCCCCTGCGTCGTTCGCGACGAAATAGAGGTAATCGGTCGTCGCCGGCGCCAGCGCCGCGCGCAGCGACGCTTCGCCCGGATTCGCGATCGGCCCCGGCGGCAGCCCCTTGTGCAGATAGGTGTTGTACGGTGAGTTGATTTTCAGATCCACGGCATGAACGTTTTTCTCCGGACGCCCCGCCAGCGCCATGGCGTACTGCACCGTGGGGTCGCACTGCAGGGGTTCGCCGATGCGCAGCCGGTTGTAGAACACGCCCGCCACCAGCGGCCGCTCCTCGGGCTCCGGCGTTTCGCGCTCGACCAGCGATGCCAGCGTCACCTGCTGCAGCGCGTCGAGCGTTACCCCTTGCGGCGCCGGCCGCGCAGCCACGATCGTTTCCCAGACCGCGCGGAAATTCTGCACCATGCGCTTGACAGCTCCTTCGCACGTGGCGTGGCGCGTGAAATCATAGGTCGACGGGAAAAGGAACCCCTCCAGGCTGTTGGCCCGCGGCGCCAGGTCCGAAATCATCGTCGTGTCGTGCGCCGCAGTCAGGAATTCCTCACGGCCGCAGACGCCCTGCCGCTCAAACTCCGCGGCGATGTCCAACATCGTCCAGCCTTCCGGCACGGTGATCGTGTGAACGTAGATTTGCCCGCGTGCGACTTTCCAGAAAACCTCGCGCGAATTCACCGGATGGTCGAAATAGTACTCGCCGGCCTGCAGCCGCTTGCGGAAATGCCACTCGCTGAAGAGAGCAAACGCCAGCTGGCTGCGGATCACGTCGTTTTGCCGCAGGATTTTCGCCACGCCCAGCCGCGACGTGCCCCGCGGTATGTCCACAAAAGTCTTCTCGGGGCGGTGGCCGCGATACGGGCGGTTGATCTGCGAATCCACCCACGCCGCGCAGCCGCCCAGCACGGCGATCAGGAAAAGCGCCAGAAATCCCAGCCGACGCATGCCGCCTAATCCCTCTCCCCGCCGTGCGCCGCGCCACGCATCTTTTCCAGGTAATCGCGCAGCAGAACCGCGGCGGCCACGTCGTCGCTCGGTTTGCGCTTGCGCCGCGGGCGCGTTTCCGCCAGCGTCCGGTCCGCTTCCCAGCTTGTCAGCCGTTCGTCCACCAGATCCACTCCGATCCCGATCGCTTTTCCCAGGCGCGCTGCAAAACGCGCCGCTTCGCCGGCCATTTCGCCCGCTTCGCCGGTCATGTGCAGGGGGTGGCCCACGATAACATGCGTCACGCCGTGCGCGCGGCACGTTTCGCGCAGCCGTTTCATGTCGCGCTCGCGGTTCACGCGCGCCATCGTCTCGAGCGGCCGCGCCGTCACTCCCATTTCATCCGAAAGCGCCAGGCCGATCCTCTTCCGCCCGTAGTCCACCGCGAGAATCCGCCCGGGCTTCGTGGCGGGCACCGACCTTTCCCCGCGGCCCGCGCGCTCCATCGTCGCCATTGCGCTCATTATACGTGAACGCGTTTCTTTTCCCCGAACGCCGGTTCACGGTATGGAACTATCGCTCGCGTCCGCGCTCGCCCTTCGCGAAGCCGTCCCATTCGCCGAAAGCTTTCAGCGTCTCCTCGAGGCCGGAATCCTTGAGAAGCTGTTCGACCTCCGCGCGTGTCTGCCTGTGCCCGATCCGCGCGGGCGCGTCGGCCAGCGCGTAGGCCGTCACCGCCGCAATCGCCTCGTTGCGTTTCAGCTGCGCAATGTCGACCTTGTCGAACGTGTCCGAAGCAGCGTGGTAGTTCAGCATGTAATTCGCCGGGTCCTGATTCGCCACCAGCGACGGCACGCCTTCGAGCAGAAAATCCACGTCGTCGGTATCGCCCGAGCCGTCGAACGTGTACTCCACCGGCCCAACGGCCTTCAACGGCTCAAGCGTCTCGCGCACCGGCGCGAGCAGGTCTTTCCGGCCATCGAGTGCATAGCCGCTGATGCGCCCCACGCCGGAATCGAAGATCACGTCCGCGATCATTTTGTCGAGCTCCGCCCGATGCGTGCGCGCATAAGCCTCCGACCCAAGCTCGCCCTGCTCCTCGCCCGTAAAGAACACAAACCGGATCGAGCGCCGCGGCACGTTCCCCGACGCGTGAATCACCCGCGCTGCGTCGATCAGCATCGCCACGTTGCATCCATTGTCGAGCGCGCCGGTGCCGAGATCCCATGAATCCAAATGCGCGCCGAGCAGCACGAATTCATCCGGCTTCTCGCGTCCGCGAATTTCCCCGATCGCGTTCTCCGATTCCACCGGCCCGGTGATGCGGTTCGGCATCTCGAAACGCACGCGCACATTCTGGCCTGCCGCCAGAAAACGCGCCATGCGCTCCGCGTCCTCGCGCGCCACGATCGCCTGCGGAATCGCTTCGATTTTCCCGTCCAGCGCCGCCGTGTGCCGGTAAAGCAGCAGGCCCGGCCGCGTGGACATCCAGAAGATCGCCGCCGCGCCCGCCGTGCGCGCCCGGGCAATGATTGCCGGATGCACGGCGTATTCGCGGTCGAGATCTTCGTAGGTCGCGAGCACCGTCGAATGCACCAGCACGATCGCGCCCCGGGCCGCCGCGCCCGCTTTCGCGAATCCCGCATCGTCCCCGTCGCCGACGTCGACGACCTCCGCAGCGATCCCGCCCTGCGGCGTAGCCGGCGACCATCCGCCGGCCACCGCCCTCACCGGGAAAGCCGCCGGCGCCAGCACTTCCACGCGCGTCTGGCCCTCGCTCCATCCCGCCGGTACGGTGAATTTCTCCGTGTGCACCGAATCGACGCCCGCCTTGCGCAGCGCCTCGACGGCCCAGCGAACCGCCCGCGCCGCCTCCGGCGATCCCGTCACCCTGCCGCCGATCGAATCCGTCAGCGTGCGCAAGTTCTCTTCCAGCGGCGACGGGCCCTCGGCGTTCTGGATCATCATCGGTGCCAGGTCCGCGCACGATTTCTCGGTCGAGCACGCCCCGGTTCCCTGCGGCACCTGGCCGAAGCTCGGAGGCGGGCTGATCGGGGTGTTCTGCCCTCGGACGCCCCGTGCCAGCAAGGTCAGTCCCGCAAGCGCCAGAAGACCCGCAAGAGGCCGTCGCGTTGTTCCGCCGTGGAACACCGCCCTACCTCGATTGCCTTTGTCGGTCATGCGCATCTGTCACCCAGTTTTCGCGCCGGAATTATAACCGTATCCGGCGAACGCGGCACAATCGCGCCGTCGCAGCGACGCACGCCTGCGGAATCAGGCGAAAGAAGAAGACCAGGCGAAAAAAATGCAGGGGCCGGGAATTTTCTACCGGCATGCCGGCAATCCTGGTAGCCTTTCCCGCCCGGATGTGGTTCAATCTGCGCGTCTTATTTTGAGACGCGGATGGCAGCCGATCTGCCATGCGCATTCCGTTCGGGACCCGCTTTCCGCACGCAGCGCTGTCCGACGAACGGCGACCGATTCTTCCGGCGCGGGAAGGATCTTCGTTAGGAAAGCCAGTTCGGCCCAGCTGCCTTCGCATCGCTAGAATTGAGTCGAATCGAGACCTTTCGCCCAATACAGCCTTGGGCGACGGAAGAGGCCCATAGTGAAGAAAGTGCGATCGTTCCCCAAGCTGGTCCCGCAGAACAGAAAAAACGAGGCGAACCCACCCAACGTCTTCGTTTTTTGCGAAAAATCGACGGGCGCGGCCCGTTTCCACACCGAAGGTAGTTCCGACCCGGCCTACATTATCGAACGCATGGCCGGCCTGCTCGCCGTGCAGTGCCTCGTCCGCGGATCCGATCCGAGCGACTTCGCCATCCTGGTTCCGGCCGAATCCGCCCTCGGCGGCCGCCTGGTGACCCGCGCCAAGGAGCTGCTCGAGCAGGGCCGCGAAGCCGCCAGCCCCGCCACCCTGAGCCCGCGGCAGCGGGAAATCCTGCAGTCTGTGATGTCCCATCGCGCCAACAAGGAAATCGCGTCACAGTTCAACATCACCGTGCGCACCGTGAAGTTCCACATTTCGCAGCTGCTCAGCAAGTTCGGTGCGGAAAATCGCGCTGACCTGGCGCGCCGTGCCGCGGGCTTGTTCCGTCCGGGAGGCGTACCGGAGCACGTCAACCTCGACCGGCGCTCGGATCGCCTCCGCCCGGCGGAGTTCGGGCCGATTCCGCTCGCCGCCAAGCGCACGGCGCGCTTCGGCGAGCGGGTCCTTTCCGCGTAGGATTTCGCTCGCCGCGAGCGGCTTTCACGCGCCTTTATTTCCACTTCAGTTTCTTGACGTCCACGGTGGGCTTGGGGAATTTCATGTCCATCGCCTCCATCGTTTCTGCAATGATGTGCGACACGGCGAGGTTCCGGAACCATTTCTTATTCGACGGGATGATGAACCAGGGCGCGTGGCGTGTGCTGCAGTTCGTCAGCGCGGCTTCGTAGGCGTCCGTGTATTCCCTCCAGTATTTGCGCTCGTCGAAATCGGCCTCGGAAATCTTCCAGCGGCGGTCGGGATCGTCGATGCGCTGCTGGAACCGCTTCTTCTGCTCGTCCTTGCTGATGTGCAGGAAGAATTTCAGGATCCGGACGTTGTTGTCGTGCAGCAGCTCCTCGAATTTGTTGATCTGATCGTATCGTTTGGACCAGACCTCCTTCGGCACGAAGTTGTGCACCCGCACGACAAGGACGTCCTCATAGACCGAGCGGTTGAAGATTCCGATGTTGCCGAATTCCGGCACGGCTTTGTGAATGCGCCAGAGATATTCATGCGAAGCTTCCTCGGCTGACGGCTTCTTGAAGGAAACCACGGTGCAACCCTGCGGA
>Ga0335077_10005805_pt1 | contig 15189 bp, 17 predicted proteins | sample Lox_Sample_31_FD_207151 | JGI IMG/M metagenome (GOLD analysis project Ga0335077, IMG submission 207151) | Soil microbial communities from Loxahatchee National Wildlife Refuge, Florida, United States - Lox_Sample_3.1 | ecosystem: Environmental > Terrestrial > Soil > Wetlands | place: USA... | reverse complement strand
GGTCAAGGAACTGCCCGACCAGGAGAACCCGGCGCCGTACGAGGCGCTGACCCGGCTGTGCCGGGGCTACGGCAACGCATCGGTGCGCCGCGCCTACGCGGACTGGGCCAACCCGCTGTTCGGCAGCCACCAGGACGACCTGGCGATGAACGGCGTGGACCTGATCCAGGTGGCGCGGGTCGGCATCCAGAACAAGAACGCCGCCGACATCCGGATGGCCGTGGACGCCATGGAGACGCTGATCGTGCACCCTGAGGTCAGCGTGTTCATCCTGGTCAGCGGAGACGGCGACTACTCGCCGCTGGTGCAGCGGCTGCGGGAGTTCGGCAAGTGGGTGGTCGGAGTCGGGACCGAGGCCAACGCGAGCCGGAAGCTGGTCTCGGTGTGCTCAGAGTACAAGTACTGGGGCACGCTGGTGGCTGAGGTCGAGCCGGCCGCGCGGCCGGTCGCGGCCTTCGATATCGCCGACGCCGAGCGGTTGCTGGTGCGGGCGCTCGAGGAGTCCGGCGTCGAGACGATGACGGCGGGCGGGCTGAAGAGCAAGATGATGGCGCTGGATCCGGCGTTCGACGAGCACAACTACGGGGCCCGGAGCTTCCGTGCCTTCCTGGCCATGCTGCCGAAGCGGGTGGAGATCGTGGAGGCGGGCGGCCCGGATCTCACCGTCAAGCTGATCGAGGCACCGCGGAAGACCACGAGGAGCCGGAAGTCATAGCGTCCTTTTGTCAGTTGGCGATGCCGACCGTCTGGCAGATGGTCTCGGGGTTGTGCAGCACGCCGAGCATGTAGTGGGCGACGTCGGCGCGGGAGGCGAACACGCCGCGGCGGAGATTCTGCCCGTAGGCCGTTCGGTACCTGCCGGTGACAGGCTTGTCGGTCAGCCTCGGCGGCCGCACTATGGTCCAGTCCAGGTCGCTGGCGCGCAGGACGTCCTCCATCCGGGCCAAGTCGGCGTAGTGATCGCGCAGCGCGCGCTTGATGATGGGGTCGGCCAGGTACCTGATGATGATGCCGTCACCCGGGTCGTGCCGGGGCGGGTGCGGACGGCCCGGCGAGGGAACGGTGCCGATCGGCGCCGCGCTCACTACGATGACGCGCCGGACCCCGGCGGCCTGCATGGCCTGCTCGAGCAGCTGGCGGCCGATGCCGCCGGTCGCCGCGAAGATCGTCAGCTTCATCCTGTGCTTTCTTGTCGTGTGCCGTCAGGGAGCATTCACCACCTTGACGATCGCGGCGAGGATAATGTGACGCCGCAGGCGCAATGGGCTCGGTGATCCTGTCGCCGCTTACCGGCAGGAAGTACCCGAGGTCAGACCAGGGCCGGGTCGTCGGCGTTGATGACCGAGTCCAGCAGGCCGGGGAAACGGCGGTCGACATCGTCCTTGCGGAGCCGGGCGTAGCCCCTGGCTCCCTGGATGCGCTTGGTGACCAGCCCGGCCTCGCGCATGATGCGCAGGTGGTGGGAGAAGGTCGACTTGCTCAGCTCGAGCCCGGCCTCCTGCCTGACCTGGGCGCACCACGACTCGCCGTGGCGGGCGAGGAAGCGGACGGTCGCCAGCCGGTGCGGGTCGGCCAGCGCGGCCAGCACTCTCGGCAGCAGCATCTCGTCGGCGTCCGGCTCGATGACATCGTCCATCACGCCCTCCAGCATAGGGCACTGTTTGCAAGGAGTTCGACGTTTGTCGTACAGTTCGATCTATGTCGAACACCTTGTCCGTGACGGATACCGTGTCCGAGCCCGGCCGGCGCCGCTGGCTGATGCTGCCGGTGGTGCTGCTGGCGATGTTCATGGCCGGCTTCGACATCTGGGTGGTGAACGTGGCCGCGCCGTCGCTGCAGCGCGACCTGCACGTGAGCGACGCGGCGCTGCAGCTGATCGTGGGCGGGTATGCGTTCATGTACGCCAGCGGCATGGTGACCGGCGGCCGGCTGGGTGACCTGCTGGGTTACCGGCGGCTGTTCATGACCGGCGTGGCCAGCTTCGCCGTCGCCTCCCTGCTGTGCGGCCTGGCCCAGTCCCCCGCCGAGCTGGTCGGCGCCCGGCTGCTGCAGGGGCTCACCGGCGCCGCGATGGTGCCGCAGGTGCTGGCGCTGATCACCGCGACGTTCCCGGTGCGTGAGCGGAGCCGGGCGCTGGCCTGGTACGGCGTCACCATGGGGCTGGCCTTCGTGTCCGGCCACATCCTCGGCGGGCTGCTGCTGCAGGCGGCGGCGAGCCGCTGCTCGACCTGACGTTGTTCCGCGACCGGGCCTTCTCGGCCGGGATCGCGGTGAACTTCGCCCTGGTCTTCTTCTTCGGCAGCTTCATGTTCGTGCTGACGCTGCTGCTGCAGGCCGGGCTGAGCCAGTCGCCGCTGCGCGCGGGCCTGGAGGCCGGCCCGCTGGCCCTCACCTTCACCACGATGTCGATACTCGGCCCGCGGCTGGCGGCCAGGCTGGGGCCGTGGTCGATCACGCTCGGAGCCGGGCTCGACGTGCTCGGCACGATCGGCCTGGTGCTGACCGGCGTTCGTTACGGCGGGCACCTAACGGGCTGGGATCTCGCCCCCGCGACGGCGGTCATCGGCCTGGGCCAGGGCATGGCGCTGCCGTCGCTGATCGGGGCCGCCCTGGCGCACGTGCCGCCGGAGCGGGCCGGCGCCGCGGCCGGGATCCTCACCACCGCCCAGCAGTTCGGCGTGGCCAGCGGGGTCGCGGTCATCGGGGCGGTCTTCTACGCCCGGCTGGGCCTGACCCGCGCCAGCTCCGTCTCGGCCATGGAACTGGCCATCGCGATCGACGCCGTGATCCTGCTCGCCACGGCCGGGCTGACCGTGCTGCTGCCGCGGCGGGCGGCCGGGCTGGAGCCGGCGCCCGCCGGCCAGCCGGCCGCCCGGGAGCCAGCGGAGCACGGCGCCGGGGCAATGCGCTAACGGGCTACACGGGATCAGGCGGGGGTGATGACGACCTTGAGGGCGGAGTTCTCGGCGGCGTTGGAGAAGACGTCGTAGGCCTCGTCCATCTGGGCGAAGGTGAACGAGCGGGTGCCCATCTTCTCCGCCGGGAACTCGCGCGCCTTGTCCAGCCGGAACTTGTTCGTGTCGACGGCGATGACCCGGGAGGCACCCCACAGGCCGGTGGTCAGGATGGCGGACTGCCCCACCGCATTGGACTATCAGAACGGTGGCTCGCCGGGCGGCGGGCCGAGGTCGTCGTCGGGTGAACGGTCGGCGGGAGGCTCCGGGACCGTCGAACGCGGCGTGGCGCGGTCGGTCACGAAGACCCACTGGGATCCGTCCCGCGTTCCGGTACGCCAGCCGTTTTCACCGAGGATCTCGGCCAGAGCGTGCCTGACGAGCCCGTGGCGGTAGACCCACTCGAAACGCTCGTCGTGTCCCTGGCCGAAGGTGTCAGGCAGATTATCGGCCAGCAGGTGCTGCACGAATCCCCATTTGATGCCGCGGTCACTGCGCACGGCATCCTGGAATCTGGCGTCCTGAGCCAGCGTGCGGATGGCGGCGTACTTGAAGGTCTCCGTCGCGTCAACGGTCTTGTTGAGCGTGACGTGCTTTCCGCCGGATGCGGCGACCGCCTCGTCAAGCGCGTTGGCGAGCTGGCTCTTCAGCCCGGATGCGTAGCAATCGACGGCCGGGCGGTCATAGAGCGGGTCGGCCGGCTCAAAGGCCTTCTCGAAGAGCAGAGCCCGGGTCGGAATGGGATAGGGCGTCTCGCTGACGCTCGACCAGAAGACCCCATGCCCGGGAAGGGGCTCGTTGAGCAAGGACGACAAGAGATCGTCCGAGAAGTGGGCGTTCGCCCTTTGCAAGGCGCGCAGGTCGCCCTCGGCGAGCAGGTGGAAGATGAACCAGTTGTCGCCCTGGGACAAGATCTCGGCCGGAATGCTCCCCGGCTGCTGGGTCACCAGGACCGCGCCGAGGTCATACTTGCGCCCTTCCTTTACCCAGGAAATAAAGGGCCCCTCTCCCTGGCTGGCCGACGAGCCCAGGACCGACTGGGCCTCCTCGACGACGGCTATCACCGGGACGCTCCGTGATTGTCTCTTGGTGAACTCGTCCTGGTTGTGCTCGAAGATCCGCTGCAAGATCACGCCGGCCAGCGCGAGCCCCTGCGCGCCGCGCATCTGCGAGATGTCCACCACGCACAGCTTGCCGTCCGACAGCGCCCTGATGAGCGCGCGCAGCAGCTGGCTGGACGGGTCATGGAGCGCGGTGACCACTCGGACCATGTTGGACCGGGCGGCCAGCGCCTCGTTCTCCTGTTGCCTGGGGTCGAGCTGCAGAGCCTGGCAGAAGTGCTTGAGATCGGTGCCGCCCTTCCCCAGCCAGACCTCGTCGACCAGCTTGCTCCACTCCGGAGCCCGGAGCTGCTTGAGCTTGGCGATGTTCTGGTGATCCTGGCGTTCGGCCGGTATGACCAGGGAGATTACCTTCGCCGCCTCAAGCTCCCTGATGTCGAGCCGTACCTTGTCGACGACAAAAGACCGGTAGAACTCGCTGGGTCCCTCCTTGTCTGTGAAGACGGCCAGCCGGTCCTGGAGCGCGGGAACGTCGCACAATCCCGGCCTGCCCTTGTCGTCCGGCCAGTAGTACTCGCCATCGGGATCGAAGATGACCGTTCCGACGGGTGCTTCGCGACCCTCCCTCTTCTCGACCACGGGACCCTCGGCACCGCCGTACAGATTCGCGAACAGCAGCTTGACCAGGTTGGATTTGCCGAAGCCGGCCCGGGCGAAGACGAACGAGCGGCGGCTCACCAGATGCAGGATGTCAAAGCGCGGCAGGATCGCGGGATCGCGGATCTGGAGCCGCTCATCGTCTCCGACGCGGGCATCCTGCCCGGCGTAGACGAACTCGCCGAGGGCGAGGAAACCGAGCTCGACGGCGTGCAGGCCGTCGGCGGTGGCGCCCGCGACGTGCCGGAGCAGCTCATCGGACAGGAAGGCGACCTTGGCGCCGACATGCGGCAGCCGCCGGTGCGAGGGAACGAAGACGGGGGGCTTGTCGCCGTCGCGGAACCGGAGCACGCCTAGGATCCGGATGTTGACGCGGTACTTGAGGAACTGGTCGCGGAGGTCTTCGGGAATGGGGCGGTTCTCTCGCTGCTGGCGCAGCGCGTAATCCTCGCCGGCCGGCGATATGAGCCTGCCCTGGGCGGAGATCGTGGTGACCCGGCCCAGGATCGCCTCGGCATCGTTTTCCAGCGCCACCAGGACGAACTGGCCGTGCATGGCCGAGGACTGGAAATAGTTCTGGTACGGCAGGATCAAGTCGGCGTGGAACTCGAGCCCGCCTTCGGAGAACCCGAGAAAGGTGCCTACCACCTGCGCATTATCGAAGAGCGTCACTGATACCTCCCGGCGGCCGGATCAGACGGCGACAGCCGCTGCGCGTCGAAGACGTGACGCTGGTCCGGGCGGATCTGCTCCCGGACCGCTTCCTCCAGCGCGCTTTGCAGGATCACCAGGTCCAAGTCGACGACCTGCGCGTAGCGGTCAGCCTCCTGCAGGCAGTGCGGGTAGCAGGGAACCGGGAAGCCCACCTCGGCGTCGGCGAGCAGCGAGCCGAAAACCTGCTGGGCCTGCGGCGCCTGGAACTGCAAGAGGTCCATGGTCCACACCGGATCGAAGGCCCGCTTGCCGAAACGCACCAGGTACATGGTCCCCATGTTGAATCGGGGCTTCTCCTTGCCGACATCGTCCTCGCCAGTCAGGCGGACGTACTCGGCCAGGTCGTAGACCTTGACCTGAAGCTCGGGAGGGACCGGAGCGTAGCAGGCCTGGCCGGCCGGGAACACCTCTTCGACCGCCATGGCCAGCCGGTAGCGCTCGATGATCCGGGAATGCTTCGCTATCCCGACCAGGAAGACCTGGCGCCTGTGCTCATGCCGCTTCCTCTCAATCGCCGCCTTCATCAGGCCGTAGAGACGAACGAACAGGTCTCCGGCGAAGATCCTGGTCCGGAGCAGGCCGTCCCGGATGATCAGGGTGTCACTCCCCCACCGCTCGTGGCAGATGAGGTCGTAGAGCACGGCCCACTCGCAAAGGTCGCGATAGACCAGCGGCCACCGGCCGGACTTCGGCCCGGCCGGGATAAACGGGCTCAGCTGTCCAAGGGCCGACGCTCCCAGGTCCCGCATCATCTGGCCGAGCGGCGATGCGGGATCGTCGAGGTGGCGCTGGCCCAGGGTCGCGGTGTCGGTGGACGGGGAGATCACATCGAGGAACAGTTCATCGCCGAAGGTGTCGACGACGCGGACTACCTGCAGCGAGAACGGATTGAATTCGAGGCGGTTGTTTCCGCCATCCGAGGCCACCAGGGAAATTGAATTAATGATACGGGGCTGAATGGTCGTGACCGGCCTGAGCAGAGCAACGTCGCGCATTACCTCGTCAAGCAGGCCAGAATCGCCTCGGGTGGCCTGCCGCACGAGGCTTTTCAGTTCCGGGAGCCGGTCGGGATCGAACATGCGCCCTCCGCGGGACAGGGGCAATAGCAGATTGTAATGAGCTATGAACGTTACTGCTATTGTCCACGGCGCGGTGCTGGCTCGGCGCCGGGGACATAGCGGCCGTGGTTAGGTGTGCCATAGCAGGGTGACCGGGGCGGGAACCGCGGCCCGTTCGGCCCGAAATTACGGCGTAAGGAGATCCGATGTCGGCAGTCGACGAACCGGGCCAGAAGTTGCGGCTGCGGCGGGCCGGGCGGGTGATCGTGCTCGATCCGCAGGACCGGGTGCTGCTGTTCCGGTATGACGACGGGCCGCCGAACGGGCGGCACTGGTCGACGCCGGGCGGCGGGCTGAATGACGGGGAAGACTACCCGGCCGGAGCGCAGCGGGAACTGGCCGAGGAGACCGGCTGGACGGACGTGCCGGTCGGGCCCGAGGTGTACGAGAGGACGCAGATCATGGAGCACGCGGACGGGATCGTACGGCAGCACGAGCGGTTCTTCCTGGCCCGGGTGGACGTCGCCGGCCGTGTCCTGGGCGACGTGGCGGACATGCACGTCTCGGACGGGATCGCGGCGTGGCACTGGTGGACGCTGGCGGAGCTGGACGCCACCGGCGAAGTGGTCTGGCCGCCGGGCCTGGCCGGGCTGATCAGGAGGCTTACCGGCTGAAGTCGCAGGGCAGGTGCTTGATCCCGTTGATGAAGCTGGACAGCAGCCGGTCCGGCTCTCCCGCGGTGATGTCGGGCACGCGGGTCAGCAGTTCGCGCAGCATCACCCTCAGCTCGCGGCGGGCCAGGTGGGCGCCGAGGCAGTAGTGCGGCCCCGGGCCGCCGAACCCGACGTGCGGGTTGGGCGAGCGGGCGATGTCGAAGCGCTCCGGGTCGGGGAAGACCGCTTCGTCGCGGTCGGCCGAGTTGTAGAACAGGACCACCTTGTCGCCCTTGCGGTAGTCCTGCCCGTTCATGGTGTAGTCCCGGGTGAGGGTCCGCCGCATCCATACGACCGGCGAGGCGTGCCTGACGATCTCCTCCACCGCGCCCTCGAGCCGGCCGTCGAGGTCGCCGAGGAGCAGGGCGCGCTGGTCGGAGTGCTCGGTGAACAGCATCAGCCCGTGGGACAGCGCGTTGCGGGTGGTCTCGTTGCCCGCCACGACCAGCAGGATGAAGAACGAAGCGAGCTCGGCGCTGGTCAGCTGCTCGCCGTCGATGTTCGCGGTGACCAGCGCGGAGACCAGGTCCTCGCGGGGGGCCTGGGTGCGCTCGGCGGCCAGGCCGGTGACCAGGTCGGCGAGCGCCTGCCCGGCGCCGAGCACCTGAAGCACCGCCTGGTCCATGTCCTCGGACATGAATTCAGGATCTTGTCCGGACAAGATGATGTTGGTGTTGGCCAGGACCATGTCGTACTGGTCGTCCGGAATGCCCATCATGTCGCAGATGATCTTCAGCGGCAGCCGGGCGGCGACGCTCGCCACGAAGTCGCACGGCCCGGTGGCCAGCAGGTCGTCGACAACCGTAACGGCCGCGCGGCGCACGTCGTCCTCGAACTTGGCGATCAGCCGCGGGCTGAACGCGCGGGAGACAATCCGCCGCAGCCGGGCGTGCCTGGGGTCATCCATGTTGATCATCGACCCGAAGTACTCGTTGAACTCGACCGGCAGGTCCGGGACGCTGGTCGCGCCCTGGGCGGAAGAGAACACGGCGGGGTGCTTGCTCGCCTCGACCACATCCGCGTACTTGACCAGGGCGTAGTAGCCCGGGCCCGGCTCGCTGAACGGGGTCTCGGGCTCTTCGAAGAACCGCGGCCGCGGCTCGGCCCGGAGCCGGGCGAAGGCGGCGGCCCGTTCGGTGAGAGGCAGCGCCCAGAACTCCGTGGCCGACAGGTCGATCCCGTCCATCCCCGCAACTGTCATGACCCGGCGCCTTTCACTAGAACCTGTTCTTACTTCATCACGTCCCGTCGTGGTGTGGCTAGGTAATCACCGTTACGCTTGCGGCGTGAGCTCGCCCTCGGTACCCAGGACCGCCCTGGGCCGCAGCGGCCTGCAGGTCAGCAGGCTGGCGCTCGGGTCCTGGCGTACCTACGAGCGGATCAGCCGCGATCAGGGCATCCGCGTCATGCAGGCCGCCCGCGAGGCTGGCATCAACTTCCTCGACGACGCCCGCTACAACGACGAAACCGGGCATGCGCCGATGCCGACCGGCTACTCCGAAGTGGTCTTCGGCGAATTGTTCCGCGCCGCGGGCTGGCGGCGGGACGAGGTGATCGTGTCCAACAAGCTCTGGTGGGAGTTCTGGCCGGACCAGTCACCGGCCCAGGAGCTGGCGGCCTCACTGGCCCGGATGGGCCTGGATCACATCGACCTGATCTACTCCGAGGTGCCGCCGGACGGCGTCGGCCTCCAGGACGCAATCGGCATGATCACCGGGCTGATCCGGGCCGGGACCGCGCGGGCGTGGGGGACGCTGAACTGGACCCCGGACCAGATGGAGCGGGCCTGGCAGATCGCCGACCGCGAGGGCGTCCCCGGCCCGTCAGCGACGCAGCCGCCATTCAGCCTGGTGCGGCGGGAGATCGTCGACGACCCGGCGATGCGGCGCCTGGCGGCCGACCGGGGCGTGGCCATCGTGGCGTCCTACACGCTGGCGGGCGGCATCCTGACCGGCAAGTACGACGAGGATCCCGGCGCGGGCCGCGCGGCGGGCATGCTCGGCCAGCCGCGGTGGGCGCCCGCGGTGGCAGCGGGCCGTGACCTGGCCGTCCTGGCCAGGGACATCGGTGCGGATCCGGCCAGCCTGGCGATGGCGTTCGCGCTGCTCGATCCGTCGGTGACCACGGTCTTGTTCGGGGCGACGCGTCCCGAGCAGGTCAGCGCGAACCTCGGAGCGCTCGCGCTGGCGGACAGGCTGTCGCCGGAGGAGCGCGACCGCCTCGCCGCCATCGGCGTCCCGTAGGCTGGTCGTGTGCCCCGGCTCGAAGCATGCCTCGTTGACGCCTACGACACGATCGTGACCTGCGATTTCTCTATCATTCAGAACGAGCTGTCGACGCTGTCCGGCATCTCCCCCGGTACCTGGCAGGTCGAGTACGCCCGGATCGGGCCCCTGGTATCCGACGGCCGGCTCTCGAAGACCGAGGCGTTCGCGCGCCTGCTGCGGGCGGTCGGCCAGAAGGCCCGACCCGGCCTGGTGGCCGAGCTGGTGCGCCAGGACCAGGAGCTCCTGCTCGCGCACGCGCGCCTGTACGACGACGCGATCCCGTTCCTGCGCGGGCTCCGGGATCGCGGCATCAAGATCGCGATCGTCAGCAACTGCGCGGAAAACACCCGCCCGCTGCTGATCAAGCACGGGGTGGACGCGCTCGCTGACGCGCTGGTGCTGTCGTGCGAGGTCCGTTCGGCCAAGCCGGCGGCGGAGATATTCCAGTGCGCGCTCGACCGGCTCGGGGTGGCCGCGAAGGCCGCCGTCTTCGTGGACGACCAGCCGGGCTACTGCGCGGGCAGCGTGGCCGCGGGCATCCGGGCGGTGCAGATCGTCCGAAGTGAGCTGGACGGGCAGGTACCGGCGCCGGGAACCACTATGGTCCGGTCACTGCCGGAAGTCGAGGCACTGTTCGGCGAGTAGCGGAAACCCGGTCCGTTCGGTGCCTAGGCCCTGCGCCAGCCAGGGATCGCGATGCTGGTGAGAGCGATGAGACGTAAGCGGGGCACGGTGCGTTCCACCGGAAAATAGCGTGGAGGATGTGGCCTACACGGAGCTTTTGGTACCCCAGGGGGCGGGAACAGGTCCGCGTTGAACGTGGTGATCTCGGCGATCATCCCGTGCCCGATCCGCATGACGTCGAACTTGAACGCGCGGCCAGGCGGCGAACGCGGGCTCGTCACCCGCGATCGCCGCGGTCACCGTCTGGTCGGTAGCCATCGTCAGCCCTTGCTTCGGTCAACCTCTTGCAGCAGCCAGATGTTGCCGTCCGGATCGGCGAAGTCGGCGAACGACTGGTAGTTCTCCCGTTCCGGGTGCGGTCCGTCCACCCACTGCCCGGACACCATGTGCCGCACCGGGCCGATCGGCACGCCGCGCTCGGCCAGTTCGGCGCGCGCCGCGATGATGTCGGGCACGACCAGGTGCAGGCCCTGCGCCGAGCCGGGGGCGGCCGAGGTAATCCCGGTGCCGAACCCGATCGCGCACTCCGAACCGGGCGGGACGACCTGGACCACCCGCTGGCCTTCGCCGATCGGGGTGTCGACGATCAGGACGAAGCCCATGTTCTCGAGGTAGAACTTCTTCGCGCGGTCCACGTCGGTGACGGGGATGAGTACGAGTTCAAGTTTGTGGTCCATACCGATGTAACGCGGGCGGCCGGGCAAACTCATCGGCGCCGCGATGACCGGGCCGCCTCACAGGCCGAACTGCGCGCGCCGCCCGGCCGTGACCAGGTCGGCGTACTCGGGATGCTCTTCCAGCCAGCTCCGCACGAACGGGCAGTAGGGCAGCACGGCCAGATGACGCGCGCGGGCAGCGTCCAGGGCCGCCTGGACGAGCTGGCTGGCCAGGCCGTGGCCGCGGAACCGCTCGTCGGTCTCGGTGTGCGTGAAAGCGATCTCATTGCCGCGCAGGTGGTACAGGACGAACCCGGCCAGCTCGCCGTCCGCGAGGATCTCGAACCGGGCCTTGTCCGGGTTGTCGGCGACCTCCACGTCCATGGGCTCAGGCTATCCCGTGGTAGCCCTGTTCCGCTTCGCTCAGCGGACCTGCGTGGCGTACACCACGATGTTGCTCAGGTAGTGGCGGGTGGCGAGGTCGAAGGCGCCGCCGCAGGTGATGAGGCGCAGCTCCGCGTCGGGTGTGGGACCGTACACCTGTTCGGTCGGGAACCGGTCCTTCAGGTACGTCTGGATCGACGTGACGCGGAACTCCGCGGTGCTCCCGTCGGCCCGCTTGATGAAGACGTCGTCTCCGCTGCGCAACTCGGACAGCCGGTGGAACACTCCGGGACCGGTTTCCGAGTCGATGTGCCCCACGATGATGGCCGAGCCGACGGAACCCGGCCGGGGGCTCCCCGTGTACCAGCCCGCGACCGTGGTCGAGGACGGCACCTGCATGGCGCCGCCCTGGGCCAGGCCCAGGGTGATCAGGTGAGTCTTCACGCCGATCAGCGGGATGGTCAGCGAGACGGGGCTGGCGACCAGGGCTGGCTGCGCCGACTGGGGCGGGGCCACGATCGGGCCGGTGGGGGCGGGCAGCGCCGCCACCCCCGCCGCGACCGGGCGCAGGGCCGGAGTCGGATGCCGGGTCAGCAGCAGGCCCGCGGTGCCACCCACGATCACGACCAGGCCGGCCGCGAAAGCGATCGCGGCCGGCCTGCGGAACGGCATCTTCAGATTCCGGTGTTCATCTGACGGCGCAGCCCGTTACGGCGCAGCCTGAGGCCGCCGACTACGGCGACCAGCGCGCCGGCTCCGATGACCGCCAGCCAGGGCGCCGGCGATCCCGGACCGTGCCCCGCGGTGCCGCCGAACCCGGTGGTGACCCCGCCCACGGGCGGCTGGCCGGCGCCCGCGGCGTCCGTCAGGTTGACGATCTCGAGGCCGTTAGCCCCGTCGAGCACCACCATCGTGTGCACGGTTCCCGCGGCCATGTTGAACCGCGCCGTCGCGGTGTCTCCGGAGCCGATGGCCTGCATGGTCCACGTGTTGGCCGGGATGGCCTGGTAGGAGCTCACCGACGCGAACGTCGCCTTGGGCACGATGGCCTGCCCGCCGCAGGTGAACTTGACCGTCTGCTCCTTCAGCGAGGCCTGGATGACCCGGACCGAGGACTTACCCGCCGGCGTGGTCAGCTCGTCGTTCAGCACCTGCAGCCGCAGGCCCGACTTGGGTCCCATGCCCGCCACCGTGTAGGCGTGGTCGGCCTTGACCGTCACGCTGGTGGACAGGACCGGCTGGCTCGAGGCGGAGGCGCCGGCCGCCCGCATGGCCACGCTGTAGTCGCCGGGGGTGACGGCCTCATACGGCGAGACCTCTCCGTAGGAAACGTGGTGCAACACGATCTTCGCGTTGGAATTGCCGAACGAATACAGGTAAACGTCGACGGGTGGCGTGTTCGGCGACAGGTGCGCCAGCCTGATCCAGCCAGTGCCCTGCGCCGCCGAAGCGGCCGCGGCGGGAATGCCGAGCAGCAAGGCGCACGCCGCGATGAGCATGATGATTCGTCTCGTTATTTCGGAAAACCTCACGTTGATCCCTCCCCAAGCTGTTGAATCGCTATGAGCCTGTAAGCCCCATCGGACCCGGGGCGTCGTACCGCACGTTGACCACATGTTGTCCGTTAGCCGTCTGGGTTATGCTCGCCACCGCCGGCGAGAACTGGTCTTGCTGCGCCTTGTAGAACGCGACCATCGCCGGCAGGCCCGTCGCTGCGGCAGCACCAAGTTCGGCGCCGCGCAACGGTACGTCCGAGCTCGCGCCAGGCGAGGGGTCATCGAACGCTACCAGGCGAATCGGCATTAGGCCGGCAAGTGTCCCAAGCGTTACAAGAAGTCGCGGATCTACCTGGCCAGCCAGCAGCGCCTTCCTGGCGTCCGCGGAGGCCTGGACATGATTGTTAGCCACCAGCTGCTTACCCGCGGAGATGCGGTTCTCCCGGTCGGTCGCGAGCTGGGCCTCGAACGCCGCGCTGCCGTCCGGCGCGATGTAGCGGACGTCGACCCGCTCCGCGCCCGAGCCGAAGCTGGCGATCACCAGCGGAGCGTAGACGCTGGCCAGGCGGGTGCCGAACTGGTTCCTGACCACTGGCGTGGCGACGACAAGCTGCGCGCCGAGCGGGTCGGGAGAGGTCGGCTGCAGCTGCATTAGCCGGGCCCCGGGGAAGCCGCTTCTCTGCAGCTGATTGCACATCTCCAGGTCGCAGGCGACGATGACGTCGGTGGCCACTTCCCTGGTGATCCACCCCGCGGCCTGCTGGCGGTCGGCCTGCGCCACACCGATCGCGCCGGGGCTGTGCTTTCCGGCCCGGGCCGTCCCGCTATCGCGCTGGGTGAAGGCGAGCGTCACGCCCGCGCCGAGTGCCATGGCCACCAGCGCGGTTAGCGCCATGACCAGATACCGACGGCCGGCCCGGCGCCGGTAGTGGCGGTCGAACCACAGGCGGACCGTGGTGCTCGCCACGGTCGGCCACGACGGATCAGCACGGCTGACCGTGCCCGGCGCACGTCGCTGAAGCTCCTGCCCCATCGCCGCTCCCCCACAGCCCCGCGACGGGTAGACGGGACTGTCTGTCAAGCTGTTCGATCATACGCTGTCGGCTGATTTCCGCCAATTTAATCATTTACCAATCTCTATCGCCAGGAACTTCGCGATCATCACCATCGGTGGCCGCAGGGTGCTTTCCCGCCTCATATCTATCGGACGGGCGGACAGGAAGCCAGGGAACGGGTGACGACGGCGTCAGGCGAAGCGGCGCATCGTGTCACCGAGCATCTGGTCGCGAAGGGCGGCCCACTGGAGCGAATGCCGGATGCCCTCGGTGATGTCGTACCGGGCCCGCCAGCCCAGCAGGCGCCCGGCCCGGCCGGCGCGGGTGAAGGCGCCCGCGATGTCACCGGGCCGCCGGGGGGCCTCGCGCGCCTCGACGGGATGCCCGGCGACCCGGTTGAACGCGGCGAGGAGCTCACGGACCGTCGTGCCGGTGCCGGTGCCGAGGTTGATGACGGCCGCCGGCCCGGGCAGGGCGTCGAACCGGGTGAGCGCGGCCACGTGCGCCGCGGCCAGATCCCAGACGTGGATGTAGTCCCTGATGCCCGAGCCGTCCCTGGTGGGCCAGTCGGTTCCGGTGATGCGGAACGGGACGCCTTCGTCGTGCGCCTGGATCATCTTGCCCAGGGCGTGCGTCGGCCGCCGCAGCTGCAGTCCCGTGCGCATCCTGGGATCGGCGCCGATCGGGTTGAAGTACCGGAGCGATAGCACGCGGATGGGCTGGGCGGCGGCGATGTCGGCGAGCATCGTCTCGCACACCGCCTTGGTCCGCGCGTACGGGCTCTGCGGGTCGATGGCCGAGTCCTCGTCGACGCTCAGGTCCTCGCTGGCCCGGTAGATGGCGGCTGAGGAGCTGAAGATCAGCCGCGGGCAGCCGTTGCGCAGCAGGTGCGCCGTGAATTCCAGGCTGCTGGCGACGTTGGCCCGGTAGTACCCGACCGGGTCGGCGACCGAGTCCGGGACCACGATCAGGGCCGCGCAGTGGATCACCGCGCCGATATCGGGGTGCTCGGCGAAGACGCGGTCGACCAGCCGCCCGTCGGCGATGTCGCCGTGGTAGAACGCATAGCGCGCGGCGAACTCGCGCCTGCCGGTCACCAGGCTGTCCAGGATCACCGGGCTGATCCCCGCGTCCGAGCAGGCGGAAGCGATCGTGCTGCCGATATACCCGGCTCCCCCGGCGATCAGGACCTTCATACGGACGGAGCCTACCGGCGGATTCTCCTGACGAGTAACTAAGTGCGAGGCATGCTTTTGCCGGTAAACCTTATCTAGAACTTGACACCGCACGATCAACTCGAGGGCGGATAATAGGCTCATATATACATGGGCGGCTCTGGCCATAAGCGCCAGGACCGTTGGAGGGTGGAACATGCAACTCCGGCTGCTAAATGTGGCAGTGGACGGCGGGGACATGCGTGTGCTCCTGTGGGGGACAGGCAAACGCGTGGCCGTCGCCGTGCACGGAATTACGGCTTCTGGTATGTCGTG
>Ga0335077_10005804_pt1 | contig 15190 bp, 16 predicted proteins | sample Lox_Sample_31_FD_207151 | JGI IMG/M metagenome (GOLD analysis project Ga0335077, IMG submission 207151) | Soil microbial communities from Loxahatchee National Wildlife Refuge, Florida, United States - Lox_Sample_3.1 | ecosystem: Environmental > Terrestrial > Soil > Wetlands | place: USA... | reverse complement strand
AGCAAGCGCTCGCCGTTGGGGCGACGTCCGAGGCGGATGGCCGTGATGATCTGCTCGTCGGTCCAGCCTCCGATGCCAGTCTCCCGGTCCGGGGTGATGTTCGCGGAGTACACGGTGCCGAACGGCCCATCGTAGCGACGGCCGCCGGAGTTGACCGGTTCCTTGCTCTTGGTGTGGCAGCCGCATCCACCGGTGGCTCCAAAGACGTACTTACCGCGCGCGATGTCGGCGGGACTGGGAGACGCTGCGGACGCGGGCAACGCGGAGAGGATCGCGGCGCAGCCTGTCACCAGCCACGCCAGAGCGCATCGGGTGAGCCACGTCACGAGCCGGCGCCTCCGTCAGAGAGCCAGGATGCTACGTTCGCTCGGTGCCACTCGATCCGGGGAGCACGTCCGTCCTACAGAACGAATCACCCGGTCTTCTGGTTCCCGCCCTTCGGCTCTGCGGCCACGGCGCCGATCCTGGCCTCCATCACGAGGGCGTCCTCGCCCGTGTCGAAGTAGTATCCCTTCCGTCGACCAATCACGCGGAAGCCGAAGCTCTCGTACAGCGCGAGCGCTTCGTGATTGGTGGGTCGCACTTCGAGAAAGACCAGATCCATCCCGTCTCGGCGTGCCCCATCCAGCACGTGTCCGAGCAGTGCGCGGGCGATTCCTCGACGTCTCCAGCTCGGGTGCACGGCGAGGTTGGTGACGTGAATCTCGTGCCCGATCTCCCAGAGGCAGAGATACCCCGCGAGCTGCCTCCCCAGCCGAACGACGAGGGAGCGAGCCACCCGGTTTTGCGTCAGCTCGTAACGGAAGGCACCCCGAGACCATGGCGTCTGAAACGACACACGCTCGATCTCCAGGACCTCGTCCAGGTCGTCGAGGGTCATCGGCGCCAGGCTCAGCGCATCCGGCGCGTCTTTACTCACGAGCGCCGCGCCTTCAATTCGGCCTCGGAAGGCCGCAGGTACAGGGGCTCGAGCACCTCCGCCGCGATCGAATCCCCCGCCTCCAACATGGCCTGTCCCAGCCGACCGACGACGGCTGCCGACGGCGTGGCGTGAGAGGTGGGTGCGACCAGAAGCCCCGCTCCGAGATGGCCGAAGAACGGCAGACACGCGGTCACCCCGTCCCCGAGCACGACGACCGGCGCGGTCAATCGCTCGGCCGCTGCGCGCGGCGACAACGCGGCATACTCCCACTGACGCTCCATGCGGCCGCCCGACCACCGATAGAGCGAGAGATACACCTCGCCCTTGCGCGCATCGAGGATCGGGCACACCGGGGCCTCGGCAAATGGCAGGTTACCGGCGAGCGCGTCGAGTGTCGGCACCGCGGCGATCGGGAGCCCCAGGGTCAGTGCCAGCCCTTTCGCCGTTGCGACGCCGACGCGCAGCCCGGTGAACGAGCCGGGCCCGATGGACACCGTGAGCGCTTCCACCTGCGTGATGTCCTGCCGGCAATCCTGAAGCAAACGGTCCACCATGGCCATGAGCCGCTCGGAGTGTGTGAGCGCGATGTCGAGCAGGCTCAAGCCGACGACGCGGCCACCTTCCAGCAGGGCAACGCTGCCGGCGAGCGTAGCCGTCTCGAGCGCGAGAATCCGCATCGCAGGCAGTCTAACATGTCGGCTCGCTCGAGGGGCCGGCCGCGCCGCGAGCGCGCCCGGCGACGCATCCGCGCCTCGCGCGCGGAATCTTTCGGGTTGACAACCCGTCGCTGCGACCGTCATGCTCATTTCAACGCCCCAGCACATCGACGAGCAGGAGGCCCCGATGACCCCGCCTTCCGGCAAGGAAGACGTGATGATGGACGCCGAGGTGCGCGAGAAGATCCACCTGGAGATCCTCAAGCGCACGGGCGCCTACCACGCCAACGACCACATCCTGCTCCCCTCCGGGCAACACACCAGCGAATACATCGAGAAAACGCTGGTCACCACGGAGGCCTCTTTCACCGAAGGCCTCGGCGCCGTGATCGCCAAGCACTTCGCCCCGTGGCCGATCGACGTGATCCTGTCGACCGGCCCCGGGGCGCTCATCCTCTCCCACTGTGTGGCCCGGGCCCATCCCTCCCGACCGATCCTCATCTACGGCACCAAGGGGGTCAGCGGAGGCAAGCGCAGGGTCACCTTGCCTGCAGAATTCCACCGGCTGATCCGGACCGGCGCCAAGGTCCTGATCATCGAAGACCTGGTCAGTTCCGGGACCACGGTGCGACTCCTCACCCAGCTCGTGGAGGATCTCGGAGGGCAAGTCGTGGGGATCGGCGCGCTCTGGCGCAGGACAAAGAAGTCCGAGATCGGTGGCAAGGAGATCTTCAGCCTGGTCAGCAGGGACTTTCCGACGTATCCCCCGGAGAGCTGCCCGTTCTGCAAGAAGGGCGTCCCCTTGAACCAGGAGTTCGTCAAGCGTAAGGAGCACCGGAAGCCATCTTCGGCCCAGGAGAAGAACTGACCGTCCTCGCGGCCCAAGATGTGGGGTCTGGACAGAGTCAGGGCCCCTGCCGAGTGTATTTTATCCTTGACAGCATTTCTCCCCTCCCCTAGAGTCCAGGAACAACTAGCCACCACCGCGGGACGCGCGGGAACGGGAGGGAGGTGACACGATGAAGAAGAAGGCGACGAAGAAGAAGGCCAAGAAGAAGTAAGGCGCCCCTTGTGGCGCTCGGCCCTGTCGGCCCCATTCCGGCAGGGCCGAACCATCTCCGGCGTTCCGGGCCGTCCGACCGAGAAAAATCCGATCCCGATTGTGCTCCGCTCGAGGCGACTAGCGCTTGACGACGGGCTTGATAGCCTTGGGACCCTTGACCTTCTCGCTGTCCTTGATGAGCCCCTTCACCTCGTCCATGAACTGAGCGATGTCCTTGAACTGCCGGTAGACCGAAGCGAAGCGGACGTACGCCACCTGGTCGAGCTTCTGCAGGTGTTCCATCACCAGCTCGCCGAGCTCCAGGCTGCTGATCTCCTTCTCCGCGCGGTCGTGAAGCCTGGCCTCGATGTCGGCCACCACGTCGTCCACGGCCTGGACGCCCACGGAGCGCTTCTCACAGGATTTCAGGATCGAGCCCCGGAGCTTCTGACGGTCGAACGGCTCCCGGCGCCCGTCGCGCTTGACCACGCGCGGCAGCACATCCTCGATGTACTCGTAGGTCGTGTATCGACGGTTACATCTCAGACAAGCCCGCCGTCGACGGATGAACTCGCCGTCGCGGCCGACACGAGAATCCACCACCCGGTCCTCGCTGTGCCCGCAGTAGGGGCACTTCACCGCAGGCGCTCCGCATAGAGAGGGAATCCCGCCGTGAGCTCCTGGACCTCCGACCGCACGGCCGCTTCCACCGAGGTGTTCCCGAGATTCGTCAGCACGCGGTCGATGAGCATCGCGATCCGCGCCATCTCCGGCTCCCTCATGCCGCGCGTCGTCACCGCGGGTGTGCCAAGGCGGATCCCGCTCGTCACCATGGGGCCCTTGGTGTCGAAGGGGATGCCGTTCTTGTTCACCGTGATCCAGGCTCGGTCGAGCGCCTCCTGGGCGTCCTTACCGGTGATGCCTCGAGGCGTCAGATCGACGAGGATCAGGTGCGTGTCGGTGCCACCGGAAACGAGCCGGTGCCCCTTGGCCATGAGGGCATCGGCGAGGGCGCGGGCGTTCCGGACGGTCTGGCCCTGATACACGCGCCACTCGGCGCTCTGGGCTTCCCGGAACGCCACCGCCTTGGCCGCGATGACGTGCATGAGGGGCCCGCCCTGGATCCCGGGCAGCACGGTGCGGTCAAGATCCTTCGCGTAGGAGGCCCTGCACATCACCATGCCGCCGCGGGGGCCCCGCAGCGTCTTGTGCGTCGTGGTGGTGACGAAGTCGGCGAACGGCACCGGCGTGGGGTGCAGTCCTGCCGCCACGAGTCCCGCCGGATGGGCGATGTCGGCCATGAGCGCGGCCCCTACTTCGTCGGCGATGTCGCGGAAGGGCTGGAAGTCGATCGCCCGTGGAAAGGCCGAGCCTCCTGCGATGATGAGGCGCGGCGAATGCTGACGCGCCAGATCGCGTACCTGGTCCAGATCGATCAGCTCGGTGTCGCGACGCACGCCGTACGCCACGATGTTGTAGAACCGTCCCGAGAAGTTCACGGGGCTTCCGGCGGTCAAATGCCCGCCGTGGGACAGACTCGGCGCGAGCACCGTATCCATCGGCTTCAGCAGCGTGAAGTACACGGCCATGTTGGCCTGGGAGCCCGAATGCGGCTGCACGTTCACGTGCTCGGCGCCGAACAGCTCCCGGGCGCGGGCGATGGCGAGCTCCTCGGCGATGTCCACCATCTCGCAGCCGCCGTAGTAGCGACGACCCGGATAGCCTTCGGCGTACTTGTTGGTCAGCACGGAGCCGAGGGCCTCCAGCACGGCCTCGGAGACGAAGTTCTCGGAGGCGATCAGCTCCAGGTTTCTGGACTGCCGTCCGGTCTCAGCCCGGATCGCGGCCGCGATCTCGGGATCGACCCGTTCAAGCCAGGCCATCGGCCCCACCGCCGGGTTGAGGCGCCGTCTGGCGTCGTTCGAGATCGGCGATCTTGTCCAAGCGCCGCCGGTGGCGACCACCCGAGAAGTTCGTCTCGAGCCACATGCGAAGGATGTCCAGCGCCATGTCAGGTCCCATGAGCCGCCCCCCGAGGGCCAGGACGTTGGTGTCGTTGTGCTCGCGGCTCATCCGCGCCGTGTAGAGATCGGAACACAATCCGGCGCGGACACCCGGCACCTTGTTCGCGGTGATCGTCATGCCGATGCCGGTGCCACAGACGAGCACGCCTCGCTCGACCTTCCGGTCAGCCACGGCGAGAGCCACCTGCTCGGCGTAGTCCGGATAGTCGACGGACTCGGCCGAATGCGCACCGTAGTCGACGATCTGGTAGCCGTGGTCGATCAGCCACCCCTTGAGGGCTTCCTTGAGCTGGAACCCAGCGTGATCGGCTCCGAGGGCGACGGTGGAAACCACGGCGGCCAAGTTACGCCGGGTCGAGTCTTCGTGTCAAGGCACCGCTAGATGTGGGGGTCAGAGGACGACGCGTCGACCGTCCTCGGCGACCGCCACCGGCCAGTCGAGATCCCTGGCGATGACGTCGCGCAAGGCCCTCGCGGCGGGAGGCTCGCCGTGCACGACGTACGTCATCGTGGGCGGTCGCTCGAAACCACGCAGCCACCGCAGGATCTCGCCCTGGTCGGCGTGCGCCGAGTACGCGTCGCTCGCCATGATCCGGGCTCGCACGGGCACGGCTTCTCCGAACATCTTGAGCGTCCGAGCGCCGTCGCGCAGGAGGCGCCCGCGCGTGCCGACCGCCTGATAGCCGACGAACACCACCGTCGTCGCCTCATCCGGAAGGAGGCGGCGCAGGTGGTGCAGGATACGCCCGCCCGTCGCCATGCCGCTTCCCGCGATGATGATGCCTGGGCCGGCCGCAGCATTGAGCCGCTTCGAGTCCTCGACGCTCTTGCACACGGCGATGCGCCGGGTCGCGAAGGGCCGCTTCCCACCCTTCCCCGCCTCCCGGAGCGCGTCATCGTGCTCTTCGGGATGCGTGGCGTAGATGCCTGTCGCCTGGATGGCCATGGGGCTGTCGAGATACACCGGCAACGGCGGGATGCGATGCGCTTCCTCCAGGCGCCGGAGGTCGTACAGAATCTCCTGCGCACGACCGACTGCGAACGCCGGGATGAGGAGCCAGCCCCTCGTGGCGGCCGCGCGCCCGACAGCCTCGGCGAGCGTCTCGGCGTGATCGTCGGGCGGGTGGAGCCGATCACCGTACGTGGACTCCACCAGCAGCACATCGGCCTCCGGGACCGGCTCCGGATCGCGCATGATGGGGACGCCGTACCGTCCCAGATCGCCTGTGAAGACCACGAGGCGGCCACCGATCCGGCACTGGATCAATGCCGCTCCGAGGATGTGCCCCGAAGCGGTGAAGCGCGCCTCGATCCCCGGCGCCGGCGCGAACGACTCGTCGAAGTTCACCGTCTTCACCTGGGCCAGCGCGCGCTCGGCGTCGTCGGCCGTGAACAGCGGCAGCGCGGGATCGTGCTTGGACGTGCCGTGACGGTTGTTGAAGTCCGCCTCCTCCTCCTGCAGATGGGCGGCGTCCGGCAGCATCACGCGGAGGAGATCGGCGGTGCCCGGCGTGCAGTTGATCGGGCCCCGGAACCCTCCGCGCACCAGTCGCGGCAGGGCGCCAGAATGGTCGATGTGCGCATGGCTCAGCAGGACGGCGTCGAGCGCGGTCGGGTCGATCCGGGGCGGGGCCCAGTTCCGCAGCCGCAGCTCCTTGAGGCCCTGAAAGAGGCCGCAGTCCATGATCAGGCGCCGCGCGCCGTCCTCCAGGAGATGCTGGGATCCGGTGACCGTGCCGGCGGCCCCGAGGAAGGTCAGCGCCGGACTCACTCGGCCACGGTTCTTTCGATCACCGCCGGGCGTGGGCCCCGCAGGGGAAAAACGCCCGCACCGGGCGGGAAATCGAACGTCTCTTCGACCGCGCCCGCTACTCCTTCGCCCACCAGCCTCTCGAGGTCGAGTCTGGCCTCCGTGCTCGTCGCTTCCTCGCGCGTCATCCTTGTTCCGGGGTGCTTGGGAACGAAGAGCGTGCAGCAGTCAGCGTCGGGCTCGATCGAGATCTCGAAGGTTCCAAGGGCCCGCGCCTGCTCGGTGATCTCGAGCTTGTCCATCCCGATCAGCGGGCGCAGGATCGGAAGGTCCACGGTCTCGTCGATCCTCGCGAGGTTCCCGAGCGTCTGGGAAGCGACCTGGCCCAGACTGTCGCCGGTCACGAGCGCGGCAGCGCCAGCGCGATGCGCGAGACGTTCGGCGATGCGCACCATGAGGCGGCGGTAGACCACCACCCGCGCCGGAGCCGGCACCGACAGGACCACCTCGCGCTGGATGTCCCCGAACGGAACCAGGAAGAGCCGGGAGAAGTACTGCCACCGGGTGAGGGACGTCACCAGGGTCCTGGCCTTCGCGCGCGAGACGTCCGGCAGGTACGGCACGCTGTGAAAATGGACGAAGATCACGCGGCAGCCTCGCTTCATCATCCGCCATGCGGCCACCGGAGAATCGATTCCGCCCGACAGGAGCGCCGCCACCGTCCCGCTCGCCCCCACCGGGAGGCCACCCATCCCGGGGCGGCGATCGCAATAGACAAACGTTTCGCCGGGCAGCACCTCCACGTGTACGTTCAGCTCCGGATGGGTGAGATCGACGCGGGCGCCCGGGTGCAACCCGAGCGCGTGCGCGCCGAGCGCGCGGTTCAGCTCCACCGAGGAGAGCGGGAACGACTCGAACGCCCGGCGCGCGGTGATCCGGAAGGAGCCGAACGTCCGACCGGCCAGCGCGCGCTCCACGCCGCGCTTCATCGCGTCGAGCGACGACGGCATCCGCTCGGCCAGCGCGAAGTTGGCGATGCCCGCCACGCGTTCGAGACGGTCGCGCACCTGGTCGGGATCCGGGAGGCCGGCCAGGTCGAGCATGATGCGGCCCGGCAGCTGGACAACGCGCACCGGCCCGAGATCGCCCGTCGCGCGAAGGATGTTGTGCTGGAGGTGACGCAAGAAGAGCGGACGGTTGCCGCCCTTCAGGCTGATCTCGTGGTAGTGGACGACCGCGCAGAGCCCCTGGCGAGCGGTATTCACGACTCGCTCTCCGGACCGCGCACGTGCTTGGGACGCCGACGGTAGACGGTCTTCGGCACTTCCACCTTGGGGGGCTTTGCCGGCATCGGCTTGCGCACCCGCGCGTGAACGGGCTTCTTCGTCTTCACCGCGACCACCGCCCTGTCAGGATGATTGGCGCCGCGGGCGCCTCGACCCGTCAGCGCGCGCCCGCCGCTCGCGCCGCCCCCATGCGCTGCCGGTGACTGCGGAGCTTGAACGACAGGGCGACGAGCATCGCGCCGTAGACGATGGCGTACGCGCCCAGGACCCACACTAACGTGATCAGGCCGGCGCCCGGCCTGGCGATGATCAGGATGCCGAGGAGCACCGAGAGCGCGCCGTTCAGGATGAGGAACCACTCGCCCCGGATCTCCTTCCTGAGCCGGATCGCGGCGCTGATGCGGAGCACACCGGTCAGAATCGCCCACGCGGCGACGAAGTAGAGCAGGGCGATGGCCGCCGCCACTGGCATGACCAGGGCGATGATGCCGACGATGATGCTGGCCAGGCCCTCGAGGGCGAAGGGCCACCAGCGTTCGTGCCGCTCCGCCGCCCGAATCCCCGCGATGATCGCGAAGACTCCATCCACGAGCGCGTACGCTCCGAAGAGCAGCGCCAGCCACAACACCATGAACCCCGGCGCGAGAAAGGCGATCAGGCCAAAGACGATGGCGGCCAGGCCGCGAATCAGCACCGCCCACCAGTTTCGGACCAGTACCATGTTCATACGCGTCCCCCAGGTTCGAGGTTGAAGGCCGGCAGCATGATAGGTCCCCTCGCCGCCGGGCGCAAGGTGTCGGGATCGATCAGTAGGATCCGCCGGGAAACGTGTTCATCCCCGCATCGCGTCCGGCCGCCTTGAACATCTTCACGCCGCCCCACACGGCGTCGCCCACGCCGTCGTGAAGGGCCCAGCTGCGACCCCGGACGGTGGCGCCCGCCGAGGGCTGGCGGAACGGCGAGGACCCGTCGAGCACGGCACGGAAGACCCCATCCTCGCCGAAGGCGAGGTGGATGTCGTCCATGACCTCACGTCCCAGGAGGTATCCGCATCCGCGTCGCTCGTAGATGATCGCCGAGTGATAGAAGAGCGGCTCGATCAGGAACAACTCCTGCCCGATGAGCCGGCAAAACCCCTCCATGGTCTCGAGCACCCGGGCGAGCAGGCGGAGTCCGGGCCGGACCTGGCCGGGCGCCAGACCATCCTTCATGGCGCGCATCTCTTCCTCGAGGTTGCGCGAGACGGTTCCGAACAACGTGTCCCGGCCGTCCTGATCGCGATCGATGGCATAGCGGGGGCGGTGCGGATCGGTGATCTGCACGAAGGCCAATTCGGGAACCGACAGGGGAGACATCTCGACGTCGACGAGAAGGGCAGGATCGCGGTCCTCGGCCGAGGCGCGCACTTCCACCCGCGCCCACGGCTTGTCGGAGGGAGCGGTGATCCGCACGGACCGGGCACCGTTGACGTCGCAAAGCGTCGTCGGGTCGATCCGGAAGCGCTCCAGCATCTCTCCGGGGATCAAGCGGGCATAGAGCGCCTCGGCCACCTCCGGGGGAAGCGCATTGATCTCCTGGATGGAGTTGAGTCCGAGGCCGCCGACCCGTCCGTCCAATCCGTACCCTTGGCTCAAGACCTCGGTCGCGTGGCCTCGTCCGCCGCGAGGATCTCTCGAGCGCGCGCTAGCTCGTCCGGCGTGTTGACGTTCATGAAGATGACGTCGGGACGGCCGAACCGGGCGATCTCCTCCTCGGGGATGGCGAGCACGCGCACCTCGTCGAAGAAGCCCGCGATCTTGAGCCGGCCACTCTTCACGCGGGCCTCGATGGGCTGAAGGCAGCTCTTCGCGTAGCAGGCGTGCAGCGTCTCCGGCCGGCCACCCGACAGCGGCACGACCACATCGGCGAGCCCGGCGCGATCGATGACGAGTCGCGCGACCTCCGGCCTCAGGAATGGCATGTCGCAGGCGACCGTGAAGGCCGCGGCGCCGGACGCCGCCTTCAGGCCCGAGTAGATGCCGCCAAGCGACCCGTGATCGGGAAACACGTCGGCAACCATGGGCAGCCCGAGGGACGCGAACGTGTCAGGGGTATTGGTCACGATGAGCAGATCCTCGGTGACGGCTCGCAGCACGTCGATGATCCGGTCGATGATGCGTCGGCCGCCCAGCTCCATCAGCGCCTTGGATCGGCCCCCCATGCGTGTGCTCTTGCCGCCAGCCTGGATGACCCCGGTGACTCTCATCGCCGAGCCTTCATAGCGTCACCGGCCCCTGTCGCACGATGCGCGGAGGCCACTCCGTGCAGTCGGCGATCGTCGAGCCGGCGCCTCCCGCCGTCGGCCCCCCATCGAGGATGAGATCCACCGAGCCGTCGAAGTAGTCGCGCACGGCGCCCGCGGTGGTCGGCGGCGGTGCGCCGCTGGGATTGGCGCTGGGCGCGGTCACGGCACGCTGCAGAGCCCTGACCAGGCCGAGCGCCACCGGGTGAGCGGGCATGCGGACACCGATGGTTCCCGTCCCGCCGGTCAGCCTGTCCGGCACGTGCGCGGCCGCCCTCAGCACGAGGGTCAGCGCCCCAGGCCAGTGGCGCGTCATGAGGTCGCGGGCGCGGGCGGGGACGTCGGACGCGAGCGACTCCGTCATCGTCACCGAGTCCACGAGGACCAGCAGCGGCTTGGACTCCGGTCGCCCCTTGACCGAGAACACGCGATCGAGGGCTCGCGGCATCAGCGCGTCGGCGCCGAGCCCGTAGAAGCTCTCGGTGGGGAACGCAACGAGGCCGCCGTCGCGAAGAATCGTCGCCGCCAGGGCGAGGACCTCGCCCGACGGAGTGTCGCTATCGATCGTCAGCATTCGTGTCACCAGGAGCTCGACCTCAATCCTCGACGGCCGTCGTCGGCGCGCGTTCCCCGGACATATCACGAGCGCCCAAGGGCTCTCCGACCGATGTCCTTCCGGTAGTGCATGCCCTTGAACTTGATCCGCGCCACGGCGGCGTACGCTCGCGCGACGGCGTCGCTGACGCCTGATCCGAGCGCCTGCACGCCGAGGACGCGGCCTCCGGCGGTCACGAGATGCCCATCGCGGTGGGCCGTGCCGGCGTGAAAGACGGTAACCCCGGTCATCCGCTCGGCGTCCTCCACGCCCCGGATCGGGTGGCCCGTCTCGTACGGCCCAGGATAGCCGGCCGATGACAGGACCACGCATACCGACGCATCGCCGTGCCAGTTCAGAGCGGTCGGGAGTCCGTGGCCATCGGCGACGGCCATCAGCAGCGGCAGCAAATCCCCCTGGAGGCGCGGGATGATGACCTGGCACTCCGGATCGCCGAATCGGCAGTTGAACTCCACCACTCGGGGCCCCTCGCGCGTGAGCATGAGTCCGATGTAGAGCACGCCCTGGTACGGGACGCCCTCGTGCTGGATGGCGCGGATCACCGGCAGCACGATCTCGGCCATCACGCGCTGCTCGGTCGCGGGGTCGAAGGCTGGGGTCGGCGAGTACGCTCCCATCCCTCCCGTGTTGGGGCCGCGGTCGCCGTCGAACACCGTCTTGTGGTCTTGCGCCGACGCCAGCGGCAGCGCCGTCGACCCATCCGACAAGACGAAGAACGAGACCTCCTCGCCCTCCATGAACTCCTCGATCACGACCGTGCCACCGGCGTCGCCGAATGCTCGCTCCTCGAGGCAGAGCGCGACGGCGCGGTCGGCGTCCTCCAGCGTTCGGCAGACGAGAGCCCCTTTGCCCGCGGCGAGGCCGTCGGCCTTGACGACGAGAGGCGCTCCCAGCTCACGACAGTACCGGCGCGCCGCGGCGGCGTCCGAAAACGCGCCGAATCGAGCCGTCGGGATTCCATGGCGTCCCATCAAATCCTTGGCGAAGGCCTTCGAGCTCTCGAGGCGCGCCGCCGCCTTGGTCGGTCCGAAGATCCGGAGGCGAGCTTCACGAAAGCGGTCGGCTAGTCCAAGGGACAGCGGCAACTCGGGCCCCACGACGGTGAGATCGACGCCTTCGCGGGCGGCGAGCGCCACCAACGACTCGGCGGCCGTCTCCTTCAGATTGACGCAGCTGGCGTAGCGCGCGATCCCTGGGTTCCCGGGCGCGGCGATGAGCCGCGTGAGCCGCGGACTCCGCGAGAGGGCCCAGGCCAGGGCATCCTCGCGTCCGCCGCTGCCGACCAGTAACACGTTCATTCGTCCGGCTCCGGGCTCGGATGACCTTCGAGATGGGACCGCGCGATCTCGGCCCACGGACTCCCCGTATCCAGAGCGAGGTAGCGGCGCCAGTGGAGGGCGGCCGCGTCGCTCCGCCCCGACTTGGCGAGCACCCCGGCGAGGTTGAAGTGAGCGTCGGCATAGTCGGGCTCGAGTTCCAGCGCGCGTCGATACCACCCGATCGCGGACGCGAGATCGCCCAGGTCCTCGTGGAGCGAGCCCAGGTTGAACGCCGCCTGACAGCACGTCTCGTCGGCCTCGAGCGCTTTCCGGTAGCACTGGCCCGCGGGGGCATAGTGGCCCATGCGGTGCTCGAGGAGTCCGAGGTTGTTCCACGCGGCGGCGTAGCCGGGATCGATGGCCACCACGCGCTCGTACGCCTCGATCGCCTCCTCCCAGTGCGCCGGGTCGGCGTCCCGTGCGGAAGCGCGCGCGAACCAGGTCTCGGCCGCATCGGCCGGAGCGGCCAGCGGGCGAACCATACCCGTCTGCAACGACTCCCTCGTCTCCTGTTCGAGGTCGCCCATCTCGAAGTCGAGCAGCGCCTGGCCCGTGCGCGGATCGAAGCGCAGACGGTCGTGCTCCACCACCACCCGGTTCTGATCGAGCGCGAGACGCACTTCCGACAGCGGCTCGGCGGCGTCTGGAGCCAGCCGGCGCGCGCCCTGCAGAGCATCTCGAACCTGGCGCACGGTCGCCCCCGCCTCGAGCAAGGCGGCTGCCGTGCGGGCGGCCACCAGCTCCCGGAAGCGATAGCCGGAGGGCTCGTCGCGAAGCACCCCCAGCCTCCGGAGCTGGGCGAGCCGTTTCGGCGTGAGACGAAGGAAGCGCGTCAACTCGCGCAACGTGAAGATACGCTCGGGCGTCTGAGCGTTCACGACCCTCAGCTCACGAAAGATCTGATCTAGTGCCGGAAGTGGCGGATCCCACACACGACCATCGCCATGCCATGCTCGTCGGCCGCGGCGACGACCTCGTCGTCCCTGATCGAGCCCCCCGGATGGACGACCGCCGTGACGCCGGCCTTCGCGACCACGTCCAGTCCGTCCCGGAACGGGAAGAACGCGTCGGAGCCGCACACCGTCCCCTGCGTCGCAAGGCCGATCTCGCGCGCCCGCATGACGGCGATGCGCGCCGAATCCACGCGATTCATCTGCCCGGCGCCAACGCCCACCACCTGATCGGCGGTCGCCAGCACGATGGCATTGGACTTGGCGTGCTTGGTCACGCGCCACGCGAACCGCAGCGCCGTCATTTCGCCGGCAGTCGGCGCGCGCTTCGACACCACGCGCAGGGTGGACGGATCGAGATCGAGACCGTCCGCGTCCTGGAGGAGCAATCCGCCGATCACGCTGCGCGCCTCGTCGCGACTCTGGGGATAGTGCTCACGATCGCACGGCAGCTGGAAGATGCGGCACTTCTTCTTGGTCCGACGGAGCTCCTCCAGCGCGTCCGCCTCGTAGGCCGGCGCGAACAGTATCTCCAGCAGGATCCCGGACAGCTCCTTCACCACGTCCATGTCGAGCGTCCGGTTGATTCCGACGATGCCCCCGTAGATCGACACCGGGTCCGAGGCCTTGGCTCTTCGGATCGCGTCGCCCGTCGTACGACCGATCGCGACCCCGCAGGGATTGGTGTGCTTGATGACCACCGCGGCGGGGTCGTCGAACTCGAGCAGCAGGCCGAGAGCCGCCGACCAGTCGAGCAGATTGTTGTAGCCGAGCTCGGGCCCGTGAAGCTGGACGGCCGCGCTCAAACCGTAGGTCTGTCCGGCGAGCCGATAGAACGCCGCCGCCTGGTGCGGGTTCTCTCCGTAGCGGAGCGGCTGTGCCAGGGAGCCTTCCAGGTGCAGCCGTTGCGAGAAACGGGGGGCGGGGCTCCGATCGCTCTCGACGCGACGACCGGTCGCCCCGGGCTCACGTAGATACGCCGCGATGGCGGCATCATACTGTGCCGTCCTCCGGAACGCCTCGAAGGCCAGCTGGTACCGCGTCTCGGGCGACAGGCCGCCGCCGCGTGCGCGCAGCTCGTCGAGGACAGGGACGTACTGGCCGGGATCGGTGACGACCACGACGCTCTCGTGATTCTTCGCCGCGCCCCGGATCATGCTCGGGCCCCCGATGTCGATGTTCTCGATCGCCTCCTCCAGCGTCACCCCGGGTCTGGCCACCGTCGCCTCGAACGGGTAGAGCGTCACGGCGACCAGATCGATCGCCTGGACGCCGTGCGCCTCGAGCGCGCTCATGTGCTCGGGCCGATCCCGGCGCGCGAGGATGGCGCCGTGGATGTTGGGATGGAGCGTCTTGACCCGTCCGTCCAGCATCTCCGGGACTCCCGTAACCTGGGCCACATCGACGACCGCGATCCCCGATTCGCGGAGCAGCCGAGCCGTCCCACCCGTGGAAAGGATCTCGGCCCCGAGGTCCACGAGGCCCCGGGCGAAATCCGCCACCCCCGTCTTGTCGTGGACGCTGATGAGGGCACGCCGCACTCGGCTCATGCGCTCTCCTTGATCCGGACCCGGCGGCCCTCGATGTAAAGCTGTCCCCGGGCGAAGAGGCGGATCGCTTCAGGATAGATCCGGTGCTCCTCGTCGAGGATACGGTCCGCCAACGTCTCTTCGGTGTCGTCGGCACTGACCGGCACCACCGCCTGGAGCACGATCGGGCCCGCGTCCACACCCTCGTGGACGAAGTGCACCGTGGCGCCCGCCACCTTGACGCCGTACCGGAGGGCCTGACCCTGCGCGTGGAGCCCGGGAAAGGAGGGCAAGAGCGAGGGATGGATGTTCAGGAGCCGACCCTCGAAGTGCTTCACGAACGATTCGCTCAGGATTCGCATGTACCCGGCCAGGCACACGAGTTCCACCCGGCGCTCGTCGAGCACCGCGATCACTTGCTTCTCGTGCATCTCGCGCCCGGGGTAATCGCGGCGGTCGACGCACACCGCCTCGATCCGGTGCTGACGCGCGATGTCGAGCGCGCGCACGTCTGGGCGGTCCGTGACGAGCACTGCTACGCTCGCGGGAACGGACCCGGATTCCACGGAGCGCACGATCGCCTCGAAGTTCGAGCCGCGCCCGGAGGCGAGCACCCCGATCCTGAGCCGCGCGCCCTCACCCATCCCGCAGGACCCGACCCCGACTAGTACGAGTCGAACAACCTGAGCTGCGCGCGCACGCCCGAGTCGAAGCCGACCTTGTACTGACCTGTGAAGCAGGCGTGGCAGAAATCCTCCGGCGTCGAGCCGGTCGCCTTCAGCATGCCCTCGACCGAGAGGTACCCGAGGCTGTCC
>Ga0335077_10005801_pt1 | contig 15194 bp, 13 predicted proteins | sample Lox_Sample_31_FD_207151 | JGI IMG/M metagenome (GOLD analysis project Ga0335077, IMG submission 207151) | Soil microbial communities from Loxahatchee National Wildlife Refuge, Florida, United States - Lox_Sample_3.1 | ecosystem: Environmental > Terrestrial > Soil > Wetlands | place: USA... | reverse complement strand
AACTCTTCCTGACCGACGGGGTGCGGGCCAGTATCGGGACCATCGTCACTGAAGCACAACACATACAGGGTTCCATTGTGCTCGGTTACCGACGCCAGGCTCGCAGCGTAACGTGTTCGCTCGTCGTCGTCGTCGAAGGTGTGGAACAGTCCGCAGTCCAGCGCCGTCTGAAACCTGCGCCCCAAACGCTCCAGGTGTAACGCGTCCGCCAAAGCGAACTCGACCTGGATCCCACGGTCGGCGGCCTTCTGCCGGGCCATCGCCAGTGCCGTCTCAGCCACGTCAACGCCCAGAACCGACAGCCCCAGTGAGGCGACGTGAAGAGCGTTCTCGCCGGTGCCGCAGCCCGCATCGAGCACCGCTCCGGCGAATCCGCCTTTTGACGCCACACGTACTATTGCCGGCTGCGGCTGGCCAATATCCCAAGGCGCAGGGCCGTTGTGGTACGACGCATCCCAAGGCTGTCCCGCCATCCGTTCGTGACTGGTCGGGCGCCGACCACCGAACGCATCGTCAGCGGGTATTCCTGATCCCGACATCTTCGTCCACCTCCCCGCCGGGCACCCGGCGATATTCGTACCGTATCATGTACCAGCATCTCCCAGGAGTTTGCGTCGCAGAACACAATCGGTGTTTCCTCGCTGCCCTCGTCTAAAAAGCACCCGGGCAGGCCAAGGTTGCGTCTCTGAGAAAGGAATGAACCATGCCTGAGTCGCTCCTCACATACCGCGGCGCCGTCTATCCCTGGCACTGCGATCACATGGGCCACATGAACGTGATGTGGTACGTGGGAAAATTCGACGAAGCGACGTGGCAACTGCTGGCGGCGGTGGGGCTGACAGCGGCGCGCCTCCGCCAGGATGGCATGGGGATGGTCGCCGTTGAGCAACAGATCGAGTACAAGCGTGAGTTGCTCGCAGGTGATTTGCTGACCATTCACTCATTTGTACAGGAAGTGCGTGAGAAATCACTCATCTTCGTGCATGAAATGACCAATCAGGAGACGCAGGAACTTGCCGCGCGCACCACTCTCACCGGCGTTTGTATCGACACCGCAACGCGCAGGGGAAGGCCTCTGCCCGCAGACATCCGAGAGCGTGTCGTGAACATGTCCTTACCGAGAGCGCACGAGTAAGGCCGGGCCCGATTCATTCCTGACGTTGGAATGATTGAGAACGAATTGTCGTAACAACCAGTCTCGGTGAGGCCCGCCCCCAATTGATCCATGGTCTCCCACACATTCGAAACGAATGTGTGAGAACCCGGCCCAGGTAGCTCAAACGAAGAGTGGGACACCGGGCCACTTAGGATAGCTTGCGACGCAGTACCCCGACCAATCCCAGGATGCCAGAGCCGAACAGGACAAAACTGCCTGGTTCCGGGGTGGCGGTATAGCTGCCGCTAATATTCTCGACCAGAAGGCCAGTGGGTCCCGTTGACTCTGCGTTGTAAACGACAAAATCCAGGGTGTTCACGCCCGCAAGAAAGTCGGCCGGATTTGAATCGCTGAACGGGACAGCGTTGAAGTAACCATAGGGGCACGTTATCGTCAAGATCGGATGTTGGTTGAGGTAAACCGTGCCGCAGTTATCCATTGCCGTGAGTCCGGCAAGCAGCGGATTGCTGAAGTTGCTCGGCAGCGTGAATGTCGTCTGGTAGTCGTAGTTTCCAACTGGCGCAGCAAGGTTCTCATAGTTATACGGAGTGATCCATTGCCAGGGCGGGTTAGGTTGGGCCCACCCATCGAAGGCATTCCACGAGTAGGCAGGGCCGGGGCCGATCGGACTGGACACAAGCTGGTAGTAAGGATCCTGCGAGTATGGAGGGCCACCCAGCCCGGTACCGAAGAGGTCATTGATGGTATCTCCGAAGGCCGGCGCGATAGCCAACAGCACAATGGTGATGGTGAGCGGGACGTATTTCGCGTTTGTCATTTTTTCCCCCTTTCGGCGTCTGACCGTTCGCAATTCAGATCGGATCAGCGCCAAAAGTATGACGACGGCGCGAGGTCTCGTAAGTGATTGCCGTCACCAATGCATGTTTAGAGCGGGCGCTTCCCGGTTGTAGGTCGCCCGGTACCCGGCATCGAAGCAAACCCCTGTAACCCAGAGAGCCGGTTCCAGCCCAATAACCGTCCCTGTTTTCCACGTTCGTGCTACCGGCGGCGGTGTCAAATGACCAAATGACCACAAAATGACCGCTGGTGCATTGAAGAATCTGAGCTACAGCGGCAAGATGCTCCCAGTAGTAAGACTAAGGAGGAGCCCATGACAGGCCAAGAAAAGACACGTTCATTAGGAAGTTTGATTGCCGGGGTTGTAATCGGGGTTGCGCTGGTTTCGACATTGGCGACGGCCTATACTGCACACGCCCAAACCTACAAAGTAATTCACACCTTTACCGGCGGAGATGGAAGCATGGATGGGGCCAGACCCGAAACCGGCTTGACCATCGATGCAGCCGGAAATCTGTACGGAACGACCGTTTTTGGAGGAAACGGACCATGTGACGGTGGTTGCGGCATGGTCTTTCAGTTGAAGCCTACGACATCGGGCTGGATCTTTAACCCCATCTACAATTTTGCTGGTGGCTCCGATGGGGCGGGCCCTTGGGCCAGGGTGGTTATCGGCCCGGATGGCAGTCTCTACGGTACAACCATAGCAGGGGGAGGACAGGGCAACTGCCAGTTCGTAGGGTACAGCTACTGCGGTACCGTCTTCAAGCTGAGGCCTTCGGCCACTGCTTGCAAAAGTGCGGTTTGCCCTTGGAACGAAACCGTCCTCTACAGCTTCAAAGGAACCACCGATGGCAGCGCGCCCGAGGCTGGCGTTATTTTCGACCAAGCTGGGAACCTTTACGGCGCTGCGGGGGGTACTGCTGCGGCCTTTGGGGCCGGCGTTGTCTTCGAGCTCACGCCATCCAATGGGGGCTGGACACAGAGTGTCCTTCACACTTTCGGGTTGGGCCTCACCGATGGAGAGTTTCCCAATGGCCTGATCCTGGACGGAGCCGGAAATCTTTACGGCACTACCCAGGGTGGAGGCGACTACGGCTACGGAACGGTGTATGAATTGACCAGGTCGGGATCTGCTTGGACAGAACACCCTCTCTACAGTTTTCAGAATGGCAACGACGGAGGCGGATCGGTTGCTGGTCTGATTTTTGACAATTCGGGCAATCTCTGTGGCGCTTCCGGGTACGGCGGCCTTAATGGCGGCGGCACCGTGTTCCAATTGGCGCCCTCGGGCGGGGGCTGGACCTTTAACCTTCTTTACTCGTTGTCTGGCACAGGTTGCGGACCAATGCAGATCCCGTGCGGCCCCTGGGAGAGCCTCGTTATGGATGCGGCGGGTAATCTGTACGGCACGACGGCAGGAAACCCGGGGGCTGGAGACTATGGCACAGTTTTCAAGCTGACTCGCGGAGCCAGCGGTTGGACTTACACCACCCTGTACGTTTTTAGCGGCGGCAGCGACGGTTTCGAACCGCGCAGCAGGTTGGTATTTGACGCGCAAGGCAACATCTACGGTACGACAACTCGCGGAGGTGCGGGCCTGTGCAACCAGGGCTGTGGCGTCGTCTGGGAGATCACACCCCAGTAATAACTCTTCGGATGTACCGCGAGGCCGACATTCTGATTGCGTGTCGGCCTCTCCCATTTTGACCTACACCAACAGCAAAAAGGAGATTCAAAATGACGACCATTCAACAGGGTACTCGAGTTTCAGGAATCGGCCTGCAAGTGGCCGGCTTTGGTGTTGTGTTACTGATCATGCTTGGCTTGACCATGGTCACAATTCCGACGGCGCAGGCCCAAACCTACAAAGTAATTCACACCTTTACCGGCGGAGATGGAAGCATGGATGGGGCCAGACCCGAATCCGGCCTGACCATCGCTGCAGGCGGAAATCTGTACGGAACTACCTTGTTTGGAGGAAGCGGACCATGCAACAGTAACGGCCTCAGCGGGTGCGGCACAGTCTTCCAGTTAAAGCCGACAAGATCAGGCTGGGTTTGTAACCCCATCTACAATTTCGCTGGTGGCTCCGATGGGGCTGGCCCCTGGGCCAGGGCAGTTATAGGCCCGGATGGCAGTTTCTACGGTACAACCACGGCAGGGGGAGGACAGGGCAACTGCCAGAACTATGGGTACGACTACTGCGGTACTGTCTTCAAGTTGAGGCCTCCCGCCACCGCTTGCAAAAGCGCGGTTTGCCCCTGGGACGAAACCGTGCTCTACAGCTTCACCGGGACCACCGATGGCAGCCTGCCCGCAGCTAGCGTTGTTTTCGACCAGGCTGGGAACCTTTACGGCACTACCCAGGATAGCAACTCGAATCTTGGGGGCGGCGTTGTCTTCGAGCTCACACCATCCAACGGTGCCTGGACACAGAGTGTGCTTCACAACTTCGCCTTGGGCTTCACCGACGGAGCGGCTCCCAACGGCCTGATCCTGGACGGAGCCGGAAATCTTTACGGCACCACCGCGCTTGGAGGCGTCTCCAGCTACGGAACGGTGTATGAATTGACCAAGTCGGGATCCGGATGGACAGAACGGCTTCTCTACGGTTTTCAGAATGGCAACGACGGAGGCGGACCGGCCGCTGGTGTGATTTTTGACAATTCGGGCAATCTCTATGGCGCTTCTGGGTACGGCGGCGCCAATGGTGGCGGCGCCGTGTTCCAATTGGCGCCCTCGGGCGGGGGCTGGACCTTTGATCTTCTCTACTCGCTGTCTGGCACGGTTTGCGGACCGAACGATTTCCCCCAATGTGGTCCGTTTGAGAGCCTCATCATGGATGCGGCGGGCAATCTGTATGGCACGACCGAAGGAAGACCCGACCAGGGAGACTATGGCACCGTTTTCAAGCTGACGCGCGGAGCCAGCGGTTGGACTTACACCCCGCTGCACGTTTTTACCGGCGGCAGCGACGGTTCAGAGCCGCGCAGCAGGTTGGTATTTGACGCGCAAGGCAATATCTACGGTACGACAACTCGCGGAGGCACAGGCTCGTGCCCCGAGGGCTGCGGCGTCGTCTTCCAGATCACACCGTAGCTGAAGTCCCGAAGGCAGGCGACCACTGGGTGCCTCGGGTCTCGAACACCGCGAGACCCGGCGCACCCGTCCTTCCGGATTTCCCAATTGGGAATGTTCCAAAACGAATTGTTCCCAGATCACAGACATCCTGACTCCCTTGTGCTAGCGTCAGCTTGAGTCGAACCATACGGTCGGCACTCCCACTCCAAGGTTCTGTGGCGCGCCGAGTGTGTGGTTTTTTGTTTTGTGGCGGACTTCGTTCGCCAGGGAGCGATCATGCTTATCAAACTTTGTCATCATTTGAAGGAAAACGGAATCATGTGCCAATGTCCTGCGCGGCGCGGGCGTCTGTACTGCCACGCTCATTTCCGCGTCCACCAAAGCATGCGCATACGCATGAGGAACCAGAGGCGGAGACAGTCATGAGCCGCGTCCAGTACTGCCGCCACGTTAAGCAGGACGGCGTCCCATGCGGCTCGCCTCCGCTGCGCGGCCAGAACTACTGCCACTTCCATCTGCGCTACAAGGGATACCGGCTGCGCACCCCGCCCAACAAACGACGCCTCGGAGGATTGCGCATGACCCGGGGCATGGCCTTCAACCCGAAGGCCGCACAGGCGGCCCTGAAACGGGTGGAGAAGTTACTGTCGTCAGGGACCTGCTCTGACCCGGCGCGCGCCCGCAGTATCCGCTCCGCCTTGCAAATGATGGTCTCAGGTTTGCGCTATATGGAAGCGAGGGGCGAGGTTCCCGAAGGCAGCATCTCGGTTGGACAGAGGTCCTCGAGGGAGCGATAAGTCCAATGAAAGGAGTATTTTACGATAACTCGTTTGCAGTCAATAGTTTGCATCGAAAACTCGATCAAATCGCTGCTAAATCGATGATTCTAAAGAGCAGGGAGGGAGGAGGGGGCAGGCTCTTGCGGGGTCTTGCACCCAAGCCGGGCACCCCAACTCATCCACGAGGTTCGGATGAGTCGGGGGCCTCGAATCACAAGATGTGTACTACCAGGTCCTTTTCAGCGGCGAGACTAGCTCTTCACAAACAGCAACGAGGCCGAGTTCATGCAGTAGCGCAGGCCGGTGGGCTTGGGGCCGTCGTCGAAGACGTGGCCGAGGTGCGCGTCGCATTCGGTGCACTCGACCTCGGTGCGCGCCATGCCCAGGCTGCGGTCGGTCTTCTCCTTCACGTTCTCCTTGGCGATGGGCTCCCAGAAGCTCGGCCAGCCGGTGCCGGAGTCGAACTTGGTGGCTGAGCTGAACAGCGCGTTCTTGCAGCACACGCAGCGGAAGATGCCCTTGCCGTGCAGGTCCCAGTACTGGCCGGTGAAGGCGCGCTCGGTGCCTTCCTTGCGGGTGACGGAAAACTGCTCGGGCGTGAGCTGGGCGCGCCACTCGGCGTCGGTCTTGACGACCTTGGGCACGCGCTTGGGGCCGATCTTCTGGCCGGAGTCGGTGAACTCCACGACCTCGACGGTGTCGGTAGCCACCGGGGCGGCGTTGGTTTCAGATGGATTCAGCAAGCTCATAATCGCTACTCCTGAGAGGGACAGAAATGAAGTTTTCAGAAAATCTCGGCGGTTGGACATAAGTCAGTTTCCAGTTTCAGGTTTCGAGTATCAAGTCAATGTCCGGCAATGTTCTGCTGGTAAAGATTGGGGAACTGCTGTTGCAGATGCGCAACCTTCGGTGCATCGTTAAACCGGATGTAAGGGTTGTCAGGATGCAGCGTGGCGTAGTCCTGATGGTATCCCTCCGCCGGATAGAACCCCTTCAGCGGTACTACCTGCGTCACGATGGGACCCCGGAATATCTTCGCCTGATTGAGCTGAGCAATATAGGCTTCGGCAATGCGCTTTTGCTCATCGTTGCCATAGAAGATAACAGAGCGGTACTGCGTCCCCTCGTCCGGACCTTGACGGTTCAACTCCGTAGGGTCCAGCGCCACCGAAAAGAACACCTGCAGCAATTGTCCGTAGCTAATCTTCGACGGGTCATAGACTACCTTGACAGATTCGGCATGGCCGGTCCGGCCGGTGCTGACAATCTCGTACTCAGCAGTGTTGGAGTTGCCGCCGGAATATCCCGACGTAGCACTGACAACGCCTTTAACATGCTGGAAGACAGCCTGTACTCCCCAGAAGCAGCCGCCGGCCAGAACCAGTGTTTCCTTGCTACTGTTGCCGGCGCGATTCTCATCGATAGCAGGAGCAGGCAACGGCACAGCTTTGTCGCTGGCGTTCAGCGACAGGATCGAGGCGGCTAATGCGGCCAGCAAAAGTGCAACTGCAATAAGACGATACTTCATAGCCATTCCCAAGCCGGAGTTAACGTCCGGCGACATCATTGGTTAGAGTCGCCGTCAGCGCAAAAGTTTCGTTGTGCTGGCAGGAACTCTGATTCTAGTACGTTGTCGGCGATGGTTTGGATTGCGGTTCGTCGGCCGGCTGAAGAAGCGGTGAAAAACCCCTTTGCAGCGAGCCTTGCATCCAAGGCACGAGCTTACTTGTGCCCCTGGGACTGGAAGAGATCCGGGCCTCATCCCTTGAAGATCCAAGAACTTGCAGGGGCTAAAAGCCCGCGCTACAGGGGCTTCGTTACGGCCCGGCTCGAGCCGTGCCCACGCCTAACAGCATGCTGATACAATCAGACCCACGCTTCACACCCCAATTCGCGCGTTCTTGACAGCCGTGTTGTTGCGTGGGACGTGATTCGCCCAATCAAGGGAAAAGAAGATGGAAGAACAACAACAGGAGCAACCGGGGTCGACGGCTTCCGCCTCGGAGCCTCAGAAGGGCCGCATTCTGGGCATCGGCGGCGTTTTCTTCAAGTCGGAACATCCGGACTCGATGCGGCAGTGGTACGCGAAGAATCTCGGCCTCTCTGATCAGGGTCAAGGGGCGATGCTGCATTGGCGCGAGAAAGACAATCCGCAGCAGGAGCGGATGACGGTGTGGGCGATCTTCCCGGCCAGCAGCAAGTATTTCGAGCCGAGCCAGTTGATGGTGAACTACCTCGTGGACGATCTGGATGCGATGCTCGTGCGGTTGAGCGAGGCGGGCGTCAAGATTGACACGAAGCGACAGGAGGAGCCCTATGGCCGGTTCGCTTGGATTTACGATCCCGACGGCAACAAGATCGAGCTTTGGCAGCCGAAATGAAATTCGGCGGAGCGGCCGGAAGGGGCGCTCGCTTCAACACCCAAACTCATTCATAACGCAGGGCTTCCACCGGATCCAGGCGCGACGCCTTCACGGCCGGATACATCCCGAAGAACAACCCGACGCCGGCCGCCGTCGTCACCGCCATCGCGATCGCCCATACCGGTACTGATGTCGGCAGCGTGGGGAAGGCCAATGATATCAGTGAAGCGCTGGCGTAGCCTAAGAATACTCCAACAATGCCACCCAGTCCGGTCAAGATCACAGCTTCTGTCAGGAACTGGCGAATGACGTCGCCACGTCTCGCGCCAATGGCCTTGCGTACGCCTATCTCATGGGTACGCTCTGTTACCGACATCAGCATGATGTTCATAACGCCGACACCGCCAACGAGGAGTCCGATGGAGCTGACGACGACGGTCATCAGCGCTACTGTACTCATAATCTGGCGGAAGGTGTCGGCGATAGCGGCAGCGCTGGTGATGGCGAAGTTGTCAGGCTTGTCGTAGTCAACGTGACGCCTGCGGCGCAGCAAGCCGCGGATCTCGTCCTCCGCCTGAGCCATCTTGCCGGGATAGGCTTCAGCGCCGATGAAGTTCTCGTCATCAACGGGGTAATGCTTGTGGTAGGTATTGTAAGGGATGCGGATGAGCTTGTCGGAGGATTGGTCATTGAGGAAGGCGCTCTTACGCTTCCCCATCACGCCGATGACGGTATAGGGAACACCGTCAACCAGGATGGTCTGTCCCACGCCGTCGTTGGCAGGGAAGAAGGCGGTGTTGACGTCAGCACCGATGACAGCGACATCTTCGCTGTGCAGGTTCTCGAAGTCGGTGAAGAACCTGCCCTGAGCGATGTGCGCGTTATAGACTTCCGGCCAGGATGGCGTGGCGCCGTCAAAGTCGACGTTAGTAACCTCATGCGAGCCATAACGCGTGCTGAAGGTGCGCATCCCCGGGCCGAAGGTAAGGCGCTGCAACAGCTCGGCGTTGACGTTCTTCACGCTGGGACACTCGGCCAGGATGGCGTTGGCGTCATCGAGGCTCAGCGGTTTGCGGGCGCGCTCCTCGGCCGTGAGCTGCGAGGTGCGGAAGCCGAGGTCGAAGCGAAAAAGCCACAGCGTGTCGGTGCCCCAGTCGTTGAGGAAGTCGGCGGTGTTCTTGTCCACGCCCACCAGGATGGAGGCGACGAAGATCATGGCGGCGACACCGATGACCACGCCCAGCACGGTGAGGAACGAGCGCGTCTTGTGCTCGCGCACCGTCTGCAGCGCCATTTTCGAGTTTTCGCCAAAGTTCAGACGCATAAAAGCAGGGGCTAGGGGCTAGTGGTTAGTGCATAGAAAAAGCATGGTAGTAGTTAATTTATTAGTAATCTATAGTTAATTTTTGAGTTAATGCGGTTTGCACCTTCGGTTTTTGTATCAATCTTCCTTCCTAACACGCTTTGTATCAGGGCACGGCCCTTCGACTTCGCTCAGGGCAGGCACCGGGGACCTGGCCGGGGTCGGAGAATCGGCTACCATTGAACTGACGGCCCTGGTTAACGCGCCGGCTGCAGGCCCTTCTTCGGCGCTCGAGGTGCACCGTGGGCGCGAGGCGCGGCGCCTCCGCCGCGTCCAGCAGAAGCCGCGAGGCCCGGTTCACCGATGCTGAGTCGCGAAACACGTGTGCGAGCTCCGGCTCGATCAAGATCAAGTTCGTGCCTGCGATAGCTTGCCGATGGTACTTGCCGCGAATCCCTCCGGCCAGCCGGCTTAGATCGTACTCCGGACGCAGCCGCGTGCCTCAACCAAACTCCATCGGTTTGACTATCCACTGGCCACTAGCCACTGATTGCCCCTGATCACTAGCCACTATCTTTGAAACTTCATCTCCACCGTCACCTGCACCGGCACAGGTTGGCCGTCCTTCTCGGCAGGCTTGAACTTCCATTTCCTCACGGTGGCCACCGCGCTCTGTTCGAAGGCCTTCTCGTCGCTGCGAAGCACCCGTACCGCCTGCACATGGCCCTTCTGGTTCACACCCACGACCATCACCACGATCCCGCGAGGCTCCGCATCGCGCGGCAGGTCGGGAAACTTGGGATCGGGAGAGTATGTTGCCTTAGGCGGCCTGATTCCCGGGGTGATGCGTTCGAAGTGGGAGAAGGTTTCGTCGTCGGGAAGGTCGGGAGTGGTCGTAGAGACGTTGGATGAACCATCCGATCTCGCTCCACCGCCCTGTGCTTGAGAATCAAGAGCAAGGAATGTGATTGACAGCGCGAGCGCCATCAGCGCGAGGATTCGCATTCAAGCCCCTGTGGTCGTGTAAAAGGTATAGCTATCTTAAACCAGCACAGTGCCAGAGTCATTATCTTTGTGAGGGTCGTTTCCGATTGGTTTGGCGGCTCAATACAGCTTGAACGTCATCGCCATGTCGATCTGGACGGGGACGGGTTTGCCGTCCCTCATAGCAGGCTTGAATTTCGATTGACGCGCTGCGTCCATTGCATTCTGGTCCAACCCGTAGCCCAGCGGGCGCACGATCTTGACGTCGTCCACACCGTCTTCTTCGTTGATTGCCACCGCCACTACGACGCTTCCATTGACTTTGGCCCTTCGCGCCGCATCGGTGTATTTAGGATCGACGATCGAGACGCCACGCGGCGGCACGATTCCGGGTCCGACGGGGCCAGGGCCGACAGGAAGGTACTTGCAGGTATCGAATGGTGCCGTGGGGCCCTTGGGTTGGCAGGGAGCGTTGCCCGAGTCAGAGCTTGACAACTGCCTGGGTGCGCTGCCTTCCGGCGCGCGCGGACTCTGTTGCGCGGTTGCCGCCGCCAACCAGAGGACTGCGGCACATGAAATCATGACCCGGAAACAGGGCATGCCCATCTCTCCGAAGGAGAACGGTTGTCGCCGCGTATTGTAAACTGAAAATATCCATGTAAGCCCTTCCGTTGCCGAGTGCACCCGGTTTTCCCAGCCAGGAAAGGAAAACAGTTTTGAGCATGAGTCTTCGCAACATCGCCATCATCGCCCACGTGGACCACGGCAAGACCACTCTGGTGGACGCGATGCTGAAGCAGAGCGGCACGTTTCGCGCCAACGAAGCCGTCGTGGAGCGCGTGATGGACTCCAACGAACTGGAGCGCGAGCGGGGGATTACGATCCTGGCGAAGAACACGGCCATCTTCTACGAAGACACGAAGGTCAACATTGTGGACACGCCCGGCCACAGCGATTTCGGCGGCGAGGTGGAGCGCGCGCTGAAGATGGTGGACGGCGTCATGCTGCTGGTGGACGCCAGCGAGGGCCCGCTGCCTCAGACCCGCTATGTGTTGAGTAAAGCGCTGGAAGCCAAGCTGCCTCCGATTCTGGTCATCAACAAAATTGACCGGCCGGATGCGCGTCCCCAGGAAGTGCTCAACGAGGTGTACGACCTGTTCATCGATCTCGACGCGGCCGAGGACCAGCTTGATTTTCCCGTGCTCTACACCAACGCGAAGTCAGGAACTGCGTCGTCGAGCGCGGAGAAACCTGGGGACGATCTGAAGCCGCTTTTTGATGCAATTGTTGACACAATTCCCGCGCCACTGGGGGACGCAAATGGGCCATTGCAGGTTCTGGTGGCCAATCTCGACTACAGCGACTATCTCGGCCGGATTGCCATTGCGCGTGTCTTCAACGGTACGCTACGCACAGGTGAAGACGTTGCCATCGCCAAGCGCGACGGCGCGCTGGAGAAGGTGAAGATCACGAAGTTGTTCAGTTTTTCCGGATTGAAACGCACCGACATTGAAGCGACAGAGTTGGGCGACATCGTGGCTGTGGCGGGCGTGACGGGCATCAACATCGGTGAGACCATCACCAACGTCGAAGATCCCGCTCCGTTGCCGGTCATAACCATCGATGAGCCAACCATCGCTATGCAGTTCATGGTGAACACGTCTCCGTTCGCCGGGCGCGAAGGACAGTACGTCACCTCGCGGAATTTGCGCGAGCGCCTGGACAAAGAGTTACTGACCAACGTCTCGCTGCGTGTGGAGGAAACCGACAGCACGGATTCCTTCCGCGTGATGGGACGCGGCGAGCTGCAATTGGCAATTCTCATCGAGATGATGCGCCGCGAGGGCTACGAACTGGCGGTCGGCAAGCCCGAGATCGTCACCAAGCAAATTGACGGCAAGCTGATGGAGCCTGTCGAGCGGCTGACCATCGACGTGCCGGAGTCGTTCGTCGGGGTGGTCATCGAGAAGCTGGGCACGCGCAAGGCGCAGATGGAGAAGATGCACAACCACGGCTACGGCCGGGTGCGCATGGAGTTTCGTGTGCCCAGCCGCGGCCTGATCGGGCTGCGCAGCGAATTGCTCACCGACACGCGCGGCACGATTGTCATGAATTCCCTGTTCGACGGCTACACCGAGTGGCAAGGCGAGATCCCGCATCGTCCGACGGGCGCCCTCGTTGCTGACCGACCCGGCCTGACTACGGCCTACGCACTTTGGGGCTTGCAGGAGCGGGGCGAGCTGTTTGCCGGGCCCGGGGTGGATGTATACGAGGGCATGGTCATCGGCGAGAATTCGCGAGACAACGACCTTGACGTTAATGTGGTGCGCGAGAAGAAACTGACCAACATGCGGGCGTCTACTGCAGACGAAGCCATCAGGCTGGTGCCGTTCAAAAACCTCAATCTGGAGCAGGCGATTGAGTTCATCGCCGAGGATGAGCTGGTGGAAGTCACGCCCAAATCGCTGCGCCTACGCAAGAAGATCCTACAAGCTAATCGCCGTCCACGCCGCAATGCGCAGCCTGCGGGTGTTGAAGCTCAGTGAGCGCAATCGACAGGTCCTAACCTGTAGCGAGCCAAGGGGCTTTGTGTCACGTGGGATATAATCGTGCCTCCGATGGAGGCCGAGGTTGATTCGGGCCCTGAAAAGCAGATCCAGCCCTCTGCCCTGATGCGCTTGTATTTGCCCCGCAAGTGGGCGCTCGTTGTTGTCGTTCTACTCTTCACCGCAGCCGTCGCACTTTACTACCCGGTCCTGCACTACCCATTCATCAATCTCGATGACACGGGCTACGTGGTTGAAAACGAGCATGTGAAGTATGGGCTGGATTGGGACACGGTCAAGTGGGCACTGACTACCTTCGATTACACGAACTGGCATCCCCTGACCTGGCTTTCACACGCTCTGGACTGTCACCTCTATTCTCTGGATGCAGGTAAGCACCATCGCACCAGCATATTGCTGCATGCCATCAATGTGGTTCTGTTGTTCTGGATCCTGCTGGAAGCTACGGGCTACCTCGGTCGCAGCGCCATGGTTGCTGCCTTATTTGCTCTGCATCCCATCAGCGTGGAATCGGTGGTGTGGATTGCGGAGCGCAAGAACGTGCTTAGCATGCTGTTCTTCCTGCTCGCGTTGGGCGCTTATCGATGGTATGTGTCCAGGCCGGGAGCCAGCCGTTATGCCGTAGTCGCGCTGCTCTATGCGATGGGGCTAATGTCTAAGCCGCAGATCGTTACCTTTCCGTTTGTGCTTCTGCTATGGGACTACTGGCCGCTACGGCGCATGTTTGCCGGAGGTCAGCCAGCGTCGCAGCCCGAGACCGCTACCAGTATTCCCGGCAAAAGGTTCTCCATTCTCGTGCTGGAAAAGGTTCCACTTTTCATCCTCTCCGTCCTCAGCGCGGTAATTACGCTGAAAGCGCAGCGGGCGGGTCACGGGATGAATCCCAGTAACGCCTACCCGTTCCTGATTCGCCTGGGGAATGCGATAGTTTCTTACGTGCGATATGTCGGCCTGGCTTTTTGGCCGTCCCATCTTGCGGTTATGTATCCCCATCCGGTGAGCTCGATAAGAACGTGGCAAGTGATTGCAGGGGTTCTCTTCCTGCTGGTTACGAGCGCACTGGTCATCCTGGCCAGGCGTCGCCGGTATCTGCTGGTGGGATGGTTCTGGTTTCTCGGGACCCTGGTTCCGATGATTGGCCTTGTGCAAGTGGGTGTCCAGGCGATGGCCGACCGCTACGCATATCTTCCTCTGGTGGGGCTGTTCATCATGATCTGCTGGGGCGTGGCCGAGTTCGCGGCTGAAAGGCATATCTCAACCGCCTGGCTGGCTGGCGCCAGCGCAGCAGCGCTACTGGCTTTGACAGTGGCTGCTCATCGGCAGATCGGCTACTGGAGGGACGATGTCACGTTGTGGTCTCATGCCGTGCTGGTAACCAGCGGCAACTGGATCGCTGAGGAGGACCTGGGCGCTACGCTGTTAGAACTGGGTCGGATGGACGAGGCCATGTCGCATCTTCGCGCGGCGGCAGCCTTACAGCCCATCGACGGCCAGCCGTTTCTGTACATGGGAAATTGCGAGCGGCAACGCGGGAACTTACAGCAGGCCATCGAGCAGTACGAGAAAGTAATAACTGTGACGCAGAATGACATCCCCAATAACACGCTGCTTCGATACCTGGCATTTACGCACATGGCCGAGGTCTACCGCGACCTTGGAGACGCAGCACACGCAGCGCAGAACATGGAGTCGGCGCAAAGTCTGGTTCGTCAATACAGCCACAAATCTGGAAAATGATGGTCGATTAGACGGCAGCTCGCGTTTCTCCCGCAGGACGACTTGCTTTCCGGGATAAAGAGGGGCATGATTGTTCAACGCGGGAGCGAAAGGAGTTCCCAGCACAACGACGCCTCGAATGAGCGCCCGGTCGAGGGGTTGCGCACATCCTACCTGGCAACTTACCCCCAAGTTGAATACAGGCGAAACTCAAGAGGAAGACTTCGCTTCAAGACGGAGAATCATATGGCGAGAGCCCGGCGGCAAGGGATTAGGAGTTTTCACGCTCGACGAACAATGGCAGGTCCGGCCTTAGCAATCATACTTTTGCTTGCGGTTGGCGTGGTGCAAGGACAGACCTACCAAGTCATTCACAACTTTGCGGGCGGACTGGATGGATCAGAACCCACTTCCGGCGTAACGATGGATGTGGCGGGAAATCTG
>Ga0335077_10005799_pt1 | contig 15195 bp, 14 predicted proteins | sample Lox_Sample_31_FD_207151 | JGI IMG/M metagenome (GOLD analysis project Ga0335077, IMG submission 207151) | Soil microbial communities from Loxahatchee National Wildlife Refuge, Florida, United States - Lox_Sample_3.1 | ecosystem: Environmental > Terrestrial > Soil > Wetlands | place: USA... | reverse complement strand
CAATCGAAGTTCATCACGGGGCATACCCTGGTGGTGGACGGAGGGCGGACGCTGGAAGTCCCACAGAAATAAGCGCTTACCCAGGTTTTCGCAACAAAACACGATTCCTGCCGTGCAGAGAGGCGCGTCGCGGTGTATTCTAATGTTTTCACAAAGTCGTGAAATTGCGGGAGGAAAGCGTGGCAACCTCGCAACGACGATTCGAGGGACAAGACTCAGAGATGGATAGCGAAACCGCCGTTCGGCCGCAACATACCATTGACGACGTCGAGATTCAGGAGTGGCTGGAGTCGCTGGATTCCGTGCTGGAGTCGAGCGGGCCGGAAGTGGCAGCGGAGATTCTCGAGCGCCTGCGCGCGCACGCGACGGTGAATGGCATCGACTTGCCGTTCAGCGCGAATACGCCGTATGCCAACACGATTCCTGTGCGCTTGCAGCCGCTTTTTCCCGGGGATCAGGAACTCGAGCGGCGCATCAAGAGCTTGATCCGCTGGAACGCGCTGGCGATGGTGGTGCGGGCGAACCGCGTCGAGCACAACATCGGCGGACACATTTCCACATATGCATCGGCGGCGACGCTTTATGAAGTCGGGTTCAACCATTTCTTCCGCGCACGAACGGATGAGTTTGAAGGCGACACGGTTTATTTTCAGGGGCACGCGGCGCCTGGGATTTATGCGCGGGCGTTTTTGGAAGGGCGAATCAGCGCGCAACGGCTGGAAAATTTCCGGCGTGAACTGAAACCCGGCGGCGGACTTTCTTCGTATCCGCACCCGTGGTTGATGCCGGATTTTTGGGAGTTTCCGACCGTGTCGATGGGCCTGAGCCCGCTGATGGCGATATATCAGGCGCGGTTCAATCGCTATCTCGAAAATCGCGGCTTGAAGCCGGTGACCGACGCGAAAGTCTGGGCGTTCCTGGGCGACGGCGAAACCGACGAGCCGGAATCGCTGGGCGCGATCACGCTGGCTTCGCGCGAGAAGCTCGACAATTTGATTTTCGTAGTGAACTGCAACCTGCAACGGCTCGACGGGCCAGTGCGCGGCAATGGGCAGATCATTCAGGAACTCGAGTCGGCGTTCCGCGGCGCGGGCTGGAACGTCATCAAAGTGCTGTGGGGCAGCGAGTGGGATCCGATTCTGGAGCGCGACACGGAAGGACTGCTCGTCAAGCGCATGGGCGAGACGGTCGATGGCGAATACCAGAAGCTGGTCGTGTCGTCGGGCGCGTACGTGCGCGAGCATTTCTTCGGCAGCGATCCGCGGCTGCTGCAATTGGTCGAACCGCTGCCTGATGAGGCGCTGCGGCGCTTGCGGCTCGGCGGCCACGACCCGCGGAAGGTGTATGCAGCATATAAAGCGGCGGTGGAGCACAAAGGCGCGCCCACGGTGATTCTGGCGCGGACGATCAAGGGCTACGGGCTCGGAGAAGCGGGGGAAGGGAAGAACGTCACGCACCAGCAGAAGAAGCTGAACGAAGACGAATTGCGGGAGTTTCGCTCGCGATTCGGGATTCCGCTGAGCGATGAAGATTGCATCGACGTGCCGTTTTATCGGCCACCCGAGGACAGTGTTGAATTGCAGTATTTGCGGGCGCGGCGCGAGGCCCTGGGCGGATATGTGCCGAAGCGCGGCGCGCGTTCAAAGCCGATCGTGGCCGAGCATGACGAACTCTTCAAGGAATTCCTGGAAGGCAGCGAGGGCAGGGAAGTTTCGACCACGATGGCGTTTGTAGGCATGCTGCGCAAAATGCTCAAGGACCCGGAAATCGGCAAGCTGATTGTGCCGATTGTTCCGGACGAAGCGCGCACGTTCGGTATGGAGTCGCTGTTTCGGACGGTGGGAATCTACTCGAGTGTGGGACAACGGTACGAACCCGTCGATGTCAATACGCTGCTGTATTACAAGGAAGCGAAGGACGGGCAAATTCTCGAAGAGGGAATCACGGAAGCCGGCTCAATGGCTTCGTTTATCGCGGCCGGCACAGCGTACGCCACGCACGGCATCAACACGATTCCGTTCTTCATTTACTACTCGATGTTTGGGTTCCAGCGGATAGCCGACTTCATCTGGGCAGCGGCGGACATGCGCACGCGCGGATTCCTGCTGGGCGGCACGTCCGGGCGGACAACACTTTCCGGTGAGGGCTTGCAGCACCAGGATGGCAACAGTCACGTGCTCGCCCTGCCGGTGCCGAACCTGAAGGCGTACGATCCGGCTTATGCCTACGAAATCGCGGTCATCCTTCAGGATGGAATCCGCCGCATGTACAAAGACGGCGAAAGTATTTTCTACTACTTGACCGTAATGAACGAGCCGTACGCCATGCCGACGATGCCGGGCGAGGTGAAGGAAGGCATACTGCGCGGCATGTACCGTTTCCGGAGGGCCACGAACGGCAAAGCCAAATTGCGCGCGCAATTGTTCGGGAGCGGCGCCATTCTGAACGAAGTTTTGCGGGCGCAGGAAATTCTCGAAACCAAATATGGGGTGGCCGCGGACGTTTGGAGCGTCACCAGTTACAAAGAGCTATACAACGACGGCAACGAAACGGAGCGCTGGAACCGGCTGCACCCCGGCGAGAAGCCGCGCGTGCCGTACGTCACGCAATGCCTGGCGGACGCGCCGGGTGTGCTCGTGGCGGCGTCCGATTATTTGAAAACGTTGCCGAACATGATCAGCAAGTGGATGCCAAGGCGCTTGGCTTCGCTGGGAACGGATGGGTTCGGCCGTAGCGAAGGACGCGTCTCGCTGCGCGAATTCTTCGGAGTGGATTCGCGGTTCATCACGCTGGCCACGCTGTACGAATTGTTTGCGGATGGGAAGATCGAACGCGGCGCCGTCGACAAAGCCATTAAAGATCTTGGCATCAACCCGGAAAAGCCGAATCCGTTGATTTCCTGACCGCGAGAGCGCAGCGCTGCGTCGATGGACCACGCGTTGGCGCGGTCATTTCCCCATCTTCTTGTGCAGAGCTTCCAGGCTGGACTGTGCATCGCGCATTCCGGGGGCGAGACGAACCGCTGCCGAATAGGCATTCTCCGCGCGAGTGAAATCTCCCTTCATTTCCAGTGCTTGGCCCAGATAAAAGTACGCGATCGGTGAAGGTGCGATCGTTAGGGCTCGTGACAGATCGGCGATCGCCGCATCCGCATTCCAGAACTGCAGTTCCACTACCCCACGTCCGATGTAGCTATTCAGTTCGTTCGGATTCAGAGCGATGGCTGCGCTCAGTTCAACCAGCGCTTCTGCGGATTTGTTTGCTTGAAGATCGAGAATGCCGAGATTGTTGTGGGCTTGTGCTAATTCGAGCGGGTCAGAAGAGTTGGCGATGGCGAGGCGGTATTGCCGTGAGGCTTCGTTGGTATCGCCGCGCATCTGGAGAACGACGCCGAGGTTGTAGTGGGCGGAGCCGAGGCTCGGGATTAAGCGAGTGGCGGCAACGAAGTGAGCTTCCGCCTGAAGCGCTTGGCCCCTTTCGAGGAGCGCGGCGGCGAAGTTATTTTCGGCGATTCCATTGTTCGTGGTCACTTGAAGCGTATGGCTGAACAGCGTGTAGCTATCCTTCCAATAGCCGATCTGTTTTCGCGTCAAGTAGATGAATGGAGAAACAGCGACCACGAAGATCGCAACGAATATTGCTGGCTTCCACTGCAGGATCTTTGCCCAATCGCCCAAAAGCCAGATCACTGCGACAAAGATGCCGAGCAGAGGAATATAGGCATAACGATCGGCCATGGCCTGGCGCCCGGCCTGCACGATTCCAATCATCGGAACCAGCGTGCCCAAAAACCAAAGCCAGCCGCTTAACAGATAGCCCTTCTGCCGGAAACACCAGACCAGTACCGTGATTGCGATGAGGAGGACTGTTGCCGCGAGCGCTTTCTCCCAGGAAAGCGAGCCCTCGGGGTGCGGATAAAACACGGCCAGGCGCGAAGGCCAGAGCGCGTCGCCAAGATAAGCGACATACGAATAGGCGGCGTTCTTTAGCCGCCAAGCCATCGGGAGTGCCAGAGTCCCGCCGAAGGAGCTGGACTTTCGCTGCATGAAAATCGTTATGCCGGCGTCCACCCCGGCGAGTGCGAAAAGAGGAATCTTCTCGATCACGAGGTGGAAAAACGTCCGCAACGGGGAGCCTGAGTCGTCGGATTTCTCAGACTGCTGGAATCTTCCCAATGGCCAGTAGTCGAGTAGCAGTAACGTAAGAGGCAAAGTAAGAACCATCACTTTAGCCATCAGAGCGAGGCAGAAGAAAAGTGCAATGCAAACGTAGCGGCCCGGTCCTGGCTTGCGCACGTACCAGCCGTAAGCCCACAGCGCGAGCAGAAAGAACAAAACGCAGAGAACCGTCTTGCGCTCGGCGACCCAGGCGACGGACTCCACATTCAGCGGGTGCACGGCGAACAGAGCGGCCACCGCCGCGCTGCGCAGAGCCAGGCCCGTGGCCCACTCTAAAAGCAAGAAGAGAATTGCCACATCGAGACTGTGGAGCAGGATACTGGTCAGGTGATGACCGAGAGGATTGTTTCCGTACCACTGCACGTCGGCCATGTGCGAAATCCAGGTGAGCGGATGCCAATTACCTGTGAAGTTGGCGGTGCTGAAGGCCCAAGCGACACTCGGCCACGTAAGTCCCTGCAAAACATGGATATTTCGCGTGACGTATTCCGGATCGTCGTAGTTCACAAAGCCGTTGCGGAGGGCCGGCGCATACACGGCGAGCGTGCCCGCGAAGAGGACAGCCGCAAGAAGCAGCTGGAGCCACAGATTTGCGCGGACCTGTTGGTCTGGAAGTGGAGGAGTCATGAATTCGAAATGCTTTCAATGGAATTGTCCGTTGTTCGCGTGGTGCACATCAATCAAGGAAAAGAGGTGTGGCGTGCAAGCGGCAACAGGACGGGCTTAGGCAGGAGACTCTGGATGGGCATCGGCCAGAATCTCGGCGGGCTTGATACGGCCGGTGGCGAGATTTGCGACAAGCTCCGCGTTGGCAGCAAGAAAGTCGTAGGCGCCGAGCTCTTTGGGAAGGACCCAGGCGGTTTGTTCGAACGTTCGGGGAGCAAGTTCGGCTTCCGCAATTTCGACGGCGAAGAAAAGAATTGCGAGCGATTCGTCGGTGTGCGCATATTTGCGAACGACGCGCCCAATGGGCACGCTCTTGACTAGAGTTGCGCCAAGCTCTTCGCGCAATTCCCGCGCGAGGGCGGCCTCGGCCCCTTCGCCTGGTTCGACTTTTCCGCCGGGAAATTCCCACTTGAGGGGAGAGCTGTCGGTGCGTCGGCGCTGCCCGATGAGCATCCGGCGGTCCGCTCGCTCGATAATTGCCGCAACTACGGTTCTCATGTTTTAAAGTTGTGCAATACCGCGAGTCAATCCTTCTTGTTTTCAACGCCCCTGAGCAGTCCCTGGAGTGTCTTGGCCCCTTTCACGAGGGGCGGTCCCGGAGTGTTGAGCAACTCATCCCGGATGACGTAGACGCGGTGATCGCGGATGGCGGGAACATTCTTCCATTCGTCGACTTCGTACGCTTTCGCGCCGTCGGCGGTGTCGCCCGTGGCGGTCCAAGCCAGCACGATCACGTCCGGCATCGCCGCGGCGATTTGAGCCTCGCTCACCTTTTGACCCGGGGGCACGACGAGTTCGCCGCCCGCAAGGCGCACGATTTCCGAAACCCACGGAGGAGAGCTGATTCGGGGGTTCGGCCACGCTTCGGAATACACACGCACGCGACGTTTTTGTTTCTTTGACACGCGCTCGATGGCTGCGAAGTCGCGCTGCATCTTGCGCACGAGTGCTTCTGCCGCTTTTGCGCGGCTGGCGATTCCTCCAAGCAGGCGGATGTCGGTGTAAACGTCCGCGAGCGTGCGTGGATTCATGGCCAGGAAATTAATAGGATGCTCCAGGAGCTTTACCAGCGTTTCCTGCTTGTATGGAACAGAGCCAATGACCAACGATGGTTTCAGGGCGAGGATTTCGTCCACCGACTCCAGGTGCCAGCAGTCGCCCAGTTTGGGCAGACGCGCGACAGGAGCAACATCAGCACACCATTTCGTCACGCCAATGAGATGCTTCTTCGCGCCGATGGCGCAGAGGATCGAAGTTGCGCTGGGCGCCAGCGAAGCGATCCGCAAGCCGCCAGGGGTTTTTGCCTTATCGGACACGACATGAGAATACCAGATGAATCCAGTTTCTGAGGATTTGCAAACGGGATTTGACTCTCCTTCGCCAGTGTGTTGCACTTCAATTTTCGCTTCGAGGAGGATCTTCGTGCGTCACGCATTTGCCGCACTGCTCTTGCTGCTCCCCATCGCAACTCTTGCGCAATCAAACCCGTCTGCGTCGAAGCAAGAAGTGGTTCAATACCACGCCACGATTGATAACGTGAAGTATGTCTACGGAGTCGCACCTCCGGTGGCGCGCTTGAAGCCTGGGAACATTCTGGAAGCCAATTCGCTCGATTGCTTTGGCAACGCCATTCACAGACCGGGCGACACGCAGGCGCTCGTAAAGGGCGACAACCCGCTGACCGGACCGTTTTTCATCGAAGGTGCTGAACCAGGCGACACGCTCGTGATTCGCATTCTCGACCTGCAGGTTGATAGCGATCAGGGATTGGGTGCGTTTGCGCCAGGATTTGGTGCGCTCAACGAAACGAATTACACGCCGATGCTGCACACGCCCCTGCCGGAACGAATCTGGTTTTATCCCATCGATCACAAGGACAATACGGGGACTTTTCAGGCGCTCGATTCCAATTTCAAAGTAAAGATTCCGCTTCATCCGTTCTTAGGATGCATCGGCGTCGCTCCGGCGAATGGCGAGGCCCGCAGCTCCATCGTGCCCGCAGAGTTCGGCGGCAACATGGATTCGCCGGAAGCTTCCGCGGGCAACACGCTTTATTTGCCGGTGAATGTACCCGGGGCGCTGTTTTATTTCGGCGATGGCCACGCGGCCATGGGCGACGGTGAAATCGCGGGCACGGCGATCGAAGTGCCGATGAGGGCACGGCTGCAATTCGAGCTTGTGAAAGGGAAGCATGCGAACTGGCCGCGCTTCGAGAACGAAAAGGAAATCATGGCCGCGGGGATTTACCGGCCCGTGGACGACGCATTACGCATCGCGTTTACGGAACTGGTGGCGTGGATTCACGCCGACTACGGCCTTTCCGAACTGGATGCCTACGAATTGCTCTCCAAAGTTGGCAGAATTCATCTAAATGAAATGGTGGATCCCAATTACGTGGTCGTCGCTTCCATCGAAAAGAAGTACCTGCCCCCGAAGAAGCAGTGAGAAATGTTCAGCGAGGCTGTTCTCGATCATTTTCGGAATCCGCGGAATGCGGGGGAGCTGCCAGGCGCCACCGCAGTCGTGGAGGTGAGCAATCCGGTTTGCGGCGACATTTTGAAACTGTCGGCGAGAATCGAGGACGGGCGCATCACAGAAGCGCGTTTCCTTTGCCGCGGTTGCACGACCGCGATTGCTTGCGCTTCGCAGTTGACCGAGCGTCTGCGCGGCCGCACGCTGGCTGAAGCGCGTGCCGTCACGGCGGAAGCGATTTCGGAATCGCTTGGCGGCCTTCCTGCGGCAACATTTCATGGCGCGGAGCTTGCGGCTGACGCAGTAACCGCGCTTCTCAAAAAACTGCCCGGATCGAAACATTAGCTCTTTTTCGGGATGGCTCGATTCAACGTTTCCGGGTCGTTCAGGTTGAGCACGCAGCCTTCTTCGTTTGTCGAAACCTGTTCGATTTCGCCGGCGTGCGCCCAGACTACGGCGCGTGCTCCCGTCGCAAGCGGTGCGCGAAGCAACTCCTCATACAATTTCGAGGAAAAAATCACCGGGTGCCCGCGGCGCCCTTCGTAGACCGGCAGAACAATCGACTTCCCCGATTTGTAAAAACGTTCGATTAATTCCTGGACCAGCGGCTTGCTGATGAGCGGGTGATCAATCAGGCAAAGAAGCAGGCCGTCCGTTCCGGCCGGGAGGCTTCTCACCGCGGCTTGAATAGAAGTCAACTGGCCCTTCTCCCACTCAGGATTGATGACGATCTCGTCCGCTTTGAGGCGGATGGCCTTGGCAATCGGTTCGGCGTGCGCACCGAGCACCACGCGCCGCACGCCAATTTCAGGAAGCACAGTGACTTCCAGCAAATGCTCGAGAAACGGCCGCCCCTGATAGGGAAGTAGCGCTTTCGGCGAGCCCATGCGGCTCGAAGCCCCGCCGGAGAGGATGACGGCGGCAAGCATGTGTGCCTTTCAGCGTTCGGCAGACGCGTGGCCCGCGGAAGGAACCGCCGCCGGGCGCGCTTCATACTTCAATTTCTTGTGGCCCGCATTTGTAGCATTCCGCCGCACTGCAACAAGTTCTGCGACGATACTTACCGCTATTTCTTCCGGGGACAACGCGCCGATTTCCAACCCCATCGGGGCATAGACGCGTTCAAACTCCTCCGGCTTGTAACCCTCGCTTTCGAGCGCTTTGTAGACGGACAGGACTTTGCGTTTGCTGCCAATCATGCCGACGTAGCGTGCTTCCGTGCGAACCGCCCAGGCCAGCACGCGCATATCCTCTTTATGGCCGCGGGTCACGATGACGAGATAGCTTGAGGCGTTTGGGTGAATCTTTTCGAAGGAATCCTCGTAGCTGGTGAAGATCCCTTGCGCCATCGGGAAGCGCTCTTTGTTTGCGAAGGACTCGCGATCGTCGATGACACCAATTCCGAATCCCGCGGCGTGAGCCGCTTTCGCCACTGCCATCGAAACGTGCCCGCCACCGAAGAGGTAGACAACCGGCTGCGGCAGAATCGGCTCGACAAACACTTCCAGCGTGCCGCCGCAAATCAAACCGTTGTCATAACTCGCTTCGTTATTCAGATTGAAGACCATTTTGCGTGGCGCTTCTTTTGCCATCACTTCTTTTGCTGCAGCCCAGACGTCGGCTTCGACGCAGCCGCCACCAATAGTTCCTGCAATCGAGCCGTCTTCGCGCACCAGCATCCGGGAACTCTCGTAGCTTGGAATCGACCCGTTGGTGTGCACGATCGTGGCTAGCGCCCCGCGCCGCCCCGCGCGCCGCATCTTCACGATTTCTTCAAACAGGTCCACGTGATTCCTCTCTTCCCAGCCTACGGCGCGTTCGGGTCGCTGTCAATTGATGGGACCACTTGATCCGGGCTCCAGGGGTGATACGGCGTAGCGTTTTGGATCACTACCTTGCATTCGAAGAACTAAAGAAGGAGGTCCTTCGTGGAGCACACAGCGTCCGCGTCCTTTGGGGTGGCTATCCTTACGGCTGCCGGTGCATTTATTGGCGCGCTCATCAGTCACCTTCTTGCCCAGCGCCACGGACTCGACCTGGCTGTATACAAACAGCGGGCTGAAGTTTACAAGGGCCTGTGGGAAAAAACTGCATTGCTGCCCAAATGGCCCAAAAACGCGGGGGTTACTTACGCGCAGGCAAGAAACCTGAGCGAAGAGCTCCGCAAATGGTACTTCCTCCTTGGAGGCCTTTATCTGAGCGATTCCGCTCGGGCAGCCTATGGCAATCTCCAAGAAGCACTGAACGACCCATCACGCGCTCCAAACTCCAATGTTCTGAGTGATCGTGACTACGACTTGCTCCAGAGCTTCTGCAGCAAGCTGCGAACTGAGCTGACCCACGATCTGCTTTCCCGGAAGCGCATGTTCCTCTTCTCGCGCTAGAATAGGCCTTCGGCAGGTTGTGCCGGGAGCCCGTTCAAGTGAAGGCCACTCGATTCCATCAGCATGGTGCGCCCGATGTCCTTAAGTACGAGGACGCGCCGGAGCCCGTGCTCCGTTCACACGAGGTCCTAGTGCACGTGAAAGCGTGCGCCCTGAACCATCTTGATCTCTGGGTGCGCCGCGGTCTGCCCAACGTGCCCATCCCGCTGCCGCACATTCCCGGCAGCGACATCGCTGGCGAAGTTGCGAAGGTCGGCGCTGATGTTACGACCGTTCGCGTCGGTCAGAAAGTAGTGCTCGCACCGCTGGTGAGCTGCGGCAAATGCCCCCCGTGTATCTCCGGCCTTGATAACCGCTGCCGTCAAGCCACCAATCTCGGCTATATGCTTGATGGCGGCTGCGCCGAATTTGTTCGCGCACCGGAAGTCAACTGTCTCCCTTATCCGGAAAATCTTAAATGGGAGGAGGCTGCTTCTATCCCGCTGGTTTTTCAAACCGCATGGCACATGCTCGTGGGACGCGCCGAGTTGCAGCCCGGCGAAGATGTTCTCGTTCTTGGCGCGGGCAGCGGCGTCGGCAGCGCTGCCATTCAAGTCGCCAAATTCTTTGGCGCGCGGGTGCTCGCGACTGCCGGTTCCGACGAAAAACTCGCCAAAGCCAAAGAACTTGGCGCCGACCATCTCATCAACCACAAAACACAAAAAATTCGCGACGAGGTCCGCCGCATTACCAACAAGCGCGGCGTGGATATTGTCTTCGAGCACGTCGGCACCGCCACGTGGGACGACAGTCTCGCCAGCCTCGCTGCCAACGGCCGCCTGGTCACTTGCGGCGCAACGACGGGCTACGACGCGAAAGTCGATCTACGTTTTCTGTTCAGCCGCCAACTCTCGCTTCTCGGCTCGTACATGGGCACAAAATCAGAGCTACACACAGTGATGAAGCTCGTCGCCGCGGGCAGACTCAAGCCTGTCGTCGATAAAATTTTCCCGCTCGCGGAAGCTGCCGCTGCTCACGCCTATCTCGAATCCGGCGCGCAATTCGGCAAGGTCGTGCTCACCGTCTGAGATAGATCCTGCAACATGACCCTGTTCGAAGACTGTCCTTTCGTACTATTTACAGCCATTCCACCCGTTGATAGTTTGCCGCGCCATCTACTCCGGAAGTGACGTCCCCAACCCTGATTCCTCCCGGTGCCCAGGTTCAATTCCGACCATTTCACCTTTGGAGGACTACGGGATGTCGTCGAAGAAACCAACTCTCTACGTGTGTCTGACCGCCGGACTGGCCATGGCGTTCGCCGTTGCCGGTCCATCCTCGGGACAGAACTCCAGCACTGCCACCGAGGCTCCATCCGGTTACGATAATCAACCAAACGGCTTGACCGACGCGGCCACGTTCGCCATGGATCGCGGCAAGTTTGAAGAGATCGAGGGCATCGGCGATGGCCTCGGCCCCATCTTCAACGCGCAGTCCTGCCGCGAATGTCACCAGAATCCAGTCTCAGGCTCGACCAGCCAAGTCAAAGAGCTGCGTGCCGGCCATCAGGACGCCAACGGAAATTTCGTCGGCGCCACGGCAACACTTGCCGACGGCGCTATAACCATTGCGAATCGCTCGCTCATCAATCAGCGTGCGATTTGTCCCGCCGTGGACACCATCACCGTCAACGGTCAGCAACAATCGTTCAATTTTCCCCAGACCCAGGGGCAGGAACGCATCAGCACCGCGGAAACTATCCGGACGTTCCGCATGTCCTTGAATACTCTCGGCGACGGGTTTATTGAATCGATCGCCGACCAGACACTGCTCAATCTGGCTTCCACGCAATGCAACAATACCAATGGCATTATTTGTGGAGAAGCCGTGCATGTACCGGTGCTCGAAGCCAATGGCGGACTCGCGGTCGGCCGTTTTGGCTGGAAGGACCAGCACGCTTCGTTGCTGTCTTTCTCGAGCGACGCGTATCTGAATGAAATGGGCATCAGCAATCGCCTGCCGCCCAACAACGTTGACGTCACGCGCGTTTGCGACGTCGTTCCGGATCCCAATGACAACACGCCTGACTCAGAGGGGTTAAACGATATCGACCACTTCGCCCGGTTCATGCGCGCCACCAAAGTGCCGCCGCGGGACACGGCTCTCGCGACTTCCTCGGACGGCATCACGGGTGCCAGCCTGTTTCACAGCGTGGGCTGTGACATCTGCCACGTTTCTTCCATCGCCACCGCGCCTGCCGGAACCGCTGTGGCCGCCAGCGCGTTCATCGTTCCCGATTCTCTGGGAAACAAGATCATTCATCCTTACAGCGATTTTCTGTTACATAACGTCGGCACTGGGGACGGCATCGTCCAGACTGGTGGACAGGAAACCGCCCGCAAAATGCGCACGCCGCCGCTTTGGGGCGTCCGCACGCGCACGGAACTGCTACACGACGGTCGTTCCAGCACGTTCTACGACGCCATTCAGCAGCACCGCAATGAGGCACAGCCTGTGACCAACAACTTCAACCGTCTCAGCACGACCCAGCAGAATCAGCTCATCACCTTCCTGCGTTCTCTCTGAGCGCTCGCGCGCCGGGAGGAAGTCTCAGCCCTCCTCCCGGTTTTTCTTGGAGTTGTTAATAGGTTCCTTGTCCACTTCAACTTCTCCTCTTCGCCCTCCGTTTTTCTGCTATCCTCCCGTGTTGCCACGCGGAGAGAAGAGCGCGACAAGTCATGGCTAGCCTTCAAGCACATCTCGCAGTTTGGATTATCAAGTGGCGCATCAAGCGCCGGCTCAAGACCTGTCGCGAGGTTAGTCTCGCGCGAAAAATCCTCCGGCCCGATCCCTATAAAGTCCCCTCTTCAGTCCGCATCACCGGGGCGCAACTCGGCGGTGTACCCGGCGAGTGGGTGGAAGGACCCAGCCCCGGCGACCTCGTACTTCTTTATCTGCACGGCGGCGGCTACTTTGCATGCTCGGCGGAACTATATCGTCCGATCACTGTGGGCTTCGCGCGCGAAAAGTTTCGTGTGTACGCGCCGGACTACCGTCTCGCCCCGGAATATCGCTTTCCTGCGGCCGTCGACGACGCTGCGGCGGTTTATCGCGCACTGCTCGAGTCCGGCCAACCTGCTTCGCGCATCGTTGTAGCAGGTGATTCCGCCGGCGGTGGACTCACTCTTTCATTGCTTCTAACGCTGCGCGCTGCCGGAACACCACTGCCTGCCGCTGCCGCACTTTTTTCGCCATGGACGGATCTCGCCGTCACGGGCGACTCCGTGCGCACGAATGCAGAGCGCTGTGCAATGTTTCACGCTGCTGGAATTGCTCCCACGGCGCGCTGGTACTTGGGTGACGCCGACCCGAAGAATCCTCTTGCCTCTCCCCTTTACGCCGACCTCTCCGGCCTTTCGCCGCTGCTCATTCACGTCGGCGCGGACGAGATACTGCGCGACGACTCCACTCGCCTCGCTGAGAAAGCGCGCGCCGCTGCCGTGTCCGTCGAGTTGAAAATCTGGCCCGTTGTTCCGCACGCCTGGCAGCTCGCACCTCACCTCATCCCGGAAGCTCGCCAATCGCTCCGCGAAGCTTCTGCCTTCTTGCACAAGCACACCGTGGCTGCGAACACAGTTCGTGTAGAATTAGCGCAACATGCCTGAATCTCCGAACGGTCATCAGCCTACTCCAGACATTGCTGTCGACGTTTTAATCGTTGGCGCCGGCTTTTCCGGCCTTTGTATGGGCATCAAGCTGCTCGAAGCCGGCATGAAAGATTTCCTGATTATCGAAAAAAGCGACGACATCGGCGGCACCTGGTACGACAACCGCTACCCCGGCTGCGCCTGCGATGTTCCTTCGCATCTTTATTCGTTTTCGTTCGAACGGAATCCTGGCTGGACGCGCATGTTTGCCAGCCAGCCGGAAATCTATCGTTATCTGAAGTCCGTCGTGGAACGCTACGGCCTTGGTCCGTACGTTCGTCTCAATACTCGTTTTCACGAAGCAGCCTGGGACGAAATGGCCGGGCGCTGGCGAATTTGTGTCACCAGTGGCGGCCAAAATAAGGAAATCTCCGCGCGCGTCCTCGTTTCCGGCATGGGCGCGCTCCATGTCCCTCACTACCCGGAAATTCCGGGCATCGACCGTTTCGCGGGCCCCGCATTTCATTCCGCCACTTGGCGCTCTGACGTTGATCTCTCCGGCAAAACCGTCGCCGTCGTCGGCACCGGCGCCAGTGCCATTCAATTCATTCCGCAAATTGCGCCCCACACCGGCAAACTCTACGTTTTCCAGCGCACCGCCCCTTGGATTGTGCCTCGTCGTGACTTTGGCATCTCCGAGAAATGGCGGGAGCGCTTCCGCCGCCTGCCCGCCTTGACGTGGGCACTTCGCACCGCGCTTTTCTTCTCACTGGAATGGCGCGTCCTCAGCTTCCTGGGCGATCGTGTCGTCCGCGAGCACCTTGCGAGAATTGGCCGCGATCACCTCAACGCCAGCATTCGCGACCCGCAACTTCGCGCCGCGCTCACCCCGAAATACGAAATCGGCTGCAAGCGCATTCTGCTTTCTGACGATTTCTATCCCGCGATGAACCGGCCTCACGTCGAGCTCGTCACGGAGCGGATTGCCGAAGTTCGCGAACACAGCATTGTTACCCAGGATGCTGTCGAGCGGCCCGTCGACGTCCTGATTTACGGCACCGGCTTCCATGTCACGACGCAATTCATCGGGATGCACGTGGTTGGCCGCGGTGGCGTGGACATCCACGACGCATGGCGCAACGGCATGAGCGCCTATCTCGGCGTTACCGTCAGCGGCTTTCCCAATTTCTTTATTCTTCTCGGTCCGAATACTGGCCTTGGCCATAATTCGGTGGTTCTGATGATCGAAGCCCAGGTCCATTACGTGATGGAGTGCCTCAAGCTGATGCGCGGCAAAAACTTGGCGGTGATGGAAGTTCGCCGCGAAGCGCAAAAGCATTTCGCCGACAATGTTCGCGACCGCATGAGCCGTACCGTCTGGCAATCCGGCGGCTGCCGCAGTTGGTATCAAGACACGGAAACCGGAGAAAACACCACGCTGTGGCCCGGCTCCGTCATCGAGTACATTCGCACGACGCGCTCCGTCTCCCTCGCCGAATACAACCTGAAACCCTCGGCCACGGCACCATGATGCTTGACTTAACCTCCTGGCGAATATCACTTTGACCCATCTCCCATAAATATGGGAAGATAGTGCATATGAAAACAACTCTAGAAATCCCCGACACAATCTTCCGCCGCGCCAAGTCGGCTGCGGCCGAACGTGGGATTCCACTTCGTGCGCTCATTACGGAGGCTCTTGCGGACAAGCTCCGGCCTGGCGATGGTAGGGGCAAGCCATGGATGAATGCTTTCGGAAAACTCCGGCATCTTCGCAAGGAAACCGCAAGGATCAACCGCATCATCGAAGAAGAGTTTGAACAGATCGAATCGGAGGATCGGCAGTGATCTTGGACACGAACGGGCTCT
>Ga0335077_10005798_pt1 | contig 15196 bp, 12 predicted proteins | sample Lox_Sample_31_FD_207151 | JGI IMG/M metagenome (GOLD analysis project Ga0335077, IMG submission 207151) | Soil microbial communities from Loxahatchee National Wildlife Refuge, Florida, United States - Lox_Sample_3.1 | ecosystem: Environmental > Terrestrial > Soil > Wetlands | place: USA... | reverse complement strand
GCCCTTTCCACCCCGCAATTCCGGAACCCGCTTGCCGGTTGGTGGTTGCACATGCTTCGCTTCCACGGTTGTGGCACTACCCAACCCGCCATCGACGCCAGCACCTTGAGCAATGTCCAGTCCAAAGAGAGCGGAAAGGTCTTCATCGCTGAGGACTTTGTTGGCTGCCGGCGCCTTCCTGGCCTGCGGAAGAGTCGTCCCAGCCCCCGCGATGAGTTCCTTTTCGTCCACATTGTGCAACCGGAAGATGAGGTCGGGCTGTTGGTCCAGCCGTGCGCCGATGCCGTAGAGCACGGCTGCGACATGCTTGCACATATCGGCCCAATCCGGACAACTGCACGAGAGTTGTATCTCATCGGGCGACGGGAAAAGGCCAGTCTTCTGTCGGCAAACCCGTTCCATGACGCCCTTGGAGAACCGGCCCTGGAGAAGTTCGACGAGGGAATCGATCGCTCCGGCACAGTCCTTGCAGATGGACTCCCAGCGCGCCTTAGCCACCGGAGCTACCTTCACCTTAACCTTATAGATCTCCGAGCCGCTGACCAGGGCTTTGATTTCTCCCGGCGCAATCTGAAGATCGATCACGGAACCGTTGCGCACATAGGTCCGCCCGCGTGGCAAGCGGTTTTCAAAGTCGCTATAGCGCTCGAGATTCTCGCACCACGCCTTGCCCCAGAAGGTCTTGACGATGATGCGGCCTGCCACAACCACCGGCGAGACCGGATGGCCCTTCTTCTTGAGTTTGGCCATCTCGCTTGCGGCTTGCCGGCGCCGCTGCGCCACGGAAACATAAGGTCTCCATCCGTAGAATCCCATCGAGTCACGTCTCCTTCAGCGCTTGATTGAGGTCGAGCGCTACCAGCTTGAGCAACTCTTCGTCTTTCATTTCTGTGAGCAGCAGGTCGGCGCCGCCTTCCAGCAAATCCGTCGAGAGCTGCCGCTTCGATTCAATCAGCTGGTCGATTTTATCTTCTACGGTACCGCGGCACACGAACTTGTGCACTAAAACATTTTTGGTTTGGCCGATGCGGAAGGCGCGGTCGGTGGCCTGGTTCTCCACCGCCGGGTTCCACCATCGGTCAAAGTGCACCACATGAGAGGCGGCGGTCAGGTTTAGGCCCGCGCCGCCGGCCTTGAGCGAAAGAACGAAAAACCCCACTCCTTCGTCTTCTTGAAAGCGGCGCACGATTTCCTTCCGCTGCTTCACCTCGGTCTCGCCATGAAGAACTAGGCCGGGGCGCCCGAAAATGGATCCGAGGAATGCTGCCAGCGGAGCGATCACCTCCCGGAACTGGGTGAAGACCAGCACCTTCTCCTGCTTGGCTGCAATGACCTCCGCGATATCCCTCAATCGGGCCCATTTGCCGCTGTCGTCTTCATTCCAACTGCCGTCTCCCAGCCAATGCGACGGGTGATTGCAGATCTGCTTGAACCGCATGAGGAACGACAATACCAGGCCCTTGCGCTGAATCCCCTCAGCCTTCTGAAGTTGCTTGGCCAGTTCTTTGACAGACTGCTCGTAGAGGGCCGCCTGCTTCCGGCTGAGTTGGCAAAACGCCTTCACTTCGGTCTTATCCGGCAGATCTGCGATCACGGCTTTATCCGTCTTCAGCCGCCTCAAAATGTACGGCCGCACGAGTTCGCGCAATGGGCCATAAGGATTGTGCGCCCGGGTCGCAAGCCCTTTGACGAAGTCAGTGAACTCCTTCGACGATCCCAGCAGCCCTGGATTGATGAAGTCGAAAATGGACCAAAGATCGCCCAGCCGGTTCTCGATGGGGGTGCCGGTCAGCGCGAATCGCGCCTGCGCATTCAGCTCTTTGACGGTCCGCGTTTGCTTGGCGTCGGGATTCTTGATGGCCTGCGCCTCGTCCGCGACGACCAAGCGCCAAGCGGTTTCCGCAATCCAGGGCACGCGGAGAAGCGAGCCGTAGCTGGTGATTACCAAGTCCACACCGCTTAGCCGCCCGGGCGAAATGCTCTGGAGCTCACCGGCCGGCAGTGCGGACGGATGTGCAATGAGGACCTTTAAACCAGGCGCAAAGCGTTCGATCTCGGCTGCCCAGTTTGCCAGCAGCGAAGCCGGCGCCACCAGCAGGCTCGGCTGCGAGGGACCGCCCGTTTGACGCTTCAGGATGAGGAGCAAGGAGAGAACCTGAATGGTCTTGCCCAGTCCCATGTCGTCCGCGAGGCATGCGCCGAGGCCGAGTTTCGCGAGCAGATAAAGCCAGCGCACTCCCACCTGCTGGTAGGGGCGCAGCGTCGCGTTCAGGGCCGCGCCGGTGTCGATTCGGGCCAATCCCTCAGGGCTGCGGAGCCCTCTTAGGGTCTCGGCGAGCCAGGGGCCTGCGACCACCTGCGACCATTCGGCGCGGGCATCCGAGGAGTCAACGCCGGCTACAATATCGGCGCCGGCGAGCAAACGAACGGCCTCTCGAAAGCTGAGCCCATTCTTCGCCGCCGTGCGTTCGACTTCACGGAAGTGTTCCAGCATGCGGCTTAGCCGCTCACGGTCCACTTCGACCCAACGACCGCGGACCAACGCCAGCCCATCGGATTTCTCCAATAGTTCCCGAATCTCGGCGGCGGTTAAGCGTTCGCCTTCGAGAGTGACTTCCATCTGGAAATCGAGCAGCGCGTCCTGGCCAAGTCCCGCCGGCGCTTTGCCGCCGATCTTGGCGGACACCTGCGGGCGTGGCGGCCGGTTGGCCCGCCAGGTGGCCGGCATGCGAACCACCACCCCGGCGCTCTCCAGCTGTGGGACGTCTCTCAAAAGCTGAATAGCTTCCGTGGGTGTCCAGCGGAGCGGGTGGAAGATTTCACCCCCATCGACGAGGGCTTTCAGCCACGGACAGATCTCGGACGCTCGCTGCACGGGAAGCAATAGAGACAGCAAACGGCCCTTGTTTCGAGCTCCGGCGTATTCGCTAAGAGCCTTTCCCAATGGAAGATGTTGAGCCTTCGCATTGGCCGTCAATCGCGTGGTGTAGGTGGCCAGAAAGGCGAAAGGCGCGTCGGGATCTTTGCGGTTCTCGGCCAGATTGAAGTGGACCCGGCCGACCAGATTCCATGCAGGATTCCGGCGCTTCAGGAATTCCTGTATCCCGCACTTCGACTCTGTCAGTTCGATGTCGAATGCGGCATCCAGTTCCTCCCAGAGGGTGCCAAGGACCTCCACGCTCAGATACTCCGCACCGGCCATAGGAGGCGCCGCCAAGACCAGTCGGTCCAACGCTGCCGGGGCCGGCGCCGCAACATGGATTTTCTGCCGCCCGGCATCGGTATCCGGGTGCGCGCAAAGGGCGGTCACATACCATGTGCCAAATTCTCTCCAGTACGATAAGACCGGAGGAAGCGCGGCCCCGGCTTCCGCCGCTGCCAGATGTAGAAGACCGTGGCCCGAACCGCGCGCGAAGGCACTTCCCAGGCGTTGAGCAAGCTCGGCATCAAGGGGCAGCGCGTCAGGAGCTTCGGCTAACGCGAGGCGACCATGCGGAGATAGGGTTGGAGCAAGAGAGACTGACCCCATCCAGGGAGTCTACCAGTTTGCCGGGACTACCTGTGGTCGTTGTCGTCGTCAGCGGCCACATTATGGTTCAAAACGGCCATTTTATGGCTCAAGTCACAACTGCGTTTGCGCGCTCGAAACTCACCTGCGAGAGAAGCTCTTTGAGCCACTTCGTAAACTTGCGCAGCCAACGGAGGTAACGCAGCTTTCTGACAAAACATTCGGGCCGCTAAGGTCTTTCCTGGACAGGAATAACAAGGATCCTCACATCGAACTGGCGGCAATGATTGACGCAGTGGCTTCGGCTGATCCGAGTTCTTTCCGTGTGCTCACGAAACTGTATGACCTTCTAAGGGGGTGCCCTCGCCGCGAACTGCGCGACGAGAAGTACAAACAAATCGCCGGTTACCGAAACCCGCCCTCACACGATGCGCGTCAGGCCGTCACAGGAGTGTCCATCAAGAACGCCCGTTCCTGCATAGAACTCTGCGTTGAGTACTTTTCGCTGCTCGAGTCACCACCACCCTCGCCGCCGCGGCCAGCGCAACCGGGCAGACGGTAAGATATACAGGCACTGCGGCAGTCGCTCGCAGCGGCACATTATCGGCCCGCGACGCACCGCCAGTGAACGCGGCCGCCCCGTGCTACCGCATCGTGTTGACAGCCTTCGGCGATCAACCCGATTGAGGCGCAGAGGGACGAGTGAGTTCCCCCGGGCCGCGCAGACTCTCTCATGGTGCCTCGTCGCTGCTCTTCTCGACGCCAGCATACTCGATCACCGCCAGGGTGATATCATCCGCTTGTGCGGCGCTCTCGGTAAATTCCGTCACTGCGCGCTCGACTGCGTCGTGGACAGCCCGGCAGCCTTCGTTCGAATGCTCCCTGACCACCGCGCGCAACCGCTGCCGGCCGAAGAACTCGCCGTGCACGTTCTGCGCCTCGGTGACGCCGTCGGTATAAATGACGATCTTGGTTCCGTGGGACAGGTCAGTCGCGCGCACCTCGAAGTCCGGCGAGTCCACCAGGCCGACCGGCATGCCGGTCGCCTCCAGGGTCTCAAGCGTGCCGCCGGGCCGCACGACCAGCGGCGCGCAATGCCCCGCGTTGACGTAATGCAGCCGTCCGCCGCGCTCCAGCAGGCAATAGAAAACGGTGGCGTACCTCTCGCCTTGCGTGCGCTCGTTCAGGAACGCATTGATGCGCTGCACGCGTTTATGCAGCGCCGTGTCGCTGTGGCTCACGGCCAGAAACACGCCTTGCAACAGCGAGGCCAGAAGCGCCGAGCTGACACCCTTTCCCGACACGTCCGCCACCACCGCGGTCCAGGCGTCCTGGCCCGCGGCGATGAAGTCGAAATAGTCCCCCCCTACCTGGTGCGAGGCCACGCTGCTGCCGCAAGCCCGAAACCACCCGGTTTCCGGGAGACGCCGCGGCAGCAGATTCTGCTGGATTGTGCGCGCCAGGTCGAGCTCTTCTTCAATCTTCTGTTTGAGGCGCTCTTCCTCCAGCAGACGGGCATTCTCCAGAATCGTGGAGGCCTCGATGGCCAGGGTCTGCAGCAGCTCGCGGTTGCCGCCGCTCAGGTCGGCCGCCGCCAGCCGCGAGTCCATATACAGGACGCCAGCGGTTTCTTCGGCCGTCGAGACGATGTTGGTCGAATCTCCGCGCAGGCGGCTGATGCGTACCAGGGGCACCGAGACCGCACTACGCAGCTCCAGATCCGCCACGCTTCGCCCGGCGTGAAATTCGCCGGTGCCCTGGGGATCGAAATTCATAGAGAGCAGGTCGCGCCGCTGCTCAAGGGCGCGCTGGATCACGCGCCGCGGCACGCGCAGCTCACTCTCCGCCAAAGTGGCGCCCGACCGGTTGCGCGCCACGCGCACTTCCAGGTCGCCATCGTTGCGCAGCAGCAAAAAACCGCGCTCCGCGCCGGTGATAGCGAGCGCCGCGTCCACCACCAGGTTCAATACATCCTGTAGCGAGAAGCCGGTTTGCAGGCTGCGCGCCACATCCAGGATCGCGCGCAGCTTGGCCAAGTTGGCGCCCGCGCCGGACAAGCCGCCGGCCTGCGACGGACGTTCGTGCGCACCCAATTGATCCATCAGGCGGTTCAGTTCCGTGCCGTCGAGCGCGAAGATGAGGGAGTAGGAATCCGCAAAGCCAAACTCGATGCGGTCAGTGCTGCGCAGCCTGTGGCTCTCCACGCGCTTCCCATTGACGAATACACCGTGGCGGCTGCCGGCGTCTTCAATGACATAGTCGGCGCCTTGGCGCACGATTTGCGCGTGTACCCGGGAAGCACGGCTGTCGCGCAAGACGAGATGACTGTCCGCCTGGCGCCCGATGCGGAACGGCAGCGGCCGGATCTCCTGCCGCGTGCGCAGGCCATGTGGATCGATCACGATCAGGCTGGCTGTGGGAACCAGCTCCGTAGTGGCAGCCCCCATCAGGCGCTGCGCCTGGCGCGGCTACGCTGGGGGGGGGGAGTCTCGGGCACGGCCGTTTCGGGGAGGCGGGCGCTCCGGCGCGCGTTCTCCAGTTCCAGCGCGCGCAACGACTGGCAATGCGCGCAATAGCCGCCCACCTCCGTGCGCGCCAGCAGGATCTGGAATCCGAAGTGGCTCTCGATTTGTCTGCGCAGCCGTTGCAGCGGCTCGCCGAAGAACTCTTCGACCTTGCCGCACCGCAGACAGATCACGTGCGCGTGTTCCTGCTTCATGCGCGTCTCGTAGTAGTGCTGGTCGCCGTCGTGATGCATGAGGTCGAGCTCATCCACCAGGCCGCCGTTCTTCAGCATTTTCAGGGTGCGGTAAACGGTGACGCGGTTGAGCTTGGGATCCTTTTTCTGCGCCAGTTGAAAGAGACGCTCGGCGTCCAGGTGCTGCCCGGTCTGGTCAATCAATTCCAGCAGGATCTGCCGCTGGCGAGTCAGGCGCACACCTTTCTCGCGCAGCGATCCTTTGATGGAGTCGACAGCCATGCCGTACGACTACAATACTACCTCCAATCGGCAGTGAAAATGTTGAATTCGTAGCGCTCTTTGGCATCGCGGTCGGAGCAGAAGACCAGCTTTTTCCCGTCCGGCGAGAATTCCGGGAAAGAGGTGAATCCGCCGAAATCGGTGACCGGTTCCAGGCCGCTGCCGTCCAAGTTCATCAGGTAGAGTTCGAAGCGGCGCGTATCGCAAGCGTGCTTGTTGGATGCGAACAGGATCTTTTTGCCGTCCGGCGTGAAGGTGGGAGCAAAGCTGGCGCAGCCGAAATCGGTAATGGCGCGGGCATTGCCACCGTCCGCATCGGAGACTACGATTTCCATTTTCATAGGAGCGGTCAGGTTGTCGGCCAGCAGTTCCTTGTAACGCGCCATGGCTTCCGGCGTCTTAGGGTAATTGGCGCGCCACACCAGCTTTTTGCCGTCACGTGAGAAGACGGGGCCGCCGTCGTAACCCACCTGGTGCGTGATCTGCTTCTTGTGCGAGCCATCCGTGTTCATGGTCCACAGGTCCAAGTCGCCGGAGGCCAACGACGTGTACACCATGGCGCCGGTCTTCCAGTTTACGGTTCCCTCGGCGTCGTACCCTGGAGCATCCGTGAGTCGCTTTACGATTTCGCCCTCGTCAGTGGCCAAGTAGATGTCATAACCGGCAAAGACTCCCCACACGTAGCCGTGGCTGCGGTCGGGCGGCGTTGGGCACGAATCGCCCGCGGCGTGTGTGGAGGCGTAGATGATGTGGTGGTTGTCGGCCAGGAAATATCCGCAGGTGGTGCGCCCCTTGCCGCTGGAAACCATGTGCTGATCCGATCCATCCGCGTTCATGATGTAGATCTGGTCGCACTCGTGCGGCGGGCGCGTGGACTGGAAGATCAGGCGTTGGCCGTCCGGAGACCAATAGGCTTCGGCATTCTGGCCGCCGTGCGTCAACTGGCGGAAGTTACTGAGGTGCGATTCCGCGGAGGCCGCGCCAGCCAGCAGGATGGCGAGACAACCAACACGATAACTCAACGACGGTCCGGCCCCGCTCCGGCATGATCAAGGGCGCCCGGCACCAGTTCGATGGCCATGCGCAGGTCAGTGACTTTGGCCTTCAAGGCTGCGTGCTGGCCGCGGCTGAGGCCGGTGACGCAAGGCAGGACGGTCTTCACCTGCACATAGACCTGTTCTGCCTGGGAGTAGAAAACGGATTGCGTGGTGGCCGCCACGTTGGCCAATGCGATACCACGATCCAGTTCGGTGGTGAGGAGCGGCAGACCCAAAGCCGCCGGAACGGATATCCCGGCGGCGACTACCACAAGGAAGAGAAAGTGCAACAGCTTCACGCTTCCAGATTACCTCAGTCACCGGTCCAGGTAGTGCGTTTCGGAAAGGGAGCGGAGACGCGCGGCGGCGCTTTCGGCGGTAATGTCCCGCTGCGGCATGCCCAGCATTTCGAAGCCGACCATGAACTTGCGGATGGTGGCGGAGCGCAGCAGCGGCGGATAGAAATGTGCATGGAAGTGCCACTCGGGATGCGGCACGCGGTCGATGGGGCGCTGGTGGAAGCCGAGCGTGTAAGGGAAAGGCGCCTCAAAAACGTTGTCGTAACGCGCCGTCACGCGCTTGAGGATATCGGCCAGGCGGCCGCGCTCATCCGGGTCGAGCTCATCCATCGCGGTGAGATGGCGTTTGGCGATGACGACGGTTTCGAACGGCCACACCGCCCAGAACGGGACCAGGGCGGCGAAGGAGTCATTCTCGCAAACGAGGCGCTCGCCGGAATCGCGTTCGAGGGCGAGGTAATCGCACAGCAGGCAGGAACCGTGGCGGGCGCGCCAGGCGGCCTGCTCGCGCTGTTCGGCGGCGGGTTCGGTAGGCATGCCCTGACTGGCCCAGATCTGGCAATGCGGGTGCGGGTTGCTGGCGCCCATCATTTCCCCGCGATTTTCGAAGATCTGCACGTGACCGACAAACGGCAGGCTACCCAGCTCAACGTATTGCGCGGCCCACATGTCCATGACCGGCTTCAGCTGTGCCACGGTCATGCGCGAAACCGTGAGGTCGTGGCGCGGCGAGAAGCAGGCCACGCGGCAGGTGCCCGGCTCGCCGGCAGCCAGCAGCAAACCGCCGCGGTCCTGAGTCACGGGTGGGGTGTCCGGCAGCAGTGCCGCGAAATCGTTATCGAAAACGAACGTGCTGGTGTAAGCGGGATTGCGCGCCCCCCCCGCCCGCGAGTTGCCGGGGCACAGGTAGCATTGCGGATCGTATTGGGGCTGCGAAGGCTGGGCGGCCTTTTCCACCTGGCCTTGCCAGGGACGCTGAGTGCGGTGCGGGGAGACCAACACCCACGATCCGTTGAGCGGGTTGTAACGGCGGTGGGGATGCCGGGTGAGTTCCAGCATCAATCCTGTCCACCGTCTTGCTTCTCCGGCTTCGCGAACGCGGAGTCTGCCAGCGGCGGGTTGTTTTTGATTTCGGCGAACTTGAAGATGACGGTGCTGTCCGGGGAGCGCTGTTCGATGGTGGCGGGCACTTTGATGCCGTCAACGTCGCGGTAGTCGCTCAGGAACACTTCGTACTGCACGATGCCATCTTCGAGGGTTACGCGCTCGTAGTCGCGCTTGACGAGCAGGCCGGTGTCCGCATCGAAGTACAATTTCTCGGGCGAACCACTGGCCGGCGCGGCGTCGATCACATTGGCCTTGTGCCCGTTGACGTCCGCGGGCGCGGCCAGAGTCATGGTAGGAAACAGCTCCTTCAACCTGGTCTCGCGGTAGAAATGGTGGTCGCGCTTAGCGGTGGCGAGATCGGCGTTGCTCATGGCGTGCACGCCGGAATCGGGATTTTTCTCCCAGCCGTTGGTTCCATCCAGAACCGTCTCGATCACCCCGTAGCCGGGGATGTCCAGGGTGAGGCGAAAGCTGCCGGGCGCCTTGGCGACCACCCGGGCAGCGCCGGTCACGTTATCATCGGGAATCTCGGCGGTGCCCTTCATGGCGCGGGTGGTGACTTTTTCATAGGCCTCCTTGCCGCCGAGGGCTTGCACGTACTTTTGCAGAATCTCATCAACACTGGGCTGCGCCAGCACCGGTGCGGCGCATGCCAGCACCAATAGCCATACTTGCCGGTAAATCATCAGAACCTCCACGGGCAGCGCGGCGCGCGGCCCTCAGACTACAATAAATCTTTTATGCACCTACAGGAAGTCGTCGAAGCGCAGGGCCACCTGATCGACTCCCACGTGATGGAGAGCATCTTCGACAAGGTGGTGGAGCACCATGGGCGCTTCGAGGTGGAACAGTTCCGCATCGGACGCACCAACAGTGACGCATCTTACCTGCGTTTGAGAGTGGAAGCGCCCACGCCCGAGTTACTCGCCCACCTGCTGGAAGCTTTGCTGGAGCTGGGCTGCTCCCCGGTGGACTCCGGCGACGACGCGGCGCTGCGCACCGTAGCGCGGGATTGTTGCGCACCAGAGGATTTCTACTCCACCACCAATCACCGCACCTTCGTGCGCCACGAGCAGCAATGGCTGGAGGTGGAGAACCAGCGCATGGACGCGCTCATCGTAGTGGCCGAGGGCCGCGCAGCCTGCCGACGCCTTCGGGACATTCGCGCGGGGGATCGGGTGGTGACCGGTCTGCGCGGCATTCGCGTGACGCCGGAATCGAAGGAGCGCGACCGCCTGGCCTTCGCCTTTATGTCGAATGGTATTTCGTCGGAGCGGCAAGTGGAGACCGCTGTGCGGCAGACGGCGGCGTTAATGCGGCTGGCGCTCGATCAAAAACAGAAGGTAGCCGTGGTAGCAGGGCCGGTGGTGGTACACACGGGCGGCGCGCCGGGGCTGGCCGCGCTGATCCGCGGCGGATTCGTGCAGGCGCTGCTGAGCGGCAATGCGCTGGGGGTACACGATGTGGAGGCGGCATTGTTCGGGACTTCGCTGGGCGTGCGCCTGGAAGACGGCCGGCAGGAGGAGCACGGGCACCGCAACCACATGCGCGCCATCAACGCCATCTTCCACGCGGGGGGGGTGCGCGAGGCGGTGGCCTCGGGACGCTTGCACTCCGGCATCCTCTATGAGTGCGTGCGCGCCGGCGTGCCCTTCGTGCTGGCCGGCAGCCTGCGCGACGATGGCCCGCTACCCGACACCATCACCGATATGAACGCAGCGCAGGACGCCTACGCCGAGCACTTGAAGGGAGCGGGCGTGGTGCTGTGCCTCGGTTCGATGCTGCATTCCATCGCCACGGGAAACATGCTGCCGAGCTGGGTGAAGATCGTGTGCGTGGACATCAACCCAGCGGTGGCGACCAAGGTGAGCGACCGCGGCACGGGGCAGGCGGTGGGCGTGGTGGCCGATGTGGGCATGTTTCTCGACCTGCTGGCCAAGGCGGTGACTCAGCCCGCGCTCGAAACCCAATCATGAAGCGGGCTTATACCGATAAGCACGCCGCAGCGGGAATCCACGCGGAGCTGCCGGAAATCGAAACCTGGCCCAACCAGTTTCCGGACTACGAAATCGAGATTGTGATTCCCGAGTTCACTTCGGTGTGTCCCAAGACGGGCCTTCCGGATTTCGGCAAGCTGACGCTGCGCTACGTGCCCGATAAGCGTTGCCTGGAGCTGAAGTCGCTGAAGATGTATCTGCTGGCCTACCGCAACCTGGGCATCTTCTACGAGAACGTGGTGAACCGGTTCCTGCGCGACGTGGTGAAGGCGGTGCGCCCCGTCAGCGCCACGGTCACGGGCGAGTTCACGCCGCGCGGCGGGCTGCACTCCAAGATCACGACCGCCTGGAGCCGAAAACGTGGAAACCGATGAATTGACCGCGATCCTGCAAGCGGTGCGTGACCGCGTGCGCGCGCGGCATCCGGAGAGCACCACCGCATCGGCCGTGCCGCTCCCGGACCTGATGCCGCTGCTGCACGCGCGCGACGCCGCGGAAGCCAAGGTGGCGGCTATCGGCACCGTGAATCCGCGTTCCGGCGGGCTGTTGAACGCGTTGGTGCAGTTTGCCAAGAAGCTCATCGCACGGGCTCTAGACTGGCACGTGCGCGAACAGGTGGAGTTCAACCGCAACGCGGTCGCCTGCGTACAGGCGACGCTCGAAGCGCTCGAAGAGACCCGGCGCGCGCTGGCCGCCATCGACGCACTGCAGCTGGACGATATGTGCGCGCATTGGACCCAATTTCGCGAGGAGTGGGACCGCAAACTGGTAGTAAACGAAACCAAGCTGCTGCACGGCGTAGCGGAACTGAGTGCCTCGTTCCAACACCGCACCGGGTTGATGGAAGCTTCGTTCCGGGACCAAATCCGCGCGCAGCATGCCGACTTCACCGGCGCGCTGGACCGGAGCGGGCTGGACATCCAAAAGCGGCTGTGGGCGGACCTCGAACGCATCCGGCTGGACTACGAGCGGCTAATCCACGCCGAGTTGCGGGTCGTCAGGCAGCGCGCCTCGGTCAGCGCCGCGCTGTCCGCCCCCGCGGTGGCCGCCGCGCCGCGGGACTCGGGCCCGGCAGCGCCGGCCTTCGATTACGGCCGCTTCGCCGACCGCTTCCGTGGCTCGGAAGATTACGTGCGCAATGGCCAGCGCTTCTATGTGCCTTACTTCTCGGGGCGCGGCAACGTGCTGGATCTGGGCTGCGGCCGCGGCGAGTTTCTGGACCTGATGCGCGAGGCCGGCGTGAAAGCCCGCGGCGTCGATACCAGCCGCGAGTCAGTCGACCTGTGCCGCTACAAGGGCCTGAGCGCCGACGTCGCCGACCTGTTCACACATCTGGCGGACTTGCCGGAACTGTCTCTCGACGGCATCTTCTGTTCGCAGGTGGTCGAGCACCTGCCGCCCGAGCGCCTGCCGGAGTTGATCCGCCTGGCTTCCTCACGCCTGGAGCCGGGGGGGGTGATGGCAGTCGAGACTCCGAACCCGGAGTGCCTGGCCATCTTTGCGAGCCACTTCTATCTCGACCCGACGCATGCGCGGCCGGTGCCGCACGCGCTGCTGGCGTTCTACATGGAGGAGTACGGCCTGGGGCGAATCGAAGTGCACCGGCTATCGCCGGCAGTGGATTCGATGCCGGCGCTGGCGGCGCTGCCGGAGGAATTTCGCGAGGCGTTCTTCGGCGGCCTGGATTACGCGATCGTGGCGTGGAAGCTGTAGCCGCGGATGCCGAGCGAAATCGAAATCAAGCTGCCCGTGCCCAGCGCCGCCAAAGGCCGCCGCATGTTGCGCGCCGCCGGATTCCAGATCTTCCACCGCCGCGTCTTCGAAGCGAACACGCTTTTCGATACCCCGAGCCACTCGCTGCGCCGTGCCGGCAGCTTATTGCGCGTGCGCGAGGCGGGTCCGCAGGGCATCCTAACGTATAAAGGCCCCCCCATACCGGGCAAACACAAAGAACGCGAAGAACTGGAGGTCGAGATCAGCGATCCTCGCCGATTTATCGATTTGCTGTCACGCGTGGGTTTCCAGCCTAAGCTTCGCTACGAGAAACACCGCACCGAATTCCGCCGGCCGCATCAGGCCGGCCTCGCCATGCTGGACGAAACGCCCATCGGCGTGTTCCTGGAATTGGAGGGACATCCCGCATGGATCGACCGCAATGCGCGCGCCCTCGGGTTCCGCGAATCGGACTACATCACGCTGAGCTACTTGGAACTCTATCGGCGGTACTGCCGGCAGCACGGCTTAAGCCCAGGCCACATGACTTTTCAGCTCACGAGTTCCCGCTCTTCGAGTTCCCAATGAACTCGCGCATCAGCCGGATCACTTCCGCGGTTTTCTCGTGGATCACCCAGTGTGTGCCATCCGGGATGCGCGCAATCCTGACGCCCTTCACGAACTCGTCCAACCCGTTCAGGTTGCCCGTGAGCAACGCCGTATCCTTCTCCCCCCAGATCACCAGCGTGGGCGTCTCGATGGGCTTCATCTGCGGCAGCGCCATTTCCAGCGGGGCCTGCGCGCCATCCACCGGCGAGTGTAAACGAGCCGCGCGGTAGTAGTTCAGCCCGCCGGTGAGCCCGCGGCCCCAGTTCCCCAAGTACTCGCGCATCTCGGCCTCCGACGCCCAGGGCTTGATTAAGCCTTGCAGCGTGGCAAAATGGTTTTGGCTTAATATCTTTTCGGCCTGCGGCGAATTGAAGAGATTGAAGTAAGCGCTGGCCTTTTGCTGCGCGGGATTATTCGCCAGCTCGCGCGCGAATACGGTGGGGTGCGGCGCGTTCACGATGATCAGTTTGTCCAACATGTCCGGATGTTCGGCCGCGAACGCCCATGCAATGACGCCCCCCCAATCGTGCCCCACCAGCACGAACTTGCGCGCCTTCAGTTTCACCGCCAGTTGCTTCACGTCCTCTACTATCAGGGGGACGCGGTAGCTATCGACCGGCTCCGGCTTGTCCGAGAGGTTGTACCCGCGCATGTCGGGCGCAACCGCGTGATGGCCGCTGGCGAACTCCGGAATCAGGCTCTTCCACTCGTACCAGAATTCCGGGAATCCGTGCAAAAACAGAATCAGCGGGCCCTTGCCCTGCTCCACGTAGTGCAACTTTACTCCATTTACTTCCGCATATCGGTGATGCCACTTAGTCTGAGCCATAAGAGCCGTGGTAGCTAGTAATGCCGCGCTAAGCCAACTTATCCAGGACCGCATCGGTCACCTCCTGTGCGCGATTCGTGCCTCCCAAATCCGGCGTGCGAACCTTGCCCTCCGCCAGCACCGCCGCCACCGCGTGCTCGATATCCCCCGACGCCGCCGGCAATTCCAGGTGGTCGAGCATCATGGCCGCGCTGAGGATGGCTGCGAGCGGATTGACCACCCCTTGACCGGCGATGTCGGGCGCCGAGCCATGCACAGGCTCGAACATGGAAGGGAAGCGCCGCTGCGGATCCAGGTTCGCGCTGGCCGCGAGGCCCATGCTGCCGATAATGATGGCCGAGATGTCGCTCAGGATGTCGCCGAACAGGTTGGACGCCACCACCACGTCGAAACTCTCGGGACGACGGATGAAATTCATCGCGGCCGCATCGACCAGCAGCGATTCGGTTTCGACTCCCGGAAATTCGCTCGCGACATCGTTGAAGGCGCGGTCCCAGAGGGCCATGCCGTAGCCCTGTGCGTTGGACTTGGTGATGGAGGTGACCCGCTTCTTTTTGCCACGTTTGACCGCCAGTTCGAACGCGTAACGGACCACGCGCTCGATGCCGCGTCGCGTGAACACCGCCGTCTGGATGGCGACTTCCTCGGGCTGCGCCATGTAGACGAATCCGCCGACCTGGGCGTACTCGCCTTCGGTATTCTCGCGCACGATCACCATGTCGATCTGGCCGCCCTCCCGCCCGGCGAGGGGCGACTTCACGCCCGGATACAGGTACGCCGGCCGCACGTTGGCGTATTGATCGAAGGCCCGCCGGATGGGCAGCAGCAAGCCGTTGAGCGTGGTGTGATCGGGAATATCAGGATGGCCGACCGCGCCCAGCAGGATGGCGTCGCAGGGCTGCAGCAAATCGAGCGCGCCGGAGGGCATCATCTTGCCCCAACGGAAAAAGTGCGCGGCGCCCCAATCGAAATCCTGAAACGCGAAGGTGACGTTGTGTTTTTGGGCCGCGCGCTCGAGCACGCGCCGAGCCTCGGGCACGACTTCCTGGCCCACGCCGTCGCCGGCGATGACTGCTATAGTGAGGGTCTTCACGGACCCTTCAATTTTAAATGGACG
>Ga0335077_10005797_pt1 | contig 15197 bp, 12 predicted proteins | sample Lox_Sample_31_FD_207151 | JGI IMG/M metagenome (GOLD analysis project Ga0335077, IMG submission 207151) | Soil microbial communities from Loxahatchee National Wildlife Refuge, Florida, United States - Lox_Sample_3.1 | ecosystem: Environmental > Terrestrial > Soil > Wetlands | place: USA... | reverse complement strand
TTGAAGGTGGCTCGGATGCCGGCGGCGAGCCGCGCGGCGCGCACGTCGGCTTCGGTCGTTCCCGTCAGCTGAGCGATCCGACGATCCGCGAAGCCCATCTGTTTCGCGCGTCGGAGCGTGTGGGCGTCGCCGAGCGCGGACGCCTGAATCGCGGACTCGAACTCTACGATCTGGCGGATGTTTTCCAGGAACCACGGATCGATGGCCGACAGGCGCGCGATCTCTTCCGTGCCGAGGCCGCGGCGGTAGCCCTCGGCCACCGCGAAGCACCGCTCGGGAGTCGGGATCCGGATCTTCTGCCTCAGTTCCTCGAGATCGGCGACGGGCCGATCCAGGGTCAAGCCGAAGCGATCCTGCTCGAGGGAGCGGACGGCCTTCTGAAGCGCTTCCTTGAACGTCCGGCCGATGGCCATGACCTCGCCCACCGATTTCATCTGGGTGGTGAGCGTGGGATCGGCCTCGGGGAATTTCTCGAAGGCCCATCGCGGGAACTTGACCACGCAGTAGTCGATCGCGGGCTCGAACGATGCCGGGGTCTCGCGCGTGATGTCGTTCCGCAACTCGTCGAGCGAGTAGCCCACGGCGAGCTTCGCGGCGATCTTTGCGATCGGGAAGCCCGTGGCCTTGGAGGCCAGCGCGGAGGAGCGCGAGACGCGCGGGTTCATCTCGATGACGACCAGACGCCCCGTGGCGGGATCGACCGCGAACTGGATGTTGGAGCCGCCGGTCTCGACGCCGATCTCGCGGATGACGGCGATGGCGGCGTCGCGCATGAGCTGGTATTCCTTGTCCGAGAGGGTCTGCGCCGGCGCCACCGTGATGGAGTCGCCGGTGTGGACGCCCATGGGATCGAAGTTCTCGATGGAGCAGATGATGACGACGTTGTCCTGGAGGTCGCGCATCACCTCGAGCTCGAACTCCTTCCAGCCGATCACGGACTCCTCGACCAGGACCTGCTGCATCGGGCTCTGCTGGAGACCCCACTTGACCGCCGATTCCAGTTCCTCGGGGTGGTAGGCGACGGACCCGCCCGTGCCGCCCAGCGTGAACGACGGGCGGATGATGAGCGGGAACTCCATCCGGCGCCGGCGCATGCCCGTGAGCGCCTCCTCCGGCGAGCTGGCGTAGAACCCTTCGGGCATGGCAAGGCCGATCCGCGTCATGGCGGCGGCGAAGAGGTTGCGGTCTTCGGCCGTCTTGATGGCAGGCACCTTCGCGCCGATCAGCTCGACGCCGTAGCGGTCGAGCGTGCCGTCCTCGGCGAGCGCCACGGCGAGGTTCAGCGCGGTCTGCCCGCCCACGGTGGGCAGCAGGGCATCGGGCCGCTCCCGCTCGATGATCTTCGTCACCAGGTCCACCGAGAGCGGCTCGATGTAGGTGCGATGCGCCATCTCCGGATCCGTCATGATGGTCGCCGGATTGGAGTTGACCAGCACCACCTCGATGCCCTCCTCTCGGAGCGCCTTCACGGCCTGCGTGCCCGAGTAGTCGAACTCGCAGGCCTGCCCGATGACGATGGGCCCGGAGCCGATCAGGAGGACTTTCTTGAGGTCGGCGCGCTTGGGCATCGGCGTGCAGCTTGCCCCCTTTGGGCCTACTCTTCAACCAGCCCGTAGACGATCGACGTCTCCGGGGTGGCCTCCTCCCGTCGGAAGAGCACGTCGTCCAGGCGACCGGAACCGATCCACATCACCTCGCCGTTGCCCCAGAGCTTCTCGCCCAGCACGCTCATCCGCTTGCCCACGCGTTCCTTGACCGCGTGCGCCTCCATGCTGAGCTCACTCTCCGTGGTGAAGACGGCCCAGTCGGGCTTCTGCGCGGCGTCCTCGGTCTTGCGATAAGCGATCAGGTACTTCGGCATTGCAGCGGCCTCCTCTCAAGAGAACTCGGAGAGGGGCTTCGCCCCCCTTCCGAAGCCTCCCCCGGATTCGATTGCGCGGGCAAAGCCCCCGCCCGAAACGGAACGGCCCGGGGGTCAGTGATCGATCAAGGGAGTCATGCCTGATTCTTCCCAGAGCCTCCTGGGAACTGGCGACCGTGGGTCTGCTCCAGCATGTCGATGAAGCGATGGAACAGGTAGTGCGCGTCGTGCGGCCCCGGCGAGGCCTCCGGGTGATATTGCACCGAGAAGATCGGTAACTCCTGGTGACGCATGCCCTCGGAGGTGCCGTCGTTGAGATTCCGGTGGGATTCCTCGAGGCCGAAGCGGGCTACCGACTCCGGATCGACCGCGAACCCGTGATTCTGTGACGTGATCTCGACGCGCTCGGACCTGAGGTCCCGCACCGGGTGGTTGGCGCCGTGATGCCCGAACTTGAGCTTGTACGTGGATCCGCCGAACGCGAGCCCGAGGATCTGATTGCCGAGACAGATGCCGAAGATGGGCACGCGGCCGATGAGGCCGCGCACCGACTCGATCAGATAGGGCACTCCCTCGGGATCCCCGGGCCCATTCGCGAGGAAGACGCCGTGGGGCTTTCGCTCGAGGATGGCGTCGGCCGTGGTCCGCGCGGGCACGACGACGACCTCGCAGCCAACGGAGGTGAGCTGGCGGAGGATGTTCTGCTTGATCCCCGAATCGTACGCCACCACCCTGAAGCGCGGCGCTGGCGGCGGCATGTAGCCGCGCCCGAGCTCCCAGCTGCTCTCCTTCCACCCGTAGGACTCGTTCACCGTGACCTCGCTCACCAGGTCGCGTCCGACCAGTCCGGGCAGCGCGCGAGCGCGCGCCGCGAGGCGCTCCCCGTCGAGGTCCTCGGTGGAGATGATCCCCTCCTGCGCCCCGTGGTCGCGGAGGTGGCGCGTGAGCGCGCGCGTGTCGATCCCCTGGATGCTCACGATGGACTGCTCCCGCAGGTAGTCGTCGAGCCGGATGCGCCCGCGCCAGCTGGAGGGGAACGGGCAGGCCTCCTTCACGATGAAGCCGTTGACCCACAGGCGGCGGGACTCCACGTCCTCGACGTTGATCCCGTAGTTGCCGATGAGTGGATAGGTCATGCAGACGATCTGGCCCCGATAGGAGGGGTCGGTCAGGATCTCCTGGTAGCCGGTCATCGCCGTGTTGAAGACCACCTCGCCGTGCGCCTCCCCTCTGGCGCCACAGCTCTCGCCGCGGAAGACGCGCCCGTCGGCCAGCGCGAGCAGCGCGGGGATCATACCGTGATGGGCACGCCGCCCACGATGGTCATCCACGGTCCTCCGATGCCCGCCCAAGCCGCGAACGGCGTGTTGCGCGCTCGCGACCGGAACCGCGCCGGGTCGACGGTCCACGGCTGTCCGAGGTCCAGGATCGTGACGTCGGCGACGGCCCCCGGCGCCAGGCTTCCGCCCGGGAGGTTGAGCAACCTCGCCGGCGCCGAAGACAGGCGGGCGACGAGTGTCCCCAGGTCGATGATGCCCGGTCTCACCAGCCGGTCGAGGAGCACGCTCACCGCGGTCTCGAGGCCGACCACGCCGTTGGCGGCCTCGGCAAACTCGTCCTCCTTCTCGCTGAGCGCGTGCGGCGCGTGGTCGGTGGCGATGCAGTCGATAGTGCCGTCGGCGAGCGCCTCCAGGAGCGCCTCCACGTCTCGCTTGCCGCGAAGCGGCGGCGCCATCTTCGTGTTGGGATCCCAGCCCCGCACGGCCTCGTCGGTCAGGAGCAAGTGGTGGGGCGTCACCTCGGCGGTGACCCGGATGCCGCGCGCCTTCGCCTCGCGGATCATGCGCACCGCGCCGGCGGTGGAGACATGCGCAATGTGCACGTGCGCCTGGGTCAGCTCGGCCAGGACGATGTCGCGCGCCACCATGACGTCCTCGGCAGCGGCGGGCTGACCGTGAATTCCGAGCTCGGTCGAGACGATCCCCTCGTTCATGGCGGCGCCGTGTGACAGGTCGGGATCCTCGGCGTGACTGATGATCGGCGTGCCGAAGGGCAGCGTGTACTCCATGGCGCGCCGATACAGCTCGGCGTTCGTCACGCAGCGTCCGTCGTCGGAGAACGCGACGCACCCGGCCTCCGCCTGCTCGGCCAGCTCCGCGAGCTGGGTCCCCTCGAGGTTGCGCGTGACGGCGCCGATGGGATGGACGCGGACGACTCCTTCCACCCGCGCCCTGGCCAGGATGTAGTCGGTGACGGCTCGATTGTCGTTCACCGGGAACGTGTTGGCCATGCAGCAGACGGCGGTGAAGCCGCCGGCGGCGGCCGCGCGTGTGCCGCTGGCAATGGTTTCCTTGTATTCGTGGCCCGGCTCGCGGAGGTGCGTGTGGATGTCGATGAAGCCCGAGCATACGACCTTGCCGGTCGCGTCGACCACGCGGATGTCGGCGGGCGCCTCGAGTCGCTGGCCGGTGCGCGCGATCCGGCCCTCGGCGATCATGAGATCGAGCATCCCGTCCACGCCCGCCGCGGGGTCGAGCAGGCGTCCGTTTCTGATCAGGAGATTCATGCCGCCTTGCCTCCCGCCAGCAGGAAGAGCACGCCCATCCGGATCGCCACGCCGTTGGTCACCTGGTCCAGGATCACCGAGTACCGGCTGTCGGCTACCTCCGGCGACAGCTCGACGCCGCGGTTGACCGGCCCCGGATGCATGATCAGCACGTCGGGCCGGCAGTGCTCGAGTCGCGCGAGCGTCAGGCCCCACACGCGCGAGTACTCGCGAATGGAGGGGATGAAGCCGCTCAGCATCCGCTCGTGCTGAAGACGCAGCATCATGATCACGTCGGCGTGGGCGATGGCCTCCTCCAGCCGGTGGCTGACCTTGACCCCGAGCTCCTGGCACGCGGCGGGGATCAAGGTCGGCGGCCCTGCCACCGTCACCGTGATGCCCATCTTCCGCATCCCGTAGATGTTCGAGCGCGCGACGCGGCTGTGGGTCACATCGCCGACGATGGCCACGTTGAGACCCTCCAGATGGCCCTTCTTCTCGCGGATCGTGAGCAGGTCGAGCAGCGCCTGGGTCGGATGCTCGTGGGCGCCGTCGCCCGCGTTCACGACGGCGCACCGGAGGTGCCGCGCCAGGAGGGCCGCGGCGCCCGAGGCCTTGTGGCGGACGACCACCACGTCGGGACGCATGGCCTCGATGTTCTTTGCCGTGTCGAGCAGGCTCTCGCCCTTCTCGGCGCTGCTGCCGGAGGCGGAGAAGTTGATCACGTCGGCGGAGAGCCACTTGCCGGCGATCTCGAAGGACGTGCGGGTGCGCGTCGACGCCTCGTAGAAGAGGTTCACGACGGTCTTGCCACGCAGGGTCGGGACCTTCTTGATCTCGCGGCTGGCGATCTCCTTCATGGACTCCGCCGTGTCGAGCACGTCGGTGATCTCGGCGGCCTCGAGGTCCTGCATGCTGAGGAGATCCTTGCGTTTCCACGCCATGACTAGCCCTCCGGTGGCTCCTGGATGACCACCCGGTCGATGCCGTCGTGCTCGCGGAGCATGACGGCGACGGTTTCGCGGCGGCTCGTCGGCAGGTTCTTTCCGATGTAGTCGGGCCGGATCGGCAGCTCTCGGTGACCGCGGTCCACGAGGACGGCCAGCCGGATGATGCGGGGCCGTCCCAGATCCATCAAGGCGTCCATGGCGGCCCGGATGGTGCGGCCCGTGAAGAGCACGTCATCCACCAGGATCACGATGCGTCCCGTGATGGGGAAGCTGATCTCGGTGCTGCGGACCTGCGGCTGCTCGGCCTTGAGCCCGAGATCGTCCCGGTAGAGCGTGATGTCGAGCGCGCCGACCGAAGGCCTGGCGCCCTCGATGGCCGCGACCTTCTTGGCGATGCGTTCGGCCAGCGTGACGCCGCGAGTCTTGATCCCGACCAGCGCCACGCGGTCCACGCCCTCCGCCTGCTCGACGATCTCGTGGGCGATGCGCGTCAGCGCGCGGTCGAGCCCCGCCTCGTCGAGCACCTGGGCTTTCTCCCGCTGGACCGTCATCGCGAGCGGTCGCTTGCCGCGGTGCCAGCGGGCGCGAGCAGCGGGCAAAAAAAATGCCCCTCACGGGGCTCAGACCAACTCGTTTCAATGTCCGGCTGCTTCATCCTGCTCCTTGCCGGCCTCACGGGGCCTGCTTAAAGGAGTGAATCACGATGCTGCTACACACTACGCTCAGAGCTCTCACGCTGTCAAGCGTGGCATGGCCACGACCCTGGACGGACCTCCTGTCCTGGCCGACAATGACCACGGAGCCGCCGTGTCCAGGGTCCGGTTCGAGATCCGCGTCGAGGGCATCGTCCAGGGCGTCGGCTTTCGCCCGTTCGTCTTCGCGCTTGCGTCGCGCTTCGGGCTGGCGGGCACCGTCGCCAACGATGGCGCCGGTGTGACCGTCGACATCGAGGGCGCCGGGTCATCCGTCGACCAGTTCATGGTGGCGCTCGAGCGCGATGCGCCCCCGCTAGCCCTCGTCGAGCGAGTCACGCGTCGTGAGTTACCGGTGACGGGGGCTACCGCCTTCGTGATCGCCCGGAGCGAGGCGGGGCTCGCGCGCGCCACCCTCGTCTCGCCCGACGCCGCCACGTGTGATGACTGTCTTCGCGAATTGCTCGATCCCCGCGATCGTCGCTTCCGGTATCCGTTCATCAACTGCACGAACTGCGGGCCGCGCTTCACCATCATCCGCGACGTGCCGTACGACCGGGCCGCCACGACGATGGCCGGCTTCGCGATGTGCCGGGAGTGTGCCCGCGAATACCACGACCCCGCGGATCGGCGCTTTCACGCCCAGCCGGTGGCCTGTCCGGCGTGCGGGCCCACCCTCGCTTTCGTCGACGCCAGCGGCCGGGGCATTCCCGGCGATCCGGTCGAGAGCGCGGCGCGTGCGATCACCGCGGGCAACGTCGTCGCCGTGAAAGGCCTGGGCGGCTACCATCTCGCGGTGGCGGCCAGCGATGAGCGCGCCGTGGCTGCACTTCGCGCTCGCAAACACCGTGAGGAAAAACCGTTCGCACTCATGGCGCGTGAGATGGAGGAGGTTCGCCGGTGGGCGCTCGTCGAGCCGGCCGAGGAGCGCCTCCTCGTGAGCGCCCAGCGACCCATCGTGGTCCTCTCCCGTCGCCCGGAGGCCGGCGTCGCGCCGAGCGTGACTCCCGGCAACCGATCGCTCGGTTTCATGCTGCCCTACACTCCGGTCCATCACCTTCTGGCGCGGGCGCTGCACGGCCCGATCGTGCTCACGAGCGGCAACGTGTCCGACGAGCCGATTGCCTTCATCGACGATGAGGCGCGCGCCCGCCTGGCCGGCATCGCCGATTTCTATCTCACCCACGACCGCCCGATCCACATCCGGACCGACGACAGTGTGGTCCGCGCCTTCCGCGGCGCCCCGATGCTGCTTCGCCGGTCGCGCGGCTATGCGCCCCGGCCGATCATGGTCGCCGCGCCGTTTTCCCGTCATATCCTGGCCTGCGGCGGCGAGCTCAAGAACACCGTGTGCGTGGCCAAGGGACATCACGCGTTCGTCTCCCATCACATTGGCGACCTCGAGAACTACGAGGCCCTGCGCTCGTTCCAGGAGGCGATCGCCCACCTCGAGCGTCTGTTCGACGTCACTCCCGCCGTCGTCGCCCACGATCTCCACCCGGAGTACCTGTCGACGAAATGGGCCCAGGCCCAGGAGGGCGTGCGGCTCGTCGGTATTCAGCATCACCACGCCCACGTGGTGGCCTGCCTTGTCGACAACGCGTGGACGGAGCCTGCGATCGGCGTGGCCTTCGACGGGCTGGGCTATGGCGCAGACGGCACGCTGTGGGGCGGTGAGTTTCTCGTGGCCGACCTCGGCGGATTCGCGCGCGTCGGCCACCTGACCCCGATCGCGATGCCCGGGGGGACGGCGGCGATCAAGGAGCCGTGGCGGATGGCCGCCGTGTATCTCGACGACGCGTTTGCCGGCGCGCCGCCCGCGCTGCCGATCGCCGGCCGTTACGCCGCGCGCTGGGAGACGGTGCGAGCCCTCGCGCGCTCCGGCGTGGCGTCGCCGCGCACGTCGAGCGCGGGCCGCCTCTTCGACGCCGTCTCGGCGCTACTCGATGTGCGTCACGAGATCTCCTACGAGGGCCAGGCCGCGGTGGAGTTGGAGCAGCTGGCCGACCTCGCCGAGACTTCGGCCTACGCTGCCCTCCCGGTGGAGTCCGGAGAGGGTTTCCAGATCCACGGTGCGGATCTGATCCGCGCCACCGTCGAGGACCTCCGGAAGGGAGTCGCGGCGCCCGTGATCGCCGCCCGCTTCCACAACGGCGTCGCTCAGACGATCGTCGAGGGCTGCCGCGCCGTCAGAGCGCGCACCGGACTCGACACGGTGGCGCTGTCAGGCGGAGTCTTCCAGAACGTCCTGCTGCTCGAGCGCGCCGTCGCTCGGCTCGAGTCGGAACGTTTCCGCGTCCTCTGTCACCGGCAGGTTCCGACCAACGACGGCGGCCTCTGCCTCGGACAGGCGGTGATCGCCAACCGCGCGGTCGAGCGTGACGGCTCACCCGACGCGCAAGGCAACTCCGTCTCCTGGATGGCAAGGTGATGGCGAAGCAGGATCAGCCTCTGGTGCCGGGCTCCGTGTCAGCGCGAGGAAAGCGCGCCATGGCGCCAGGGCAGCGACACGGACGGCGTGTGCTCGACGCTCACACGGCCCCGCTTGACGACGAGTCGCCGCGGGGCCTGAGCGGCGATCACATCCTCGGTGCGCTCGGCGCCCCACACGACGAGATCCGCCCGGCTGCCCACGTCGAGACCATAGTGCTCGACGCGGAGGATCGTGGCCGGATGCTCGGTCAGCATCGCGAGGACCTCGAGCAGGTCGCTCCGCGTGCCCATGTGGCAACCGACCGTGATCAGAAAGCCCATGAGGGCGAGGTCGGCCGTGCCCACCGGAGTGAAGGCATTGCGGACGTTGTTGGTGGCGGCCGCCACCGGAATGCCGGCGGCCAGCAAGCGACGGGCCGGCGCAAGTCCGCGGCGCGCGGCCCGCGCGTCGGTCCTGCCCATGAGGTAGAGGTCCGTCGCCGGCAGCATGATGACACCCAGTCCGGCCTCGCGGATGACGGCGACGACGCGGTCGAGCTCTACCGGTGGCAGCGCGGCCAGTTCCGTCAGATGCCCGACCGCGACTCGGCCTTGCCAACCGTGGCGCACCGTCTGCTCGGCGATGTACTCGACGTGCAGGTGCGTCGGCTCGTCGAAGAAGTCCGCATGAAAGTCGGCGTCAACGCCGAAGTCGCGAGCGAGGCGGAACACGATGTCGATGTGGGCGCGGGCGTCGGTGTCGTTGTAGGGGCAGCCGCCGACGAGATCAGCGCCCTCCGCGAGCGCCCGGGCGAGGAGGGCTTCCGTGCCGGGCGCCTGGAGAATGCCTTCCTGGGCGAACGCGCAGAGCTGGAGATCCAGCGCCGGCGCGTACTCGCGCTTGAGCGGCAGGACCGCCTCGAGCCCTTTGAGCTCGACGATAGGATCCACCTCGATGTGCGTGCGCATCATCGTGGTGCCGTGGACAACGGCCAGGTCGAGCACCTGGCGGGCGCGAGCTCGGATGTCCTCGACGGTGAAGCGGCGCTTGGCATCGCCGGTCACGCGGATCGCCTCGGCGAGCGTCCCTTCCACGCTGGGCGCGCGGTCCATGAGAAGCGCCTTGTCCAGATGGATGTGCGCCTCGACAAGTCCCGGGGTGACGACGCGACCCTGGCAGTCCACGACCCGTTCTGCCTGGCGCCCGCCAAGACCCCCGATGTCCGCGATGCGACCGTCGCGGCAACCGATGTCCGCCTCGCGCCCGTCGGGCAACCGGCATCGCTCGAGCACGAGATCGAAGGTCTCCGGCGTGCGTCGCGCTTCGCCGGCGGGGCGCACGGTCATCCGGGCGCGCGTCGATTGGCGAGTGACTTGGCGCCGAACGCCTCGAGGGCCGCCTCGAAGCAGGCGAGGGGAGCGCGCACCACGCCGGCTCCGATCTGACCCGTGCCCGGCACCTTGCCGGCCATGCCCGTGTTGATGAGCGGGGTGATGCCCGTTTCCACGACCTTCCGGAGGTCGATGCCGACCGGCGACCCTCGGTCAACGAGGGTGGGGATGCGGAAGTGCCTGTGCTCGTCGAGGCAGATCTCGGCCATCTCTTCCGTCGCGGCGATGGCCTCGGGCAACCCGCCATGCCCGATGAATCCCGCCACGGCCGGCGAGGCTGCCATGGCGAAGCCGCCCAGGCCCACGGTCTCCACGATCGCGCTGTCGCCGATGTCCGGATTGGCGTCGTCCGGGCCGAAGCCCGGAAAGTACAGTCCCTGCGGAGTGTTGACGGGGGCCGTGAACCAGCGTGCGCCGAGGCCCGCGACGCGGATCCCGAACTCCGTGCCATTCCTGGCCATGGTCGCGACCATCGTGGACTCGTCGATGCCGAGACAGGGATCCGCGATGGCCTTGGCGGCCGCCATCGCCAGGTTCAGGAAGAACTGGTCATTGGACGCGAGGAACTCGGCGACGCGCGCTAGAACGGCTCGGTCGGCCGTCGCGCGCGACAGGTGCGGCAGCAGGGCACGGATGAGGAGACAGGAGGCAGCCACGTTGCGCTGGTGCATCTCGTCGCCCATGGAGAGGGCCTTCGACATGATCGCGCGTAAGTCGATCCCTCCGCTCGAGCGGAGCGCCGCATCCAGCACGGGGCCCGCCTCCGCGGCGAGCCACGCGAGACGCTCGACGACGCTTGCGTCATTGGCGCCGAAGCGCAGGACGCGGCCCAGGCCCTCGTTGATCGTGGCGAAGGCTCGGTTGCCGTGCCGGCGGTTCTCGACGACGAATACGGGCATCGACGGCGTCACCATCCCGGTCATGGGCCCGACCGCGCCGCGATGATGGCAAGGCGCGAGGCTGACGGCCCCGCCCGTGACCAGCTCGAGGGCCGCGCGATCGTCCTTGGCCCAGCCCTCGTAGCGGACCGCGCAGAGGATGGCCGTCTGCATCGTCGCGCACGCGTGCTCCCAGGCGAGCGGCGGCCCCGCGTGAAGCACGACGCGGCCGGTGAGCCCGAGCGCTTCCGCAGCCGGCACGCAGCCGACGAGGACGGGCTCTCCCTCCATCAGCCGCTCGACGGCCACGCGATTCGCCGCCCTGATGCTCACGCCTCGTCCTCCTCCTCGTCGGCGAGCGCCGCCAGGAGCGCCGCTTTCCGCGCATCCCCGCCAGCGGGCGGGGACCACTCCACATGGATGACCGGCACCCCGAGCCCCTGGAGTTCGATGGCGAAGGTCTCGATCCCCAGGTTGATGATGCGGACTTGGGAGGCGAGAAGGTCGTCGATCATCGTCATCCGGTCGCGAGGCGCGCGGCCACGCGGACCGCCTCGGCGTTGGAGGGAAGCACCCATGCGCCCGCGGCCTCGAGACGCGCGATCTGCCCGGCGAGGCCTTGGGGATCGTCTCTGGTACCCACCACGGTGGTCACCACGGCGAGCCCACGACCGTGCGCCGCCGCCTCGGCGCGCGCAGCTTCCAAGGCCGGCACGATGTCCCCCGCAGGATCGGCGGCGACGCCGTACCCGAGGACCACGTCCAGCAGCAGGACCGCGACCTCGGGGTCCTTGGCGGCACGCGCGATGGCGTCGATGCGGGCGCCGGGATCGAGCATCGGGTGCGCGCGACCTACCGTGAATTCATCGGCCCCGAGGTCCACGATGTGGTGCCGACGCTCGACGCCAGGCTTCAGATTGCTCGAGACGTCACCGAGCAGCGACTCCAGGATCAGCGCGGCTTCGTGAGCGAGCGTGCCGCCCGCGTAGAGCCCGCGGATCGCGCGCTGTCGCGCGGTCAGCGTCTTGCGGGTCTCCTCGATCCGGGCCTCCGTCGTCATGGCGATCGTGGCTTCGGGTGACCATCGCTTGCCTCGAAGCATCGCGATCGCGGCCGTCGCCGCATCTTCGAGCGTCGTCACCGTCGTGATGGCGCCGTCTTGCCCGGGTTCGACACCGCGACCGAGCATGGCCAGGACGGCGGGCGTGCCGAGCTCGCGAAGCGTCCCGATCACGCTCTCGCGCACCGCCCGATCCGGGGGCTTGCCAACGACGACGATCAGCTCGGTCGCGCGGTCCGCGGCGAGCGCGCGGAGCGCTGGAAGGGTCATCAGGCCGCCCACCGCCGCGCTCATGTCTCGGCCTCCCACGCCCAGGGCGTGGGAGATGCCCTCCCCCCGCGCGGCCAGCAGGATGGCCACCTGCTGGAGACCGGTGCCAGATGCGGCGACGATTCCGACTCGGCCCCGCGGGACCGCGTTGGCGAAACCGAGAGGGACGCCGCCCAGATACGCCGTGCCGCAATCTGGCCCCATCAGCAGGAGCCCCTTGCGCGCCGCCAGGCGCTTGAGGGCGACCTCGTCGTCGATCGGCACGTTGTCGCTGAAGAGCATGACGTGCAGGCCGCCACGGAGCGCCTTCAACGTCTCGGCCGCTGCGAAGGCGCCCGGGACCGAGATCAGCGCCAGGTTGGCGCCCCGGAGGTGGCGCCGCGCACTCTCGAGAGTCCGCGGCAGTGGACGGCCGCCCGCCTCCGCTGGTCGTCGGGCGGCAGAGAGCAGGTCGGCGGCCTGGCCGACGGCGCGCTCGGCCTCCCCGGCCGAAGTCGCGCGGATGACGACGACGAGATCGTTGGGACCGGCCGCCGCGGCGTCGGACGTCAACAGATCCGACTGCGCCATCAGCGCCTTGTTGGCGTCGGTGGCCATGAGCGCCGCCACCTCGCTCACACCTGCGGTCGCGCGCAGGGTCCGCGCCAGCATCAGAAGCGCGACCGAGTCGCGGTAGCAGCTCTTGATGACGAGGGTGAGCGCCGTCATGACGTTCGATTCCGGAGCGCGGCGAGGGCGAGCTCCACGCCGCAGAGCGTATCGGCGCCGGAAGTGGCGCCACTCCCGAGGAGCCGAGTGGCAGCGCACCTGATCTCGTCTGCCGAGTCCGCGGTCAAGAGGTCGACCACGCTCTCGGCGAAGCGACCCGCGAGCGCGTGAGCGACGAACTCGTGGGCAACCGTGGTGGTGGCGACTGCCGCGGTCTGCTCCACTGTCGTCCTGATCTCCGGGTGCGCATCGAGCCAGGAGGGCGTGAAGCGGCGCAGCGCGGCGAGCGCGCCCACCAGGCAATCATCGCCCGCAGGCGTGAGTCCCTCGCCGAGCCCGATGAGACCGAGCGCTCCTTGGATGAACGCGCCGGGATCGCGGCGGCTCACCCCGTCGGCAAGACGAGACCGGGCACGGCAGCCGATTTCCGATGCGAGTCCCTTCGCCACTGAGGGCGCGGTTGGCAAGACCGCGAAGACGGACCCGGGGCTAGTCCGCGCCTCGGGCATGGTGGGGTCGATCGCGGCCGTGCCGCGCGGGTCGAGGACGACACCGTCGAGGGTGAGCACGTCGCCGCGTCGCCACATCGGTAGCCCCGGGACGATCGCGCAGGAACGCGGCAGTCGCGCGAGGGTCGCGGCGAAGGGCGCCAGCAGTGGACCGGGGCTCTGGAGCGTCAGGAGCCGTCCGTCGTGCCAGTCGATGTTCAGCGCGCGCTCGAACACCGAGTGTACGCGCCCGGCCTCGCGAGGCGCCGTGCGAAGCCGCTCCACGACGCCGACGCTCGCCCTCAGCACGTGGACCGACGGCGTTGTCATCGTGAGCCCTGCCATGGCGAGCGTCGATGCCTCCCGTGAAGCGGCTGGCCGCTACTTGGGCGGCGTGATGCCGTACATCTTCAGCTTGCGATAGAGGTGGCTACGCTCGATGCCGAGCTTCTCGGCGGTCCGGGTCATGTTCCACTCGTGAGCGCGCAGCTCGCCGAGGATGTAGGCGCGCTCGAACGCCTCGCGCGCCTCCTTCAGCGTCTTCTCTCGCTGGGTGTCCTCGGCGCTGGCGGCGGGATCGCGCGGACGTAGTGGCGGGGGCAGGGCTTCCGGGCCGATCACGTCTCCCGGCGTCATGATGACCAGACGCTCGACCATGTTCCTGAGCTCCCGCACGTTGCCCGGCCAGTCGTAGGAGAGGAAGTAGGCCAGCGCCTCCACCGAGATCGTCTTCGGCCGCTTGGCGTTCTCGCCAGAAAACAGCTTGACGAAGTGGTCGACGAGCAGGGGGATGTCCTCGGTGCGCTGGCGGAGCGGCGGCACCTCGACGGGGATGACGGAGAGCCGGTAGAACAGGTCCTCCCGGAAACGACCTTGGCCGATCAGCTCCGCCAGATCCTGATTGGAGGCGGCCAGCACGCGCACATCCACGCGGAGCGTCTCCTTGCCCCCGACGCGTTCGAACGCCTGCTCTTCCAGAGCGCGCAGTACCTTGGCCTGGGTCTTGACGCTCATGTCGCCGACCTCGTCGAGGAAGAGCGTGCCGCCATCCGCGAGCTCGAACTTCCCGCGCCGCCGGCCCACCGCTCCGGTGAACGCGCCCCGCTCGTGCCCGAACAGCTCCGACTCGATCAGCTCCTCGGGGATGGCCGCGCAGTTCACCTCGACGAATGGGCCCTCCCGCCGCGCCGACTGGGCGTGGATCGCGCGCGCCACCAGCTCCTTGCCGACGCCGTTTTCACCGTGGATGAGCACCCGGCCGTTGGTCGGGGCCGCGGTCGCGATGTCCTGACGCAGCTCCTCGATGATGCGGCTCTTGCCGACGATGCGCTGCCCGCGCTCGAGCTGTTCGCGCAGGTCGCGATTCTCGCGCTCGAGACGGCCGTGATCGAGCGCCCGGGTCGCGGCCAGCAGGATCTTCTCGAGCGAGAGAGGCTTCTCGATGAAGTCGTAGGCGCCGAGCTTGGTGGCCTTCACGGCGGTCTCGATGGTCCCGTGGCCGGAGATCATCACCACGGCGGTCTCGGGACGAATCCTCCTGAACTCCGCGAGCGCCTCGAGCCCGTCCGCGCCCGGCATCCAGATGTCGAGGAAGACCAGGTCCGGGCTCTCGTCCTGCAGCTGGTTGAGCGCTTCCTGCGCGGAGCCCGCGACGGAGACGCGGTACCCCTCGTCCTCCAGCACACCACGCAAGGCCTTCTGGATGGCCCGCTCGTCGTCGACGATGAGGATGTGCTCGGAAGGCATCAGGCGGACCTTCGCTCGGCCGCGGCCACGGGCTCGCCGGGCAGCTCGATCACGAAGCGGCTGCCGTGCGGCAGGTTGTCCTCGACCCAGATCGTGCCGCCGTGATCGGCAACGATCTGGTGCACGATCGAGAGCCCGAGGCCCATTCCGGTCGCCTTCGTCGAGAAATATGGCACGAACAGCTTTTCCTTGTCC
>Ga0335077_10005796_pt1 | contig 15197 bp, 16 predicted proteins | sample Lox_Sample_31_FD_207151 | JGI IMG/M metagenome (GOLD analysis project Ga0335077, IMG submission 207151) | Soil microbial communities from Loxahatchee National Wildlife Refuge, Florida, United States - Lox_Sample_3.1 | ecosystem: Environmental > Terrestrial > Soil > Wetlands | place: USA... | reverse complement strand
GGCCGGCCCCCCACCCGGCGGGCCCCCCGGCTCGTGTTCATTATGTGACCGCCAGATGGGTGTCGCTGCTCCCGGCCTGCGCCCTTGCCGTGCTGCTGGCGGCCGCCCTGCTGCGCAAGGGCACCGGGCGGCACCGGGCCGCCGCGCGCGGCGCCGGCGTGCTCGTAATCCGCCGGACGGCGGGATGAGCTGCGGCCTTGCTGACTGGCCGGGCGGGCGGATCGCAATGCTGGCTGCCGCCGGAGACAAGCTAACGGTGCCCTGACGGCGTTGCGGGCCGCCGGAGACAGGGCCGGCGGCCTACGCTTTGACCCGGCGGCCTGCCGTAAGCGGACGCGTGCCGGAATCAGGGACCGCGCGCCGGATCCTGTTCGGTCCAGCGAACGGGGGCATGATCCCGGCCGGGACAGGGCGGCCCGGCAGCAGTCTCGGCGCTGTCGCCAGTTCCGGGACATGACGTCGCGCCGCTCGATTTCCGCAGCGGCCGGGCCACGGGGATGACCGAGTCGGCCGGCCTGAGCGGCCGGTGCCGGTCGAGGCAAGAGGAACGGAGATCCGATGACTGCTTCCCGCATCAGCCGTGGCTCGCGGCCAGCAGCCCGCGGCGGCGCCCTGCTCTGGCTGCTGTGCCTGTGTGATGCCGGCCTCCTGACGGCGTCCGGGCTCGTGCACCTGCACCTGTGGGATGTCACCTACCGCCACGTCCGGGTGCTCGACGTGCTGTTCCTGGTGCAGACCGGCGCCGCGCTCGTCGCAGCGGTGCTGCTGGTGTCGACCCGGAGCCTGCTGGCCGCCGCGGGCTCCGCGGTGCTCATGGCGGGCACGATTGCCGGGTTCATCCTGGTCAGGACGGCCGGGATATTCGGCTTCCGCCTGACCGCCAGTCCTTCTGCCGGGTACGCGGCGCTCGTGATCGAGGCAGTCGCCGTCGTGTTCCTTACCGCGACGGCGCGCGTGATCGCACGCACTTAGCCCCGGCGCAGGCAGTCGCTGCCGCGAGCGCGAGGCATAGTCTGGCGTTCGTCACCGCTGGTGCCAGGTATACCGTCGCAACACATGACAGAATCGACCGACATCCCCGCGCTGGTGCATCAGGCCATCGCGGCTGCGCACCGCGTCGGCTTCCCGGTGGACAAAGACGACCCCGGCCGCGGCCGCGGGTCGGCCAGCCTGCCCGGCACCGGCCGGTTCCTGGCGATGCTGGCCGCAGGCTGCCGGGGCGGCCGGATTGCCGAGCTCGGCACGGGCGCGGGCATCGGCGCGGCGTGGCTGGCTGGCGCGATGCCGGCCGACTGCACGCTGGTGACCGCGGAGATCGACCCGGCCCGCGCCGCGGCCGCGGCCCAGGTGCTGGCCGGCGACGAGCGCGTCACGGTGCTGGCCGGAGATGCGGCCAGCCTGATCGCGGCGCGCGGCCCGTTCGACCTGATCTTCGCCGACGCGGGCGTGCGCGACGCGGAAAGCTTCGGAGCCCTCGTCGGCCTGCTGAAACCTGGCGGGCGGATCGTGATGGATGACGTCACGCCCGTCGCGGCGCTGCCGGCCGGCTCGCCGTTCCGCGAGCGCGATGTCAAGCGCGAGCTATTCGCCGGCGAGCCCGGCCTGACCTGGACCGAGGTAGTACTGCCCGACCTCGCTGCTCGTCGGCACCCGCGGCTAGCCCGGACTCCCATACCGAGGTGACGACGGCACGGACCGTCCGCGAAGATAGACCGCATGCCTAGCCAGTTCGATCCCCCGTCGGGTACGCGTGACTTCCTCGCTGCGGACGTCGAGCAGCGGGAGCATGCGTTCGGGGTGGTCCGGTCGGTCGCCGCGCGGTACGGCTTCGAGCCCTTGCAGACGCCGGCCTTCGAGCGGCTGGACGTGCTGCTCGGCAAGTACGGCGACGAAGGCGACAAGCTGGTCTTCAAGATCCTGCGCCGCGGCGAGCACGAGGCGTCGGGCGAGGCGGACCTGGCCCTCCGGTACGACATGACGGTGCCGCTGGCGAGGGTCGCTGCCGCGTACGGCAGCCAGCTGCCGGTGCCGTACAAGCGCTACGTGATCGGCCCGGTGTGGCGCGCGGACCGGCCGGGCAAGGACCGCTACCGCGAGTTCGTGCAGTGCGACCTGGACACGCTCGGCTCGGCCTCGGTGCTGGCCGATGCCGAGACTTTGTGCGCGCAGCACGACGCGCTGGCCGAGCTCGGACTGCGCGACTTCCGTATCCTGCTGAACTCGCGGCGCGTGCTGGCCGGCCTGCTCGAGGCGTTCGGGGTCCCGCCGGAGATCGGCACCCAGGTCCTCATCTCGCTGGACAAGCTCGACAAGATGACGCCGGAGGATGTGGCTGCCGAGCTGACCGAGCGAGGTCTCGACGCCGCGCAGGCCAGCGAGATAGTCGGCACGCTGACCGCGGCGGACGCCACCGAGCGGCTGCGCGTGGCGCTGAAGCAGAGCGACACAGGCGCGGCCGGCCTGGACGAGGTCGACACCGTGCTGGCGCTCGTGGCGGACCAGATCCCGGCCGAGCGGATCGCGTTCACGCCGCGCATGGTTCGCGGGCTCAGCTACTACACCGGCCCCATCTGGGAACTGGTGGCGCCCGGGGTGGCGGGCTCCATCGGGTCGGGGGGCAGGTACGACCACCTCATCGAGGCGCTCGGCGGGCCGGACGTGCCCGGCACGGGCGCGTCGATCGGGGTCGAGCGCATTCTCGCGATGCTGCCCGGCGGCGAGAGCAGGCCGCGGCTGGACGTCGCGGTTACCGTGCTGGGACCGGAGTTCGCGGGCCGGGCGTTCGGCCTGGCCGCCGCGGCGCGCGGCGCGGGCCTGCGGTCCAGCGTGTACCTGGGCGGATCGGGGAAGCTGGGCAGGCAGCTGAAGTGGGCGAGTGACAGCGGCGCGCGCTGGTGCCTGATCTGCGGTGACAGGGAGACCAGGGCAGGCATCGTGACCGTCCGCGACATGGTGAGCGGCGAGCAGGACGAGGTCCCGGCCGCCGAGCTGGCCGGGTACCTGGCCGCAGCGGCGGCTCGGTCCGGCGGCCAGCGCTCGTGACCGGAGGGTTCCTGGCGCCGCCCGAATGGCATGCCGGTCTCGCGGGCGTGGTCGCGGTCGCGGGCGCGCTGCTCCGCGATGAAGCGGGCTGCGTGCTCGTCGTCCGGCAGACCTATCGCGACGCGTGGGCGCTGCCGGGGGGGATCTGCGAGTTCGGCGAGCCGCCGCACGCGGGCTGCACGCGCGAGGTGCTGGAGGAAACGGGGCTAGCGATCGAGGCGGGGCGGCTGCTGACGGTCGACTGGCAGCCGGCCGCGGCAGAATACGGCCCCGGTGCCCGCCCGTCGGTGTACTTCCTGTTCGACGGCGGAACCGTGGCGGCCGGCACGCCGATCAGGCTGCAGGCCGACGAGCTTGACGCGTACGACTTCGTGCAGCCGGCCGGGCTCGGAGCGCGGCTGCCACCGCCTGGAGCACGCCGCGCGCTCGCGGCGCTCGCCGCACAGGCCGCCGGCGGGACCGCCTACCTGCCGCAGCAGGCCGGCTGACCAGCCCCGCGGTGCGCGCTCGGCTGGTACATTCGCCGCGGGGAGTGCGAAGGGGGGACGAGCTGGTGGCACTGGTACCGGGGCGGCGGCTCTGGCCGGCGGTCGCAGCGACCGGCCTGGTCACCGGCGCGGTATCGGTGTTTCCGTATCAGGGCGGCGGCGGCGTCCTGCACGTGCTCGGGCACTCGGCCGCGCTCTGGCTGGCCGTCGCGTTCGGGTTCGGCGCGGCCGCGGGCGGCACGCGGCGCGGCGCGGTTGCCGGCCTGGTGTCGCTGCTGGCGGTTGTCGTCGGTTTCTATGCCGTGATGCAGCTAGTGAATCCCGGCTACCGGGTGGTGCACACCGCGCTGTTCTGGCTCGGGGCCGCGCTGATCGGCGGTCCGGCCTATGGCGCGATCGGCGCCCGGTGGCGGCACGGCAGCGAGCGGGCCAGGGGAGTGGCGGCCGCGGCCATGGGTGCCGCTTTCCTGGCGGAGTCCGTGCTCTTCCGCACGCCGCAGGCCGTGCGGATCGGCGAGGGGCTCGTGGGCATCGCCGTGGCGGTGATCCTGGCGCGACGACGGGCGCCGCTGTTCGCGGCGGCTGCCGCGTTCCCGGTCTTCCTGATCGCGGGCCTTGCCGGCTGGGTCCTCACCAAGTACGCCGCCCACCTGTACTTCGTGCCCGATCACTTCGGGCAGCCGCCGCCGCCGCGGCCCTGACCGCCGCCGGGCGGCCTACCCGCGCGGTGCCGCGGCGGCCAGGCCGGGCATCCTGTCGTGCCGCCGGACGCTGGTCGCGCCGAGGGCGGCTGCGAGGTGGCGTTCGACCGAGTCAAGCGTGTCGGTCACGCCGATGCGCTGGCCGGTCTCCACCGACAGCGAGGTAACGGCCGCGTCCCGGATCCCGCACGGCACGATCCGGTCGTACCAGGCCAGGTCACAGTCGCAGTTGAGGGCGAAGCCATGCATGGTCACGCCCCGCGCCACCCTGATCCCGATGGCGGCGATCTTGCGGTCGGGCCGTCCCGGCCGGTCTCCGCGCAGCCATACTCCGCTGCGGCCGGCGACCCGGCCGGCCTCGACACCGAAGTCGGCGCACACGCCGATCAGGGCCGCCTCGACCGTGCGGACGTAACTCACGACGTCGACCGGCTCGGCCAGCGTGACGATCGGGTACCCGACGAGCTGGCCGGGGCCGTGCCAGGTGATCTTTCCGCCCCGGTCGACGTCAATGACTGGCGCGCCGGGGTCGCCCGCAGGCCGGTCCAGGGGGTCGGTGCGGCGCCCGGCGGTGTAGACCGGCTGATGCTCGAGCAGGAGGCAGGTGTCGGGGATCTCCGCCCGGACCCGTTGCTCGTGAACCTGTCGCTGCAGGTCCCAGGCCGCCATGTAGTCCACTGTCGAGCTGCCCAGCCCCAGCCGGACGAGTACCAGGTCACCATTCACGTCCCCAGCCTATGCCGCCCGGCCGGCGGGCGGCTTCCGCGCGAGTCCGCCAGATTCCCTTTTCAAGATGTATCGCGTTTATTAGGATCGGCTAGTGGCGATATAACGCGATCTGACTGACGAGGGCGGGTGGCCATGGACGCTGCGGAAATATTCGGCTCGCTGCTCGGTCCGGCCGGCCGCTCGGACCCGTACCCGCTCTACGCGCGGCTGCACGCGCTCGGACCCGCCGTGCCCGCAGGGCCCGGTCTCGTGCTTGTGACCAGCTATGACGCGATCAGCTCGGTGCTGCGCGACCCCGCATACCGGATGGCCACCCCGCGGGCGGAGCAGCTGCCCTACGGGCTGGAGCACCCGTCGATGAGCAGGACCGCGATGCTCAACCTCAACCCGCCTGCGCATAGCCGGATCCGCGGTCTCATCGCCGGCGCCTTCACCGCCCGCCGCGTCGCCGCGCTCGAGCCCGCGATCGCGCAGATGACCGATCGGATGCTGGCGGCCATGGCGGCCGCGGGCGCGGACGGCGGTCCCGTCGAGTTCATGCGGGACTTCGCATTCCTGCTGCCGGTCACCGTGATCTGCGAGCTACTCGGCGTCCCGGAGAGCGACCGCGAGGGCTTCCGGCCGGCTGCGAGGGACCTGGCCGCGACCATAGAGATGGGCGTGGGCGAGGACGTGCTCGCCGCCGCCGACAGAGCGGCGGCCTGGCTGCACGAGTACCTCGGCGCCATCGCGGCGGAACGCCGCGCCGATCCGCGCGGCGACCTGATCAGCGCGCTGGCGGCAGGCACAGCGGAGGGCGGCCTGACCGAGCTCGAGCTGCTGGACAACCTGACGCTGCTGCTGGTGGCCGGCTTCGAGACGACGGCCGGCCTGCTGGGCAACGGCCTCGCGATTCTGCTGGCGGATCCCGGCCAGGCCGCCGCGCTGCGCGGCGGCCGCGTGCCGGTCTCCTCGTTCGTTGAGGAGGTGCTGCGCTTCGATTCGCCGGTCCAGCTGACCAGCAGGTGCGCGGCGAGCGATGGCGAGATCTGCGGACAGCCCGTGCTGGCCGGCGACGAGGTGGTGCTGATAATCGGCGCCGGGAACCGGGACGGCAGGCGCTTCACCGCTCCCGACCGGTTCGATCCGCGCCGTGCGGTGAGCGGGCCGCTCAGTTTCGGCGGCGGACCGCACTTCTGCGTCGGGGCGGCGCTTGCCCGGCTCGAGGCCGCCGTGGCCTTCCCGCGCCTGATCGCGCGCTTCCCGCGAATTGCGGCGGCAGGCCCGGCCGCGCGCCGGGACGGGCTCGTGCTGCGCGGATTCGACCGGCTGCCGGTAACGGTCGGGTAGCTGCCTGGCGTGGCGAGCGCGACGGGCGGGAATGTGAGGCTTGGAATGATCGCTAGCCAGTGCGGGAGGTGCGTGCCGGATGTTCGATGAGAACCAGCTGCGGAGTATGAGTTCCCAGGAGCGGCGGCAGCTCATGTGCGCCCTGGCGGCGATGGACCCGCCGGGGCCCGCACGGAGCCGGGAAGGCGATCGCAGGCGCCGGATCGTGCTGCTCGTCATCATCCTGTGCTGCCTCGCGCTGGCAGCCTGGACCGGGCTGCTCGCCGCGACCCTGCCGCGGTACTACCGCACCGGCGGCTGGCGCGGTGCCTGGGTCGGCTTCGACATCGCCCTGCTCGTCGCGTTCATCGCCACCGGCTGGGCGTCCTGGCGGCGGCGCCAGGTGCTCATCGTCTGCCTGATCGTGCTGGCGACGCTGCTGTGCTGCGACGCGTGGTTCGACGTCGTGCTGGACGCGCGTACCTCCGGCTTCTGGCTCAGCCTGATCTCCGCGCTCGTCGTCGAGCTGCCGCTGGCCGCGCTGGCGATCGTCAGTGCCCGGCGACTGCTGCGCATGACCAGCGGCGTGCTGCTGCGCTACCAGGGGCGCGGCGGGCCGACGCCGCGGCTGCGCGACCTGCGGCTGGTGGGGACGAACGGTGGCCGGCCGCTGCACGACCTGCTCACCCGCCCCGACGAGGACGAGCTGGATACCGCGACCGAGCCGGCGGGCCGGAGCGCCTGACCGGCTCAGGCTCGCAGCACGTGCGTGATCGCGGGGCCGAGCTGCGGATACCGGAACTCGAAGCCGTGCTGCCGCAGCCTCGCCGGCCGGACCCGGTAGCTCGCAAGCAGCTCACCGGCGACCTCGCCGAGCGCGGCCCGCAGAACCGCCGCCGGGAGCCGCACTAGCGCAGGCCGGTGCAGCTGGCCGGCGAGGGCGGCCGTGAACACCGCGTTGGTGACCGGATCGGGCCCGGTGAGGTTCACCGGGCCGGATACGTCCCCGGCGGCCAGCAGGAACTGGCAGGCGCGGATGTGGTCGGTGAGCGTGATCCAGCTCAGGTACTGCGTGCCTGACCCGATCCTGGCACCGAGGCCGAGCCGGAACGGCAGCATGAGCTGGCCGAGCATGCCGCCGCTGCGCGAGAGCACGATCCCGGTGCGCAGGTGCACGACGCGGATGCCGGCGTCGGCGGCCGGCCGGGCGGCAGCCTCCCAGTCACGGACAAGCTCGGCCAGGAAGCCGGCACCCGCAGGCGCCGTCTCGTCCACCTCGCGGTCCCCGGTGTCGCCATACCAGCCGATGGCGGAGGCGACGAGGAGCACCGGCGGCGGGTTTCCGGCCGCCAGCATCGCGCGCACCAGCGCGCTGGTGCTGCCGACACGGCTGGCCCGCAGTTCCTGCTTACGGGCCGCAGTCCAGCGGCCGCCCGCGATCGGCGCCCCGGACAGGTGCACGACCGCATCTAGCCCGGCGAGTGACCCCGGACTGAGGCCGCCGGCCTGCGCAGCCGGGTCCCACTGGATCTCGCCCGGATCCGGCGCGCGGCGCACGAGCCTGATGACGTCGGCGCCGTCACCCTCCAGGGCCGTCGCGAGGGCACTGCCGATGAGCCCGGTCGAGGCCGTTATCGCTATCCGCACAGGCAGGATGTACCCATGATCGATCACATCTCACTGCAGTGCGCGGACGTGTCCGCGAGCGCCGCCTTCTATGACGCCGTCCTCGCGCCGCTTGGCGGCCAAAGGGTCATGGACTTCGGCGTCGTCATCGGCTACGGGCTGCCGCCAAGGCCCGAGTTCTGGATCGGGCCGCAGAACACCGGCGGCGGCTTCCGCGAGTCCCATGTCGCGTTCACCGCCGCCGACCGCGCCAGCGTGCGAGCGTTCTTCGACGCGGCGCTCGGCGCGGGCGCCGAGGTACTGCACGAGCCGCGGCTGTGGCCGGAGTACCACCCGGCCTACTACGGCGCGTTCGTCCGCGACCCGGACGGCAACAACGTCGAGGCCGTCTGCCACGCGGCGGAGTAGGCGCGGCGGTCAGAGACCGAGCTCGGTCTCGAACGCGCCCTCCTCCAGCCGCGCCTTCATCGTCACCAGGAACCGGGCGGCGTCCGCGCCGTCTACCAGCCGGTGATCGTAGGTCAGGGCCAGGTAGACCATGGAGCGAACCGTGATCACTTCGCCTAGGGCCGGGTCCTCGACGACGACCGCCCGCTTCACGACCGTGCCGGTACCGAGGATGCCTACCTGCGGCTGGTTGATGATCGGCGTGTCGAACAGGGCACCGCGGCTGCCGGTGTTGGTGAGGGTGAAGGTCCCGCCGGCCAGGTCGTCCGGGCTGACCTGCCCGGCCCTGGTCCGCTCGGCCAGGTCCGCGATCTTGCGCGCCAGCCCGCCGATGTTGAGGTCGCCGGCGTTCCTGATCACGGGCACCATGAGGCCGCGCTCGGTGTCGACGGCGATGCCGAGGTGCTCGGCATCGTGGTAGGTCACCTGGCCGGACGCGGTGTCGATGACCGCGTTCAGCTTCGGGTGCACCTTCAGCGCCTCGACCGCGGCGAGCGCGAAGAACGGCAGGAACGACAGCCTGACGCCCTCGCGGGCCTCGAACGCGGCCTTGGCCCGGTCGCGCAGCCGCGCGATCGCGGTGACATCTGCCTCGACGACGGTCGTGAGCTGCGCGGACACCTGCAGCGACTCGACCATCCGCTGCGCGATGACCTGCCGCGCCCGCGAGATCCGCTCGGTGGTGCCGCGCAGGCTCGACGGGACGATGGCGGCCCGGCGCGGCGCGGGCTCGGCGGCCGACGGGGCAGCGGCCTGGGCTGGGGGTGCCTGCGGTGCGGCCGGAGCCGCCTGCGGAGGTGCCGCGGCCGGAGCCGCCTGCGGGGGGGCCGCCTGCGGGGGTGCCGCCTGCGGAGGTGCGGGCGGCGCAGCCTGAGCGGCCGGCTGCGGTGGCGCGACGGCGCCCTCTGGCCCGCGGCCCACCCTGGCCGCGTCGAGGATGTCCTGCTTGCGGATGCGTCCGCCGACGCCGGTGCCGGAAACCGTGGCCAGGTCGATGCCGTGCTCGGTGGCCAGCTTGCGCACCAGCGGGGTGACGTAGGGGCCGTCGGCACCGTCGGCGAAGGGCGCCGACCCGTTCTCCGCCGGAGCCGCGGCGGGGGGCTCGTACGGCGCTGCCACGGGCGCGGCGGGCGCGGGCGCCTGCGCCGGAGCGGGCTCGTAGCTAGCTGCCTGCTGGTAGCCCGGGCCGGCGGGCGGGTAGGCGACGGGCTGAGACGGAGTCTCGTAGGCCGGCGCGTCCTGCGCGGGTGCGGCAGCGGCCGGCTGATAGGCCGGCGGCTGCGGCTGCGGCTGCGGCTGCGGCACGGGAGGGGCTTCCGGCTGCGGCGCCGCGGCGGCCGGCGCGGGAGCGGCGGGAGCGGCGGGCTCGGGGGCGGCAGCCGCGGACTCCGCGGCGGCCGGCTGCCCGCCGGCGCCGTCCTCGTCGATCACGGCCAGCTCGGCGCCGACGGCGACCGTCTCGTCCTCGGCGACCGTGATGCCGCGCAGCACGCCGGCCACGGGCGACGGGATCTCGGTGTCGACCTTGTCGGTAGAGACCTCCAGCAGCGGCTCGTCAGCCTCGACGTGCTCGCCCTCGCGCTTGAGCCAGCGCGTGACTGTGCCCTCGGTGACGCTCTCGCCGAGCTGTGGCATCGATACAGATACCGACATGGCTTCCCGTTGCTCCTCTTTGAGTGTTTCTCTGACTGTAGCGCGGCTGGCGGTCGCGGCCCCGGGGCCGCCGACGTGCGGGGTTAGCTGTGGACGTGCAGTGGCTTGCCCGCGAGGGCAAGGTGGGCCTCGCCGAGTGCCTCGGACTGGGTCGGGTGCGGATGGATGAGCTGCGCCACGTCGGCGGGCACGGCCTCCCAGTTGTAGATCAGCTGTGCCTCCGCGATCAGCTCGCCTACCCTCGCTCCCACCAGGTGAATGCCGAGCACCGGACCGCCGCCGGCGGCCGCGATTACCTTGGCGGCGCCCGCGGTCTGCAGGATCTGGCTCTTGCCGTTGGCTGCCAGGTCGTAGGTCAGCTCGGTGATCTCGTAGCCGCGCTCGATCGCCTGCACCGACGTGAGTCCCACGGACGCGACCTCCGGGTCGGAGTAGGTGACGCGCGGCACGCCGTCGTAGTCGATCGGCACGACGCTCAGCCCGGCCAGCCGCTCGGCCACCATGATGCCCTCGGCAAAGCCCACGTGCGCGAGCTGCATGCCCGGTCGCAGGTCGCCGACCGCCGAGATCGTGGGGATGTTCGTGCGGCAGTACTCGTCGACCAGCACGAAACCGCGGTCCATCGCGACGCCGATCTCGTCGTAGCCGAGGCCAGCCGAGACCGGCCCGCGGCCGACGGCGACGAGCATCAGCTCCGCGTCGATGGTGGCTCCGCCCTCGAGCGCGACCGTCACGCCCGATCCGGTGTCCTTGACGCTCTCGAAGCTGGTTCCGACCTTGAACCCGATCCCGCGGCGGCGGAACGCGCGCTCCAGCAGCTTCGAGCTGGACTCTTCCTCGGTCGGCAGCAGGTGCGGCAGCATCTCGATGATCGTGACCTCGGCGCCGAAGGAGCGCCAGACGCTGGCGAACTCCACGCCGATCACGCCGCCGCCGAGGACGACCACCGAGGCCGGGACGCGGTCGAGCTGAAGCGCGTGCTCGCTGGCGATGACCCGCTGGCCGTCGACGGCGAGGCCCGGCAGGCTGCGGGACTCCGAGCCGCTGGCCAGCACGACGTGCTCGCCGGCGAGCACGCGATCACCGACCTGCACCGAGGTCGGCGAGACGAGCCTGCCGGCCCCCTCGATGACGTCGATCTTCCGGCTCGCGACCAGGCCGGTCAGGCCCTTCCAGAGCCGGGTGACGACCTTGTCCTTGTAGGAATTCACGCCGGCCATGTCGATGCCGTCGAGACTGCTGCGCACGCCGAACACGTGACCCTCTGTTGCCAGGTCCGCGATCTCCGCCGCGTGCAGCAGCGCCTTGGTCGGGATGCAGCCGCGGTGCAGGCACGTGCCGCCTAGCTTGTCCTTCTCAATGAGCGCGACCCGCTTGCCCAGCTCGGCCGCGCGCAGCGCGCATGCGTAGCCGCCGCTCCCGCCGCCGAGGATGACGATGTCGTAGCCGCCGTCAGTCACGATCAGTACTCCGTTCACTTGTCACCTGCGACTGCCCGTCATTGCGCAGCCGCCCGGCCGGGTTACAGCAGGCCTCCGGCCACATCCTCGGCCAGCTGCACGAGCAGCCGGACCGCGGCGCCGGTCCCGCCCTTCGGCGTGTACCCGTAGGGCTCGCCCTCGTGGAAGGCAGGACCCGCGATGTCCACATGTGCCCAGCGCACGCCGGCCGGCACAAATTCCTTCAGGAACAGGCCCGCGACCAGCATGCCGCCGAAGCGCTCGCCGGCCACGTTCGCGATGTCGGCCACCGCCGAGTCCAGGCCCTTGCGCAGCTCGGCGGGCAGCGGCATCGGCCAGACCTGCTCGCCCGCCCGGCGGGCGGCGTCGACCACCCCGTCGCGCACCTCGTCGTCGTTGGCCATCACGCCGGCGATCCGGGTGCCGAGCGCGACCAGCTGCGCGCCGGTCAGGGTGGCAACGTCGATCAGCAGATGCGGCGAGTCCTCGCCTGATCTCGCCAGGGCGTCGGCCATGACCAGGCGGCCCTCTGCGTCGGTGTTGAGCACCTCCACCGTCTTGCCCCCGAAGATGGTGATCACGTCGGACGGGCGCTGCGCGTTGCCGCCCGGCATGTTCTCGGCGAGCGGCAGGTAGCCCACGACGTTCACGGCCGGCCGCAGGGCGGCGACCGCCTGCAGGGCGGAGAGCACGGCAGCGGCGCCGCTCATGTCCGACTTCATGGCCTCCATGGCGGCCGGCGGCTTCAGCGACAGGCCGCCGGAGTCGAACGTGATGCCCTTGCCGACGTACACGACCGTCCTGGTGGCGTCCGGGTGCCGGTAGCCGAGCCGGACGAGCCGCGGCGGCCGGGCCGAGCCCTGGCCGACGCCGGTGATGCCGCCGTAGCCGCCGCCGGCCAGCGCGTGCTCGTCCAGGACCTCGAAGTCGAGGCCGGCGTCCTGCGCGACCTGCTGCGCCTGGGCGGCGAACGTCTCCGGGTACAGGTGGGACGGGCTGGTGTTGACCATATCCCTGGTCAGGCTCATCGCGGCGGCGAGCACGCGGGCCCGGGCGACCGCGTCCTGCGCGCCTGCGGCGTCTGTCAGCACCGTCACGGCGGGCGGCGCGCCGTTCCCGGCCGTGCGATAGCGGGTGAATGTATAGCGCCCGAGGAGCGCGCCGAGCGCGACCGCCTCGGCCTGCTCGGCGGTGTCGGCCGGGAGGGCCAGTGCGACCGACCCGGCCTTGCTGCTCAGCAGCGACCGGATCGCGGCGCCAGCGCCGCGGCGCAGCGCCTCGGTGTCAGGAGCGTCGTCGCTGCCGAGGCCCACGGCCACGATCAGCGGAGCGGTCAGGTCACCGCCGCCCGCCAGCCTGGTTGTCTCGTCCTGCTTGCCGGTCGCGCCGAGCGCGGACAGCGAGGCGGCCAGCGAGCCGGAAAGGGCCGCGTCCGCGTCCTGCGCGCCCCGCGCCAGGACAGGGCCGTCCTCGCCCTGGATCACGCCGATGATGAGAGCATCCGCGGCGACGCTGCGCGCGGGCTGATTACTTGCCGTCGGGGGATTGATCGTCACGGTCCGAGCCTAGTGCCTGCCGGGGACCGCCACCGTCTGCGGGCATTGCCGTCCCTGGCACCCACGGAGCTTGTAACAGCGGTGAGAAGAGGAAAGTGACAGCTGTTATATTGATTAGGTCATAGCGGAGATCCGAACAGGGGAGGCCAGCGTGGGCGCAGCCAGCGCGCTGTTCATCGCGGTGTTCCTCGCCTGCGCGGTCGAGGCCGTCGAGGCGACCACGATAGTGCTGGCCGCGGGCACCGCGCGGGACTGGCGCTCGGCCGGCCTCGGCACCGGCGCGGCGCTCGCCGTGCTCGCGGTGCTCGTGGCGGGCCTCGGGCCCGCGGTGTCGCAGATCCCGCTGCGCGGGCTGCGGGTCGTAGTCGGCGCGCTGCTGCTGATCTTCGGCCTGCAGTGGATCCGCAAGGCGATCCTGCGCGCGAGCGGTCTCAAGGCGCTGCATGACGAGGATGTGCTGTACGCGCGGCACCTGGCGGCGGCGACCGGCCAGCAGGCGCGCCGGACCGGCATCGTGCCGGACTGGTACGGCTTCACGCTCTCCTTCAAGGGCGTGCTGCTGGAAGGGCTCGAGGTCGTGTTCATCGTGCTCACGTTCGGCAGCAACGATCACAACGTCGGACTGGCGGCGATCGGCGCCGGGTGCGCGGTCGCCGTCGTCGCGGCCGCAGGGCTCGCGGTGCGGGCGCCGCTCGCCCGGGTACCGGAGAACACGATGAAGTTCGTGGTCGGGATCATGCTCACCGGCTTCGGGGTGTTCTGGGGCGCCGAGGGCGCCGGCGTGCACTGGCCGGGATCGGACGGGGCGCTGCTCGGTATCATCCCGGCCGTGGCCCTCTACTGCCTGGCGCTGGTCGTGATGCTGCGCCGCAGCGGCGCCGCGCATGCCGCCGGGGCCGGGTCGGCAGGGACGCGGTCGCCTGTCGGCCAGGGGGTGCGCTAGCGATGGCGGGCAGGCGCGCGCCCGCGCGGCTGCGAGCCTTCTGGGCCTTCTGGTACGACTTCGTCGTCGGCGACGACTGGCTCGTGGCGGCCGGGGTGGTGGCCGGGCTGGCGGCGACGTACGGGCTGAGCCAGGCAGGCATCGCCGCCTGGTGGCTCGTCCCGGTGGTGCTGGCGGTGCTGTTGCCGGTGAGCCTGAGCCGGGCGGCTACCGGCTCTCTGCTTCCTCTGCGTACACGCGCGTCGCGTACGCCTCCAGCTGCACCTCGCACTCCGCCAGGGAGCTGACCGCGGCCTGCAGGCCGCGCGCGCCGAATGCGTCCCGCTCCCTTACGCGCTCCAGCCAGGACCGGAGCTTGACGAAGTCGACCTCGTTCTCCTCCAGCTCGGCGTAGCTGAAGTGATTCTCGTCATACTCCTTGCGCAGCCCGGCGAGAAAGTCGCCGCACTTGTCGACGATCTCGTCGTACTCGTCGTCCCGCGCTGCCTGGAACGCGGCCCGTACCTCTGCCTCGCCGGCCAGCACCGCGCAGGACAGCAGCACGGCCGAGCCGGACATGTCGATGATGTCGCTGCGCAGCTTGCGCAGGGCTCGCTCGGCGGGGATGCTGGCGGGCAGCGCGGCAGCCGAGCTCTGCAGGTAGATGGCGCCGAGGCTCTTCAGCCTGCGCCAGACCGCGGCACGCAGCCGGCTCGGCTCCGACGGCACCCGGTAGATGAGCAGCAGCCAGCCGGCGCCGGGCTCGCTTTCTGTCGCAGCCACGAGGCTCATTGTGTCAGGCGCCCGCGGGGCCCTGGCGGCGCGCTCGCTGGTGCTAGGACTGCGGGCCGGACTCCCGGCTGGCCTGCCTGCGCGCCTGGCTGGCGCGGCTGACCGGCCGGGCCGGCGGCCCGCCCTGCGGCGCGGCGATCCGGGCCGGCACCGCGGCCGCGCCGCCGCCCGCCTGCTCGATCCGCTGCATGAGCTCCTGGTCGGCGCGGATCTCCTCGTCGTCCGGCGATAGCGCCAGCGTCGCGGTGAGGATGAACGCGAGGATGCTGATGCCGACCACCAGCGGCATGAGGAAGTTCACCGCGGTGGCGCCGCCCCCGGTCATCAGCATGCCGCCGCCGGCCGCCGCGGGCGGGTACAGGTGCATGGCGGCCATGCCGGTGTAGTGCATGCCGCTGACCGCGACGCCCATGATCAGGGCGGCGCCGAGCGTCGCCCCGGTGCCGCGCAGCCGCAGCGCCGCCCACAGCGCG
>Ga0335077_10005794_pt1 | contig 15200 bp, 12 predicted proteins | sample Lox_Sample_31_FD_207151 | JGI IMG/M metagenome (GOLD analysis project Ga0335077, IMG submission 207151) | Soil microbial communities from Loxahatchee National Wildlife Refuge, Florida, United States - Lox_Sample_3.1 | ecosystem: Environmental > Terrestrial > Soil > Wetlands | place: USA... | reverse complement strand
CCATGCACGATCCCAACCGCCAACGGTCGCAGCAGTTGGTAGGTCCCAACTCGCGCCAGCGTCTTCTGCAATGCCCCTTTCGGCGGGTCTTCCAAGTGCAGATGCACTTCTGGATGGTGACCGTGAGCATGGCTGTGGGCGTCCTCGCCGTGGGTGTGCCAGTGCGCGTGGATGACCTCTTCGTGCCGGTGCACGGGCATGAACCTGTCCGTGACCCACTGCGTGACTCCAGACAAATTAAGCACGCCCAGCAATATCAGCATCAGGCCCACCGCCAGTTCCATGGTCAGGCCAATGCGGGGCGGTATCACCAGATTGAAAAGAATGATCGCCGCGCCGACCAACAGAATCGTGATGGTGTGGCCCACGCCCCAGAGTATCCCGATCAGGCCTGCATGACGGATGCTCCGCTGCCGGCTCACAATCGTGGTCACCGCGATCACGTGATCAGGATCGGTCGCGTGCCGAATCCCCAGCAGAAACCCTACTCCAATTATCGTCAGCCAGTTGACCATCGAAATCTACATTAAACCAAACCCGGCCAAACCGCCCATCCTTTCCTCGAGGCTGATCCCGGACCCGTCCCTCGTTGTAAGATGTTCAACGAAGCTACTCATGACGAGTCGCGCCGCTCCCCGCGTTGTCTGCATCCAGGACTTCCAGCCTCTGGCGCGTCGCCGCCTGCCCAAGGTCGTCTTCGACTACCTGGACGGTGGCGCCGAAGGCGAAGTGACCCTGCGCGAGAACTGTCGCGTATTCGAAGACCTTACCCTCCGCCCGCGTCATGCCGTCGCCGTCTCTCAATGCAATCTGCGTACCCGCGTCCTGGGCCTCGATCTCTCTGTCCCGTTTCTTCTGGCTCCCGTCGGCTACAGCCGCCTTATGCATCCCGGCGGCGAAGTGGCTGCCGCTCACGCCGCCGGCGCCGCTGGCACCGCCTACATTCTTTCCACCATTTCCGGGCATCGTTTGGAAGACGTCAAAGCCGCCTCCTCCGGTCCGGTTTTCTATCAGCTCTACTTGATGGGTGGCCGCGGTGCCGCCGAAGCCGCCATCGAAAGAGCTCGCGTAGCTGGTTTCTCCGCGTTGGTGGTCACCATCGACACGGCGGTATCCGGCGTCCGTGAGCGTGACCTTCGCAACGGCATGAAAGAGCTCATCAGCGGCACTTTCTTTGCCAAGCTCCCGTTTCTTCCCCAAGTCTTGGCGCATCCCGGCTGGCTGGCCAGCTTCCTGCTCGATGGCGGCCTCCCCAGTCTCCCCAACGTTGTCGTTCCCGGCCAGGGCCCCATGCCGCTCGTGGATATCACTGCCGCCCTCGCCGCAGCCACCGTCACTTGGGCCGACCTGGGCTGGATCGGCGACGCCTGGCGCGGCCCCATCGTGATCAAAGGCGTCCTCACCGGTGACGATGCCCGCCACGCCTTGGACAGCGGAGCCAAAGCGATTGTCGTATCCAATCACGGTGGCCGCCAGCTCGATGGCGTTTCCGCCTCACTGCGCGCCTTACCGGAAGTCGTGGCCGCGGTTAACGGCGCCGCCGAAGTGTGGATGGACGGCGGCATCCGCCGCGGCGCTGACATTATTAAGGCCATCTGCCTCGGGGCCCGCGCCGTTCTCTGTGGACGCGCCTATGCTTATGGCCTCGCTGCCGCCGGCGAAGCCGGGGTCGCCCGCGCCCTGGAAATCCTGCGTGTAGATCTGGAACGTACTCTCCGGCTTCTCGGCTGCCCTTCGATCGCCGCTCTGGACAAGTCCTACGTGAACCTGCCGGCCTGGGCTACTCGCTGAGACTCCCGGAAGTCCTGTCGTCTTGAGCAGTCGCTCGCGGGTGCTTCTGCGCAGTCGAGAGCTCCTACTCTGCAATCCCCGGCTCAAAACCATATCACGGGCCGTGTCTGGTAGTATAATAGTAGTATGAAAGAGAAGACCTCTATCACACTCTCAGGAGACGTGCTGGCTGCTGTGGATCGCCTTGCCGGATCTAAGCACTCCCGCTCCGCCTTCATCGAGCGTGTATTGCGGGAGTTTCTGCGGGAGCGCGCCCGTGCCGCCGTTCAAGCTCGCGATCTCGAACGCATCAACGCCGCCGCTCAGCGGCTCAACACCGAGGCCGCCGACGTCCTGGAATACCAGGTCCCCGGCGAAACTGACTAAACGTGAAGCGCGGAGAACTCTATCGTGTGTACAAACCCGGTGGCGACCGCAAACAGTATCGAACGTTTGTGATTGTGAGCCGTCAGGTCCTGATCGATTCCCAGTTCTCCACTGTGGTTTGCGCCCCTGTCTTCAGCAACGGAGAAGGTCTCTCCACTCAGGTAGCCGTCGGTCCTGAGGAAGGGTTGAAACATCCCAGTTGGATCATGTGCGACAACTTGGTGAGCCAGCGCAAAAGCGACCTCACCCAATTCCTCGGATCGCTCGCCAGGCCCAAGCTCGCCGAGTTGGATCGCGCCCTCCAGATGGCCCTGGAACTCGTCTAGGCGATCTACTCCCCCGTCACCCTCTCCACCGCCGCTCCCAAAACTTTCCCCTGATGTGGCTCCTGCACAAACGCGATCACCCGCAGATTGTCGCGCGCGATTCCTGGATCGAGCTTGATCTGAACATCTTTCGCGAATGCCTGCCCGCTGGTCACCGCTCCAATCTTCGTCATGCTTCGGACCACCGCGGTATGCGTCAACGTGCGCCCGCCATTCTCGCCGTGTAACACCTGCGACTCGGCGTGATTCAGCGCGACCGCCACCAGCACATCCGCGTCCGCAGCCGTCGTCCCCGTTTCCACATGCGCCTGCAATGTGTTCCCCGCCGCAATGGAAATCGCAGACAGCCGTACCGGAATTTTCTGCACTCTCAACGCCCGATCGAACGCCTTCCGCGCCAGTTCCGGATCGCTGCCCACAAACTCGCTCGTTCCGTCCACCACCATCTCCGGAGTGTAAGGATCCTCCAGATCAAATCGGCGCGCGTAAACACTTTGGCGGTCGCTGTAGAATCGCGCGGAGTACGGATCCTTCCAGCCAATATGGTTCCAGTAATCCACATGCTCGCTGAGCACGATCATTTCCCCTCCCAACACTGGCTGCTGATCGAGCTTTTGCAGGAACGCATCAGCCGGTGGACAGCTGGAACATCCTTCTGATGTGAACAGCTCCACCAGAACAGGCACGCGCCCAGCAGTGTCGCCGCTCTTTCCCGATCCCGCCACCGTTCCCGGCACGCCCGCCAGCGCCACGATCCAAAGCGCAACCACCAATACCAATAAACTTCGCATAAAGAAAACTCCACCATTCACTATGCAGTGGATGTCCAACGGAACCGAAAGTTGCGCAGCATAGTCACAGGCCAGCCATTCAATTTACCAAACCTTAACCTGCTCGCAACCTCTCCGCAACCTTCCCTTGCTATCTTCAAACCACCGGGGGATCACTCTATGACCATCCTTTACAGCGAACGTCGCAGCAGAGTTTTGTTGATTGACGAAAACTCCCGAAAACTCAACCTCCTCGCCACTATTCTTCGCAACCGCGAGGTCGAGGTACACTCCGCCAGTCGCCTGGAGGACGCTCAGTCTCTTTGGAAAAACATCCCCTATGATCTGGTATTGCTGGCAGTGCCGGAAAACTCCGAGCAAGCTGCGCTGGCCTCAGTGCGAATCAGGAAAAGCAAGCCCCGCCAGCGCATCGCCCTGCTGGTTGGCCCTCCCGCCTACATCCGTGAGATTGGCCGCCCCTCCGCAAGAACCCACTCCACTCAGCCCCCGCTGGCCTCCGCAAAAAGTCCGTCCAGGCCGCAGTGGCCAGAGATCATTCAACGAGTCGTGGGCGACTGGTATGTGGACCGGAGCGCCCGCTTCGCCTTGAACAAGTTAAACGCCCCGGCCGGCGGCCCGCCGTTCCTGGCCGATTAGTTGAGCTGCTTGGTTGATCCCAGAAGTGCGGGCTTCGGCTCGATCCGGGCGTACCGCCCGATTTCCGGCGATCCGCATGTTCCCACTTGCGGGTTTCGTACCACAAGGCTAGTTCGACCCGGTTCCAGAGCCCCAGTTCGTCGAAGATGGTTCGAAGATGGTTTTTGATGACGTACTCGGTGGTCCCGAGCTCTCTTGCGATGTCGCGGTTCGTGAGTCCTTGGGCAACGAGTTCGATGATTTCTTGCTTCCGCCGATTCCGGTCTCGCCCACTTCCTCGCTGCTCTCCGAACATAGCTGTCTCCGGTAGAGAAGAGTTGCCAGTTTCACCCGTTTGATTCCGCCGCTGATCCCAAACTTCGCGAACAGCCGATTAAAGTGTGCTTTGACCGTTCGGCGGTTCATCCCGGTGACCTTGGCAATTTCCTCGTTGCCGCAGCCCTGTAAGAGCAAGCTAACGATCTCCTGCTCCCTCGGACCCAGTCGCACGGGCCGTGTTTCATCCATTTTCGCCCCCCAAGGGATACCCCTGATTTTACTAACCCAGTCCCGCCGAAATTATGCGGCAGTCACATGAATTATTTGTGAAATCGCCGGCCTCGGCTTTCGCTGGATTCCCGTGCGGGAGGCCCCTTTTGGGGGAATCGGCCGCTCACCAGGGGATGGCAACCGGGGTGCTACGAAACAAGCCGGAGGCGCAATCTGGGCCGGTTTCGCATCGCTTTCGGATTCCGTCGGCACGGTCATCAACCCGTGATAACTGGCTCTGGCAGCAGCATTTGCGGGCCAGCACATCCATTCCCTGGCCGGCCCACCCAGTTCCACACGGTTGCCCGCAGCGTGCAAACTCTTCCACATGCGTGCCATCCAAGCAACACTGGTCCGCATACCTCGAGGACAGTAATAGTGGTCCGGGTAATGGTGCTCGCGATGGTGGTAGCGGTGGCCCAGGGATCTGCCCGCGCGCAGCGATCGGACGCCCGGGATGAACCCTGGCTCGCGCGAAACCTTACGACTCCACTAGAGAGCCCGGCGCCCACCGTGCTGGCGCAGCCTGCAAGTACGCTTTCATCCCCGTCGCTCCCCTGCAGCCAGATGAGAATGGTGCCAGCAGGTTTCATCGCGGACCCGGCAAATCTTCCCGATGCGCCATCCGCCTACGCTCCCTTGTCCCGTCACTGTAAGTTCGAACTCGTCCTCCACCAAACCTATTCCCCTTACACCTTCGCCTCCGCCGCCTTCGATGCAACTTGGGCGCAAATGTGGGGGGCATGGCCGCAATACGGAGGCGGTATGCAAGGCTGGGGTAAGCGGCTGGGGGCCACTCTCGCCGACGTCGAATCCCGCCGCTTCATCCAAAATTTTGTGCTGGCAAGCCTGCTGCACGAAGATCCGCGCTATTTCCCATCCGGTGAGCGTGGCGTGCTCTCTCGCGCATGGTACGCCGCCACCCGAGTGTTGGTGACTCGCGATGACTGGGGCCGCAACGTCTTTAATCAGGCAGAATTTCTGGGAGCGTCTCTCACCAGCTCATTGCAGAACGCTTACTACCCGCTTCCGGACCGCACCTTCGGCGGTACCATGAACCGCTTTGCGGGAAGTCTCAGCGGAGATGCCACTACCAATATCTTGAAAGAATTTACTCCCGACCTGAAGCGCCTGTTCCACAAACATTGCCCGCAAGGCATCCAGCGGCTCGAAGCCCGCATGCCCATCCCCGAAAACATGAAACCATAACCACACGACTACGGTTTCATCGCGAACACCAGAAAATAATCCATGCCATCGCCCTTCACGAAGTCATACTGCCCCACCAACCGGTAGCCGGCTTCGCCCGCTTCTTGCACCACTACCCCTTTGCCCACGCCATGATTTTCCCCGTTCCCGTTGCGATCGATAATCCCGATCTTTGCCTCTCCCCGCAACGACGCCCGCAGGTTCCGTAGCAGAACCACCGGCTTTTCCACCTCATGGTAGGTCTTCAATAGCAACACCACGTCGAGGGCATTGGCGGGAAGCAGTGGGTCGTCGGGTTTGCTTAGGACCGGTTTCACATTGTGCAGATGCTCTTTTTGCGCGCGATTCTCGATGTAACGAATGGCCTCCGGATTAATGTCCACCGCGTATACACTTCCACTTTCCGTGACGCGCCTCGCGGCCCGCACCGTGAACCACCCCGATCCCGCCCCCACGTCCGCCACGTTCTTTCCCGGACCGATGCCCAGGATGTCCATGACGCGATTCACTTGCAGACGGTCCTCTCGCCCCGGCGAATCAAAGATCGACAAATCGCCAGTGTACGGAGTGCTGGTCTTACGCTGGGCCCGTTGTGGGGAAGCATCCTGCGCCTGCGTCAACCACGCACTCGCGGCGAGAATAAGCGCGATCACAAGGCGGCGCTGGAACAAGGAGAACATCAATGTTGCGGCTCCTGGGAAGGATGGACTCTGCCCGCGTAGCTTGGTTAGCACCTGGGCTCGGGTTAGAAGAGGGAGCTGACGAATCGTGGAAGGGCACGGCTTCAGCCGTGCCCATAAGGTCGATAAACGACCGCCTTTAGCCGTGGTGCTCCCGCTGGATGCCCCGTGCCGCCGCGTTGGCCAAATCATTGGCTTCCATATTCTCTTCCCGGCGTACATGCGAAATCGAAAACGCCAACCCACGAGCCAGCTTACGGCAGATCCAATGCAGCGAATACAAACGCGGGCTGCGGCAGGCGTACTCTCCCATCATCTGTTTAACCACCACTTCCGAATCCGAGTAAACGTGCAGTGTGCCGGCTTTCAGCGACACCGCGCATTGCAGCGCTTCGAGCAGCGCCAGATATTCCGCAACATTGTTGTCCTGCCGTCCCACCCACTTCGCAATCCGCAAGCGCCCACTCTCTGCTCCATGGATCACAACTCCAATCCCCGACGGCCCTGGATTCCCCAGCGACCCGCCATCTACATACGCCACCAGCTCCGGCATCGTTACTCCTCAGAATCAACATGCGGTACCCACGGCCCCACGTCAAGAAACTAGCATGGTTCCCGCTCCCCGGGTTTGTGCAAGAACCTGTGCAAAAATGGGTCCTAACACTCCTGCCATCCGTAAAGCATCCCTCCAGAACAGATTGCAGTTCGGAAAACTCTGTGCAATACCGTCCCACGCTGCACCGAAATGGGGCGTTGACAATTCCTCTTCAAGTATTTAACTTTGCGCCCGTCGACGGCTGAAAGGGTTGGCTCAAATTAAAACTTAGCCAGTCCGAAGTAAGCTGGGTAATCGGCTCATCGGGGCAACTCGGTGGGCGACCTGACCCGAAAAAACCGGCTGCTCTGCGAGGACGTGGCCGGGGTTGGGAACTGCGAAAGCAGTGGTTACATCGAAGGCCGTGATGGTGCATGACTCCACGTCGCCAGCTCCCTCGCAGGAGCCGACGACTAGAGCATAACCAATATCACGGCCCTTTCTATTTCTTCTTCTAGTCCCTCTTCCGCTGAGTTTTTCTCTGCGTCCTCTGCGGGGTTTCTCAGTCTCTCTGCGATGAGAGCTCTCAGCGATTAAAGCTCTTTTGCAGAGCCGCTCATATCCGTGGAAATCCGTGGCTGGTTGTTCTTGTATTTCTGCAAACTCGCCCCGCAACTCGGCTCACTTTTCAACAACAATTGTGAATAACCATGTGAAAGCGGGCCCGTCGGGCAAGCTTGATACGGGTTTGACCGCTTTGCACACAAACAGATTCACTCCCTCGCAACTTCACTTTAGCAACCCAAACACCGCCAGCCCATTCTGCGTTCCAACATACACTTTGCCGTTCACGATCAAGGGGGTGCCAAAGTGACTGGCCGAGCCGAACCGGTCGCGTCCGTTCGGTGCTTGCCCGGAGTTGTATAGCTCCTGCGCTACTGAGCTGGTGCTGTAAGCGTGCAATACATCATTGGGATCGCTGTGCTCAATGGCCCACACGATCCCGTCCTGCGTTCCATTGGCCGAGACGCTGGGCGTACTTCCTGGATAGGTAAACGTGGCTCTGCTTCTTGCCACCGGACTGGTCGAGAGCTTGGCATTCGTGAAGCGGAACTGCAGCAAGTTGTTGCCGACCGGCCCGAAGTACACATTCCCATTGAAATAGGCGGGCATCGACCACACTCCCCCACCCAGCACACCGTCCAGTTCCTGGTAAATCGCATTGTCGTTTTGCGGATTAAATTTCCCCATATTGTTGCGGTTCACAATGTAGATATTCGAGTCCTTCCCCGCTCCGATCGCCAGATAGTGCGACTTCCCCTCACCGTCCTTCATCGCCGGAAGCAACATCGCCCCGCCCGATCCCAGGTCGGTGTCCGACTCCGATTCCTGCACCGTGTTGTACATGTTGAAATAATCCGCCACTGTGAGCTTGCCGTTGCTGCTGGAAATCTTCACGAAAGCGTTGCCAAAATCTCCGTTCACCGGGAACCCTTTGGCGTTCAGGTCAGTATCGAAGGTGCCATTTGCGTCCAGCAAATAAATCGATGTGCCATCGGAGGCCATGCCTGCACCCGCCTGCCAGATGGCTCCTTCGCTCCCGTTCGGGGTCAGATCCAGCACCCCCGCCTGGGCCCCGGTTTTCGCGTTATAAGCAATCACCCAACCCGTGTACGGGCGCTGGTCGCAGTGCGAAGTCCAAGCGGTGTAGAGCACACCATTGAGCAGCAACAACCCTTGCCGCTCCGCGTACTGTCCCGGATCGAAAATCACATATCCACCCTGGCTGCCGTCCCCGGTACCCGGATATTTCCCCGCTACCGTGATCGGCGACCCTCCCTCTTCCTTTCCCGTGGCCACGTCCAGGGCGTGGATTCGCTGATAGTAGGTCGAACCCTTTTTGCTCATCGCCACTACATAGATGGTTCCATGCGGACCCGTAACTCGGGAAATCACCGGAGTCGCGGTGATTCCGATAACCGGGTTGATCTGCCCGCAACCGTGGGTGTCGGAAGGTGCTTCTCCTGCGCCCAGCACTGACACCTGCCACAACAAAGTGCCTTGGTCGGCGTCGAACGCGTACACGCTGTCGTTCTCCGTCACCACATAAACCACGTTGTGCGTTCCCTTGCCGGGAATATTCACAGCCGACAGGTACAAGGGCTCGGCATCAATGACGTTGTCTACCGGAAGCGTTGCCAGCTTGCCGAAGCTGGCCGAATTGACGTTGCTCGGCGTAAGGATGGTCTCCTGAAGATTCTGTCCCGTCCGGTAAATGTCGTTGTGGTAGGTCACCACATCGGTGGCGAAACTCAGTCCTGCCGCGCAGATCACGAACAGTGTCAGCCAGCGAAGCCGGCCTGCAACCTCACCGCCGGCAGTTCGCCGGGGACACGGGTTCCCGCCAAAGGAGTGCGTTCGATCATGCCAAGCTGCCATGGATACCTCCAGAATTGGTCAATCCAGTTTGCGACTGTTTAGACGACACGGATGAACAAACATTTGCCAGCGTTACTGGCGTCAGGAATCGAGGGGCACCCCAAGACGGGTGGCAAAACTAGCGTCATTCTATCATGGGAGCCGCATCACGGAATCTGCCGCTTGCCCGAAAATGGCCGTCCCGCGTTCCTTTCCCGGGTATCTTGTTGCCGCTCTTGACTTCTGCCATCTCCTCTGACAAGATGCGGGCACTCCGTCCAGAGGCACATGCCTTATGGTCATTAATTCCGTCTCGTTGTCGCCATACAGCCTGGAGCAGGTAGCCCGCTTGGTCGATTCCGGTAAGCTCGAATCCGGCCTGTGATCCCCGCACCGCCCCGCTTTTTCAGGCGGAATACTTATCGCGCGCCATTCCGCTTTTCATCATCGCTGCAAACACTTGGAGCCCCCGATGAAACTGTTAAAGGTTGCGCTGTTCTCCACTACGCTTCTGCTGCTCCCGACACTCGGTTCCGCTCAGGAAGCTACGGCGAGAATCGCCGGCACCATTACCGACGCTACCGCAGCCGTCATCCCCAGCGTGCAAGTCACCGTCACCAACACTGCGACCCAGGTGAGCCGAACGACTACCAGCAACCATGACGGCTATTACCAGGTGCTTGCCCTTCCCATCGGCAACTACAAAGTGACGGCCGAGCACGAGGGCTTTCGTACGGTCGTCAGCGAGGAATACAAACTGCTCATCAACCAGGCCTTGCGGGTCGATATCAAAATGGAAGTCGGCGCCGCCAGCCAAACCGTGGAAGTGGGCGCGCAGGCCGCGCCCGTGGAAACCGTGGTTGCCACTCTTGGGCAATCCGTGACTGGTCGCACCCTCACCAATATGCCGCTCAACGGTCGCGACACTCTCGATCTGGCGCTGCTTCAGCCCGGCGTCACCGAGAGCAACGATGACAATGGTGGAGCCGGCAAGGTCAGCATCGCCGGCGGACGATCCGATTCCGTCATGTACTTGCTCGATGGCGGCCAGAACAACGATCTGTTAGACAATAGCAATCTGCTCGATCCCAATCCCGATGCCATCGCCGAATTCAAGTTGCTCACCAGTAATTACACGGCCGAGTATGGCCGCAACGGCGGCGGCATCATCAGCATGGTGGTGAAATCGGGTACCAACAAAATTCACGGTAGCTTGTTCGAGTTCTTTCGCAACAAAGTCCTCGATGCCAACGATTTCTTCAATGTCCAGCAGGGATTGCCGCGCCTCGACCTCAAGCGCAACCAGTACGGAGCAACTCTCGGCGGCCCCATCGTCAAGGACAAGATCTTCTTCTTCCTCGCATATCAAGGGCAGCGCCAGGTGCAGGCAGTTCCCGACGTCGATAGCCCGGTTTTCACGCCGCTGGAAGTGCAGGGGAACTTTTCCCAATCCGGCCCAAACGGAGGACCGGACCCAGGTGTCCAGGCGTTCCTTCAGGCCAATCCTTTTTTCCAGCCGAGTGCCGTGCTCCAGAACCAGGCCATCATCGCACCCAGCCAGATCAACACCGTTGCCCAGGCCTACATCAAGGCTGGCTTGATTCCCAGCGCCCCCGGTGGTCTTCTTTCCACCACCTTGAGCGAATACAGCAACGCCGACGAATTGACCACCAAGTTTGATTTCAATCTCAGTTCCAAAGACAAACTTTCCGCAACCGTAGGCCTGAACCGCACACCCTTCTCCAATCCGTTTCCTTTCGCCACTGTTCCCGGCTTCGGCAGCCTCACCGTGGCCAATTACTACTACACCAATATTGGCTATACCCGGGTATTTTCTCCGACGTTGCTCAATGAATTTCACTTCGTGACCCATCGCAGCAACTACCTGTCCGATACCTCCACCAATCGCTTGCCTCCGCCTTCCGCCTTCGGCATTGCCGTGACCCCGGATGTTCCCACTGGTCCCACGAACCTGTTTTTCGATACCGGACTTTCCATAGGAAATAGTGAAAATGGTCCCACGCGCTACGTCGAAAACACCTTCTCCTGGACGGATTCCGTCTCCTGGACGCGCGGCAGCCACAATTGGAAGTTCGGCGGCGGATTTACTCCCTATCAGGAAAACCTGGTTTACGACTTCATCATCAACGGTGAATTCGACTACTACGGCAGCGGCGGCATCGGTTCCGGCAACTCCTATGCCGATTTCCTGCTGGGCATCCCCTACGACTACTTTCAGAGTGCCAAGGCCCCCTCCAACATTCGTTCAAAAAACACCTACGTTTTTGCCCAGGACGAGTGGCACGCTCGCAGGAACCTTGTCCTCACTCTCGGGCTCCGCTACGAATACAGCACCCCCAAGAGTGACACCCAGGGCCGCAGCTTTTCCGTGATTCCCGGAGAACAATCCCACCGCTTCGTGAATGCTCCCACGGGCTTGGTTTTCCCCGGCGACCCTGGCGCTCCCAGGGGCTCGAACTTTCCTGACAAAACCAATTTTGCCCCGCGCGTCGGCTTTGCCTGGGACCCCACCGGCTCCGGCAAAACCAGCATTCGCGGCGGTTTCGGTATGTTCTACGACATCCTCAAGGCCGAAGATAATCTTCAATTCAACGGCCAGGCTCCTTTCGAAGGCACTGCCGGCCTCTTTTACGGTGTTCCCGCCAGTCCCGCCGGACCCATAAACTATATGAGCCAACCATTTCCCAACGCATGCGTGTCCTTCAATGATGATGGCACCTGCGCCCAAGCCGGGGTTCCCAACTCCTTTCCCTCAAAGCCGCCTTCCGCCGGGGTCTCCTTCGCCCCTTTCGTGCCCATCAATAGCAACGGCATCGTCTATCTCGTCGATCCCCATCTGCGCACCCCTTACATCTATCAGTACAACCTCAGCGTGCAGCGTAACCTTTTCAGCGACATCGTCCTCGAGACCAACTATGTGGGAACTTCGTCGCACGGCCTGACCGCGCTCAAAGACATCAATCCCATGATCCTCGGGACCACCACCCGGGTGCTCAATCAGCTTCCCGGCAATGCCACTTGTGGAACCACTGTGGAAATACCGTGCTTCAGCACGCTCCCGGAATTCCAGAACACCTCCAATGCCAACTACAACGCTCTTGAAACCAGCCTCACGCGACAGCCGAAAAATTCGCCCATCGGTACCCTGTATTTCACTCTCGCCTACACCTACTCGCACAACCTGGATAACGCTTCCGGCTTCCGCCAGCGCAACGCCTACGTTCCGACTTACAGCCCTGACCTCTACTACGCTTCCGCCGATAGTGACGTCCGCAATCGTGTCACCTTCAGCGGCGGCTGGGATTTGCCTTTCGATCGCGCCTGGACCGGTGGTCCCAAACGCCTGACCAAAGGCTGGAGCCTCTATCCCATCGTGACCTGGAGAACCGGATTTCCCTTCGATATTTCTGCGTCTTTACCCGGACTCAATGACCCCACCAACCCCGGAACTTCTGGCGCCGGCGACGCCATCTTGACCAACGCCGCTGTGCTCGGCCCGCTCACGACATTCAACCCCGATCATCAGCGCACCATCAACGAAATCAGCTACGGCACAAATCCTGTGACCGGCGGCTGTCAGATCACCACTACTCCCGTCACCGGCAACTTCTACTTCGATCCCAACAGCTTCTCGAATGTCCCGCTGGAGAACAGCGCCTATTTCGATGACGGTACCCCCAATCCCTGTTTCCCGTCCGTTGATCCTGTAAACAACCCTAAGGACCGCACCTACGGCTTGCATCGCAACACCTTGCGCGGCCCGCACCTCACCAATATGGATCTGGCCCTGGCTAAGACGACCGCCATCACCGAGCGCGTCAACCTGGAATTACGGTTGGAGTTCTTTAACGTGCTCAATCACCCCGAGTTCGCGCAGCCGACGTTCGTCGACAATGCCACCAACATCGATAGTCCGGAGTTCGGACAGATCACCACCACCGGCACGTATTACCGGGGTGCCACGCCGCGCATCGGTCAAATCGCCGCCAGGGTCACATTTTGATTCGCTCCTGTTTGTGTGTGAACAGGCGGTGTGGGGAAGGGTCGTGTGCGGACGGGCGCCTCGCCCGTCCCGGTCGAGCGCAGCTCGGCACCCTGATGCTCGAGTTGCTCCTCATCTCCTCGGCCCTTGCCCAAACCCCTGCCTCCATCGACGCCTACATCCAATCGGAAATGCAGCGCCGGCACATCCCCGGCCTGTCCTTGCTGGTCGCGCGTGACGGCCACGTCGTCCGTGCTCAGGGCTATGGCTTCTCCAATGTTGAACTGCAAGTCCCGGTCAAGCCCGAAACCGTCTTCCAGTCCGGCTCCGTCGGCAAGCAGTTCACCGCCACCGCCGTCATGATGCTCGTGGAAGAAGGCAAAATTCATCTCGACGATTCCATCACCAACTACTTCAAAGACGCTCCCGCCGCATGGCACCAGGTCACCATCCGTGAACTCCTTAGCCACACCGCCGGCTTCACTGACTACCCGGAGAAGTTCGATTTCCGTAAGGACTACACCGAAGCCGATCTGCTCAAGATTGTCGAAGCTATCCCGCTGGCCTTCCCGCCGGGCACCAAATATAGCTACGCCAATCTCGGATATTTAACCCTCGGCATCCTCATCCATCAGGTCACGGGTGAGTTTTACGGAGATTTCCTGCAAGAACGGATCTTTCGCCCGTTAGGCATGACTACCACGCGCATCATCAGCGAAGCGGACATCGTTCCCAACCGCGCCGCCGGATACCGTCTGGTCAAGGGAGAACTGAAGAATCAGGAATGGGTCTCACCCACCCTGAACACCACCGCCGATGGCGCCCTCTACTTTTCAATCCTGGATCTCGCGAAATGGGACGCCGCACTCTACACCGAAAAGCTACTCCGTCGCCCGAGTCTCGAACAAATGTGGACTCCCGCAAAACTTCTCAACGGGCAGCCTAATCCCGGCAACTACGGTTTCGGATGGCGCATTCTTTCTGAGAACGGCCACAAACTTCTCGATCACGGCGGCGCCTGGCAGGGATTCGAAGTGCACATCTCACGCTACGTGGATGACAAACTCACGGTCGTGGTCCTGACCAACCTCGTCGATGCCGACCCCGGCAAGATCGCCGCCCAAGTCGCAAGAATGTACCTCGTAGTTCCGTAACTGCTGGCGCGGGACGCAAAGTGGGGACCGAGCTGCCACTCAGCCCTCCACCTTCCCGCGCCAGGCTCGCGATTTACAGCGAACGCAAAAAGTTCAACAAGTCCTGCTGCTCCTGTGGCCGAAGCTGCCTGAAATTGTGAACCACAGCGTTAGCTTCAGAGCCAGGGTATTGGCGGTTCCCCTCGCTCGCATGTTCGTGAATTGCCTTCACCAGGTCGGAAGTGCGGCCGTCGTGGAGAAAGAAAATTCTCTGACCCAGTCCCCAGAGCGGCGCCGTACGAAACTCGTCGCCCCCCGCTGCCCCTTGGCTCACATTGTCTGCAAGCCCGGGCCCCATGTGATGGAGAAGCAGATCGGAAAACACGCTGGCCTCAATATGAGTGAGCGCGGCGATCGACGATTGCCCGGTAGTGAACGAGCCAGTGTGACAGAGAGCACAACCAATTTCATGGAAGATGTGCCGCCCCCGCAAAGTCGATTCCGTAGCGAGCGCGGGCTGCGGCTGATCAAGAAACCGCATGAAAGTGGCGAAGCGGACGATGTCAGAGGGAAGCTCCGTCCCGTTCAGATCGAAGTTGGTGAGGTCTTCCGGAGTGCCATTGAACCGGCAGCCCGGAGTTTCGTCACGTTCGGTTGGGAACAATTCGTTGGTGACACCCATTTCGACGTTGTAGGCCTCGCCCGCAAACACCTCCAGGGATTTGTTCTGTGCCTTCCATCCGAAACGGGTGATGGTGCCGTCGTTGCCGCTGGTGTTAGGCCG
>Ga0335077_10005793_pt1 | contig 15200 bp, 16 predicted proteins | sample Lox_Sample_31_FD_207151 | JGI IMG/M metagenome (GOLD analysis project Ga0335077, IMG submission 207151) | Soil microbial communities from Loxahatchee National Wildlife Refuge, Florida, United States - Lox_Sample_3.1 | ecosystem: Environmental > Terrestrial > Soil > Wetlands | place: USA... | reverse complement strand
ACGAAGGGCTCGTCGTCCACGAGCGCCACCGCGGCGCGCGTGTTCGGTTGGTTGACGCCCGCGAGGCGGTCGAGATCCTCGAGGCGCGAGCCGTGCTCGAGGGTCTCGCGGCCCGCCAGGCGGCCCTCCGCGCGACGCCGGCCGAGGTCGAGGAGCTGAAGGGCGTCATCGAGGAGATGCGCCGGCGGCTCGACGCCGGCGATCTGCTCAGCGCCTCGGACGAGAACGCCGTGCTCCACCGCCGGCTGCTCGAGATCTCCGGCCACTCCACCGCCGAGCGCCTGATCGCCACGCTCAAGTCGCAGCTCGTCCGCTTCCAGTACCGGACAATCATGCTGCCCGGCCGGAGCGAGTGCTCGTTCGGCGAGCACAAGGCGATCGTCGACGCGGTCGCCGCCGGCGACCCGGACGGCGCCGAGGCCGCGATGCGCACCCACCTCTCGCACGTCGCCGACGCGCTCCGGGGGCAGACGGCGTGACCACTTCGCCGACAACCCGCGCCCGCGAGCTGCTCCGCGGCGCGTATGACACCCACATGCACATCTCCCCTGACGTGGTGGAGCGGATCACCGACGACATCACCCTCGCGCAGAGGTTCAAGGAGCTGGGGATGGCCGGCATGGTGCTCAAGTCGCACTACGGCTCGACCGCCGAGCGCGCCAGCGTCGTCCGGGCCGCTGTCCCGGGAGTCGACGTCCTTGGTGCGATCGCGCTGAACCGCGCCGTCGGCGGTATCAACCCGCTCGCGGTCGAGATCGCCGCGCGCGAGGGCGCCCGCACCGTCTGGCTCCCCACGGTCGACTCCGTCAACGAATCGCACGAGCGCGAGGCGCCCGCCGGGGCCAAGGTTCCCGTCTGGGTCAAGCTCCAGCTCGAGCTGCGGGAGCAGGGCATCGAGATCCCACCGGTGCCGGTGGTCGATCGCGACGGGATGGTCGTGCCCGAGCTCCGGGAGGTGCTCGGGATGATCGCGCGGCACGGGATGCTCCTGGCCACCGGGCACCTCAGCCGGAGCGAGATCTTCGCGGTGGTCGACGCCGCACTCGAGGAGGGCGTGACCGACATCGTCATCACCCACCCCGAATTCCCCTCCCAGGACCTCACGGTCGAGGATCAGCGAGCGCTCGCCGAGCGCGGGGCGCTGCTCGAGCGCTGTTTCACCACGCCCCACACCGGCAAGGTGACGTGGGAGCACTGGCTCGAGAACATCCGGGCTGCCGGACCCGAGAACTCCGTGCTGTCGACTGACCTCGGTCAGGTGTTCAACCCGCCGGTCGAGGATGGGATGGCGCTGATGGTTGATCGGCTGCTCGACGCCGGCTTCGAGGAGGAGGAGGTGTACGTGATGGCTGTCGTGAACACCCGCATCGTCGCTGGGGTGAAGTCCGAGTGAGCGCACGCAGGATGATGGTGATCGGCGCCCACTCCGCCGACTTCGTGTGGCGCTCCGGCGGCGCGATCGCGGTCACGACCGCGGGCGGCGGAGAAGCCGCCGTGATCGCCCTCTCGTACGGCGAGCGCGGCGAGTCCGGCGAGCTGTGGAAAGAGGAAGGCCAGACCATCGAGAACGTCAAGAAGGTCCGTCACGGCGAGGCAGAACGCGCGGCGAAAGCCCTCGGCGCGACCTTCGAATCGCTCGATCTCGGCGACTACCCGCTCGACATCGACGTCGACGCCCTCAAACTCATCTCAGACAAGATCCGCGAGTTCGGCCCCGACGTGCTGATCACCCACACGGACACCGACCCGTTCAACCCCGACCATCCGATCGCCTATGCGGCGGTCAACCGCGCCCGGGGCCTGGCCTCCGGCGCCGGCGTTTCGAGCGCGTTCAAGACGATCACTCCGCCCGTCTTCTACCTGTTCGAGCCCCACCAGCCCGAGCTCTGCAACTTCACCCCGAATACGTTCGTCGACATCACGAGCGTGATGGATGCCAAGCTCGAGGCGATGGAGGAGATGAAGGCGCAGAAGTATCTCCAGACCTACTACGCCCAGCGGGCCGACCAGCGGGGAAACCACGCCCGGCGCTCGTCGGGGAACCAGGACATCCGCCAGGCCGAGGCGTTCCAACGGGTCACCCCGAACGTGGTGAGCGCGCTATGAGCACGTACGACGAGCTGGCCGAGCTCGGGTCGGCGACCGTGTACGAGGCCGGTGGCCGCCGCGGCTACGTCGACGCCGACCTACACCAGGTCGTGCCGGGGTCGCGCGTGGCCGGCCCGGCGCGCACGGTCACCTGCGGGCAGGACGACAACCTGATGGTCCACGCCGTGATGGCCGAGATCCAGCCGGGCGAAATCATCGTCCTGACGATGCCCGAGCCCCGCCCGGTGGCGCTCGTCGGGGATCTGCTGGCGACCCAGGCCAAGGCGCAGGGCGCCGCCGCGATCCTCGTCGACGCCTCGGTGCGCGACGTCGAGGAACTCGCGGAGCTCGGGCTGCCGATCTGGGCGCGCTGGGTCCGGGTTCGCGGCGCGGCCAAGGACGTCCCCGGGAGGATCGGCGAGCCCGTGAGCGTCGGCGGCGCCACGATCCGTAACGGCGACGTCGTCGTCCTCGACGCCGACGGAGTCGCGGTGGTCGAACAGGAACGCGTGGAGGAGGTACTCGAGGCCTCGCGCGAGCGCGCAGAGCGCGAGCGCGTCAAGCGCGCAAAGCTGAAGGACGGCGCACTCTCCTACGACCTCGACGGACTGCGGGAAAAAGTGGAGGCATGACCGAGCCAGTCCACGATCTCGCCCACATCGCCCACGCCGAGCTGCTCACGCCGTATCCCGACGACAGCCTGCGTTTCTTCGTGGAGCTGTTCGGGATGCACATTGAGCATCAAGAAGGTCAGTCGGTGTTCCTGCGCGGGTGGGGTGAGTACCAGCCCTACGGCCTCAAGCTGACCGAGTCCGAGCTGCCCGGCCTCGGGCATACCGCGATCCGCGCCTGGAGCCCGGAAGCGCTCGGGCGGCGGGTGGCGGCGATCGAAGCGACGGGGCTCGGCGGCGGCTGGAACGACGGCGACCACGGTCACGGACCCGCGTACGAGTTTCGCGACCCCGACGGCCATCGCTTCGAGATCTTCTTCGAGCAGGACCGGTACGTGCCGCCCGAGCACCTGCGTCCCCGGCTCAAGAACGTGCCGCAGCGCCACGTCGATCGCGGCGCCGCGGTCAAGCGCATCGACCACGTCAACGTGCTCGCCACCGATGTCGCCGCGAACCGGCGCTTCGCCGAAGAGCAGCTCGCCTACCGCACCTACGAACAGGTGATCAATGACGACGGCACCGAGCAGGGCGCGTGGATGAGCCTCTCGATCGCCGCGCACGAGCTCATCTACACCGCCGATCACGCAGGCGGCAGCGGCCGGCTCCACCACCTGGCGTGGTTCGTCGACACGCGCGAGGAGCTGCTGCGCGCCGCCGACCTGTTCCTCGACGCCGACGTTCCAATCGAGGCCGCCCCCTCCAAGCACGCGGTCGCGCAGGGGATGTTCCTCTACGTGTACGAGCCCGGCGGCAACCGCGTCGAGGTCACGACCGGCACCCACTTCATCTTCGACCCGGCGTACGAGCCCGTGGTCTGGACCCAGGCCGAGCGCGCCCGCGGCCAGGCCTGGGGGGTCAAGACGATCGAGACCTTCCACACCTACGGGACCCCCGACCTCAGCGGCAAGCCGCCGGGACCGCCGATCCCGCCCACGAGCCAGATCCCGGCCCTCCCGGACGCCACCGTCGCATGAGTGACGATCGCGCGCAGATCCGCGAGCTGGTCGAGAACTGGGTGGTCTGGCGGGACGCCGGCGATTGGGAGCGCTTCGCCACCGTCTGGCACCCCGAGGGATTCATGATGGCGACCTGGTTCCAGGGCCCGGCCGCCGACTTCATCCGCGTTAGCCGCCAGGGGTTCGAACGCGGCGTGAACATCCTCCACTTCCTCGGCGGCCACTCGGTCGACCTCGCCGGTGAGCGCGCCATCTCGCAGACGAAGATGACGATCCTGCAGCGGGCGCCGGTTCATGACGTCGAGTGCGACATCGCCTGCATCGGCCGCTTCTACGACTTCATGGAGAAGCGCGAGGGTCGCTGGGGGATCGTGCTGCGCCAGCCCATCTACGAGAAGGACCGCCTCGATCCCGTCGACCCCACGGCCACGCTCGAGCTCGACCCCGAGGTACTCGCGCGCTTCCCGGTCGGTTACCAGTACCTCGCCTACGCGCAGACGCAGATCGGATACGACGTCAAGCGGGACATGCCGGGCCTCGTCGGTCCGGGGGTCGAGCGGCTCTACCGCCGAGGAGCCGATTGGCTCGCCGGCGGGGAGATCGGCGATCCGCTGAAGACGGTTTGAACCGCCGCCGCATCCAGTGGCCCGGGGCTTCCGTGCTGCTGGCGATCGGCATGGTGCTCGTCGCCGCGAACCTGCGTCCCGCCGCCGCCGGCATCGGGCCGCTGATCGACCGGATTCAGTCCGACACCGGCCTGTCCGACGGTGGCGCCGACATCCTCGTGGCGTTGCCCGTGTTCTGCTTCGGCGCGCTCGCGCCGCTCGCCCCGTCGCTGGCCAGGCGGTTCGGCGCGCGCCCGGCCGTCGCCGGCGCGCTCGCCGTGCTTCTGCTCGGACTGCTCGTCCGGTTGCTGCCGGGCCTCGGCTTCCTGTTCCTCGGCACCGCGATTGCCGGCACCGCGATCGCGGTCGCGAACGTGCTGCTGCCGGTCCTGGTGCGCTCGAACTTCCCCGAGCAGGTCGGCCTCGTCACCAGCCTGTACAGCACGACGCTGATCGGCTTCGCGGCGCTGGCGGCCGGCGTGTCGGTGCCGGTGGCCGACGCGTTCGGCGGCGGCTGGCGAGGAGGGCTCGCGATCTGGGCCATCCCGGCGGCGTTCGCGCTGGCCGTATGGGCGCCGCAAATCGCGCGTCGACAGCGCCTCGGCGGCGCGGCGGGGGATCAGCTGCACGGCGCGCGCTCGTTGCTCCACGACAAGGTCGCGTGGGCGGTCACGATGTTCTTCGCGATCCAGTCGGCCGGCTTCTACACGACGCTCGCGTGGCTGCCGAGCATCTTCAAGGCGCACGGGTCGAGCAGCTCGAAGGCGGGTCTGCTCCTCAGCATCGCCCTGATCGCGGGTCTGATCCCGGCGATCACCGTGCCGACGATGGCGGCCCGGGCGCGCGACCAGCGGATGTTCGTGTGGGCGTTCGTCGTGATCATCGCGACCGGCTGGATCGGGGTGATCGTCGCGCCGAACGCGGTGCCGTATCTGTGGGTCGTGCTGCTGGGCTTCGGGCAGAACGCGGCCTTCCCGCTCGCGCTGACGCTGATCGTCCTGCGCGGCGGCACGGTCAGGAGCACCGCCGGACTGTCGACTCTCGTGCAGACCGTCGGCTACATGATCGCGGCGGTGGCGCCGTTCGCGATCGGCGCGATTCACGACATCACCGGCTCGTGGACGCCGGCGCTGTTCGTTCTCCTGGGGCTACTCGTCCCGCAACTGGTGGTCGGTCTGGCCGCGGCGCGGAACCGAACCGTCATGGTTCGTTAGGGGTCGCCTTCGGCGACATCCCTGGGGCCTTTACGGTCGGGCCTCCATGCCCGACCGGGTGACCGCGATCCCCCGGCCGGGCATGGATGTCCGGCCGCATACGGCCCCAGGGACGCCGCCGAAGGCGGCCCCAAACCCCTGGTAGAGTGCGGTATGTGATCGTCTGTTCTCATTGCGAACGTTCACATGGCTGAGATGCTCTCCCTGAGCGACGCGATTGCCGAGCTCGTGAGCGACGGTGATTCGGTGGCGCTCGAGGGGTTCACGCACCTGATCCCGTTCGCCGCCGGCCACGAGATCATCCGCCAGGGCCGCCAGGATCTCGAGCTGATCCGGATGACGCCGGACCTGCTGTACGACCAGATGATCGGGATGGGCATCGCCCGGCGCCTGGTGTTCTCCTACGGGGGCAACCCCGGCGTCGGCGGGCTGCACCGGTTCCGCGACGCGATCGAGCACGACTGGCCGCGTGCGGTCGAGATCGAGGAGCACAGCCACGCCGGCATGGCCAACCGCTACGCCGCCGGCGCCGCCGACATGCCGTGCGCGGTCATGCGCGGCTACGTCGGGACCGATCTGATGTCGCACACCACCGTGGCGCCGATCACGTGCCCTTTCACCGGCGAGCGCCTCGTGGCCGTGCCGGCGCTCCGGCCCGACGTCGCGATCGTCCACGCCCAGGAGGCCGACCGCGAGGGCAACGTCCAGCTGTGGGGGATCCCGGGCGTGCAGAAGGAGGCGGTGCTCGCCTCGCAGCGCTCGCTGGTGACGGTCGAGCGGATCGTTGACGAGCTCGAGCCGCGTCCGGGCGGCATCGTGATCCCGGCGTGGGTGATCAGCGTGGTCGCCGAGGCGCCCGGCGGCTCCCGTCCCTCGTACAGCCTCGACATCACCGACCGGGACAACGACTTCTACAGGTTCTGGGACAAGATGAGCCGCGACCGCGATCAGTTCACCGAGTGGATGAACGAGAACGTGTTGGGACTCGCGACGCGATGAGCGTTACCACGCGTGAGGTCACCGCCGGCGAGACCCAGACGATCGTCGCTGCTCGCCGCCTGCGGGACACCAAGACCGTGTTCATCGGCGTCGGCCGGCCGAGCACCGCCGCCATCCTCGCCCGGATGGTGATCAACCCCGACCTGATCCTGGTCTACGAGTCGGGCACGATCGGCGCCAAGCCGTTCCACATCCCCCTTTCGATCGGCGACGGCGAGCTCGCACAGACCGCCGATTCCGTCGTGACCGTGCCCGAGATGTTCAACTACTGGATCGGGCCCGGCCGGATCGATGTGGCCTTCCTCGGCGCCGCCCAGATCGACAAGCACGCCAACCTCAACTCGACCGTCATCGGGGAGTACGAGCACCCCAAGACGCGGCTGCCGGGCGCGGGCGGCGCGCCCGAGATCGCGGCGAGCTGCGGCGAGGTGATCGTGATCGCCCCGCACGCCAAGCGGACGTTCGTGGAGAAGCTCGACTTCGTGACCACGGTCGGGCACGGCGACGGGCCGGGCTCGCGCGAGCGGCTCGGCTTCCGCGGCCGCGGCCCCACCGCGGTAATCACCGACCTCGGCGTGCTCGAGCCCGACCCCGCGACGTGTGAGCTGATGCTGACCGAGATCCATCCCGGCGGTGAGGTAGACAAGGTGCGCGAGGAGACCGGCTGGGAGCTGAAGGTGGCCGAAGACCTCAAGACCACCGACCCGCCGACCGACGAGGAGCTCTCAGCGCTCCGGGAGCTGCTCGACCGGTGAGCACCACCTACATCCTCGACGCGGTCAGGGCGCCGTTCGGACGCTACGGCGGCGGGCTGGCGACGGTCCGGCCCGACGATCTCGCCGCGCACGTCGTCAGGGCGCTGCTCGACCGCACGCCCGACCTTGAACCCGAGCGGGTCGACGAGGTCATGTTCGGCGACGCCAACCAGGCCGGCGAGGACAACCGCAACGTCGCGCGGATGGCGTGGCTCCTGAACGACCTGCCCACGAGCATTCCCGGGTCGACGATCAATCGCCTGTGCGGCTCGAGCCTCGACGCCGCGATGCAGGCGAGCCGGACGATCGAGACCGGAGAGGCCGATGTCGTGCTCGTCGGCGGCGTCGAATCGATGAGCCGCGCGCCGTGGATCCTGCTCAAGCCAGAGCGGGCCTTTCCCGCCCAGCAGCAGGAGCTCTACTCGAGCACGCTCGGCTGGCGCATGGTGAACCCGAACATGCCTGAGGAGTGGACGATCTCCCTCGGCCAGAGCGCGGAGAAGCTTGCCGGGATCTACAAGGTCAGCCGCGAGGCGCAGGACGAGTTCGCGCTGCGCAGCCACAAGAACGCGCAGGCCGCGTGGGAGAGCGGCTTCTACGGCGAGTGGGTCGTGCCGGTGCCCGGCACCGATCTCGAGCGCGACGAGAACATTCGCGCCGATACCTCGCTCGAGAAGCTCGCGAAGCTGAAGCCCGCGTTCGTCGAGGACGGCACGGTCACCGCCGGCAACTCGTCGCCGCTCAACGACGGCGCCGGCGCGGCCCTGCTCGCGAGTGAAGAGGGCGCGAAGGCCGCCGGCAGGGAGCCGATCGCGCGGATCGTGGCGAGAGGGGCGGCGGCGGTTGATCCCGATGTCTTCGGGATCGCGCCCGTCAAGGCCGCCAACGTCGCGCTCGACCGCGCCGGCATCACGTGGGAGGACGTCTCCGTTGTCGAACTGAACGAGGCGTTTGCCTCGCAATGCCTGGCCGACATCGGCGAATGGAAGGGACTCGATCCCGAGAGGGTGAACCCCAACGGCGGGGCGATTGCGCTTGGTCACCCGCTGGGCGCATCCGGTGTCCGGATCCTGGGCGGACTCGCCCACGAGCTCAAGCGCCGTGGCGGCGGCTATGGCGTTGCCGCCCTTTGCATTGGTGTCGGCCAAGGCCTGGCCGTCGTACTGGAGGCATAGAAATCGCATGACCGAAGAGGTGCAAGCCCAGCCCGCCGAAGAGCGCCAGATCTACGACCCGATCGGCGAGACCCCGACGAGCTATCTCCGGGAGCCCGAAGGCGCTCACCCGCCGCTCGACTATCCGGGCTACAAGTCGACCGCGCTGCGCCACCCCAAGCAGCCGCTCATCTATCTGCCGCAGACGATCACCGAGATCACCGGGCCGCAGCTCGGTCCGGTACTGCTCGGCGAGAACGACAACGACCTCACGGTCCAGCACGAGGGCGAGCCGATTGGCGAGCGGATCGTCGTCTCGGGCCGTGTGTTCGACACCGAGGGCAAGCCGCTCCGCGGGACGCTCGTCGAGGTCTGGCAGGCGAACTCGGCCGGGCGCTACATGCACCGCTGGGATCGGTGGCCGGCGCCACTCGATCCCAACTTCAGCGGCGCCGGTCGGTGCGTCACCGACGATGAGGGCCGCTACAGGTTCACCACGATCAAGCCGGGGCCGTACCCGTGGGGCAACCACTACAACGCCTGGCGACCGGCCCACATCCACTTCTCGCTGCTCGGCCGCGCCTTCACCCAGCGGCTCGTGACCCAGATGTACTTCCCGGGCGACCCGTTCTTCCCCTACGACCCGATCTTCAACTCGGTGCGTGATGAGCGCGCGCGCCAGCGGATGGTCTCGCAGTTCTCGATCCACGACACCGTCCCCAATTGGGCGCACGCCTATGAGTGGGACATCTACCTCCGCGGCCCGGGGGCGACGCCGTTCGAGGAGGCGCATTGATCTTCGAGACGACACCCTCCCAGACGGTCGGTCCGTACTTCGCGATCGGCCTGCCGTTCGACGTAGGTCCGTTCGCCGTGCCCGAGGGCACGCCCGGCGCGATCCACATCGCCGGGACGATCTACGACGGCGCCGGCGTCCCGATCCCCGACTTCCTGCTCGAGACCTGGCAGGCGGACCCCGACGGCCAGTTCGCCGACATGTACGGCTACGGCGGCCCGTCGGCGCTCGATGGCTTCCGCGGCTTCGCGCGCTACGGGGTCGAGGACGGCGACGGCACGTTCGACATCCTGACCGTCAAGCCGGGTTCGGTGCCCGGCCTCGCCGGCGCGATCCAGGCGCCTCACATCGACGTCTCCGTGTTCGCCCGCGGCATGCTCCACCGGACCGTCACCCGGATCTACTTCGCCGACGAGGTCGAGGCCAACGCCGGCGATCCGGCGCTGGCGCGGGTGCCGGTCGAGCGCCGGCCGACCCTGCTCGCCGAACCGGATCCCGCGGTCGGCGGCTACCGCTTCGACATCCGCTTCCAGGGTCCGCACGAGACCGTCTTCTTCGCGGTCTGACCCGCCGCGGCCGCATCCCCGCGGGGGCGGTGGGAAGAAACGTTGACTATTTCATCGTTTCTTCCCAGGCGGCCCGCGCCACCGGGCGGTGAGGTCAGTGTCGGCCGCCGGCGCGCCCGGGAGCGGTTCATTCCCCGGCGCGCGCAACGCCTGGAGCGCCAGTGCGAGGTAGCGGTGGCGAAGCGCCCGGCCGCGGTCGGGCCCGGGGAGGTCGACGAAGCTGATCATTTCGAGGAGGAGCACGATGTCCGCCGGGCTGACGTCCTCGCGCAGGGCGCCCGCCTGTTGGGTCCGGCGGTGGAGTGCGACCGCGAGCTCACTGGCCTCACCGGCGAGCCGCCCGAGCGACTCCGTCGGTGTGAAGGTTCCGGCGACCCGCTGGGCGAGCGCCTGGCTCTGGCCGTCGACGACGCGGTGCAGGCAGTCCGCATACGCCTCCCACGCGTCGCGGTCGTCGGCGAGCGCTACCCGCAGGTCGTCGATGTACCGGGTGAGCCCGTCGCGCGCGAGCTCGCGGAGCAGTTCCTCCTTGCTGGGATAGCGGCGGTACAGCGCGCTGATTCCGACGCCGGCTTCCGTGGCCACGTCGGCGATCGGCGCTGACGGATCGGCCAGGAAGACGGCACGAGCGGCGGCCAGGATGCGTCCGTCGTTGCGTGCCGCCTCGGCCCGCCGTCCGCCGAGATTCGAGCGAGGGGATATCACGACACCCAGCCTGCCGCTCGGCGACCCCGGCACGACCAAGGGCATGCAGCTCGTCGTCGAGGACATCGACGTCGCCAGGGCGGAGCTCGCGGGAAACGGCGTCGGGATCACCGACGTCCAGCAACTCGGCCCCGAAGGCAGCCCGGGCTCGCGGTTCGCGTTCTTCTCCGACCCCGACGGGAACGGTTGGTCACTGCAAGAGATCAAGCGCGCTTGACTGCCGGCCTTTGGGAAGAAACTGGCTCCATCCTGAAGTTTCTTCCCGAGGACCGCCCGGTTACGGCACGCGCAGACCCATCAACCGCAGGTAACGCGTCACCGCCTCGGCCCGGTTGGCGGCGTGCAGCTTGCGCAGGATGCTGTTGACGTGGAACTTGACGGTGCCGCTCGAGATCACGAGCGCGTCGGCGACCGCGCGGTTGGTGGCGCCGTCGGCGAGTAAGCGCAGCACGTCGAGCTCGCGGCGCGTGAGCAGCCCCTCGAACACCACGCGGTCGTCGCGGCCCCGACCGCCCGGAGACGGCGCCGACGGGAGTGGCGCCGGCGGGGCCAACGGCGCGCGGCCGCCGGCCGACAGCGTCACCGGCGCGTCGGTCAGCTCGCTCGAACGCGCCCCGAGCCAGTCGAGCAACTGGCGCATCTGATCGCGCTCGTCGCGCAGCGTGCGGCGAAGGCTCGTGCTCTCGTACGCCTGCGCGAGCGCGGTCGCGAACGCCCACAGGACATCGCGGTCGAGCACGTCGAGCGACTCGCCCGGGCCCCGGTCGGCGTGGATCACGCCCGCCACCTGGGTGCCGACGACGAGCGGCGCGGCCGCGTAGGACCGCCACCCCATGACCCGCGCGGTCTCGCGGTCGACGCGGGGATGCACGTCGGCGTCGACGACGATCGTGGCGCGGCGCCGACGCAGCAGTTCGGTCTCGATCAACGTGTGCTCCAGTCTCAGCGGGTTCGCCTGGAGCTGCCCGAGCAGGGTCCCGGACGCCCGCGCAGAACCCGCCACGAACGCGGCCTGGGCGACCATCCGGCTGCCCTTGACCAGACTGAGGATCGCGCGTTCGAATGCCGACCCCGCGCACAGCGCCGCCGGCGCGCGCGCGAGCATCTCCCGCGGGGAGGTGACCTCGCGGAGCTCGGCGATGGCCGCGCCCACGCGCTCGAGCGCCTCGAACCGCCCCTCGAACCGCTGGCGCAGCCGCTCCAGAGCGGCTTCCTGTTCGCGGACGACCTCGGTGTCGAGCTCGGACGGCGACAGCTGCGAGCGCAGCCCTGCGATCAGCGAACGCACGGCCTCGAGGTCGACAGCACCGTCCGGCTCGTCAGCCACGCCGAGCACCGAGCGAGCCTCAGCCACAGCCACGGCCAGCCGCCGCTGCAGCTGCTCCCCGAGCGGACCGGCGAACACATCGGCCGTGGCGGTCATGACTCGAGTGGCGCCCCGCCGGCGCGCGCGAACCGCGCCACCGCGTCGGCGCGGCTGGTCGCGCCCAGCTTGCGCAGGATGTTCTTGACGTGGTACTTGATCGTGCCCTCGCGAACGACGAGCGTGCGGGCGATCTCGAGGTTGGTCTGCCCCCGGGCGAGCAGCCGGAGCACCTCGAGCTCGCGCGCCGTCAGCGCGTCTGCGAGCCCGGCGTCCGGCGACGCGACCCCAACCGCGGTCATGTCGCCGAAACCGCCGGAGAGCTGACCGAGCCGGCCGCTCATCCACTCGACCGCCGAGCGCAGCTCGTGGTGGTGTTGTTGGAGCATCTCGCGGAGCACCGCGCGCTCGAACACGCCGGCCACCCCCTCGGCGTAGCGCGACAGTACCTCGACGTCGAGCGCTTCGAGCGGCCGTCCGCCCCCGTCGCCGGCGTCTCCGTGCACCAGCCCCACGGTGTTGCCCTGGACGACGAGCGCCGCGACCACGTAGCTGTCCCACCCGAGCACCTCGGTCAACCGCCGAGCGCCCCGGGAGCGCGCGCCCCGCGCCTGCACGATCTGCGTCCGTTGACCGCGCGCGACCTCGTCCTCGACGAGCGGATACTCGAGCCGGATCGGAGACCCGCGAAGCGACTCGACCGCCGCCGCGGCGCCCTCAGAATCCTCTGCGCTCCAGATCGACCGCACGAACAGCGCGTCGCCGCGGACCTCGCCGAGGACCACGCGACCAAGCGCCGAGCTCGTGCCGAGCTCCTCGGCGGCGCGATCGAGGATCCCCTGCGGCGAGCCGATCTCGCCGAGGCGACGGATGGCGTCGCCGACCCGCTCGAGGGCGTCCGATCGCCGCACGTAATCGGCCTCAACGATCTCGCGCTCGAGCGCGAGTAGGTCCACCAGCGCGCGCTGGGCGGCCGTCACCGCCAACCCCGCCCCGGAAAGATCGGACCAGGGACCGGACTCAGGCGTACGGAAAAGCTGCCGGGCGCGCGCGCTCCAGCAGTGCGTACCTGCAAGCCGCCTCGTGCCCGACGCAGCTGATCCCGAACGGCCGCCCCGCGCGCTCGATCGCCAGCCACGCCTCGCCGGCGTGTTCGCGCGGAACGAGCGCCAGCGCGCGCCGGTCGGATTGGAGCAGCCACGACGTCGGGACGCCGGCGAGAAGACCGTGCGCGAACGGCGCCACCGTCCGTGGATCGCCGGCCGGGCCGTAAGCGCCGAGCGCCCGGAGAACTTCTGAGGTATTGCGTCCCAGCACCGCGATCGCGGCCAGTTCGGCTGACGCGTCGCGCACAGTGATGCCCGCGAAGCGCCTGACGTCGACGTGCAAGCGTTCGCGCAGCCGTGCGCCCGAATCCGGATCTGAGAGCACGATCACCCGTCCGGGCGCGTCCCCGCACCACAACACGCTCCCGGCCGATAACACCCCGCCCGGTGAGACGCCGTCGCCCGCCAGCCGCGAGGTGAGCGCGGCGAGCTGGGCCGGCGGGGCCTCGACGACGAGCTTCGAGAGCTCGGACCGGTCGACGAGTCCCACGGCCCGGACACACACCGCAAGCTCGGCCGCGGCCGAGCCGAAGTTCATAGCGACGGGACGCCCGTCGCGGGTCGCGAGCACCGCACCCGCCCGGCGAAGAACCACATCGAGCGACTCGATCGATCCGTGGGATCCCGCGGTTACCGCCACGAGGCAGAACGTACATTGAGCACAACCGGGCCGCCCTGCCCTTTGCTCCTAAATCACCTGTCCGATAGAGAGGTACACGCGAGAATCTCACCACGGCCCTCGAGTCACCCTAATCTTCAGACCCTCTCTAAAGTCTAGGGTAATTCGGCGCTGCGAGAGTGGCGCAGCGGCGGGTCCAGAGGCAAGCTGTGGCGGGTCGCGGGCAGCAGCATCGCGACGTCACGGGAGGGAGACCCAAAAGTGAGCACGCACGTGACCCCGGCAGATGGCTCGGTAGCGGCCGCCAGCGAGGGCCGCTACGCCCGACTGACCCGCCTGATCGCCACCGACCACCCGGTCATCATGGACGGCGCCACCGGTACGGCACTGATCCGCGTCGCCGGCGAGCGACCCGAGCTCGAGGAGCACCTGTGGGGACTGACCGCGATCCTCGAGTCCCCGGCCGACGTCCGGGCCGTGCACCGCCGCTACGTCGAGGTCGGGTGCGACGTGATCTGTACCGACACCTGGGGCCTTGCCACCGCGCTTCGGAACGGCGACCACACCCCGTGGGAGGCCAGCGAGCCGATCCATTGGATGGACGTCGCGCGCCGCGGCGTCCGCCTCGCCCGCGAAGCCGCAGCCGAGGCCGGCCGCGCCGACGAGGTGGCGGTGGCGTTCAGCATCAACGGCGACGTCGACACGCCCGACGGACGAGAGACGGTCAGGCTGCTCGCGCGTGCGTTCGAGCACGACCCGCCCGACCTGATCCTGGTCGAGACGCTCACGCTCGTCCGCAGCTCGACGTACGCGACCGTCGAGGCCCTGCTCGAGACCGGCCTGCCGGTGTGGCTCAGCTTCCGCCGGTGTCGCCACGGCGTGTGCGGGGTGTACGGCGAGCACTGGGGCGGCCCGGAAGGCGACGCGTTCGGGCGAGCGGCCCGGCGCTTCGAGGAGATGGGCATCGGCGCGCTCGCGATCAACTGCCTCCCGCCCGATCACGTCACCGGCATGCTCGCCTGGCTGCGCGACTTCACCGACCTGCCGCTCGGCGTGTATCCGAACCTCGGCTACCTTTCGGCCGCCGGCTGGCGCCACGAGGCCGGCGTCGGCGCCGAGGAATACGCCGAGCTGGCGCTTCGCTGGCGCGCGGAAGGGGCGCAGATCGTCGGCGGCTGCTGCGGCGTCGGACCTGAGCAGATCGCCGCCGCGCGCGAGGCGTTGACCGACACCAAGCCTGGCCACAATCGCCCCGACGCGCTCCCGGACGAACCGAGCAGGTCGATCTCTCAGACCGAGCGCCACGGCGCGCCCGCGAAGCCCTGGACCGATTCGCGCGGACGCGACATGTACCCGCTTGACTTCCCCGACGTCACCGTCGAGCCGGGCGTATTCGCTCCCACGCAGGGAAGCTTCCTCGTTTGGAAGTATTTCTATCGGGAAGGAATCGGCGCCCATCAACGTTGCTTGGACATCGGTTGCGGATCCGGGTTGTTGACCGTCCAGCTCGCCCGCAACGGTGCCGCGCACGTGCACGGCATCGACATCGAGCCGGCGGCGGTCAAGAACACGATGACCAACGCATTTCGAAATGGGGTGGCCG
>Ga0335077_10005791_pt1 | contig 15202 bp, 14 predicted proteins | sample Lox_Sample_31_FD_207151 | JGI IMG/M metagenome (GOLD analysis project Ga0335077, IMG submission 207151) | Soil microbial communities from Loxahatchee National Wildlife Refuge, Florida, United States - Lox_Sample_3.1 | ecosystem: Environmental > Terrestrial > Soil > Wetlands | place: USA... | reverse complement strand
ACTTCGACGTGCAGCTTTCCGAATTTGTCCCGGGCTGCGTTATTCCTGGCCGCTTGCTGGTAGGCCGCGAGGGTGGCGTCGTGCTTGCGGCCGTGACCCACGATCGCCCGCTGGGGACATCCACCTGTACACCTGATGTACCACACGCCGCCGCAAGCCGGGTTGTCGGCGATCAGGACCGGATGAGCGGCGACCGAACCCCATCTTCGTCGGCTGTACACCAGCCGTACCCATGGTGTTCGGCATCTCGATGAAACCAACCTTCCCAGGCTGTATTGTCACTATTCGTGGAGGATCTGGTCTTCGCGGGCGATGTAAATGCTGGTGACGTGGTCATCCTGCCCGGCGCCAGAAGCGCGGTCCTGGTCAAGACGGTCCGCCTCGGCCAGGGCGGGTTCATCTTCACCGTGGCGCCTATCGGGGACGACCGGCCCCAGGCCGAACAGCTGGTCACGCTGACGGCCGGAGAGCGGCTGCGCAAGCACGGCCAGGGCGTGGTCGGCTAGAGGGCGTCAGCGCCACGCCGCGGCTGACGGCCTAGTATCGGATACGTGCCCGAGATCTCGGTGTTCCGGCCCTGGTGACGTTTCCTACCTGCGCATCGCCGCCCCGGACCCGGGCGTTCGGCGGCGTTCTACAGCGCGGTGTTCGGCTGGAAGATCCGGGCCGGCACCAGCGCTTTCGAGGACGCCACCGGTCACATGATCCCGGCGCCCAGGTTCGCCGGCGGTTGAGCCTGGCAGTGAGCGAACCCGGGCGCCGCGACGGCAAGCAGCTCATTGCGCTAGCTGCAGCTGGCATCAAACACCGGGATCAGGGGTGTGAAGCTCAATGGGTGATCGTACCGAATGTCACATCGGAGGACCAGATTGTCTGCCAGGCAATCCCTTGTCCTGGGTCGGTCGCCGAGACGATGTGATTGTGGCCTTCGTAAATGGCTACATGGTAGACGTAGCTGTTTGGATCGGAATCCACGTGGAAGAAAACGAGGTCTCCGCCCCATGCGGAGCTTTTGCTCTCACGGCGGAAACGGAGGAACTGGTCTTCCGCGGTTCGGGGGATCGACTTGCCGAAGTGGTGGTATACGTACTGGGCGAGCCCGCTGCAGTCAAACCCTGAGCTGGGAGAAGTACCTCCGTAGGTGTACGAGACTCTCCCGACGAATGACTCCACGTATGCGGCTGCCCGCTGGTTGAACGACAACGTGTGAGCGCTGGCTGTTCCGGAGAAAAACGCCAGACTTACTGCCATCGTTCCGGCGATGGTGCCTACCTTATGTCGGACTGCCACCGTCCTGCCTCCTTCGGGTTTCCGGGCGTGACCGAGTGGACCGGCTTCCTGCGGCCGATGCCGGCGGGCCCCTTCATGGTCGCGGCGACCGTCGCGACTGACCCGCGTCACGCAGGGCAAGCGCTTATTCACGCTATGAGAGAAATGCCCTGTGCTGAAACATCATGCGGGCAAGATGGCCAAGAAGTCCAGCATTTCCGGAAATTGTCCCGGCTTATGGGACATTTAATCGGACATGAGTTTCACCATCTATCAAGCTTAACGTGAGTATCACGGAAAGATCTCAAGGAGATCACCTTTTGTGATTTAGGTCACAATAATTTGTTCTCAACTTGCTTCAGATTGGGGTTTTTGTGCCCTATAACAGCAGGTCAGATGCCATGTTGAGATGATAAGCAATTTGCTCATGCGACCTTGCCGGGCGAGTGTACGTGGCAGTGAGCCAGCCCTGCCAGACGTCGAGACCCCAGCTGGTGAGGCCCGTGATCAGCAGGTAGGTCTGGGCGGCGGCCGGAGCGGGCCAACCTGGGGTGCTGGGGCGCTGGGGCGTCAGTGGGACGCTGGGGGCACGGCACGACCTCGCACACCGCTACGACTGACACCTGGCTGGCTGGGCCGGTTGCGAGAACGTCAGCTACGCGGCGGCCCGGAGCCCGGCGACGTCGATGCCCAGCCAGTCGCGCAGGCCGGCCTGGCCCGCCTTGGTCACGGTGACGATGCGGCTGGCTTCCCTGGTGGCGATCCAGCGGCGCTCCACCAGCGCACTGGTGAGAGCAGCGCCCAGGCTGCCCGCGAGGTGGTAGCGGCGCTCGCTCCAGTCCATGCACGGCCGCAGCAGCGGCCGGGTACGGTGCTCGAGCCGGTCCACGTCGACGCCGAAGCGGCCGAACTCCGCCGCTCCAGCCGCCTCCATCCGGTACATACCGTCCTCCTGGAGGAGCAGCCCACGGGCTACCAGGGCCTCGGCGACGGAGACGCCGACCGCCCCGGCCAGGTGGTCGTAGCACATGCGCGCCCAGCGCAGGCTCCGGGCCCGGGTCGCGTCGGTCAGGGACCGGACCTTGGTAGCGGGCGCGAGCAGGACGAGGATCTCCAGCGCGTCGGCCACCGGTGCCGAGGCGATGGAGTACAGCTGCTGGCGCCCGCTGGCCTGGGCGCGGACCAGCCCGCCCGCGACGAGCTTCTTGAGGTGAGCGCTGGCCAGGGACCGGGAGATGCCCGCCGCCTCGGCCAGGGCCGAGCCGGACTGCGGCGTGCCCCCCAGCAGGGCAAGAAGCATCTGCGCGCGATGGCGATCGGCGATCAGGCTGGCCACGGTGGCCAGGTCAGCGTCGGGATCCATGATCCGTACCATAGCCGATGCATAGTCAAACGGGGGTTTGACGGTTAGCGGGTTAGGGTCGATGCATGGCTACCACCGCTGCCGCCCGCACCGGTTCCCGCGCCTGGATCAGGATCGCGTTCGCGATGTTCGCGGTCGGCTGGGGAGCGAACCAGTTCTCGCCGATGCTCATCGTCTACCGCCACGAACTGCGCCTCGGCGCGGGCGCGGTCGCCGGGCTGTTCCTGGTCTACGCGCTGACCCTGATCCCGGGCCTGCTCGTCGGGGGACCAGCCTCCGATCGCTTCGGGCGGCGCCCCGTCGTGCTCCCGTTCGTGATGCTCTCGCCGCTGGCCACGCTGCTGCTGGTGCTGGGCCCGCGGTCGCTCGCGCTCATCTCCGCGGGCCGGGCGCTGGCCGGGCTGTGCTCCGGCGTGGTCTTCGGATCGGCGACCGCCTGGGTGCAGGAACTCTCGCACGGTACCGGACAGAGCGCACGGCGGGCCGCGCTCGCGCTGACCGCGGGCTTCGGGCTGGGCCCGGTGGCCGCCGCCGTGCTGGCCCAGTGGGCACCCGACCCGCTGGTGGTCCCGTATGTGCCCCACCTGGTGATCGGGGTCACGGCCGCGATCATGATCTGGCGGGCACCGGGAGGCACCCGCCAGCCGCTGGCCCGCCTGGCCATCCAGACCAGGAGGTGGCCGCCGGGAGCGGTGCGCACCTGGAGGTTCTGGCTGGCCGTTGCGCCGGCCAGCCCGCTGGTGTTCGGGTCGGTCTCCCTGGCCATCGTGGTCCTGCCGGAGGACGTCACCAGTGCGCGGACGCTGTCCGCCGGCTTCGCCGGCCTGATGACCGCGCTGGCGTTCTCGGCCGGAGTCGGCATCCAGCCGGTGGCCCGGCGGCTCGGCAACCCGCTCGCGGGGATCGTGGTCGGCTCATGCTGCGCGGCGGCCGGCGCGGGGGTCGGCGTGGCCGCCGTGGCCGGTGCTGATCGCGTGCTCGCGGGGGTCGCGGCGGTGCTGCTCGGCCTCGCCTACGGGCTGTGCCTGGTGTCAGGGCTCCGGCAGGCCGAGCAGATGGTTCAAGGGACCGAGCCGGGCCAGCGCGGCGCGGTGGTCGCGTGCTACTACGCGCTGGCCTACCTGGGTTTCGCGGCGCCGTACCTGGCCGCCGGCTTGGGCGCCGTGGCGGGCCAGGCCGGCGCGTTCGGCGTGCTGGCGGGGGTCGCGGTCCTGATCGCCGCCTGGACGGCCGGGTATGGGCTCGGGCCGGGCGGGGCCGCCCTCGGCGCTGCTGACCAGCCAGTCCGCGCCGGTCGGGCCAGCCCCTCCCTGGAGCATAGCGAGGCGCGCTAACCGGCAGCGATCCGGGGCTGGCACGACGGGCACCAGAACGTGACCCGGTCCTGCTGTCCCTCGGAGCGGATGGGCGTGCCGCAGCGCCGGCATGGGCGGCCGCGCCGCCCGTACACCCAGGTCTCTTCGCCCCGCCGCCAGGTGCCGGTCGTGACCTGGCCGATCCGGTTCTTGTTCGCGTCCAGCAGGCACCGCGCGAGTTCGGCCATGGCTCCGAGATCCGCGACGGCGCCCGCCGACTGCCACGGGTTGACCCCCCGCAGGAACAACACCTCGGCCTTGTACAAGTTGCCGATGCCGGCCAGGATGTGCTGGTCGAGCAGGGCCTCACCGATGGGGCGGCCGGGTTCGGCCGACAGTCGCCGGACCGCCTCGGCGCAGTCCCAGTCCGGACCCAGCAGATCCGGCCCCAGGTGCCCGGTGACCTCCCATTCTTCGGTGGTGCGGATCAGCTCGACGACGCCGAGCTGATATCCCACCGCCTGCCAGTCGTCGTTGGCGAGCACCAGCCTGATCCGGTGGCTCTCCTTCACCTGCTCGGCCGTGGGCCGTACCCGCCAGCTGCCGTCCATGCGGAGATGGGTGTGGACGGTGAGACCGCCGCGGGTCCGCGTCAGCAGGTGCTTGCCGCGGGAGACCGTCTCGGTTACCACGTCACCGCTCAGGTCGGCGGTGGCCAGGCGCGGAACGCGGAAGTCGCTGCGAGTCAGCGTCCGTCCCGCCAGCGCCTCGTGCAGGCGCCGGGCGGTGTACCAGACCACGTCTCCCTCGGGCATGAAGCTAGTGTGCGCGAGGTCGGGGCAGACTGGTTAACCGGCGGTCATAGCCCTGCGGGTCGTAAGGGCTGCGGTGGCCGTTGACCGGTGGGTACACCGGACGCGAGCCCCAGTTCCCGCCGCCGTTTACGCCGACCTGACCGACCTGGCCGGGGCTCCGGGCCCCGGCCGCTCGCCGCGGATCCCCGGCCGGACCGCGCTGGTCGGCCGGATTCCCGTAGCCGTACCGCTCGCCGTAGGGCGGGGTGTTCATCTGCTGTGCCGGCTCCCCGTAGCGCTGTTGCTGGTACGGGTGGGGGGCGTAGGGGCTATTGGGGTTGGTGCCGCCGTAGCCGTTGCCCGGGCGGAGAGGATCAGATCGGAGCGGATCGGACCGGTACCCGTCCGGGCGGAGCGGATCAGACCGTCCCGCGTCGGGCCGGCCGCGGCCCCCGTTCCCGCCGTGCGAGGGCCGGTCGAACTGCCGGAACGGCGGCACGCCGTCGGGGTAGCCGCCCCCGGCAGCCCGGGCGTCGGCGGGGCTGAAGGCCTGAGTCTCCTGCCCGGCAGCGGCTTCGTACTGCCCGCGGGTCAGGTCAGCGGAGCGGCGCGACGACAGGTGTGCACGGCCGTCGACGCTTCCCCTGGGCCTCAGCGAGTACGCCGGGCTGGTCAGCGGATCCTCCTCCGTGCTGGTCCGCGGCCGGCCGCGCGGCTCCGCAGGCCGGTGGGCGGCACGAACCGGCTGGGCGGCGGTCGGTGGCAGCGGCGCGGCTGCCGCGTAGGGCTGCGTCGCGATCGGCAAGGTCGCCAAGGGCAAGGTCGCCAAGGGCGAGGCCGCCAACGGCGAGGCCGCCAACGGCGAGGCCGCCAACGGCGAGGCCGCCAACGGCTGAGGGCTGGGCTGGACCGGCTGGATCGCGGTCCGGTCGTCCGGGCCGAGACGCGGTTGCGGATGCGTGCCCGCTCCGGCGTCCGCTGGCCGCCGCTTGGCCGCGGTGTCCGGCTGGGCGGTGCGCGCCGTCGTAGCCAGGGGCTTGTCGGTCGCCAGATCGTCCCAGAACTGCTCGTCGGAAACGCCGCCGAACGCCTCGACCGGCCACAGTTCCTCGTCGACGTCCGATCCCTTGCGCCAGCCCACGCGCCGGCGTGACCTGGGCGTCGCGGCCTGGTCGTCGGGCTCGCGCCGGGCCCGGCGGCCCGGGTCGGCAGGCTCCGGATCCTCCAGTACCCGCTGCGGGCCGGTGAAGTCGATCACGGTACTGGATCCGGAGGATCCGGACGATCCGGTGCGATCAAGGGTCCGTCCGCCCTCGGATCTTGCGCCCCCGGCCGCTCTGGCGGATCGCGCCGGGCCGGCGGACCGGTCTGATCCACCCGTCGACGCCCGCGACGTCCTGCCTCTACTGGCCCGGCGTCGGCTGCCACCGGTCTGGTCCAGGCCCCGGACCCTGGACCCGGGAACGGCCCGAGCCCGGGAACTATCAGGACGCATGCTGAAATAGAAGGCTGCCGCTATGCCGGCCAGTCCCGCAACGGCGAGTCCCGCGACCAGGATCATGGTCTCCATCCAGAATGCCAGGCCTGGTGAGGGGTATTAGGGACGCTAGCCAGGCACACGCGGCCGGTAGCGTGAGCCTTCCCTCGTCGTCGCGAGCGCCCTGGAACCCGCTTGATCATTACGATTCTGGCTTACCGACCGGGACCATGTCAGACGATTTCAAAACTCCGCCCGGGCCGATTACGACACGTATCAGTACGCTCACGGGTACCCCATCGCCGCTGTTCGCCCGCGTCCGATTGTGGCGTTCGCGATCGCCGTCCACACCTCCAGCAGGGGAGCGCCATTTGGCAGGTTCAGCGTGCGGTTCAGCGCATAAACCGTGAAGCGGTACCAGTGAGAATGCCCGACCGGGCACGGCGGGTCATAGGCCGCGGTATGCGCGCTGTTCAGCGCCTGCCGTGCTCCGGTCGGCAGTGCGTCTTCCTGGATATCGGTCGTCCCGGGCTGGATGTCGAACACGAGCCAGTAAATGAAGGGCGTGATCGGTGCCGAAGAATCATCGACTATGAGGGCCAGGCTCTTGGTGTCGGCCGGCGCACCGGACCAGTCGAGAGGCGGATTGATCCCGGCGCCGTGGCAGGTATACCGCTGCGGGAGGATGTTCTGGCTAGGCGAAAATGCCTCGCTGCGGACCAACATCGACCGCGGCGCCACCGGCGCGCCCTGGCCAGCCTGCCCGCAGCCGACCAGGGTCAGGGCCGCCGCCAGCGCCAAGACGACCGCCCGGCAGCGGGACGGCCGTCTGCGGCCCCGGTGAATCCTGCCCTGGCCCGAAGTCACCCTCGTCTCTCTCCTGCCGACGGTTGATATTAGAACTTGCTAGGAAGCGTAGGGCGAAACGACGCGTTGTACAGTCGGGGGAAATGAGTTCATTCTCGGCACGGACACGGGTGACCGGAGAGGACGGATGCCGGACACGATGCGTATCGGGCTCCTCGGCCCGCTCCAGGTGCGCAACGCAGCAGGCCACCCCGTAAGCGTCGGCGGGCGCCGGCTGCGCGTCCTGCTCATTCCGCTCGCACTGGAGGCCGGGCGTATCGTGCCGTCGGACTCGCTGGCCGACCAGATCTGGCCGGAAGAACCACCGGTCAACCCCGGTAACGCCCGCGGACGCTGGTCTCCCGGCTCCGGGCCGAACTGCGTCGGTCGAGCCTATCGCATGACTCATCCTGGGCCATGCCGCTGTCAGAACGCGCACACGCTCCTGTCAGCTCGCCGCCCGGCCTGACAGTGTCCGGTCAGCCGGGCTCAGTCCCGCTGGCGCGAGCTGCCGAACATGATCTCGTCCCAGGACGGGACCGAGGATCGCCGGCCGCGTACCGCCTTGCGGCCCTGGCGTCCGTTCTGCTCGACGGTCGGCTCGGCCTGCGGGACCGCTTCGCCCGCCGGACCTGCCCCGCCCGGCGCGGACGACTCGGCCGTGGCCGTGGCCGCGGCCTCGGCCGGCTGGGAAGCGGCCCGGTTCTTCTCGCGCGCACTCTCCGCGGCGACCAGGGGAGCCGCTCCGGGCTCCCTGGACGAGGGCTGGGGCCAGGAACTCCGCTCCGCAGCGGGCGCACGGGGCGGGTCTCGCCTGGGCTCGGCCGTCACCTGCACCGAGGGCACAGGCAGGGCGGGCGCGTGGGTGGGTGGTGGTGCGGGCGCGTGCGCGGGTGCGGGCGCGGGCGCGGGCGCTGGTGCGGGCGCTGGTGCGGGCGCGTGCGCGGGCGCTGGTGCGGGCGGCACGGGGTCGGCCATGGCCGGACGCCCGGGCGTCGGCCGTTCGTGCCGGGTGTTGCCGAGCCGGGGAGCCAGCCGGGTGACGGTCGCCTCACCCGGCGGCGGCACCGCTGGCTGAGGCGGCTCGGCGCCCGGCTGCGACATGCGCGCGGCGTTGTCGTCGGCAGGCAGTACGTGCCTGCGGCGCGGATCGAAGACCCACTCAGCCACGTGCAGGCGGTCACCGGAGGTGAACGTGAGCTGGACCTGCCAGCTCCCGTCGCCGCGTTTCTTGGCGTCCCACTGCGCGTCGTCCGGGTCGGCGCCGATCGCGTTCAGTCGCTCGGCCACGATCTCGCCCAGCCGCGGGCCTGGGGTCGAGTCTCCGTGACGGCGGACCGACGCCGTCTGGGCCTGGTCCGCTATGTAGGCGCGTTCGGCCAGGACCGGGCCTTCGAACCAGCGCACGCGCTCGACCGCGATGCCGGCCGCGTCCGCGATTTCTTCCACCGTTTCCCCGGCCCGGATTCGTGCCTGGATCTCCTTGGGTCGCAACGGGCTCTCCACTTCGATCTCGTACTGCGCGAGCCGGGAGGTCTGGCCCAGGGCCACCGCCCTAAGCCGCTCGTCTATCGGCAGGGTGAAACGTGCGCTACGTCCCGGGATGGCGAGAACCGCGTAACGGCCATCCTCGCTCACCGCGACGAAGCGCAGTTCCTGCATCGTCGTCCCTTCCGTTCCGACCCGTGAAAGCCCCTCCGCGGCTTGCGAGTCGGTCCCGCCGCCGCCCGTTGCTGGCCCTTTCCCGGCGTACTCTAGCCCAGTGGCCAGCGCGGAGACGGCAGACTGCTCCACCTCCCCGAGTCTGTCGGGTCTGATCGCCCAAGGCCAGTACCGCGCCCGGCATGTCCGGGGTTAATCGCCGAGCGGCCCCGTATTTCCTGAGCGCTGGCCACAGTGGGATCGCGGGCCCGATGGCGGGCACGTGCACCCCAGGTGAAGGGCACGCGGGTTTGGGGCTTGGGGCCCACAGACCCCGATAGACGGGGGCGGGGGGCCACGCACCCCAGCGGGTTCGCGGATACGTAGCTGGCGGTGATTGTTCGCGGTGAAGGTGGTCAGCATGGCCCGGGGATCGGCACGACCCTCGGCATCCCGCTCATGGCGCTGGCGCTGCACGTGGGTGGCGCCGAGCCCAAAATCCGCAGGTACGCTGAGTCGACGCAGGCACGGCCCGCGTTCATCGTGCTCGCCGTCGCCGCCGCCGCCGCGGCCGCGATCGCACGGGCCGGTCGCGCGCAGGCGCGTGGACCGGCCGGACGTCCCAGGGAGGCGGACCCGTCAGGTGGCTTCAGCTAAGGGCAACACAGCGCCAGGCCTGCTGGGACACGAGCAGATCGGGCCCGAGCTGGCCGACATCGTGTCCCGTCTTCGCCGCGCGATGCGGCGCGCCGCGCGGGCGGCCGACCCCGCCCTCGGGCTGTCCGTGGCCCAGCTGGAGCTGCTGTCGTGCATGGCCGAGCATCCTGGTATCCGGCCGAGCCAGCTGGCCCGGATGCTGCGGCTCGCGCCCAGCTCGGTGGCGACTCTGCTCGGCGGCCTCCAGTCGGCCGGCTACGTGAAGCGGACGCCCGGCGGTCCTCGGGGTTCCGGTGTTTCCGGTGCCGACGGCACCGGCGACCGCCGCACCGTCAGCCTGGATCTGTCGGATCAGGGTACGGCGGCGGTGAGCCGCTGGCACCGGGTGAACGAGGAGATCATCCAGTCCGCGCTGGCCGCGCTCCCGCCACGCGACCGGGCCGCGCTGCGCGATGCCGCCCCCGCCCTGCGCGACCTGACCTCCTCGATCGACGCCCAGGCCGACTGAGCCCGCTCAGCCGGGGTCAGCGGCTGCGCGGCGCGGCCGGCTCGGTGTCCGCCTCGGTTTCCCCGCCCGGCTGCCGGCCGGGCCGGCTGAGCGCGGACGGCCACCAGTTCCACCGGCCCAGCAGCATGACCGTGCACGGCACCAGGACGGTGCGGACGACGAACGTGTCCATCAGCACACCCAGGGCCAGCCCGACGCCGACGTCGACGATCTGGCTGCCGCCGGACTGCCGCCCGCCGACCAGCGCGAACACCGAGAACGTCCCGGCCAGTACCAAGCCGGCCGAGGTCACCGTGGTGCCCGTAGCGCCCACGGCCTGACTGACTGCGTCGCGTAGCGGAAGATGGTGAGCTTCCTCCCGGATCCGGCTCATCACCAGGATGTTGTAGTCCTCGCCCAAGGCGAGCAGGAAGATGAACATCAGGAACGGGAGGATGAAGGTGAGGCCGCTTTCCCCGCCGAGCCCGATGAACAGTATGGCGGACAGCCCCAGGGCCGCGAAGAACGACAGCGCCACCGACGCGATCAGGTAAAGCGGCGCGATCAGCGACCGGATGACCAGGCAGAGCAGCAGCCCGATCACGATGATCGCGACCGGGACGACGTGGGCCAGGTCGCTGTCGGAGATGTGGCTGATGTCGTAGAAGGCCGGCGCCTCACCGCCGACCCCGTAATCGACGGCGCCGAGGGTCTTGGCCACCGCGGCGGCCTCGGCCCGGACCGAGGGCACGGCGTTCATCGCGGCGGTGGTCGACGGGTCGCCCGCCTTCAGCCCGGTCTCGAACTGGATCGTCTTGCCGTCTGGGCTGACGTACTGCGCGGTGGCCCGGTAGACCCGGTAAACGTTGGCTGGGATCTTGCTGTTCGCCGGCGGCACCGTTGGCAGGGCCGCAGGGTTTCCCAGTGCGGCATGCAGCGCCTGGTACTCGGCTCCGGTCAACCTCACGCCCGCCGGATTCAGCGGGCCGGTGACGCCGGTGAACAGGCCGCTCGCGGCGAGCTGGCTGGTGGCCGCGGCTACCGGTGCCGGGTCGTCCCAGACGGGCTGGGGCAGCTTGTAAATCAGGTTCGTCGGGTTGGCCGAGCTGGACGGGAAGTGCTTGGCCAGCAGCACCGTGCCCGCCGCGGAGTCAGTCCCGGCGGGTGCGCTGATCGAGCCGCCGAACCCACCCGGCTGATAGAGTCTCACCCCGAGCGCCAGCGCCCCGAAGACGAGGACGCCGATGGTCAGGGGAATCGCCGGCCTGCGCACGATCCGGGTCGCGACCCGCCCCCACAGGCCGGTCTTGCCGGAGCCCGCCCGGGTCTTGCTCGGCCAGAACGCGGCCCGGCCGAACACCGCGAGCAGCGCGGGCAGCAGCGTGAGCCCGGCCAGCAGCATCGTGCCGATGCCGATGGCCAGCGGGATGCCAAGTTCGGAGTAGATCTGGAAGGTGGCGACGAGCAGCGACAGCAGCGCGGCGATGACCGTCAGGGCGGAGAACGTGATCGTCTCGCCGACCCGCGTGACCGCCGCCCGCACCGCGTCCTTGGGCTCCGCGCCTTCGCGCAGGTTCTCGCGCACCCGGAACACCAGGAACAGCCCGTAGTCGGTGCCCGCGCCGAGGACCAGCACGATCAGCAGCAGCTGGGCGATGACGGAGACCTTCAGGCCGGCGTGCGCCGCCTCACCGACCAGCGGCCCGGAGATGGCCACGGCGAAGAACGCGGGAATCAGCGTGATCAGCGGGGCCAGCAGCGCCCGGAAGATCAGCAGCAGCAAGATCAGGATGAAGATCACGGAGACGAACTCGACCTGGTTCCCCGTGTTGCCCGACTTGGCCTGCTGGTCGACGTTGATCGCGATCTGCCCGGCCAGGTGCACCTGCAGCCCGGCCGGTGGCGACGCCTTCGTGATCTGCGAGCGGAGATTGTTCACCAGCGTGGTCTGGTCCGGCTGGCTGGCCTGGTTGACGTCCGACAGCACCTGCAGCTGTTCGGCCTGCTGGTCGGCCGACCGGCCCAGGTCGCGTACGGAGACCACGGTCGGCACGGTGGCCAGGTCGTGCTGCAGCGTGGCCAGCCAGACGGTGTCCGCCGCGGTCATGGTGCCCTGCTCTACCGCCGCGACCACCTGCACCGGGAGCAGGTTGGTGGTCCCGAACGGCGCCGCGAGCTGGGCCGCCTGTTCGCTGGGCGCGCTGGCGGGCAGGAAGGCACTGTTGTTGCCCTGGGTGACGCTGTTGAGTGAGGGCAGGAATTTCGGTACGGCGAAGGCCGCGATCAACCAGGCCGCGATGACTACCCAGCGAAACCTGACGGCGAACGCGCCGATTCCCCCGAAGATGGCGTGAATGCGCACCCGGTCAGCATATTAGGCGGCTCCTGTGACCCCGTCAGGAGGCCACCCGGGAACGTGGCTGTTCAACGCGCCGCGACACACACCGCAGACCCCATGACGGGCGGGGCGCCCGGTCGTAAGCTTCCGTCTGTGAACCACTAAAGGGGTTGAGAGATATGCGACATGTGACCGGTCTGGCCCTGGCCATTGTCATGGCCGCCACGGTGTTCTTCGCGGGCTCGTGGGGTTACCTGAAGCTGCTCATCGGGCCAGCCAAGGGCGGCGTGCTGCCGGCCGGCGGCGGTTCCCTCATCCACGATCACGCCGTCATCGAGGGATTCGCCGCGCTGCTCGCCGTCGGCCTGCTGGCCGGGATCTTGATGGCCCTGCCCGCGATCTCGCCGCTCGCGTCCGGCCTGCCCGGCCTCGCCCTGCTGGGCTGGACCGGGCTGTACCTGTTCAGCGTGCGGCGCGCGGTCCACTACATCCCGCTGAAGTCGCAGAGCTTCGGCACCGGTTTCGAGGCCATGCTGTTCGACGGCGTGCTGGCCCTGGCGGGTCTGGCCATGATCCTCCCGTTGTTCGTGCCGTCCAGATGGCGCAGCAGGACGGCCATGGCCGCGCCCGCGCCGTATGAGGCCACCTCGGCGGGCTATCCCGATCTGGGGGCGACCCAGACCATGGTGGGCGGCGACGGCCTCCTGGCCGACTGGGCCGAGACCAGGCCGCAGCCCCAGATGGAGCCCGGCCGTTCGCAGGCGCCCTGGGGTCCGGCGGAGCCCGGGACCCCGGCCGGCCCGGGAAGCACCGCCGACTACAGCTGACCGCCTGCCAGCCGGGCGGTCCATGTGACGAATCCCGGGTGATACCCGGGATTCATCGTTCCCAGCGGAAGGTCAGGCGGCGTGGAACTGCTCGGCTTCGGTCGAACCGGCGAGGGCCACGGTCTCGGCGTTGGGCGAGATCGCCGAGGTCACCAGGTCGAAGTAGCCGGTCCCCGCCTCACGCTGATGCCGGGTGGCGGTGTAGCCGTGCTTCTCGGCCGCGAACTCGGCCTCCTGCAGCCTCACGTACGCGGGCATGCCCTCCTCGGCGAAGCCGCGAGCCAGCTCGAACATGGAGTGGTTGAGAGCGTGGAAACCGGCCAGCGTGATGAACTGGAACCGGTAGCCCATGGCCGCGAGTTCCTTGCTGAAATTCGCGATCATCGACTCGTCCAGGTGCGCGCGCCAGTTGAACGACGGCGAGCAGTTGTAGGCGAGCAGTTGATCCGGGTACTCGCCCTTGATCGCCTCGGCGAACTCGCGGGCCACGTCGAGGTCGGGGGTGGAGGTCTCCATCCAGATCAGGTCCGAGTACGGGGCGTAGGCGAGCCCGCGGGCGATGCACGGCTCGATCCCGTTCCGCACCCGGTAGAACCCCTCCGGGGTCCGCGTTCCCGTGAGGAACGGCCGGTCCCGCTCGTCCACGTCCGAGGTCAGCAGGGTGGCCGCGTGAGCGTCGGTGCGCGCGATCACCAGCGTGGGCACGCCGCACACGTCGGCGGCCAGCCGGGCGGCGTTGAGCGTCTTGACATGCTGGCCGGTCGGGATGAGGACCTTGCCGCCCAGGTGACCGCACTTCTTCTCGGACGCAAGCTGGTCCTCCCAGTGCACTCCGGCTGCACCGGCCGCGATCATGGACTTCATCAGCTCATACGCGTTCAGCACACCGCCGAACCCGGCCTCGGCATCGGCCACGATGGGTGCCAGCCAGTATGGGGAGCTGCCCACGTCGCCATCCGGGGACTCCGACCAGGTGATCTGGTCGGCGCGCAGCAGCGCGTTATTGATCCTGCGCACTACCTGAGGCACCGAGTTGACCGGGTACAAGCTCTGGTCCGGGTAGGTCTGCCCGGCCAGGTTCGCGTCCGCCGCCACCTGCCAGCCCGACAGGTAGATCGCCTTTAGCCCGGCCCTGACCTGCTGCACCGCCTGCATGCCCGTGACCGCGCCGAGCGCCGTGACGGCGTCCTCGGCCTCCAGCAGCTTGCGGAGGCGCTCAGCGCCCAGCCTGGCCAGCGTGTGCTCCTCCCGCACCGTGCCGCGCAGCCTGACGACATCCTCGGCCGAGTATGTCCGGGAGGTGTTCTTCCACCGGGGGTCGGTGGCCCACTCCGCGCTTAGCCTGGCCGCCTGCTGGCTGATGGTGTCCACTGTGATGCCTTCCTCGCATGCCGGATCCCGGTACGGGCGGGATCTGTTAGGCAAGGGTGGCCAACCGGATGGAGCCTGGATAGGGCCAATGGTCCTGAAAAAACTGGAAAATTTCCAAAGCGGCAATATAGACTGAGCTTCACGATGAAAGATCGCCAAAATTTGGTTCAGACCGATGGTATAGACCTTATAACCTTCGGCCAGCGACTGCGTCATCTGCGCCGTACCCGGGGCCTGACGCTCACCGAGCTGGGGGAGCGTGTGGGCCGTGCTCCCTCGGCGCTGTCCCTGCTCGAGAACGGGCGCCGGGAACCGAAGCTCTCCCTGATCGAGCAACTGGCCACGGCGCTGTCGGTACCAGTGTCCGACCTGCTCAGCAGGCAGCCGCCCAGCCGCCGGGCCCAGCTGGAGATCGCGCTGGCCGACGCGCAGCAGGACCCGTCCTACCGGCGTCTCGGCCTGCCGCAGCTCAAGATCGGGGCGCGCGTGCCCACCGACGTACTCGAGCACCTGGTCGCGGTGGCGGCGGAACTGCGGGCGCAGCGGTCCAAGCCGACCGCCACGCCGGAAGAGGCCAGGGCCGCCAACGCGGCGCTGCGGGACGCGATGCGCGAACGGAACAACTACTTCGAGGCCGTCGAGCGCGAGGCGGCCGCGGCGCTGAGCGCCGGGGGCTATTCGGGCGGCGCGCTGACCCAGGGCATCCTGGTCTCGGTGGTGAGCCGCCACGGCTTCGTGGTCCGCTATATCCAGGACCTGCCCCGGTCGGTAAGGTCGCTGACCGACCTGCGGAACCGCCGGATCTACGTCAAGCAGGAGCCGGTCGGCGCGCACTCG